>Ga0068860_100008825_pt1 | contig 10044 bp, 7 predicted proteins | sample KBSSwiS32_FD_66597 | JGI IMG/M metagenome (GOLD analysis project Ga0068860, IMG submission 66597) | Switchgrass rhizosphere microbial communities from Kellogg Biological Station, Michigan, USA - KBS Switchgrass S3-2 | ecosystem: Host-associated > Plants > Roots > Rhizosphere > Soil ...
CGTGATGTTCGCCCGGAGCGGCGCGATCTCGACGAACCCGCGGTACATGTCCTTGAAGCCGCCGATCCCGGCGGCCGCCAGGGTCCGGATCGGACCCGCGCTGATCGCATTCACCCGGATCCCCTGCGGCCCGAGGTCCGCGGCGAGATAGCGGACGGACGCCTCGAGGGCCGCCTTCGCGACGCCCATGACGTTGTAGTTGGCGACGACCTTCTCGGCCCCGTAGTAGGTCAGGGTCAGGACGGACGAGCCGCGCCGGAGCTGGGGGAGGGCGGCCCGCGTGATGGCGACGAGCGAGTAGGCGGAGACGTCGTGGGCGAGCGCGAAGCCGTCGCGCGACGTGTCCACGAAGCGGCGGGTCAGGTCCTCGCGCTTGGCGAAGGCGAGGGCGTGGACGAGGATGTCGAGGCCGTCGTGGGTCTCGCTCCACCGGGCGAAGACGCGCTCGATGTCCTCGTCCTTCTGGACGTCGCACGGCTCGACGAAGGTCGACCCGATCGAGTCCGCGAGCGGCTTGACCCGCTTCTCGATCAGCGATTCGATCGACGAGAAGCCGACCTCGGCACCGGCGTCGTGGAGCGCCTGGGCGATCCCCCACGCGATCGAATGGTCGTTGGCGACCCCGAAGATGAGCGCCGTCTTCCCGTCCAGGAGTCCCATGGCTGCCCTCCGCTTCCGCGCTCCGCCGTGCGCCGGCCGCCGGCCCGCGGCGTGTCGTTGAGGATAGCCGTGGTTCCGGGCCGCCGGGCCGCCGGGCCGCCGGGGCCAGGTGGACCCGCCGGGCCCGGGCCGGAAGGCGTCCGGAATCGAACGCCGTGGGAATCCACCTCTCGCCCGCGCCGGCCCCTCCGATTTCGGCGTCCGACATCGCCCTCGGCCTGGAGACGGATGTGTCTGCCGGCGCGCGCTTTCGGACGGCGCAACGTCGCGGCGGCCCTCGGCGCCGCGCGCCCGCCGCGCCGCCGCGCCCGCCGCGGCGCGGATTACTGCGGCTGCGTCACCCGGACGTCGTCGAAGGCGGCCTCGACGATCCCGTTGGTGTCCACATCCGTCGCCGAGAACCGCAACCGGATGGTCCGGCCGGCGAAGCCGGACAGATCGATCGAGGCCCATTTCCAGAGCGCATTCCGCTCGACGGGAGCGCCGTGCGCGACGAGGACATCGGTTGCCGTCGCGGCGCCGACATCGAGGACCTCGACCCGGAACTGGTCGGCCGACGTGGCGGTCGCGTCATGGGCGAAGCTGTAGCGGAACTGGAGCTTCTGGCCGAGGGTCACGGGCAGGTCGATCGGCGGCGAGGTGACCGATGTCACTCCGCCATCCACATCGTTGGCGTTCGCCGTCGCGCCGGCGGCCGGCCCGGTCGAGAACGCGTAGCGCCCGGAGGTCACGGAGCCCACCTGCTTCCGGCCGGCGGCCGTCGAGGTCGGCTGGGGGGCGCCGCGCAGCCACAGACCGGAGGTCGCCGTGTCGGTCCCGTCCGCGTTGACCTTCCAGCTGCGGGCGACCTCGAGATCGTCGTCGAAGGCCCCGCACCGGGCGATCCGCGTCGTCGCGCCGAGGACGGCCAGCGGGCAGGCGGCCCGCTCGATCAGCCACAGGACGGCCTCGCGGTTCCGACCGGTCTCGGGCGCGATCATCGAGGGCTTCGGGTAGTCGACCACGGACAGCTCGAACGTATACGCGAAGATCCGGTACATCCCGTACTCGTAGTCGCGCGTCGTTCCCGACGTGATGTACAGATCGCTCGCCTGCTCGGGCCGGTAGCCGTTGGTCGCCGCCATGTGCTTGCCGATCGCGACCAGGGCGTTGTGGTCGTCGACGGTCATGTCGCCCGGGATGTTCGTCAGCGTGTAGCCGTACGGCCACATCACCAGCCGGCCTGCCTCGTGGAACGTGATCGCCGCCCGGATCTGCTGGCGACCGTTGACGAACCGACTGGCGAGGAAGTCGCGGACATTGCGGGTCTCGGGCGCCGAGAACGCGTACGGCCCGCGATACGTGATCGCGAAGGGGTTCGTCGATGTCCGTCCGCCGCCGCCCCAGCGGTAGCCGAAGTTCCGGTTGAGGTCCGTGCCGATCGCCGTCGTCCCGCTGTTCGGCTGGCGGTTCTTGCGCCAGAAGTGGAACCTGCCGCCGGAGATGTCGAACTCCGCGCCGTCCGGGTTGACCGCGAGGATGATCCAGATCTCGCGGTTGTTGACGATGTTCCGGATCCGCGTGTACTGGCTGTAGCCGTCGGTCAGCCAATGCATGATGTGGAGCGTCATCTCGAGGCCCATGTGCTCGTCGGAATGGGTCAGGCCGTCGAAGAGGACCTCGGGCTCGTTCTCGTCGACCGCGACGTTGTCGCTGATCTTCACCGCCCAGATCGTCCGGCCCTGGTAGCTGTGGCCGATCGCCACCTTCCGGGCGATCGTCGGGTGGGCGGCGACGGTCGCGTTGATGTCGGCGACCATCTCGGCGTACGTGTGGTAGGCCGAGTAGCCGCTTGGGAAGTCGGCGGCGGCCGCGTGAGCGGGAGCGGCGGCGGCGAGAGGGACCAGGAGGGCCAGGCCGAGCAGGCCGGCGCCGAGACGAGCGCGGATGGATCGGGTCATGGCGTCAGGATGCCCCGGTGTCGCGCGCCACGGCAACCCACCGAACAGTCACGGTCCGCCCGAGGGACCAACGGCCGGTCCCGGATGGGTCGGTGGCACGGCCCGCGCTAGACTGGCCGCAACGTTCCGAGGCCCATCCGCTCCCGAGGTTCCCGACCGATGACGACCGAGTCGCAGCCGCGTCTCAAGATCACCTACGCCACCCTCCGCGCCGACAACGAGCAGCTCCACCGCGAGTACGAGGCCGGTCTGGCCGAGGCCAAGACGCTCCTCGACGGCCATCACCGCAACTTCGTCGCCGGCAGCGAGCGGGTCGGCGACGGCGAGTTCATCGTCCGCAGCCCGATCGACCGCGACATCGTCCTCGGTCACTTCGCCACGGGCACGCGCCAGGACGTCAAGGATGCGGTCGCCGCCGCCCGCAAGGCGCAGCCGGCGTGGTTCGCGCTCGGCTGGGAGAAGCGGCTCGAGATCCTCAAGCACGCCGCCGAGCTGATCAGCCAGCGCCAGATGGTCTACGGCGGCTTGATGGCGATCGAGGTCGGAAAGACCCGGATCGAGGCGCTCGGCGAGGTCGAGGAGGCGGCCGACCTCATCCGCTACTACGCGAAGACGGCCGAGGACAACCGCTTCTACGAGCACCCGATGGACAGCCTCGGCGACGCGGCCGTCCACACGAAGTCGATCCTCCGGCCGCACGGCGTGTTCGCGGTCATCAGCCCGTTCAACTTCCCGATGGCCCTCTCGTGCGGTCCGTCGGCTGCCGCGATGCTGGCCGGCAACACGGTCGTTTTCAAGCCGAGCTCGGCCGCGCCGATCTCCGGCGTCAAGCTCGTCGAGGCGTATCGCGACGCCGGCGTCCCGGACGGCGTGATCAACCTCGTCATGGGCCCGGGCGAGACCGTCGGCGCAGAGCTCCGCGAGAACCCGGGCATCGACGGGATCGTGTTCACCGGGTCGTACGCCGTCGGCATGGACCTGTTCCGGACCTTCTCCTCGCGCTACCCGAAGCCGACGATCGTCGAGATGGGTGGCAAGAACCCCGCCGTCGTGTCCCGCCACGCCGACCTCGACGAGGCCGCCGAGGGGATCATGCGCAGCGCCTTCGGCTTCGGCGGCCAGAAGTGCTCGGCCAACAGCCGGGTCTACGTCGAGAAGCCGGTCCACGACGAGCTCGTCCGGCTCCTCGTCGAGAAGACCGAGGCGATCACGATCGGCGATCCGCTCATCCGCGAGAACTGGCTCGGACCGATCATCGACCAGAAGGCGGTCGATCGGCACCAGCAGGCGACCGCCGAGGCGCGCCGCGACGGCCGGGTCTTCACCGGCGGCGAGCGCCTGTCCGACCGGGGCATGGACCGTGGCTTCTACGTCGAGCCGACGGTCGTCGGGAACCTGCCGTCGGACCACCGGCTCTTCCGCGATGAGCTCTTCGCGCCGTTCACCGCGGTCTCGGCCGTCGACTCGTTCGACGACGCGCTCCGGCTTGCCAACGACTCGGTCTACGGGCTGACCGCAGGCGTCTACAGCGAGGACAAGGACGAGGTCCAGCGGTTCCTCGACACGACCCAGGCGGGCGTCCTGTACGTCAACCGGCGTGCCGGAGCGACGACCGGCGCGTGGCCGGGCGTCCAGGCGTTCGGCGGCTGGAAGGGCTCCGGCTCGACCGGCAAGTCCGGACTGTCGATGTACTACGTCGCCCAGTTCCTGCGGGAGCAGAGCCACACCGTCGTCGACTGAGCTTCAGGTGGGGGCGGCGGCCCCGTCCTCGGTCGCCGGCTCGTCCAGGCGCCGCGCGCGGACCCGATAGCCGACGCCGGGCTCGGCCGCGAGCAGGTCGGTCAGGCAGCCGTCCGGGTCGGCCCGGGCGATCTTCCGCCGGAGCTGGCTGACGTAGACGTGGATGTAGTGCGACTCGTCGTCGTACGCGGCGCCCCACACGGCGCGCAGGATGCGGCCGCGGGTCACGAGCCGGCCGGGATGGTCGAGGAGCACGCGGAGGAGCTCGAACTCGCGCGGCGCGAGCGCGATCGGCCGGTCGTGGACGACGACCCGGTGGGCGAGCGGATCGAGGGCGATCTCGCCGTTGCGGACCTGTCCGTCGACGTCGGCAGCAGGTCCGCCGACCCGGCGCAGGACGGCTCGCAGCCGGGCGTGGAGCTCGGGCGTCCCGAACGGCTTCGTGAGGTAGTCGTCGGCTCCCTGCTCGAGCGCCTCGACCTTCGTCGACTCCTCGCCGCGGGCCGACACGATCAGGATCGGCGTCGTCGCCTCGCGCCGGACCCGGCGGACGACGGCGATCCCGTCCCGGTCGGGCAGGCCGAGATCGAGCAGGATCGCGTCCGGCCGATGGGCGTCCCAGCGGGCGAGGGCCGTCGCGACGTCGCCCGCCTCATCGACTCGATAGCCGCGGCTCGTGAGGTCGCGGACGAGCCAGCCGCGGGTCGCCTCGTCGTCCTCGACGAGGAGGATCCGCAGGCGGGGCCCACTCTCGCTGGTCACCCGCGCCCGCCCGTCACGCAGGGCCGCCGGTCACCTGGCCTCGCCCGCCATCGGCTGCCGCCGGTCATCCGGCTTCGCCGTCGACCGCGAGCGGCGCGACACTCGGCAGGATCAGGCTGATCCCGAGTCCGCCGAGCGGGCTGCGGGCGGCCAGGACCCGCCCGCCCATCGCTTCGACCAGGCCCCGGACGACGGTCAGGCCGATTCCGCTCCCGGGTCGCGACGACTCGCCGCGCCGCCGGACGCGGAAGAACCGATCGAAGAGCCGGTCGATCGCGTCGTCCGGCACGCCGGGCCCGTCGTCCTCGACCGTCAGCCGGATCATGCCGCCCGGCGTCTCGGGGAGAACGGACCGATGATCCGTCTCGCGCGTCGGCCGAACGTTCGTCGGCGAGCCGGCGGGTCCGTCCGGGGCCCCCTCGGCGCGGACCCGGATCCGCGCGTCGGGACCCGTGTACCGGATCGCATTCTCGAGGAGGTTCGTCAAGGCCTGGTCGATGAACACCTCGTCGACGAGGACCGGCGGCAGGTCGTCCGGCACATCCAGGACGACGACGCGTCCGGCCAGCCGCGGCCGGAGCCGATCGACCGCCCGGTCGACGAGCGGCGCCAGCTCGAACGGCTCTGGATCGACGCGCAGCTCACCCGCCTCGATCCGGCTCAGGTCCAGGAGGTTCGTCACGAGGCGGTTGAGGTGCTCCGCCTCACGGTCGATCGCCTCGGCGGTCGCCTTCTGGACACCGGGCGCCAGGGGGACGTCGCGATCGAGCAGGGTCCCGGCGGCGGCACGGATCGACGTCAGCGGCGTCCGCAGGTCGTGCGACACCGATTCGAGGAGCGCCGTCTTCAGGGCGTCGCTGCGCCGGGCGATCTCCATCTCCTTGGCCTCGCGCCCCAGCCGATCCTGTTCGAGCGCCTGGCCGATCTGGTCGGCGGCGGCCGACAGGAGCCGGGTCTGCGTTCCGTCGGGCGGACCGTCGCGACGGGGCCGGACGGCCCAGATCGAGCCCAGCCGTCGGTCACCGACCTCGATGAGGACGCGGAACGCCTCGCTCTCGGCCCGCCCGGTCGGCTGGCCGGGAACCGCGTCGGTCCGTCTGCCGGTCGAGTGCGGGCCGGTGGTCGAGCGCGGGGCGCCGGTCGGGACCTGCTGGTGGACGCCGACCCATTCGGCAGGCTCGGTGTCGGCCGTTCGACGGAGCGCGCGATACAGGGACGGCGGCGTCCAGGCGTGGTCGTCGGGCGCAATCGTGCCCGGCACGGCCGTGCCCGGCGCCGCCGTCCCGGGCGCCGCCGTCCCGGGCGCGGCCGTCCCGGGCGCCGCCGTGGCGGCGTCGGCGGCACGCGGCGCAGGCGGCGCCGTCGTGTCGACCGCGGTGCGCTCCAGGCCGGCCGGGGTCGCCAGGGTGATCCGGATCCGGTCCATCGCGGTCTCGGCGCGGAGGATCGCCGCGAGCTCCGGCAGGACCGCGCCGGTCGACGGCCGCGTGGCCAGCGCCCGCCCGATCCGGAACAGGGACGTGGCCTCGCGCTCGCGAGCCAGCGCGGTCTCCGCTCGGTCGCGCTGCGAGGCGGCAAGCCGCCCGACGACGATCCCGACGACGAGCAGGAGGATGAGGTTCAGCCACTCGTCCGGATCGGCGACGGTCAGGTTCAGGCGCGGCTCGATCAGGAGGAGGTCGTAGACGAAGAAGGCGCCGACGGCCGCGACGATCGCCATCCACGCCCCGAAGCGGGTTGCCGCGACGACCACGGCGAGGAGGAACACCGACGAGGCGTTGGGCACGCCGAGCCGGTCCTCGAGGAGGTAGACGAGGCCTGCGACGACGGCCAGGAGGCCGATCGTCGTCGCGACGGCGACCGCCGCCCGGCGGACCGCTCGAGAGCTCACGAGCCGATCGTAGGTCAACGGACGTGCCGATGGGTCGGTCCTCGGCCCGTCTCCGCTGCCGGGCGGACCCGCTCTGCTATCCTCCGAACGAATATCCAGTCTGCATACTCTGTATGCGTTCGCCAGCCTCGAGGTGCCGTGTGCCGTCCGTTCAGAATCGTCTCGCCGGTGATCGGCCCGTGCCCGATCTCATCACCGAGGTCCCGGGTCCCAGGGCCCGAGCCCACGTGGCGTATGACGAGACGTGGACGTCGCCGAGCCTGCCGCGCGCCTACCCGATCGTGCCCGTGCGCGGCGACGGCCTGACGGTCGAGGACATCGACGGCAACCTGTTCCTCGACTTCGCGGCCGGGATCGCGGTGACTTCGACCGGTCATTCGCATCCGGCGGTCGTCGGCGCGATCAGGGAGCAGGCCGGCGACCTGATCCACTTCAGCGCCAGCGACTTCTACCTGCCGATCTACGCCGAGACGTGCCAGCGGATCGCCGAGCTCACGCCGATCGCCGGCGGCCGGGCCAGGACGTATCTCGGCAACTCGGGCGCGGAGGTCGTCGAGGCGTCGATCAAGCTCGCCCGATACGCGACCAGGCGGCCGTATGTCGTCGCATTCCTCGGTGCGTTCCACGGCCGGACGTACGGTGCGGTGTCGCTGACCGCATCGAAGGCGAAGTACCACGCCGGGTTCGGGCCGCTGCTCCCAGGCGTGTTCCATGCCCCGTTCGGCAAGGTCGACGACCTGCGCTGGTTCGACGAGGTCCTCTTCGACAAGCTCGCGCCGGCCAGCGAGGTCGCCGCGATCATCGTCGAGCCGATCCAGGGCGAGGGCGGCTATGTCGTCCCCGAGGACGGCTTCCTCGAGGGTCTGCGGGCGATCTGCGACAAGCACGGAATCCTGCTGATCGCCGACGAGATCCAGTCGGGCGCCGGACGGACGGGGACGATGTGGGCGGTCGAGCAGTGGGGCGTCAAGCCGGACATCCTGCTGTCGGCCAAGGGAATCGCCAGCGGGATGCCGCTCGGGGCGATGGTCGCCCGGGCGGACCTGCTCGAGGCCTGGGGGGTCGGCGCGCACGGCTCGACCTACGGCGGCAACCCGGTCGCGTGTGCGGCTGCGCTGGCAACGATCGACCTGCTCCAGGGTGGGCTGGTCGAGAACGCCGCGGCCCGCGGTGCGCAGGCCGTGGCCGGGCTCGCGCCGTTGCTGGACCACTTTCCCGCGCTCGTTCGGGACGTCCGTGGCCGCGGCCTGATGCTCGGCATCGAGTTCGACACCGCGGAGCACGCCGAGGAGGTCCAGTGGGCCGCGTTCCAGCGCGGGCTGCTCGTGCTCGAGTGCGGGAAGTCGTCGGTCCGGATGTCGCCGGCCCTCGTCGTGTCGGAGGCCGAGATGGCGACCGCGCTGCGGATCTTCACGGATTCGGTCGCGGCGATCGCCGGCGAGCCGGCCGACCACCCGATCCTCCATGCGGCAGAGGCCGCCCACGCGATGGCGGGCCCGGAGGCCGCGGGCTGACTCGGTCCCGTTGGTCCCGGTCTGCGATCCTTCGCCGGTGACCACGTCCAAGCTGGTGTCGATGGCCGACGCCGTGCGCGACCTCGTTCGGGACGGCGACACCGTGGCGATCGAGGGCTTCACCCACCTGATCTCGTTCGCCGCCGGCCACGAGATCATTCGCCAGGGCAAGCGCGACCTGACCCTCGCCCGGATGACGCCCGACGTGATCTACGACCAGATGATCGCCGCGGGCGTGGCCCGCAAGCTGATCTTCAGCTGGCTCGGCAACCCCGGCGTCGGCGGGCTGAATGCGATCCGCCGCCGGATCGAGGCTCGGCCGGCGCAACTCGAGATCGAGGAATACAGCCACTTCGGGATGGTCGCCCGGTATACCGCGGGCGCCGCCCGGCTGCCGTTCTTCCCGCTCCGGTCCTATTTCGAGACCGATCTGCCGAAGGCCAACCCGCTGATCCGCCCGATCGAATCGCCGTACGGCGACGGGACCGTGTACGCGGTGCCGCCGCTCCGGCCGGACGTGTCCATCGTCCATGCCCAGCGCGCCTCGGCCGGCGGCGACACCCAGGTCTGGGGACTCCTCGGCTGCCAGAAGGAGGCGGCCTTCGCGGCGGAGCGCGTGATCGTCGTGGTCGAGGAGGTCGTCGACGAGACGGTGATCCGGGCGGATCCGAACCGGACGATCATTCCCGGGCTGATCGTGGACGCCGTGGTCGTCGAGCCGTGGGGCGCCCACCCCTCGTACGTCCAGGGTGCATACGACCGGGACAACCGCTTCTATCTCGACTGGGACCCGATCTCGCGCGACGAGGCGGCGACCCAGTCGTGGCTGGCCGAGTGGGTCCACGGCGTGTCCGGCCGGGCGGAGTACCTCGAGAAGCTCGGTGCCGAGCGGGTCGCCTCCCTGCGGCCGTCGGCCGCGGCTCCATCCGGCTCGGTCGACTATGGCGAGTACCGCTGATGGCGACCGTCCGGTACCTGGTCGGCGATGTCGCCCGGGCCGAGGAGTTCTACGTCGAGCGCCTCGGATTCGTCGTCGAGCAGGAGATGCTTCCCGCGTTCGCCCGGATCCGTCGCGACGACCTGACGCTGTGGCTGGCAGGCCCGGCCTCATCGGCCGCGCGACCGATGCCCGACGGCGCGCAGCCGGAGCCGGGTGGCTGGAACCGGTTCGTCATCGAGGTCGACGATCTCGCGGCGGTCATCGAGGGCCTCGGTGCCGGAGGTGCGGTTTTCCGCAACGACATCGTGCGCGGCCCGGGCGGCAGCCAGATCCTGGTCGAGGACCCGGACGGCAATCCGGTCGAGCTGTTCCAGGCGCGCCGATGAGCGGCCCCGGCTCCCTGATGATCCTTGTGGCCGGGCCGTATCGATCGGGCACGGACGGCGATCCGGCCATGATCAAGGCCAACGTGGACGCGATGACGGCCACCGCGCTCCAGCTCCACCGGCGCGGTCACCTGCCGGTCATGGGCGAGTGGTTCGCGCTGCCCCTGATCGAGGCGGCCGAAGCGGCCGGCGACGACCCGGACGAGGCGTA
>Ga0068860_100008826_pt1 | contig 10043 bp, 9 predicted proteins | sample KBSSwiS32_FD_66597 | JGI IMG/M metagenome (GOLD analysis project Ga0068860, IMG submission 66597) | Switchgrass rhizosphere microbial communities from Kellogg Biological Station, Michigan, USA - KBS Switchgrass S3-2 | ecosystem: Host-associated > Plants > Roots > Rhizosphere > Soil ...
TAATGGAAAATACTATTTTTCTTATTCAACAGGCGACACCCATTTTATCTGTTATGCGATGGGACACAATCCGTATGGACCATTTAAATATGCGGGAAAAATTCTTACTCCGGTTGTTGGATGGACATCACATCATTCCATTGTTGAATTTAACCATCAATGGTTTTTGTTTTATCACGACAGTAGTTTGAGCAAAGGTAAAACTCATCTGCGCAACATAAAAGTCACAAAGATTGAGCACGATAAAAATGGGTTTATAAAAACAATTGACCCATACAAGCATTTAGAACCTTTGGTATAGTAATTTTTTTTTAAAGCAAATGAATTTGTCACGAAGATTAAATAAACAAACGGAGAAGCTGTTTGAAAAATCACTTATCATTATTTTTTGGTTGGCAACAACCTCTATCAATGCACAGGTAGTACTTCCGCAAATAATAAGAGACAGCATGATATTGCAGCGCGATGCAAGAATCAATATCTGGGGATGGGCATCAAAGGGAGAAAAAGTGAAAATCAAATTTGATGGCAAAACGCATCAAACAACAACGACAGAAGATGGCAAATGGATAATGCAGCTCTCGCCGATGAAAGCAGGCGGTCCGTACAGCATGGAAATAACCGGCAAAAACAAAATCGCGCTTCACGAGATATTGATTGGTGATGTGTGGCTGTGCTCAGGACAATCAAATATGGAACATCAGATGAAATTGCACGATATAAATTATGCGGCAGAAATTGCTAAGGCTAATTATACCGAAATAAGACAATTTAAAATTCCCAACACAACAAATTTATTAAGCCCGCAAAACGATTTACCGAGCGGCTCCTGGAAATTCGCTGATTCAACCAACATCAAAGATTTTTCCGCAGTCGCCTATTTTTTTGCAAAAGCATTGTATGAAAAATATCATATCCCCGTCGGCATTATCAATGCAAGCTGGGGCGGAATCCCTATTGAAGCCGCGATGAGCGAAGAGAGTCTGAAAGAATTTCCCTCAGTATTGAGCACGATAGAAAAAAATAAAGATACGGCTTATGTGAGCGGCACAAACAGAAACGCATTCAATGCCATGCGCAATATGCAGCAATCCGAAGACAAAGGGATGACAGAAAAATGGTTCGATATTTCCTATGTCCCGCGAAACTGGCGCACGATTGCTGTGCCCGGTTATTGGGAAGATCAGGGCGCAAAAGATTTAGACGGGTCTGTTTGGTATCGGAGAGAAATTAATGTGCCTGCATCTATGACAAATACTTCTGCAAAAGTTTTTTTAGGAAGAATCGTAGATGCAGATGAATTATATATCAATGGCGTGAAAATTGGTTCGACAGGCTATATGTACCCACAACGGCGTTACACAATTCCGGATGGCGTATTGAAAACTGGTAAGAATTTATTTGTAGTTCACATAACCAATAATTTCGGCAAGGGTGGTTTTGTTCCTGGTAAACCATATCAACTCATTGCAAACAATGATACGATTGACCTGACTGGTTACTGGCAATATAAAGTTGGGACCATCAATGTGCCCCACCAGGGATTTCACGGTTTTGGCATTGCGTTTCAAAACCAGCCAACGGCTGTATATAATTCAATGATTGCACCGATAGTGAATTATGGCATTAAAGGTTTTGTTTGGTACCAGGGAGAAAGCAATATAGGTAAGGCTGATGAATATGCGAAAATGCAGCTTGCCATGATTACTGACTGGCGCAGCAAATGGAAAGAAGGCGATTTGCCATTTCTATTTGTGCAGTTGCCTGGCTTTATGGCTTATAATTATTTGCCATCAGAAAGCGAATGGGCAGCTTTCCGTGAAGCACAGGCGAAGTCACTAACTCTAAACAATACCGGAATGGCTGTTGCAATTGATGTGGGCGAGTGGAACGATATTCATCCCAACCGAAAAAAAGAAGTTGGTGACAGGTTGGCGTTGGCTGCGGAAAAAATTTCTTACCACGAGGATATAGTTTATTCAGGCCCGATTTATCACTCATCAACTATTGAGGGAAATAAAATAATTATTTCATTTACCAACATTGGTGGCGGGTTAACTGTAAATGATGGAGAAGATTTAAGCGATTTCGCCATTGCCGGGGCTGACAAAAAATTTATCTGGGCGCAAGCTAAAATTGAAAGAGATAAGGTGGTAGTCTGGAATGATGAAATTCCAAATCCAAAATACGTGCGATATGCGTGGGCAGATAATCCTTCAGATCCAAATCTGTATAACAAAGAAGGCCTGCCCGCATCGCCTTTCAGAACTGATGAATAATTGAGAAATAGAAGGGTTTGAAATTAAAATGCTATCAAAGTCAAGCCGAGAAATATGAAAAAAATATTTACAATTTTATCGACAACTTTTGTTCTCATTAATTATTCATTTGCGCAAAATGATGGACCATGGCACAATAAAAAATGTGCAGTTGTACTCACTTATGATGATGGCTTGAATGTTCACCTCACTAATGCTATCCCTGCACTCGATTCTTTTGGTTTGAAAGGGACATTTTATATCTCAGATTATTTCGATGGTTTAAAAAATCAAATTCCAAAATGGCGAAAAGCTGCTCTAGAGGGTCATGAGCTGGCTAATCACACAATATGGCATCCATGCGAAGGCGGCCGTAAGGGAAGAGAATTTGTTACAACCGAGCATGACCTCAACAATTACACTGTTAACAGAATCGTCAGTGAAATAAAAACTATGAACAATCTCTTATATGCGATTGATGGAAAAACAAAAAGAACTTTTGCTTATCCGTGCGGAGACAAAAAAATTCGTGACACTGCTTACATAGATGGATTAAAAAAAGATTTTATTGCCGCAAGAGGTGTTCAACCCGAAATGCTTACTATCGACAAAATTGATTTATATGACATCGGCTGTTATGGGATCAATGGACAAACAGGTGATGATTTGATTGCACTTGTAAAACAGGCAATGGAAAAACACGCTTTAATAGTTTTCCTTTTTCATGGTGTAGGTGGCGAACATTCTTTGAATGTTTCTGTAGCTGCACATAGCAAGCTTTTACATTTCCTGAAGCAATATGAAAAAAATATATGGGTAGCGCCGATGAGAGATGTGGCGGAATATATCAAGCAGAATCAAAAAAATAATCAACCGCATGGTTGAAGAAACGAGCAGCTAAATATTTTTGTAAGTGACATTTCTTTTGCAGGAATTTCATCAGGGCGTGCGGTATCTCAGCCAAAAAATCTTAACTATCTTTGGGAGAACCTTTTTTAAAACAAATAAAACAAAGGCGTGTATGAAAACATCAAAAAAAATATTGATAATGACCGGCGATGCTGGTGAAAGTTTTGAAATTCTTTATGCAACACATCGCCTGCGGGAAGTGGGATACACACCTGTTATCGCATCCCCTTCTGTCAGGAAATTGAATCTTGTGATACACGATTTTGAACCTGGATGGGATACTTACGTAGAACGAAAAGGATATCTTGTCGAATCGGAAATTTCATTCAACGATGTCATCGTAGAAGATTATATTGCTGTACTGATTCCGGGCGGGCGGGCACCGGAATATTTACGGAACGATTCAACAGTTATTAAAATAGTGCAAAAGTTTTGGGAAGCCGATAAATTCATTTTTGCAATTTGTCATGGGGTACAAATATTGGTGACTGCAGGACTTGTGAATCAGAAAAAAATTGCTTGTTATGAACATGTGCGATTTGAAGTAGAATCATGCGGAGGAATATATGTCGTATCTGACGAAGCAGTGAAAGACGACAAAATTGTAACAGGCAAGACATGGCAGTCGCACCCTGAATTTTACCGGATAGTTTTTGATTGCCTGAGAACAATTGAAAAAAAATTGGGAAATGCAGAGGCGTCCATCGCCTTATAATTATGGTCTACAAGCATTACAGTCAGGAAGAACTAAATGATCAATATAACAACAGGCTACACTTTCCGGATTATGCTGATTACTTCGAGCGTTGGGATAGCTTAAGCAGACAAACAGAAAGAGAGCATGATGTTTTAAAAAACATTTCATTTGGGACTCATCCCAAAGAATGTCTTGACATTTTTCCTTCTAAAAGGCCGCCTGGAAAAACTATGATATTTATTCATGGTGGCTATTGGCATTTACTCGACAAAACATTGTTCCATTTCATCGCAACGACTTTTTTAGAACATGATGTGACCACAGTTTTCATTAATTACCCACTTGCTCCTGCAGCTTCCCTGTACACGATAGTTCTTTCATGTCGCAAAGCGATCCGATGGCTTCACAACAATATTATTCGATTTAATGGAAACCCGTCGCAAATGTATGTAATGGGACATAGTGCTGGCGGACATCTAGCTTGTATGTTATCCGTCGAAGAAGACATAAATTTTCTAAGGGGAGTGATTTCGTTAAGCGGTTTGTTCAGGCTTGAACCGCTGATGCTTTCCAATTTGAATAATGTGCTTGGCATGGATACCGCAATGGCAATGCAAAACAGCCCGATTTTCTTAGAACCGCGAAATTTTTGTCCTTTTTTGCTGGCCATGGGAACAGAAGAAACGGATGAGTTCAAAAGCCAAAGCACAGATATGTACGATAGTTGGAAAAATAAACACACTGGCATGAAGCTTTTAGAAGTTAAAGACAGAAATCACTATTCCATTCTTGATGCAGTTATTGAGAAAGATTCATCTCTACGGTATGCAATTTTTGACCTCATGAATATATAAGACCGGCCAACGTAAGTTTTTTTAGGGTGACATATTAATCGGATTGCTAACAACATAGTTAGTCGAATAATAAATTGTTACTCTCTGTAGAGGTATCAACATGTTCATCAACAGAACATCTTCATTTTAGGTCACTGCAATTCTAATTTTATAGCTTTTAAAATCAGTTGTATGTTGACCAAATCATTTGCTTTACTTTTTCATTTAAAAAAAAGCCTAAGTCATTTAAGTGGACCTCTGCCAATTTATTTGCATTGGGATTTTTTGAATGCATTTTTTTCTTTCAAGGCGAATTGTAATCAGTGCAAGACAATTTTAATGAAATTTGTTGCATCAAGCATTTTAGATTTTTGCCATATGTCAACGGATACGAAAATAATTCAATCGAAAATAAATGTAAAGAATGAATTTTTTGTAGGAAAAGAAAATAATTAGGTTTGCATTAGCATCCCTGTATACAGATGATTATTAAAATGACGATAGGAATAAAAGTTGTCAATCATTCGGTAATTCACATAATTAGTTTAGATTTGGTAAGAGGTTTTTTAAGTTCTTTTCTTCTAAAGGTATTTATTCGGGCATTCTTCATTTTCGCTTTTGAAAACATATTAATGGGCAAGGACTTATAACCTCGTGTGCGGACCCGTCCGGTCCGCAGAAATCACCTTCAAACCCGCGCAGGTCGCGGGTCTCTTTTTTTACTCTATTTTTTACTCTATCTCCATTGAAATGATCGGAAAAGTGAATTGGTGTTTTCTTTGATTTGAGGTTGCTTCTTGTAAAGAAGGAGATCGAAAATAAATGGAGATGGGCTAAGTCATCTCTTACTTGATTTATTTGAAAGTGGTGCTGATACTGAATCCAGAGTGGTTATTCAAACAACATAAATAGAGTCTTCATTTTTCTGCCGCATCAATTAGTTTCTTCAAAGCAAAAACTATTTCCCTGTCCTTCTCTCGCAATTTTCCATCGGGGCCGGGCGGAAGATCGAGGACAAATAGATTATCCTGTGCAGTTGCTTTTTGGTACATACTAAATAAGGCTTGTGGAGTTTTCCATACAGTATCATTGATATTGTAAAACCATTTCTCGCTAACAGTTACAGTTGTTTCCCATGGCATGTAATAGAGCTTGCCGTTGTACGAGAATAGTTTTGGGTCGGGATTGGCAGGAAAGTAAGGATCGCCCATGCGAAAGTCGCTGGGAAAATAACGAATAGGATCTCCTTCCTTTTGTTTAGTAGGTAGATACCATGTTGAGTCAGGATCAGGATTGTCAGGTCTACCGATCGACCAATTGATTCCAACTTGGCATCCCGGAGCCAGCTTCTTTACGGTTTCATAAATTGCTTTTACAGGCCAGCGTTCTCTTTTCTTTTCCCATCCTCCATCGAACCATATTTCTACTGGAGAGGTATATTGTTTAATGATGTTGATGATTTCGGTAATTTGGTTAATCATGTATTCATTATAGGCCTGGTCGAGGGAAACATTATTAAGATCTGCATCCTGGTGCCTATCCCATAATGAATAATAAATACCTATCGCAACGCCATATTTCTTGCAGGCCTGTGCCACTGCTGCTACAACATTTGTTTTATTGGGAGAACTGCCTACGTCGTAGGTAGTGTATTTACTGTCCCACAAACAGAAGCCATCCACATGTTTGGTAACAAGCAGCACATATTTCATTCCTGCGAGCCGCGCGGTATGTATCCATTGGTCGGCGTCGATTGTGGGAGGCTTATAGGATGAAGGAGGTTTGCTACCGTCTGTCCATTCTTCGCTCCAAAAAGTATTGACGCCAAAATGAATGAACATGCCATATTTTCTTTGGATCTGCTCTTGTTGGTATTTGCTTGGCTTGTTAGAGGGAATGGGCTCAATGGGTTGCTGTGAATAAGGTTTGTAAATAAAAAGCAGCGTCGGGAAAAATAGGAGGATGTTTTTCATAGAATAAATTTAGCTTTAGAATATGAATCATCCAATACATATACCGGACCAATCCTCTGCAGGTATATGGATTGTATTTTTTATTTGAATGGGAACAGGATTTAGAATAGGATGAAAGTATTAAGATTTTGGGATTGCATTGAATCTAATAGATTTTACAAAAGTGAATGTCAGACCATTTCGTCGTTTATTCAATGTATGTACTTTGACTATTGCGATTGGTTGCACCGCACAACCAAATAAAATATCAGACTGGAAGACAAATTGCACCATTACAAAAACGATTCGCAACATTACGTTTAACTTTCCATCGAATGGCTTTGCTTATGATAATTGTGACAGTATAATTAATGCATGCTTCGACGCAATAAATCATGATCTTTTTATAATTCATCAAAAAGAATATACAGATACAATTGTAGCGCATTTCTTGAGTTCGCTAAAAGAGATGCGTGATAATACGGGGTATCCGACTTCAGAGTATGCGTTCCCTCAAATAAACAAGATTTGGTTTGTTGTCGATAAAGATATCACCCCTCTCATAAACCATGAATTTATGCATATGATTACCTTCAGCCTTTGGGGACAGCCGCCTCAACAATCATATTGGCTCAAAGAAGGGATTGCCACATATGCGCAAAATAGTTGCAATGGATTTGCTGTTGAGCAGATCTACGCATTTTTTGAAAAGAAGAATATGCTGATAGCCATCGATTCATTAGCAGGTCATTTTTATGCGCAGCCGATGATGGTTGCTTTTCATCAGTCCGCTTATATTGTTCAATATTTAATCGAGACCTATGGCGTTCAAAAATTCAGCATATTGTACAAATCGGGTTTTGACAGTTTTGAAAAAATTTATAGAATCCAGTTTAAACAAATATTACTGGATATTAAAACTAAATTAGATAAAAAATACCCTGACACTCCTGATATTCACTGGACCAGCTTTAAATGCCTATAGGGCAAAATGGCAACCGGTTTGCTTAAGGTGGCAATCATGTACCTGGCAATGAAATCATTGATCTCTTTCGACGATTTTCACTTGATATTTTACTCTTACTTCACGGTGCCTCATAAATCGGTTACACTATTAAGGCAAGTGACTTATAAATAATTTTATCCAACGTTAGTGTAATCGGTTACATTTATATAAAATAATATTATCTTCGTATTGATAATGGAATGCTTTGGTTTAAGCAGTCGCTAAGGAAGGGTTGAGAAAGATCCTTCCTTCTTTTATATATGATGATGATACCAAGCCATATAACCTTGCTGATAAGATTTTTATTCAATCAAGGTAACAAAAAACAAGAAAGCCATGCAAATCTTAACAGGAGAAAATGAATTTTTTAAAGGTATTCCCAAGATTGAATATGAGGGCGTTAAAACCACAAATATGCTTGCGTACAGGTGGTATGATGAAAATAAAGTTGTATCAGGGAAAACGATGAAAGATCATTTGCGCTTTGCGATTGCTTACTGGCATTCGTTCTCAGGCAATGGCTCGGATCCATTTGGCGAGCCCACCCATATTTTTTCCTGGAACCAAAAAAACGACGCAGTTGAACGAGCAAAGGACAAAGCAGATGCAGCATTCGAATTTATCACAAAACTCGGCCTTCCTTATTATTGTTTTCATGATTTGGATGTTGTTGATCATACAAATGACATTAGCGAAAACGAGCGTAGGCTTCAGACGTTGACGGAGTATTTAAAAGAAAAACAGACGGCAAGCAGTGTGAAATTGTTATGGGGCACGGCTAACCTTTTCTCTCATAAAAAATATATGAATGGTGCTGCCACCAATCCTGATTTTTTGGTGCTTAGCCATGGTGCTGCCCAAGTTAAAGCTGCATTGGATGCTACTATCGCGCTTAATGGAGAAAACTATGTTTTTTGGGGAGGGAGAGAAGGCTATACGAGCCTATTGAACACGAATATGAAGCGTGAACAAGAGCACCTTGCAAAATTCCTTCATCTTGCAAAAGATTATGCCAGGAGAAATGGTTTTAAAGGAACATTTTTTATTGAACCTAAGCCTTGTGAACCTACAAAACATCAATATGATTATGATGCGGCGACCGTGATTGGCTTTTTGCGCGAGTTCGATTTGCTCAGCGATTTTAAACTAAACCTGGAAGTGAATCATGCAACGCTTGCTGGCCACACATTTCAGCATGAGCTGCAAGTGGCTGCTGATTCAGGATTACTGGGCTCAATGGATGCTAATCGCGGCGATTACCAAAATGGCTGGGACACGGACCAGTTCCCCAACAATATCAATGAGCTTACCGAAGCAATGCTGGTAATTCTTGAAGCAGGCGGGTTTCAGGGAGGAGGAATCAATTTCGATGCAAAGCGAAGAAGAAACTCAACTGACGCGGAAGATTTGTTTTATGGACACATCAGTGGCATAGATGCCTTCGCAAGAGCATTGGTTATAGCAGATGCAATATTAAATAACTCGGATTATAAAAAATTAAGGGCATCAAGATACTCTTCTTTTGACAATGGAAAGGGGAAAGAATTTGAAGATGGGAAGTTATCGCTGCAAGATCTTAGGAACTATGCTGCAGAAAATGGTGAGCCGAAAACGAACAGTGGAAAACAGGAGCTGTATGAACTAATCGTCAATAGTTATATCTGAGATTGGGCTTGAAGGAAAGCCATCCTTACTTCTGAACCTCAGCGAGAAAATAACAGCCAAGGAAACATCGAAGCACGGAAATCTTTTTTGTATAAACGGATATTGTTATTATAGCAAGACCAGCAAATTTTCAGCTCGCTACTCTGCAATTATTTTCTTTAATTGAAAGATATCCGCCTGTTATTTCCTTTGCTATTTTTTATTTGGACTTCGGAAACATTTTCATTGATTGTCAAAAACCTGCCCGATTGCGATAGAAAAGAATTGCCATAATAAAATTCTTCTTTTTGTATGCTTCCATTTTTGAATTTCAAAATAGCACTCACATCATCAGGGCTTACTTTAACGGTCTTTGTTTTTTTCTTCAGTTTAAATAATTTTAAAACATCTTTATGCTGGCTCGCGGCAGTGAGATAATCGCCTGAGGCACTCAATAATTTTACCAATCCTTTGCCATCGCCAACAATATAAATACCGCTTTGCAAAATTGTCAAAGGAGTAAAGCCGCCTTTGCCATCTCCTTTTAATAACAAGCCATTGAATGCATCATAACTTCCTGTACTAACTTCTGTGCTATAATCATTCCCATTAATAAGTACATCAAGGTTACCGTCACCGTCAAAATCATTAACTACCATTCCATTGATCGCCGAAAGCTGTGCCTCAGTTTTGCGCGATTAGTGAATGTGCCGTCATGATTATTTATATAAAGAATATTGCTTG
>Ga0068860_100008833_pt1 | contig 10037 bp, 10 predicted proteins | sample KBSSwiS32_FD_66597 | JGI IMG/M metagenome (GOLD analysis project Ga0068860, IMG submission 66597) | Switchgrass rhizosphere microbial communities from Kellogg Biological Station, Michigan, USA - KBS Switchgrass S3-2 | ecosystem: Host-associated > Plants > Roots > Rhizosphere > Soil ...
GGACGCGCTGACCTCGCCGATCGCGAACCGGGGGACGGTGACCGCGGCGGAGCGGCATGCGGATGGGATCGTGCTGCGGGCCCGCGGGGCGATGGCGGACCTGCTCGGCGCCGACCCGGGCGGGATCGTGTTCGGGCGCAGCACGACCGCACTGCTGTTCGACCTGGCCCGCACGATGTCGGCGGGCTGGGGGCCGGGGGACGAGATCGTCGTGACCCGGCTGGACCACGACGCCAACATCCGGCCGTGGGTGCTCGCCGCCGAGGCCGTGGGGGCGACCGTGCGGTGGCTGGACTTCTCCCCGGAGACCACCGAGCTCGACGACGTGGCGTCCGTCCTGTCCTCGCGGACCCGGGTCGTGGCCGTGACCGCGGCGTCGAACCTGGTCGGCACCCGGCCGCCGGTCGCGCAGATCGCCGCGGCGGCGCACGAGGTCGGCGCCGTGACCGTCGTCGACGGGGTGCACCTCACCGCGCACGCCGCGATCGACACCTCGGAGCTGGGCGCGGACGTCTACGCCTGCTCGCCGTACAAGTTCTGCGGCCCGCACCTGGGCGTGCTCGCCGTGCGCCCGGAGCTGCTGGAGGAGCTGCGGCCCGCGAAGCTGCTGCCGTCGTCGGACGAGATCCCCGAGCGCTTCGAGCTCGGCACCCTGCCCTACGAGCTGCTCGCGGGCACCACCGCGGCCGTCGACTTCCTGGCCGGGATCGGAGGCTCGCCGGACGACCGCCGCACCGCGCTGGAGGCGAGCATGGCGGCGATCGAGGCCCACGAAGAGCCGCTGCGGACCCGGATCGAGGCGAGCCTGGCCGACCTGCCCGGCGTGACCGTGCGGTCCCGGGCCGCGCACCGCACACCCACGCTGCTGGTCGAGTTCGCCGAGGCCCGCCCCGCGGACGCCTACCGCTACCTGGCCGACCGCAAGGTCAACGCCCCGTCGAGCTCGTTCTACGCCCTGGAGGCCAGCCGCAGGCTCGGCCTCGGCGACACCGGATCGCTGCGGATCGGGCTGTCGCCCTACACGGACGACTCGGACGTGGACCGGCTGCTCGCCGGGCTGAAGGACTTCCTGGCACTCTGACCCGCGCCGAGGACCCCAGCCGCGGCCAGGGTCACCGCCACGGCCAGCAGCCCCGCCGCGGTGACCCACGGCAGTGCCTCGATCCGGGTGTCGGCGAGCGGGGCCCCGACGAACCCACCGACGGCGAGGCCCAGGTTGACCGCGGCGACGTTCGCGGTCGCCGCGAGCCCGCCGCCGTGCTCGACGGCACGTGCCGTGACGATCGGCAGCAGCGCCATCTGCGCCACGCCCCACACGGCGACCGCCACCAGGGCGACGGGCAGCACCGCACCCGCCAGTGCCAGCAGGGCCACCGCGGCGGCCGCCACGGCGGCGAGCGCCGGGAGGACCGCGGGTCGGGCCGGGAGGACGCCGCCGAGCGCGTTGCCCGCCAGGCCCGCCAGCCCGTAGACCGCCAGGCCGATCGACACCCCCGCCGTCCCGATGCCCGCGACGCGGTCCAGGTAGGCGCCGAGGTAGGTGAACAGCACCGCCGCCGACAGCAGCACGGCCGTGGCGATCGCGATCGGCACGACGACCTGCCGTCGGGTGAGGGCGCGGAGGGTCTGCGGCGGGCCGTCGACCACCGGGACCGCCGGGAGCCGGACGGCGAGCGCGCCCGCGAGGACCACGGCGAGCACCGCCAGCGCGACGAAGGTCCAGCGCCAGCCGACCGCCCCGCCCAGCGCGGTGCCGAGCGGCGCACCCAGCACCATCGCCGTCATCAGGCCGCCGAAGGCCGTCGCGACCGCCCGCGCGCGCTGCTCGGGGGCCACGAGCGCCGCCGCCGCGGCGACCACCGTCCCCAGCGCGACGCCCTGCGCCGCGGCCGACACGACCCGCCCCACCACCAGCACGACGAGCGACGGAGAGAGCGCGTTGAGGACGTTCGCGGCGGCGAACACCAGCAGCAGCCCGACGAGCAGCGGTCGGGGTGCGCGCCGGGCCAGCAGCAGCCCGAGCGGGACGGCGGTCAGACCCACCGCGAGGGCGTACGAGGTGACGGTCGAGCCTGCCGCCGCGATCGACGTCCCGAGGTCGGCGGCGACCTGCGGGACCAGCCCGATCGCGGCGAACTCGGCGGTGCCCACCGTGAACGCGACGGCGGCGAGCAGCAGGACCGGTGGGGACAACACCCGGTGGGAGGTCATGGCCGCCACGCTAGGAACGCCGGCGCATAGGCGCCAAGACGCAATGCGTGCGGTGCCCATAGAGAGTGCCTATGCTGCGACGGGTGAGCCTGCGTCAGTACGAGTACGCCGTCGCGGTCGCCGAGGCCGGATCCGTCACCGCGGCGGCCGAGCGGCTGCACGTCGCCCAGCCGTCGGTCTCCCAGCAGATCCGGGCCCTGGAGAAGGACCTGGGCGTGGCGCTGTTCGCCCGTACCCCCGGCGGGCTGGTGCCGACGATGGCGGGCCGGGCGTTCCTGCGGGAGGCCGAGAACGCCGTCGACGCGGCCCGCCGCGCCCGGTCCGTCGCGCGGGCGTGTTCGGACTCACTGGTCGGCGAGCTGGTCATCGTGGCCGAGGCCGGCCTGGGGATGTGCCAGCTGCCGCGGGCGATCGGTGCCCTCCGGCGGGCGTTCGACGGGCTCACGGTGACCGTCCGCGAGGAGGCCGACGGCGAGGTCCTCGACCGGCTGATGCGCTCCGGGCAGGCGGACATCGCGCTCGCGACGCGCCCGGTGCCGGACTGCCCGCAGCGGGTGGTGATCGGCGACGAGGCGTACGTCGCGGTGCTCGCGCCGGGTCATCGGCTGCTGACCTACGACGCCGTCCCGCTCGGCGAGCTGGCTCGGGAGCCGTGGATCGCGCTGGGCGAGGGGAGTGCGGTCGCGACCGTCGTCAAGCGGGCGTTCGCCGCGGCCGGACTCGCCGTGACGACCGTGGCGCGGGCCTCCCAGCTGGCCACCGCGACCCGGTTGGCGGTCGAGGGGTTCGGCACGACGGTCGTGCCCCGGGCGGCGGTCCCGGTCGGCTACGAGCACCTGATCCGCCCGGTCGACCCGCACGTGACCCACCCGGTCGTGCTGAGCGCGCGCTCCCGCACGGGCCCCGCCGAGCGGATGCTGTTCTCGGAGCTGGGTGCGCAGGCCTGGTGTCTCGCCGCCGAGTCCGTCGACAGCCTCCCGGGATGAGTGCTGCAGATCACCGGCGGGTCGGGGGACGGGTCAGAGCCAGCCGGGTCTGACCAGGCCGGTCTCGTAACCCAGGACGACCAGCTGGGCGCGGTCGCGGACACCGAGCTTGATCATCGAGCGGCTGACGTGGGTCTTCGCGGTCGCCGGGCTGACGACGAGCTTCGCGGCGATCTCGTCGTTGGTCAGGCCGGTCGCGACCAGGGCCACCACCTCGCGCTCCCGCTCGGTGAGCGGGTCCAGGCGGTGGTCCGGGGCGGTGGGGCGGGAGCGGTGGGCGAACTCGGCCACCAGCCGTCGGGTCACCGCGGGGGAGAGCAGCGCCTCGCCGCCGTGCACCACCCGCACCGCGTGCAGCAGCTCGGCCGGATCGGTGTCCTTGACCAGGAACCCGCTGGCCCCGGCGCGCAGGGCGTCGAAGATGTAGGCGTCCTCGGCGAAGGTCGTGAGGACCACGACCTTCGTGCCCGCCAGCCGCGGGTCGGCGGTGATGTCCCGGGTCGCCTCGAGCCCGTCCCGGCCGGGCATCCGGATGTCCATCAGCACGACGTCCGGCGTGGTGTCCCGGCACACCCGGACCGCCGCGTCCCCGTCCTCGGCCTCGCCGACCACCTCGAGGTCCGCCGCCGACCCGAGCAGTGCGCGGAAGCCCGCCCGGACCAGCGCCTGGTCGTCCGCCAGCACGACGGTGATCATGTCTCCTCCACGGGCAGGACGGCCTCGACGCGGAACCCGCCACCGGGGGCGGGGCCGTGGGACAGGGTGCCGCCCAGCGCGGCGGCCCGCTCGCGCATCCCCACCAGGCCGTCGCCGGTGCGCCCGGTGGGTCGGCCCGGACCCCGCGAACCGTGCGGACCCTGCGGACCGTGGCCGTCGTCGTCCACCACGATCCGCAGGGTCCCCGGCTCGCGGGCGATCCGGACCGTCGCGTGCCCGGCGGCGGCGTGCTTGCGCACGTTGGTCAGCGACTCCTGCACGATCCGGTAGGCGGCCAGGTCTACGCCGGCAGGCAGCTCGCCCGGGTCCGACGTCAGGTCCACCCGCAGCCCGGCCGCCTCGTTGTCCGCGACCAGCCGGTCCAGGACCGCGAGCCCGGCGGTGGGGGCCCGCGGCGGTTCCTCGTCGATCCCGCGCAGCACGCCGAGCGTGGAGCGCATCTCGCGCAGCAGGTCCCCGCTGGAGTCCTTGATCGTCGCCAGCGCCCGGCGGGCCTGCTCGGTGTCGGAGTCCAGCAGGTACAACGCGACGCCGGCCTGCACGTTGATCAGTGAGACGTGGTGGCCGAGCAGGTCGTGCAGCTCCCGGGCGATCCGCAGCCGCTCCTCGCCCGCCTGCCTGCGCTCGGTCTCCGCCCTGGCCGCCCGGGCCTGTGCCCGGCGCTCGTGCCGGGCCCGCCACAGCTCGCACCCCGCGACGTACGCGCAGAGCCAGGCGAGCAGCGCGAGCGTCGCCTCCCAGGAGACGACCCCGCCGCGCACGGTCGCCTGCAGCAGCAGCCCGAGCGCGACGGTGGCGGCCGCGACGGAGTACGCGAACCGCCGGTGTCCCTCCTGCACCGCCTGCGCCAGCGCGATCAGCGACGGCACCGCCACCGGCCCGAAGGGGTAGCCGAACCCGAGGTAGACCACCAGCACGACCGCGCACCCGACGAGCACCTCCCGCGGCAGCGCGCGGCGGACCAGCAGGAACAGCGGGCCGAGGACGATCAGGAGGACGCCGAGGGCGTCGAGCGGGCGCAGCACCGTCACGAACGGCGGCGTGTTGCGCGCGGCGACGAGCGCGATCGGGATCCAGACGAGCGACAGCGCGAGGGTCTGGCCGACGCCACCCCACGCCCGCTCCCTGATCCACCGCCCGACGGTCACGCCGACGACCCTAGAGCGGCGGGCCCGCCCGGCGCGTCGACCCGCGGGGGACGGCGGGCGTACTCCCGGGGGAGGACGCCGCGCCCCCGCCCCGCGCCCGCGGTCGCAGCGCGGGTCCCGCCCCGGGTGCGACGCGCGCGGCCCGGTTCCGCGACACCGTGGACCCCGTCACCGAGACCAGCACTCCACCAGGGGGAACCATGACCAGCCTGCCCGCCGGGTCCACGCAGCCCACCCAGCCCGCCGAGCCCGCGCAGCCCATTCAGCCCGCGCAGTCCACGCAGTCCACCCAGTCCACCCGGCCCACCCTCCGCATCTCCGACGCCGAGCGCGAGACCGTCGCCGTCCGCCTCCGGGACGCCGCGGCCGAGGGCAGGCTGACGCTGGAGGAGGCCGACGAACGTCAGCAGGCCGTCTACGCCGCCCGCACGGCGGCCGACCTGGAGCCGCTGACCGCGGACCTGCCCGCCCCGCCCGTCCCGACGCCGCCCGCGGCCCCGCGGCGCGCCGCGCTCACCCCGGAGGCCCGGCGCAGGCTGCTGGTCCACGCCGGCATCGGCGCCGCGTTCGCGCTGCTCTTCCTGATCCGCTGGGTGGCCGGGCCGGTCCCGTTCTTCTGGCCCGCGGGCCCGCTGTTCTGGATCGTGGCCAGCATCGTCGGCCACTACCTCTGGACCACCCGGCGCGGCCGGACCACGACGTCCTGACCCCCGCCCGGCACCCACGGCACCCCCACGGGGGTGCCGTGGGCGTGTTCACCGACAGTCACCGCACACCCCGATCCACGTACGGACCGTCACTGGGTCGAGTGGACGAGCGGTCCGACGGACGGTGGGGTTCGGCCGTCCACCGCGCCGCTGTGGCCGTCCGTCGCGACTTTGCGCAATCGAGGATCGACGCACCGTCACCTCATGGAGTGAGACTCGTTTCCCCGATCGTGCATGCAGAGACGGTCGTCCCCCTCCGCAACCGGTCCTGGTGAGCCCAGTGGCGAACCACACCCTCCCGCCGCGTACCCGGCGCGCCGTCCGTCGCGGACCGACCCGCGCCGGGCTCGTCGGCTGGGCGTCCGCGGGCGTCGTCGCGGTCCTCGCGCTGGTCCTGGGCCTGGGGCTGCTCCTCGGCGGTGCACCGTCCCCGCTGGGCCAGGACGCGGGAGAGCTCCCGTCCGCCGGTGCGGCCGCCGCCGTCGACCCGGCGACGCTGCCGGAGAGCACCACCTACACCGCCCTCGAGGGCACGGTCCCGGACGCGACCCCGGACCGCGTCACCGACGGCCGGGTGGCCCACCCCGTCCGCGAGACCGTCCTGCACGACGCTCCGGGCGGAACGCCGTTCGCGCGCATGCCGGTCACGCAGATCGGCGACACCTGGCTCCCGGTCCTGGAACAGCAGGGGGACTGGGTGCGGGTGCTGCTGCCGTCCCGGCCCGCGTCGTCGACCGGGTGGCTGTCCACCGCCGACCTGGACATCAAGACGACGCCCTACCGCATCGAGGTCCATCTGACCTCGCGGACGCTGCAGCTGTTCTCCGACGGCACGCAGATCGCGCAGTGGACCGTCGGGATCGGCAAGCCCTCCGCGCCGACCCCGACCGGCCGCACCTTCCTGCTGGGCGCGTTCACCGACGCGAACCAGAAGTACTCCCCGGTGATCCTGCCGCTGGGCACGCACAGCCCCACGCACGACACCTTCGGCGGCGGTCCGGGGACCGTCGCGATCCACACCTGGCCGACCTCCGACGTGTTCGGGGCCGCGACCAGCGACGGCTGCATCCGGGTGCCCGCCGACGCGCTCCGGCAGCTCAGCACCGTGCCCCTGGGCACGCTCGTGTCGATCGACAACTCGTGAAAGGGACCTCCCGCGTGAAGACCTCCCAGTTCGCCGGTGTCGGCGCGGCCGCCGTCGGCGCCGCCACCGCCGCGGCGGTGTTCCTCCTCGGATCCACGGTCGCGTCCGCCGAGCCGCAGGTGACCGCGTCGGCGTCGCTGCTGCGGATCAGCGGCCTCGTGAACGTCAGCCCGACCCCCTACGCCCAGTCCGTGGACGGCGAGCCGGACCACCAGGAGCTCGCGTCGCTCGGCGTCATCCCCGGCCTCGACGGCGGGATCGCGGGCAAGCTGCTCACCGTCGACGCCGAGGGCCACTCGGCCCAGGCCACGGTGGCGGAGCTGGACATCCTCAAGCTCGTCGAGGCCGACCTGGTCAAGACCTGGTGCGACGGCGGCGCGGACGAGGCGGGCGTCGACCTGGTCGACGCGCGGGTGCTCGGCACCCCGATCAAGGCCGAGCAGCCCTCGGTGACCCTCGACGTGTCGCCGCTGGTCAAGATCGAGGTGAACAAGCAGACCCGGAAGGACGGCTACCTGACGGTCGAGGGCCTCAAGGTCAACGTGATCCCGAGCGGCAAGCCGCGCACCGCGCCGCTGTCCGACGCCGAGAAGAAGGCCGCGCCCGCGCTGCTCGACCTCTTCGGCGGGGACGCGTCGAAGCTCCCGGTGCTGTCGACCGTCGGCTCGCTGCTCGACGCCCTGCACGCCGGTTCGGACAGCCTGCTGACCGTCACCATCGGCACCGCGAGCTGCGCGATCGCCGAGGACGACGACCACGACGAGCCCGCGGCCGACGAGCACCACGACGACGAGCAGCACGACGAGCCCGCCGCCGACGTGCCCGCCGCGCACCGCGAGGAGGCGCCGGCGCCGACGATCGTGACGGCGAACCTGCCCGTCACGGGCTGAGCCGGGGAACAGAGGGCCGGGACCGCGTGGGGGGCGGTCCCGGCCCCTCTCACCTCCCCGACTCCCGGGCCCGCTTGCGGCGCTTGCCCTCGTGCATCGCCTGCACCCGCGCGATCGGGATGGTGTGGCCCTCCTCCACGACGTCCGCGGGCAGGGTATGCGCCTCGGCCGTCAGCTCCGTCCAGGTCGGACGGTCGGGGAGCAGGTCCGGCACGGTGGCGATGGTGAAGTCCGTCGGCGTCACCGAGTCCAGCTCCGTCCAGTCCAGCGGGAACGACACGGGCAGGCCGGGGCGGATCCGCGGGCTGTAGGCCGCGACCACCGTGGCGCCGCCGGCCCGGGTGGAGTCCACGAACACCTTGCCCTCTCGGTCCTCCTTGACGAACGCGGTCGTGGCGATCTCCGGGTCCAGGGCTGCGGCGCGGGCGGCGAGGGCGCGGGTGGCGGCCGCGGCGTCGTCGAACGGGGTGGGGGACAGCGGCACCACGACGTGCAGGCCCTTCGCGCCGCTCGTCTTCACCGCCCCGGTGAGCCCGGCGGCGGACAGTGCCTCGCGGACCAGCTTCGCCACCGCGACGACCTCGGCGAACCCGGCGCCCTCCGGCGGGTCCAGGTCCAGCACCAGTTGCGACGCCGCGTGCTCGTCGACGGTGAACAGGCCCGGGTGGTACTCCACGGCCCGCTGGTTGGCGAACCAGAGCAGGGTGCGGCGGTCGTTGCAGAGTCCGTAGCGGACCTCGCGGCCGGTCTGCGAGGTGATCACGGTGGACGCCACCCAGTCCGGTGTGTACTTCGGCAGGTTCTTCTGCATGAAGGGCTCCTGGCCCGGCCGCACCCGGATCACCGAGAGCGGTCGGCCGGTGAGCACCGGGACCATCCGGTCGGCGACGGCGTCGAGGTAGTCGACGAGATCGCCCTTGGTGGCGGGCTCGCCGTCGACGACGGGGGAGTCGAGGCTCGAGAGCGCGACGCCTGCCCGTTCCTGTTTCGCGGTCATGCGCGCATCATGCCGCGCCGGCCACTCCCGCAGGGCGGCCGGCGCGGCGCCGGCGCCCGTCGGCGGTCCGCTCCCGCTCGGCCATCCGTCGATCGTGGGGTGTGGGCCGCGGCGGCGCGAGCCGGGGTGTGGCGCGCGGGCCGTTCGGGTACGCGGGGCCCATGACCCGAGAGACGAGACAGCGCGCCCGCGAGACCGGTGACGACCTGCCCGGGGCGCTGAAGCTGGCCTACAAACCGGTAGGGATCGTCTCGGGCCTGGTGGGCGGCCTGCTCGCGGGGCAGATCTTCGACCTGATCTGGAAGCGGGTCTCCCAGGAGGCCGAGACCCCCGAGCCGCTCTCGCCCGCCTACAGCACCCGCGAGGTCCTGCTGGCCGCCACGCTGCAGGGCGCGATCTTCGGGCTGGTCCGGACCGCGGTGAACCGCTACGGCATGAAGGCCTACCGCAAGGCCGTCGAGAAGCCGCGCGCGGCGTCGCGCTAGACCCGCTAGACCAGGGCCAGGACCTCGTCGAACGAGGCCGTCACCGCGGCGAGCCGGTCCGGCGGGACCGCCACGTAGGACACCTCGACGGCCCGGTCGCCCTCGACGACGAGACCCTCCTGCACCCCGCCCCGGTTCGCGCAGGTCGTGGTGCCCCCGGAGCTCGACAGCGTGCCGCCGCTCCCGGTGCAGACCCGCTGGAAGTGGGCCGTCAGCTCGGCGACCGCCGGGCCGCTGACCACGTCCGCCCGCAGCACCAGCGGGTCACCGCCCGCACCGCGCACCTCGTCGGCGGTGAGCACGCAGGAGGTGTCCGCCGTCACGGTCTTCAGCGTCTCGAGCGGACGGTCGGTGACGGTCTGGCGCAGCGTGAACGTCATCCCGGTCGCCGCGGTGACGGCGTCCGGCTCGAGCGGGCACCCGTCCCGCACGGCCGCCGCGGCCGGGGTCGCCGCCGTGCCCGCTCCCGCGGAGGGTCCCGACGCCCCACCGCCCGCGCACGCGGCCAGCACTCCCGCCCCGAGCACGAGGGCGGGGAGGACGCGGCGGTGGGTCGCGCGGTGGATCACGGACGGCCTGCCTTCGTCGGCTGCGGGTCGTGCACCGACTCGGCCGGTCCTGATCGGACGTTACTCGGGCACCAGGCAGAACGGGTGGCCCGCCGGGTCGAGGAACACCCGCCAGCGCCCGTCCGGCTGGACCTCGGTCTTGCGGGCGCCCAGCTCGAGGACCCGGGCCTCGCCCTCGTCGAG
>Ga0068860_100008839_pt1 | contig 10033 bp, 9 predicted proteins | sample KBSSwiS32_FD_66597 | JGI IMG/M metagenome (GOLD analysis project Ga0068860, IMG submission 66597) | Switchgrass rhizosphere microbial communities from Kellogg Biological Station, Michigan, USA - KBS Switchgrass S3-2 | ecosystem: Host-associated > Plants > Roots > Rhizosphere > Soil ...
TACCTTCCGCCTCATACTTGCCGCCGACCATGAAGCCCGAGATGTTCTGCAGGAACAGCAGCGGGATCTTGCGGTGGCAGGCCAGTTCGATGAAGTGCGCAGCCTTCTGTGCGCTTTCGGAAAACAGCACGCCGTTGTTGGCGAGGATCGCCACCGGCATCCCGTGAATGTGGGCAAAGCCGCAGACCAGCGTGGTGCCGAAGAGCGCCTTGAACTCATGAAACTCGCTGGCATCGACAATCCGCGCGATCACTTCGCGCACGTCATAAGGCGCGCGCACATCATCGGGAATGATGCTGTAGAGTTCCTCCGGATCGTACTTGGGCGGGCGCGGTTCCTTCACCGGCAACCCGTGCTGGTGGACCGGACCAAGATGGCTGACGATGTCGCGCACGATCGAGAGCGCGTGTTCGTCGTTATCTGCAAGGTGGTCCGTCACGCCGGACTTGCGGGAGTGCAGTTCGCCGCCGCCCAGATCTTCGGCAGAGATCACTTCGCCCGTCGCAGCCTGCACCAGCGGCGGACCGGCGAGGAAGATCGTGCCCTGCTCCTTCACGATCACGCTCTCGTCCGACATGGCGGGCACATAGGCGCCGCCTGCCGTGCAGCTTCCCATGACGCTGGCGATCTGCGGGATGCCCTGCGAACTCATCTGCGCCTGATTGAAGAAGAACCGGCCGAAGTGGTCGCGGTCGGGGAAGACTTCCGCCTGGTTGGGCAGGTTGGCGCCGCCGCTGTCGACAAGGTAGATGCAGGGCAGCCGGTTGGCCGCCGCGATCTCCTGCGCGCGGATGTGCTTCTTGACGGTCAGCGGGAAATAGGTGCCGCCCTTCACGGTCGCGTCGTTGGCGAAGATCATGCATTGGCGGCCCGAGACGCGGCCGATACCGGTGATGATGCCCGCGCCGGGCACTTCATCGCCATAGAGACCGTTTGCCGCCAGCTGGCCCACTTCCAGGAAGGGCGACCCGGCATCGAGCAGACGCTCCACCCGGTCGCGCGGAAGCAGCTTGCCGCGGCTGATATGCCGTTCGCGGCTGCGCTCGTCGCCGCCGAGTGCGGCCTTGGCCACTTTCTCGCGCAGTTCGGCGGCCAGCGCGCGGTTGTGCGCGGCGCGGGCCTGCGCTTCCGGACTGTCACGATTGACGCTGGAGGAAAGCACCGGCGCGCTCATGCTCCGGCTCCGAAAATTGGCTTGGACATCGCTCTTCCCGTCGAGGACTGATTTGCAGCGTCTATGTAACGCAGCGTGCGCTCGCGCGGAAATTGAAATTTCCGGCGGTTCGCCATAGACCGTGTCTATGATAGACCACTACCTCCTGCGCTATTTCCTGGCCGTGGCCGAAACCGGCAACTTCAGCCGCGCGGCCAAGGGCGTCAGCGTGACCCAGCCCACCCTATCTGCCGGGATCGCCAAGCTTGAGCGGGAACTGGGCGTGCGCCTGTTCGACCGGGGACGGCGCAAGGGAGATCAACGGGGCGTCTCGTTGACGCCAGCCGGAAGCCGCTTTCTGGTGCGCGCGCGGCGGATCGCGGCGGAATACGAGCATCTGATGGTCGAACTGCAGGACGTCGACGAGCCGCAACTGCTGCGCCTTGGGGTGCTCAGCACGATTCCTTCCAAACTGATCGAGGCGCTGCTGGCGCGGCACCGGGCCATGCGCCCCGGCGAGGTGCTGGAACTGCTCGACGGCAGCGAGCGCGACATGGCCGAGCGGCTTGACCGGGGGCGGATCGACGCCGCGCTCACTGTGATTCGCCCACACCATGCGCGCTTCTTTCCCGAGGTGCTGGCGAGCGAGCGCTACATGATGGTGCTGCCGCCCGATCATCCGCTGGCGGGCGAGGCGGACGTGCTGGCCGAACAGCTCGCACAGGACCGCATGGCGCTGCGCCGCCACTGCGAAGCCCTGCCCGAGATCAACCGCTTCTTCATCGCCAAGGGCGTGCGCCCCCGGTTCGTCCTCAAGACCACCAGCGACGAGCGCGTCCTGTCCGTGGTGCGCAGCGGCGCGGGCGTGGGCATGATGCCCGAATGCTTCGCCGAGGAAGGCGTCCGCATGGTCCCCGTGCGCGACTTCGTGCTGCGGCGGGAAGTGGGCCTGCTCTACGCCAGCGACGAGGCGCGGGCGCTGGCGGAAGGGAGTTCGTTTATCGGGCTGGTGCGAGGGGCGTATGGGGGTGGGTAGGCTATTTTTTGGAAGCCTGCTTCTCGCGCGTGATCGCGTGTTCCATGGTGGCGTGCTGTTCGACCCAGACCAACTGCTTTACGCCATACTTTGCCGTGAAACCGGGAGTGACGCTTTCCCGGTGCTGGGCGATGCGCTGGGCCGGGCGTTCCAGATTGCCAACGTCGGCGCAAGGCGGGCCCGCCTGCTGCGCCGCAGCGGTCAATGGAACTTGCCATTCCTGCCCCCGGCGTCGAACGTGCCGCAAGGCCAAACGCCGGGGAGAGCGCCGCGATGATGCTGTCAGACTATGCCAAGAAATACGCCTGCATCCGCTTTGCCCGCACGGACGGCGTGCTGGAAATGACACTGCACACGCGCGGCGGTCCCGCACTGTGGGGCACGTCGCTGCGCAGCCTGCACGCCGAATTGGGCCATGCCTTCCGCGACATTGCCGCCGATCCCGAAAACCGCGTGGTGATCGTGACGGGCACCGGAGACAGCTTCATCGCAGCACCGGACCCGGAAGAGCGCCATCCCGAGCCCGACTTCGCGAAGATGTGGCTACGCATTCACGAGGAGGGTCTTGCGCTGTTGCAGAACCTGCTCGCGGTTCCTTTTCCGATGATCGCAGCGGTCAACGGCCCGGCGCTGATCCATGCGGAGATCGCCGTGCTGTGCGACATCGTGCTGGCCGCGCCGCATGCGGAGTTTGCGGACCTCGCCCATCTGCCAGGCGGTGCCGTGCCCGGCGATGGTGTCCATGTCATCTGGCCGATGCTACTTGGACCCAATCGCGGGCGCTACTTTCTGCTCACCGGCGAGCGGATCGGCGCGGAGGAAGCGCGGCAGCTGGGCGTGGTGGGTGAGGTGATGTCTGCCGAAGCGTTGCTGGACCGCGCCCGCGACCATGCCCGCCGCCTCGCCGCCCTGCCTCCGCCCATGCTGCGCCATACCCGCGCGCTGCTGACGAAAGACCTTCGCCAGCGGATGCTCGCTGAACTGGACGGTGGCCTGAGCGCCGAAGGGCTGGCGATCCTGCTGTCGCGCTGAGGATCAGGCCGGTTCGCGCAGGGCTTGGGCAAGGGTCGGCACATCGGCCAGCGCCCGCAAGGCATCGTTGAGGTGCGTGCAGCCCTGCGGCCCGCGCAATTGCGCCAGCACTTCCTCACGAATGTCACCAAGCCCGCGCCCCACCAGCCGCTGGGTATTGTGGACCGCACCGGGGCATTCGGAAAACGGCAGGATCCGCGCTTCCGGTTCCAGCGAGAGAACTTCCAGTGTGTCGATCCGCGCCACCGCGCGCAGGTTGTATTCGTGGATCGCAATGCGTCCACCATGCGGGGTCGTAGCGCTGTCCTGAAAGGCGGAATCGATGCGGATCACGCCTGCGGCATCGTCACGCACCACGTCGATGCGGCGGGCGCGGCGGAAGCCGGGACCATCGCGATCGGATAGCGCGTGCCAGCCCTCGGGGTCCGCCGGGTTGCGCACGTCGTCGGCATCGGCGCTGGCGACATCGGTAGGGGGGCTGCCAGGCTGCACGCCGCTGTTGCCTTCCTGCAGCCCCCAGCAGACGTTGACTCGCTGCGCGATCAGTGCGGCATGTTGCTCCGCCCCCAGCCTCTGCCGCAACCGCTCAGCCCAGTCAGGAAACCATTGCGACCACGCAAAGGCGGAAACCAGCGCCGAACCCGAAAGATCATCGAGCACGAGATAAAGCGGGTGCGCCTGGGCGATGAGGTCCGGCATCACTCCCCGCAGCAGCATCCGCAAATGCCCTCCGGCCTTCGCGCCGACCAGTTTCGCAACCTTCTCTTCCGCCGTGTCCGACTGGATCGCTGTGATCATCTTGTCTTCGGTCATCCGCGCTTCGAAGCGCGCTTCAGCCAGTACACGGCCGACCGAGCCCGGTTCCGCCGGTGTATAGAGATCGCGGGCACCACCGATGAGCAGGCGCTGCCCCTCCACCCCGTCCGGCCATGACACGTCGATGCTGGACGTGCGGCGCAGCGAGTTGGAAACGCGCAGAGGGGCCGGATTGGCGGTGCAGCGTGGCGGTGGCGGCAAGGTTTGCGTGGTCATATGAACCACCGTGTCCCTCTTGCGACCTCTTATCAAGCCTCGGCTGAGGCTTTGACCAGCAGCTTGCCGACGTGGTTATGGCCCGCAAACACGCTGGCCAAGGCCTCCGGCGCGGCTTCGATGCCCTCGACGATGGATTCGGGGAAAGCGATCTTGCCCTCTTTCATCCACCCGGCGATGTCCTGCAGGGCCTTTTGGCCCGCAAAGATGCCGGCGAATCCCTTGATCTCAAGTCCCTTGGACATGATGCGGCGGTAGAAGCCCGGCAAGTGATCCGGCCCCAGCCGATCCAGGCTCGCGTCCATCGTCTCTTCGATCCAGCGCTTGTTCCACCACGAACCCCTCGCCGTTTAACGAAGGCACATCGATATAGCCTGCGTGTTCCAGCGGTCATCTCCGAACTATTCTGTATTGTGAATTTTTATTCGAATTTGAGATTGGCGCAAGGCAGCTTGACCGTCAATCGGCCTCGCGACACCGCACTTGCGATGCCAGGGCGCGGCGTGACAGGTTGCCACGGCAAGGGGGCATCCCTATGCCAAACGCCGACCGGCGATGGCCGGGACCGGCGGCACATCCGGATCATAACCACGGGGGCGAAGAATGGCTTACACCGACTTCCTGAAGCAGCAGTGCTACATCGACGGCAAGTGGTGCGACGCCGATTCGTCCGCGACATTCGATGTCATCGATCCGGGCACCGGTAAGGTGCTGGGAACCGTGCCGAAGATGGGCCAGACGGAAACCGCCCGCGCCATCGACGCTGCCGACGCCGCCCTGCCCGCCTGGCGTGCCAAGACCGCCGGAGAGCGTTCAAAGCTGATGCGCAGGCTCTACGACCTGATGATGGAGTATCAGGACGATCTGGGCGAATTGCTCAGCCGCGAACAGGGCAAGCCCTTTGCCGAGGGTAAGGGCGAGATCGCCTATGGCGCCGGTTTCATCGAGTGGTTTGCCGAAGAGGGCAAGCGTGCCTACGGCGACGTGATCCCCAGCCATCAGGCCGACAAGCGCATCGTTGTCCTGAAGCAGGGCATCGGCGTCGTCGGCGCGATCACGCCCTGGAACTTCCCCAATGCGATGATCACCCGCAAGCTTGGCCCGGCGCTGGCCGCTGGCTGCACGGTGGTCATCAAGCCCGCCTCGGCCACGCCCTATTCGGCGCTGGCCATCGCCGTTCTTTGCGAAATGGCCGGGATTCCCGCAGGCGTAGTCAATGTCGTCACAGGCAGCGCGGGCCAGATCGGCAGCGAGCTGACCGGCAATCCCAAGGTCGCCAAGATCACCTTCACGGGCTCCACCGAAATCGGCCGCGACCTGCTGCGCGAGTGCGCGGAGACGGTGAAGAAGTGCTCGATGGAGCTGGGCGGCAATGCCCCGTTCCTCGTATTCGACGATGCCGATGTCGATGCCGCGATCGAAGGCGCGATGATCTCCAAGTTCCGCAACGGCGGCCAGACCTGCGTCTGTACCAACCGCTTCTATGTGCAGGACGGCGTCTATGACGAGTTCGTCACCAAGCTGGCTGCGCGCGTCAGCGCGATGAAGGTGGGTTACTCGATGGACGAGGGCACCCAGATCGGCGCCATGATCGACGAGAAGGCGGTCGAAAAGGTGGAGGAACATCTGGCCGACGCGCTGTCCGGCGGAGCCACGCTGCTCGCGGGCGGCAAGCGCAGTGAACTTGGCGGCACGTTCTTTCGCCCGACTGTCGTTGCCAACGTAACGCCGGATATGAAACTCGCCCGCGAGGAAACCTTCGGCCCGCTCGCCGGCGTAATCCGCTTCACCGAGGAAGCCGACGCCATCCGCATGGCGAACGACACCGAATTCGGCCTCGCCAGCTATTTCTACTCGAACGACCTTTCGCGCGTCTGGCGTGTGGCGGAAGCGATCGAGGCGGGCATGGTCGGCATCAACACCGGCCTGATTTCCACCGAAGTCGCGCCGTTCGGCGGGGTCAAGCAGTCCGGCCTTGGCCGCGAAGGATCGAAGTACGGGCTCGAGGACTTCATGGAAGTGAAATACCTCTGCATGGGCATCACGACCGCCTGAGGCGGTCGGGCGGCATCAAGACCGCCTGACACGTCATCGCCCGCAGCCGCAGACCGTTTCCGGAACCGCGACGTGAGCCTGCTCAGGCGAGCGCGAAGACTTCCTGATCGGTCTCGCGCGGGGCGACGGGTTCGAAGCCGCTCAGCGACTCGAACGTGTCATCGGTCAGGGTGATGTTCGACAGGCCGTCGAGCTTGAACGCACCAAGCCGCATCTCTTCCTCGCTTCGCCAGGTCTTGCGCAGGTTCAGCGCGTTCAGGAACAGATCGTCATGGCGGCTGAACAGGAGGTGCGGCGCCAGCAGCATCTCGGTTCCGTTATATTCGGCGGTAATGGCACGCTTGAGCGCAATTGCCTCGATCACGAGACGCTGAGGGTTCAAGTTGGCATCAGATTCATGTTGCATCGCAGCATATAAATGTTTCCAGGCGTCGGAGACAAGGAGATTCTGCAGCTCCGGGCTTGCAAATTCCGCACCTGAGGTCTGGAGCAGTCGTTCAGCACGGCGCACCATTGGCCAGAAGCGTGGAACCGTTCCCCAATCAAGGCGTAAGTTCCGGAATTGCCATAATCGCCAATTGGGGATTCATCCACCTCACCGTAACTGGGTGAGCCTGACGACATCGCCAACGCCTGCGCCTGACTGTGCGACGAGCGCAGCGGCTACATCACCCGACAGACAATCGGGGTCAACGGCGGCCGGGTGGTATCCTGAGGACCACGTGTCGCAGACAAAATAGAAGGCCGGCAGCTTGCGCTACCGGCCTTCCTCCACATGGGACGTGGAACTTGTGTCAGAGAATCAGGCCGAGGCCTTGTCCTCTTCATAGCGATCAATCGCTTCCTGCACGATACGGCGCGCGTCATCCGCATTGCCCCAGGTGCCGACGCGAACCCACTTTTCCTTCTCCAGGTCCTTGTAGTGGGTGAAGAAGTGCTCGATCTGGCTGAATACGATCTCGGGCAGGTCTTCCTTGCCCTTGACGTCCGAATAGTACGGGAAGGTCGAATCCACCGGCACGCAGACCAGTTTCTCATCGCCGCCGTGTTCGTCTTCCAGGTTCAGCACCGCGATCGGGCGAGCCTTGATCACGCAGCCCGGGATAAACGGCGAGCGCGCCACCACCAGTGCGTCGAGCGGGTCGCCATCGGGCGAAAGCGTGTGGGGCACAAAACCATAATTGGCGGGATAGCGCATCGGCGTGTGCAGGATGCGGTCCACGAACAGGGCGCCCGATGCCTTGTCGAATTCGTACTTGACGGGCTCACCGCCGGTCGGAACCTCGATGATAACGTTAAGGCTTTCCGGCGGATTATCGCCGACGGGGATCATGTCGATGCGCATTGTGGCCCTGCTGCTTGCTGGCCATGTAGTATGGCCGGGGAAACTGACGGGTCGCGGCTTAGCGCCGAGTTTGCTGCATCGCAACAGGTTGAATCGATTTCTTTCGCGTTACTGGGTCCTTGGTGCAAGAAGACGGTCGAGCGGGGCATCTTTCACGCCAGATTGCTTCTCAAGCCACGGCCAGCGCAGTCCGCCGTGATAGGCGATGGACACGTTCATCACCCGGTCTCCGCGCTGCACCACCAGTTGGATCGGGGCCTTGGTGGATTTGGCCGAGGTAATCGCCTCCGAGATCACCTCGTCGCTATAGACCGTCCCGTTTACAGCCAGAATCTTCGCTCCGTTGACGAGGCCCGCATCGAACGCAGGGCTGTCCCACACCGTGTCCTGCACCGTGCCGTCACGGGCGAGTCGCACGCCCAGGGAGAACGGCAGATCAAGATACTTGCCTGCAATGGCCCGCCCAAGGTCATAGGCGTTGGGGCGGTCCTTCCACACCAGCGCATATCCCGCCATCTGCAGCCCACGCAGCGGGGCAGGCTGGCCGGGCTGATAAAGCCGCGCCTTCAGGAACGTGGCCCAGTCATAGGCATGAACCCCGTTCAGCGCGGCCACCACATCCTCGAACTCGTAGGGTAGCTCGCCCCAGTCGCCATCCCGCATCCCGAAGAAGGCGCGGGCGAAATCGTCCAGCCCTTTCGTGCCGCGTGTGCCCTGACGGATGATCTGATCGGCTTCCAGCCAAACGAGGGCGCCTTCGCTATAATAGTCCTCGCCCCGGCTGAGTGAACGGTAGGGGATCGACCGGCGGGCGCTGAAGATGGGGTCGTGGGTGGTGTCCTCGACCGAGCGCCAGCCCCGGCCCGGCGTGCCCTCGGCGTAGTTTCCGGCCACCGAGGCGAACATCCCCAGGATCGTGTCCTTGTCCTGAATGCCCGAGCGGGCGGACAGCACATGGCCCCAGAACTGGGTCTGCCCTTCATAGAGCCACAGCAGCGAATTGCGCATCGGCTGCTGATAGTCCGGCGTCCACAATTCCGCCGGGCGGCGATACTTGCCGTTCCAGCTATGGACGTACTCGTGCGGGATCACGTTGCGGTCCCACGCAGACTTTTCCCAGTCGATCCAGGTGCGCGGGTCCATCTGGTTTTCGCTGGACCGGTGATGCTCCAGCCCGATGCCGCCCATCCGGTCGGTCAGCGCGAGCAGGAAATCGTAATGGTCGAAATGATGAGCGCCGAACAGCGCGGAGGCCTCACTCACCATCTTGCGATAGGTCTGCAGGTTGGCGGGTGCGATTTCCAGCAGCGCCGGGCTGTCCGCCACCACATCCATGCTGACATTCTGGCCAAGATCCCATTTCTTCGCGTGAATCCCGGCAAAGATCGGCGAATCGACCAGCCGCTCATAATCGGTCGCCGCCCATGTGACGGTGTCGCCCCCGCTGCCAGCCCGCCGCGCCATGCCATCGAGCGCAGTAAAGACCGTCCATCCGCCCGGCACCTTGACCGTGGGCTTCATCGTGATCCCACGCACATAGTAACCTGCGGGATACAGGCTCATCTTCTCCCACTGCAGGTTGAGCATCTCGCGGGTCATCACGATCCGCCCCTCGCCGCGCTCCAGCGGAGAGGTATGCACAAAACGCGCCGTCACCTGCCTTGCGCCTTCCGGCAGTGCGAGGCGAAAGGCATTGACGGCGACCTTGTCCCGCACCCACGAGACCGGCTTGCCGTCCGCCTCGAAGCGCACGTCGGCCAGCAGGTTGATGGCGCCGCGCGGGGCGTGGTTGCCAGGCAGCCAGCTAGGCAGCAGCAGCACCAGTTCGCGCGCTTGCGGCGCCACCGCGATCGTCTGCGTGACCCGGAACACCCCGCGCACCACGTCTGTCGCGTCGATCGAGAGGTCGATGGTGCCGGGATAGGGCACGTCGCGCGCTTCGGGGAGCGCAGGCGGCAGCGGTGAGGCTTGCGGCATGGAGCGCGCGGCCTGCGCCTGCACGGACGGGGCTAGAGAAAGTGCGGCGAGTGCGGCTGCGAACCCGGTCATTCTTGCGATGATCATGGCCGGACCATGCCGCGCCCTTTTGCCGACTGCAACCTCTAGCCGTGCCCGCCCACTTCCCCCGCGCCGCCAATCGGGCTAAGCGCCCGCCCATGAGCAAGACAGGTAGCAAGACCCCGCAGGCGATCCGCGGCACCCAGGACATTTTCGGCCCTGACGCCGAGGCGTTCGCCCATGTCGTCGAGACCTTCGAGCGGGTGCGCAAGCTCTACCGCTTCCGCCGGATCGAGATGCCGGTGTTCGAGAAGACCGAGGTGTTCTCCCGCTCCATTGGCGAGACCACCGATGTCGTCTCCAAGGAGATGTATTCGTTCGA
>Ga0068860_100008842_pt1 | contig 10032 bp, 7 predicted proteins | sample KBSSwiS32_FD_66597 | JGI IMG/M metagenome (GOLD analysis project Ga0068860, IMG submission 66597) | Switchgrass rhizosphere microbial communities from Kellogg Biological Station, Michigan, USA - KBS Switchgrass S3-2 | ecosystem: Host-associated > Plants > Roots > Rhizosphere > Soil ...
TATTCCTTATCCAGCTGATTCATCCATTGCAAGGCCTCACCCACATCCCCATTCGTATAGCTCAACAGCTGGAGGAATACGTCCAACAGCTGGTCGAACTTGGGCTTGCCCTCCTCGTTCGGATCGTATCGTCTGAAGTGAAATCCTATCATATTGTTTGATTAGAAAGTTGGGACCGCTGTCCCTCAATTTACAGATAATTCTTTACAATCTACCCTCCGTACATACACCTTCATAAATTAACAACGGGCGGTGAGATTTGGTTCTAAATGAGTGAAACAGAGTGGGAGAGGCCACCCAAAAAAACGACCCGGCTGCGTTTTAGCAAACCGGGTCGTATTGTCTTATCCCGTAGGGAATGTTGTCTTGTGGGGGTAATAGCGTTAGTTCTTTGGACCTGCCGCCGGAGGCGCTCCCGCAAACTGCTTTTGCCAACCCTCCAGCTGCAGCAGCATCTGATAGGAGGAAAGGATGTCATTGGCAAACTGCGCCTGTTTATCAGAGAGATTGCCGCCTTTGCCCTGCATAGCCATTTGTGCGTTGATCGCCAGCTGTTCGTCCTGCATGGGTTCTCCCAGAGAGTTATAATACCGCATTTGCTGGGAGAGGTCTTTTTTCAACGAAGCCGATACTTTTTGCGCCAGCGACTGGTCGCCGGCTTCATAGCATGCCAGCAGGAAGCTCATGGAGATCCTGTTGTGCTGATTGCCCCTGTTGGAGGTCATACCATAGGAGAAATTGGACTCCAGCACATTCTGATCGAAATGTTCCAGGAGCTTGCGGGCGGAGTCCTTTTTATTGTCTTCGACCAGGCTGAGGGCCAGCTGGGCGTGTGCGGCGCGCAGCGTATTCAGATGGCGGCGATTTTCCTCGTCATAATAAACACCAGGGGTATTCGCATTGCCAAAGCCGAACTTGGTCATCATATTCTTATAGGCCAGATCATTGTTATAAAAACCCATGTTCAGGTTCTTGCCCTCTACGGGTACCAGTCTTCCTGCAAGGCCATCCTGGCGGATATATTTTGCCAGCCCCATGTCTTCCAGCTCATAGGTAGAGTTGAAGCAGATGGGACGCTGCCATTTGTTTGCAGCGATGAGTGCGAGGACTGCCAGCTCATTTTTGAAAAGGTAATTCTTATTCGGATTGATATTCAGCTGCAGCTGGGATACCACGCTGTCACCCGGATTGACCGTACCATTGCTGCGCACCGTATTAAGATCCACCGGTACCGACAGCTTTCTCACCGGAAGGAAATTATAGGTATCGCCTTCCTCCGACTGCTGGGTATATTTTGCATCATTGCTGCCCACTACATTCTTGAGCATGTCGTAGAGATCGTAGTATTTATTCTGATCAAATCCAGGGATACCTCCAATGGGTACTGCATCCCGCGTGTTGCCCTGTATCTGTTCCGGCGTGAAAAGGACATCGGCGGGGCCGCTCTCGTTGACCTTGTAACGCAGCTCGTTGATATACCAATCCGTGCCTAATAGCGAATAGTTCATCACCCGTACATCGGGGCGGATGCCTTCGACTTCCTGCGCATACCACAGCGGGTAAGTATCATTATCCCCGAAAGAGATAAGGATGGCATTGGGCGGACAGCTCTCCAGGTAATCTTTTCCAATGTCCCTTGCCAGGGTCTTCTTACTACGGTCATGGTCATCCCATTCCTGGCTGCCCATAAGCACGGGTACGGCCAGGAAGCAAAGTCCTGCAGCGGCATAGTTGGCCAGATCGGCCTTGCCTTTGAAGGCAAATTTTTCCAGCAGCTGTTTTATCCAGATGACACCCAGTCCGATCCAGATGGCAAAGGCATAACAGGCGCCAGCATAGGCATAGTCACGTTCGCGTGGCTGGAAGCCTGCCTGGTTGAGATAAAGGACGATGGCAAAGCCGGTGAAGAAGAATAGCAGCGCCGTCACCCAGAAATCCCGATTGCTTCGCAGATAGTGGAAGACCAGCCCTCCCAGGCCCAGAATGATGGGCAAAAGGAAGAATCTGTTGTAAGACTTGTTGTTCTTATGAATGCTGTCCGGCAGCTTGCTTTGATCGCCGAAGAACAGGTTATCGATAAAGGAGATACCCGTGATACAGTTACCGTCCCGGATATTGCCGAAGCCCTGCAGGTCATTCTGCTTGCCCGAGAAGTTCCACATAAAATAGCGGAGGAACATGACACCCGTCTGATAGCGGACAAAGTACTTGATATTGCTGGCCATGGTCGGGTTTTCTCCCTCAGGCACATCGCCAAACGAGCGGTATGCGTCCACCTGTCCTCTGTCATTACCTCCGTCCCACATACGGGGAAAGATATGCGAAGAGTTGGTACCGCCCCAGTCCTGGGCCGAGATCCTGCCCGCCACCTCATATTTGTCTTTTCCTTTGACATAGATCGGGCCGCCGTCTATACGGGGAGGGCGGTCCTGAAAATCCGGTCCGTAGAGAATGGGCCAGTCGCCGTATTGGTCGCGGCTGAGATAACCCACCAGGCTCACCGGGTTGTCGACATTATACATATCCACCGATACGTCCGCATTGCTGCGGATCAGGGTAGTAAAATACGTAGAGTAGCCCAGCAGCATAAAGGCAAAGCACCATAAGGCCAGCTTGAAGCTGGGCAGGGCCTCCTTCTTAATGATATAGCCTGCTCCTATGGCGATACCCACCATGAGGAGTACCTTGAAGAGTTTGCCGCCGCTGCCTCCTGCGGAGCTGATGATGACCGGCAAGGCGACGATGAGCACAAACAATACCAGCCACATCCGCAGCTTGAGTTGAGAGAAAGTCTCTCTTTTAAAGAGGAGACCCCAGGTCAGGAGGCCTGCCAGCAGGGCGAAGTAAACGCCAAAGCCGGAGAAGAAAGGCATTCCCAGGCTGTTGACCGAGAAGATATCGAACGCGCCTGCTCCCTTGATCGTATACTGGATGACCAGTACCTGGACGGCGCCCGTGAGCGCACAGCCAACGATAAAGGCCAGGATTCCGCCCCATGTCGTGGGTTTGAATCTTTTGAAGTAGTAGACCATGACGATGGCCGGGATGGTAAGGAGGTTCAGCAGGTGGACGCCGATGGAGAGTCCCATCATATAAAAGAGGAATACGATCCATTTGTCGGCGCCAGGCTGGTCGGCATGGTGCTCCCATTTGAGGATGGCCCAGAATACCAGGGCGGTGAAGAAGGCGGAAGAGGCGTATACTTCGCCTTCGACGGCGCTGTACCAAAAGGAGTCGCAGAAGGTATAGGCCAGGGCGCCTACGACACCGGCGCTCATGATGGTGAACAGCTGGCGTTTATCGGGTTCGGTAGAAGTATTTTGACTCTGAACGAGCTTGCGGGCGAAGTGCGTGATGGTCCAGAACAGGAAGAGGATGGACAGACCGCTGGCAATGGCGCTCATGAAGTTGACGCCGCGGGCGGCGGTATGAGGACTGTCGCCGAAAAGGATGATAAAGAAGCGGCCCATGAGGACGAAGAGGGGGGCGCCCGGGGGGTGGGGGATCTGGAGCTTGTAGCAGCTGGATACGAATTCACCGCAATCCCAGAAGCTGCCGGTAGGTTCCATGGTCATGACAAATACGGTACAAGCGATTACTCCCACGATCCAGCCCACGACATTGTTCACTCTGTTAAAACTCATAAAAACTTAGATTTTAATGGGCAGACAGGCTTAATTGATTTCCAAAGACGTCTGCGGACCTTTGGGTGGCAAAGGACGCGATTTTGAAGCATAAACGCAAATTTTTGGAGACGCTCAAGAGCCGCAGGAGCGGCTCGTCCGATAGGACAGATAGAACCGAGCCCCGCAAAGGTTCCGACCAAGGTATCCGAGGAAGGGGCCAACAGTGTTGGAACCGACGAAGGATACGAGCGAAGCTCTCGTGACGAAGCAGCTCCGAGGAAGGCCCCAATGCCCGGGGATACCTCAATATTCATCAAATTTTGGGAGATGGGAAAAGGGGAGGGGAAAATTAACGGGTAATTAACGCGCGCTACTCGAAGTAGACCCGTATGGTCTGATAGAAGAGACGGCTTTGGAGGTATTGGTTCTGGGCTTGTTCGGAGAAGCCCTGGAGGCCGAAGAGTCCGGCCGCATTGCCTTTCTGAATGGCTATTTCCAGGTAGCCCGCAGAATTGAAGAGCGCCAGTTTTTCTCCTTCTCCCACGTCTGCATATGTTTCGCTGATCTTGTCGATGACCTCGTCTCGTTTGAATACGATGCGAAAGCTGCGGCCTTTGCGGCGTTCTTCGAATTCATCCCGGGTGATGTTGACGATGACATTCTCGAAATGGTCGATAAAGATGATCTGTCCCTCGATCCAGTTATCGCCAAATATGGGGCGGAGATGATTTTTCTCGGTGAAGGGTGGGTCGGGGGTGCCGATGTCTGTCAGCCGGCTGCCGTTGATCAGCTCCTGTACGGCGCGGCCCATTACACCCGTGCAGTAAAGGGTATTTTTTATAGAGGTCTTGTCCAGGGGCAGGCCGATGACCATTTCGGGGCGGCCTTCCAGGATCATGGTGAGCAGGCCGTTGTCGGCGCAGAGCAGGTATTGGTCATTGTGATAAGCCAGGAGCAGCTGTTCCGGCTTTTTCTCGAACATATTGACCAGGATGAGGTGATAAGTATAGGGTGGGAAGTTTTTAATAGCATTCCTGCAGACATAGGATGCCTGTGGGTAATTGAAGGGGGAAAGATCGTGAGAGATATCCAGTATTGTGAATGCCGGGTTGATTTGCGCTAACTGGCCTTTTACAGCTCCTACCAGATAATCCTTCTGACCGATGTCTGACGTCAGTGTTAATAAGGCCATTGATGCTGTTTATTTTACGAGTTCTCCATTTTTATAGTAGTGGTTGTAAGTGAGACGATCAGCCAGCGACGGGAATATTTTATTGAGCAATACCGTGACTTTGCCGGTAAAGCTGAGTACGATGGTCCGTTTGCGTTTTTCTATGGCGCGCAGGATGTGATGAGCGCATTCTTCGGCTGTCATAATCTTGCCTTCGTCCAGGACGCTTTCGCCGCCGGCCTGGCCTTTATTGTCGAGGGCGGCATGGCGGATATTGCTGGCGACGAATCCGGGGCAGGCCCACATGACATGGACGCCGGAGTGGAGCAGCTCGGTGCGGAGGGATTCCAGCCAGCCCTGGAGGGCGAATTTCGAGGCCGAATAGGCGCTTCTGCCGGGGAGTCCGCGGTAGCCGGCGACGGAGGATATGCCGACGACGGAACCTTTTCTTTCCAGGATGGAGGGGAGGGCGAATTTGGTGCAATAGATGGCTCCGAGGAAGTTGATCTCCATGATTTTACGGGTCACGTCCGTGACCGAGTCGAGGAAGAGGGCGCGCATGCTGATGCCGGCGTTGTTGATGAGGATGTCGATGCCTCCGAAGGTTTCGATGGTGGATTCGATGAAGCGGCGGCATTCCTGTTCGTTGCTGACGTCGCAGGCGACGGCGTGGAGGAGGACGCTGGCGTATTCGACCTGAAGCTTATAGATCTTGTCGTGATTGCGACCGCAGGTGGCGATCTTGGCGCCGAGGGGGATGAGGGATTCGATCAGCGCTTTGCCGATGCCATCGCTACCGCCTGTGATCACGACTACTTTATCTTGGAAGAACGACATATTTATGGGTTGTGGGTGCAAACTTATGAGTTTATGGGGGATAAACATAAAAATGGTGGGGTGAAGTGATGCTTCGTGGGATGTCCACAATGTTGATAACCATTCTTTTTTCGTGGGAAAATACTGGGAGAAAAATTTGTTGAAAATGGATTTTGGCGTATTTTTGCACTCCCAAAAAACAGCGAGGCTCTTGTAGCTCAGTTGTGGAGCGGCTGACTCTTAATCAGCGGGTCCAGGAAGGGAATGATTCCGTAGCTCAGTTGGTAGAGCAATACACTTTTAATGTATGGGTCCTGGGTTCGAGTCCCAGCGGGATCACAAACCAGATCGAAGCCTTCAAGTCAATGGATTTGAAGGCTTTTTATTTTCTGGGAATTTCTGAGGATATTGCGGTTGATTAACTCCCAATCTATTGTGGGTTCGAGTACCAAAAGGGCAACCTACTCGTGATATTTGAACCAATATATTGCGCAACCGATGAGGCAACCCAACACCAAAACATCTTTTTTCCGCAAACTGCTATTCGGGCGCCCCGACGACAATATCCGCTCCGCGTATTCGGTCATCCGGCGCCAACAGCTGAATCTGTACAAGGTCTGGAACAATGAAACACACAATGACATAGGGCTGGAGAAGATTGTCCGGCTCTTTTTAATCGTGCAGCAGTTTCTTTATCCGGGCATCTATATCCGCAATAGCTTCGGTAGGCAAGGTTCAACGTATAGAAAGCTGGCAATAGAATTTTATGTGCTATTGAAACTCATCTTTCCGTTTTTGTCCTTGTTTTCGGGGTGGTATTCGAATATCTTCATCCAGGCTGTAACCGGCTATTTACTTTCGGAAACGATTTTCTATATCGCGACCCTTTTCTTTGCCTCCGAGATCTTTGATGAACCCCGTTCGTCCAAGCGGTCGATCCTGCTCCTGTTCCTTAATTACATCGAGATCACCTTCGATTTTGCCGTTATTTACGGCGGATTGAACCTGCTGCAGGGAAAGGTTCATTCCCGGCTCGATTTCGTCTATTTCAGTTTTATGACCTCCTCCACAATCGGTTTCGGAGACATTTATCCAACGACCAATCTGGGGAAATATGTGGTTATAGTGCATTCGATCATATTCCTGTTCTTCATCGTGCTGTTCCTGAACTTTTTCACCAGGGTTGACACCAAGCATCAAAAATGATTGCCATCATGCAGTGTCCTTTTCTATTATCTTCAAACTTGATCACCGATAGGCATTGAATGCATGTCAATTTGTGGGACGCCGTCCCACAAATTTGAAAAGCGAAAGGCCCTTTGTCTATTGTCTGGAAGTAATAATGCTTATTTTCCTTAATTTTCCATAGAAATGATGAGCGATGATACCCGAGGGGGAATTGAAAATATCAAAGAATAATTCAAAAGTCGATCCAGCATCAAAAAGGGCGACCAACTTCTTAATTCATCGCGCCTCAGGATTGAGTTGGCACGAACTGCATAGTTTTTAAAGAGGGGAAATCGCCATACCCCAATTCTTGAAATGACTTTCTTAGTTTTTCCCGATTTTCGATAGTGTCTTCAAGCCACATATCCAGATCATCTGTGCTTCGATTGAAACCATGAAATCTGGTTGCAAAGCCGCCGACCATAATATATCTGACACCATTCTGGTTGAGTGTTTTCCAAAATTTGGTCAGTTCCTCATCCAATATGTCCATATCATCCTATTTATGGCTGATTTTTGCCTTTTTGAAGAGTGCGTTGGTTTTTAGCATTTGGGTAAATAGCCTTAACTTGTCCATGTCGGACCGGTATATATCACGTCGGAGACGTTCTTTCTCTGCATCTGAGATGCCAGATGTCAATTCTTTAGACGGGTCGTTATTCTTTTGAGACATACCAGCGTTCAATTGATTTGATAGTGCAATTTAAGCAAAAATTTTCCGAAATCGAACCGCTGCTTTAGGTGCAAGCGCCAAGTGCATTCTAAATGGTAACCAGATTATTGCGCAATATCTAACCGCGCTAAGCCGGACATAAGTTGATTCGAATTCTGTACCACCACGTTCATAAGCCACGCAGTCGCGGGGGTATTATATCTCCCAGCACGATCAGCCTATCCTTTTGATAGTTGAATTTTGACCGTTGCAGGCATTGTTTAAGGGCTTTAAATGATCCATGGATGTCTCCCATTATAAATGTTCTCAAAATGACAATTTGAATTTTTAAATAGTATTTGTTGGGGACACAGTGGCCTAAAAGACCGGAATAGGAAGGAAACGGTATGTAGAGAAACGTTGGAATGCAAATGTATGCAAAATGGGAGAATCAATTTGAGCAAAATTTGTGGGACATGCCCCACAAACTCGATTTTCTAATTTTGATTGATTTTCAATTAAAACAGCTTACAGAGGATTGGATGGAGTCGACGTCCATGTAGAATATCCTGATCACTTCCTATTATTTTCCACGATCATCCCCTTGTCCAGCAAAACCGCGCAACCCTTATACATTTGCCCCTTATAGGTCACGGTCATCCGGTATTCATAGATATGATCACTGAGCCCATCGGTGCAAAACCCAGGCGCAATCGATACCTTGAGCAGATTGCCTCCGTCGGTACTAATGGAATAGATCAGGCTGTCTTTTGTCGGCTGAGGTTTCTCGATCGGCACGATGACTGGTCGTTGGATAGTAGGCGCTTTGAAGAGAATATATTTATCCTTGTCGATTTCCACGCTCCAGTAGGGATCGCCGCCGGTGCCAAAGATCTCCACTCCTTCGGTCCGGCGCTTTTTCCAGGAGGCGTTTTCCGGTGCCGTATTCTTCCGGAACAGTGCATATTGATGAGAGAGAGAGTCGGGTATCTTAGTACCAAAACTCTCGGTATTGATCAGGCTATCTTTCGAGAGTCGGTATTCTGCAATCGGCTTGTCATTTTCGTATAATCTGAAATGCCCCTTTTCCTTCTCCTTTTCCCAGGTTCCGTTGACGGCCCTGGCGGGAGTCCCCTTTCCCCAGTTCAACTCTTCCATTTTGAAATGATCATTGTCAGTGAACAGGATCGTTCGCTGGATGCCATCACAACTCTTACAGGGAAGCATACCCTGGTAGAACCCGGAAGGGATCGAATCGTAGGTGCCAGCGTTGATGATGGAGTCCCTCACAATGACCATGGTATCTGTGGTTTTTGTGTTGACTACTAGCGGCTTGGAATTGGAAGATTGGTAATAGTTAAAAATATACCAGCCGATGACAGCGGCTATGACCAGGGCGAGTACGATAATGAAGGTCTTCATCAGGATAGGATCATTTGTTACGGTGCAAAAACGTAGGTTACAACGATTTATTGCACTCAATCCGGTCCGTTGATTTTGAACACCTGCCCTGTGGGTACTTATCAGGTCCGATAATTTTTATCCTTTTTCATTCTGAGTCTCAAACCCATATCGTATAGCCGCTTCAAGTACATCGATATTTATATCTTTTAGCGTTTTGAACTTAATGCAATATCCGGTCACGTTTGCCTTGCCTAGTTTTTTTCCAAACGTTTGGGCTAAGTAGGTCTTATCTTTAATACCCATGATATAGACCGAGATCCCGGTTGTGTTGGCGCTCATACCAATTTGATAGAACTCCCTGGTTTCTCCATTAGCATATTTCATGGTGTACGATCCATATCCTATATTAGGGTTGGAGACAGTTTTATTTTCACTATTCTTACCATCCAGGAACCATAGTTTACATGCTGGTGACACTTGAAGCGTGAGCCGGTGCAATTCTTGCATCTCACTACGTTTGGGTTCAGGGTGGCTGGTAATATATTTTTTGATTTGTTCTTGTACGTTGTCTGGCATAACTACAGATTTGTTTCTCAAATGTACCGTGCCATTTCTGAACGTAGGGGAGCTAATGCGACAATCTAAGGAGGATATTATGCCATTCTTTACTCCTTCACTTTCTTCCACAGATCCCGCTTGAAAGCCAGCACCTGTATAGCATTCCCATCCTTGTCCTTCGTGAATTTCAACGGGAACTGCCGCTCCTTACAATAGAAATCCACATCGGATGTTGCTACAAATGGGCTTTCCTGGTTATCCCATCCTTGCTTTAGGATGAGTCCTTTGTCTGTCGCCCTTATCAGGATGAACGCTTCTTCGCCGCCGTCAGTTCGCATTGTATACTTGCCCTCCAATGCCTTCAACTCACTGGCCTTCAACTGAACCTCTATTATTACCAGTGGTTTGTAATCCTTTGTTTTTATCCAAAGGTCCCTGTTAAATGCCAGTACCTGGGTGATCGTACCATCGGACGCTTTTGTAAATTTCAATGGAAAGTTCTGTTCGTCATTTATGAATTCGAGTCCCGACTGAGGCGAAAAGGAGATCTTCCGATTGTCCCACATTTGCTCCAAAAC
>Ga0068860_100008843_pt1 | contig 10032 bp, 6 predicted proteins | sample KBSSwiS32_FD_66597 | JGI IMG/M metagenome (GOLD analysis project Ga0068860, IMG submission 66597) | Switchgrass rhizosphere microbial communities from Kellogg Biological Station, Michigan, USA - KBS Switchgrass S3-2 | ecosystem: Host-associated > Plants > Roots > Rhizosphere > Soil ...
CGTCGGCGGCGGCGATGCCTGGCTCGATGACGGCGCATTGCCATGGGCAGAAAGCGGCGTGCAGGTTACGGCGAGAAGCAGAGCGAGAATTTTCATGACAGTCCGATAATGAATTTTCTTAAAAAAACTACAGGAGGACTTCAGTGTCTCATGGAACTTGAAGTTGCCAAACCTGGCGAGAAATCGATTCCATCGTCCAGCTCGCCAGCCCGACGGTCCCACAACAGAGTTGCTCAATCGAGCAAAACGAAATTCGGAGCCTGGCTGCGGCATCGTCTCACTTTCGACACCTGTCATCGCCGTCTGGCGCAGCCTTCTGCCGGTTGGCGTTTTTCGTGTTGGTCGGTGAGTTTTCTTGGCTCACGCGGCTCCCTTATCAGTCAAGGATTCAATTCATGCACAAGCATCTACTTGCCGTTACCGCCCTGGCGCTGGGCGCGGCAAAATTCGCTGTAGCCGCACCGTTGGAGTTTGCCGGCTCCGGCGCACAGCCGGCCGACATCCAGACCGCAGTCACGGCATTTCGCAACACGCTCGGGCCGAACAACGGCATTGGTGGTTCGTTCATTGGCGGCCGTCGCGAAATCAATTGGGACGGCGTTCCCGATGCAGTTGCCGCACCGCAGTCGATGCCGGCGAACTTCTTCAACCACAACTCTCCGCGCGGCGCAGTGTTCTTGACGCCGGGAGTGGGTTTCCAGATCAGCGCGAAGCTCGGCAACCCGACCAATACGCCGGTGGAGTTCGGCAATATCGCGCCGCAACTGCCGCACGAATTCCAGACCTTCAGCCCGCAGCGGCTGTTCACTGCACTCGACAGCAATATCACCGAGGTGTTGTTCTTCATCCCGGGCACCGACGTTCCGGCTACCGTCAGTGGTTTCGGGTCGGTGTTCACGAACGTGGCGCACGCGGGCACGACGAAGATCGAATACTTCGACACGCGCGGCTTCCTGCTGCACACGCAATTCGTCGAGCCCGGAACCGTCCAGCATGAAAGCCTGAGCTTCGCCGGCACGGCATTCGACAGCGGCGAACGCATCTACCTGGTGCGTATCACGAGCGGCAATGTGGAACTCAGCGCTTCCGGTGGCGTCGCTCCAAACAGCCGGCGCGGCGAACCGGTCGATCTCGTCGTGATGGACGACTTCATCTACGCCGAACCGCAGCCGCAATAACCCGTCACGACATTGGCGGCTTTTTCGACACTCGATGGACTCAAGAGTGCCCGAGCCGGGCACTTTTGAGTTTCTCCAGCCATTGGAGTTGACACTCGCCGCAAATCACTGCGATGCCTTCTTGTTCGTAAACGTGCGTTCCGCCGCCGATACGGCTCTTGTCACCTCGCCAAGTGCCTGAGGGTTATGTGCATAAGTGCGGGGCGCGCGTTCCGCCGCCTCATCCAGCGCCTTGCGTGCGCCGTCGGTATCGCCAAGCCCCTGCAGTGCCAGACCCAGACTCAATAGTGAGCGGACGGCCCAAGGGTGGTCCGGTGCCAACCTCTCATGCACGATCGCCAATGCTGCTTCGGCATCGTCACGTGCTTGCTTGTACTTCCCCAATTGCGTGAATAACCGACTGCGCCCGATCAAGCCGAGCGCTTTGCCGTTGAGGTCCGACCCGGCTTGGGAAATTTCCACAACGCGGTCGTACTGGCTCTTGGCAGCGGCATAATTGCCGCGAGCGAATTCCACGTCGCCTTCCAACACCGCGCATTGCACAATGTATTCGTTGCGATCGCCGAAAACCGCTCGATAGGTCCGTTCGGCCGTCGCGTAGTGCTCCATCGATTCGTCGAATCGATTTTCCTTCAGAGCCAGCCCGCCCAGACTGTTCTGAGTGGCTGCATACATCGTGTCGTTGTCGCCGAATATCTGCTTTTGTTTGGCAGCATTTTCTTCCAGCAATGTCCGCGCGTCGCCAAATTCGCCCAGGTCAACCAGCACGTTGCCTAAATTTGAGATCGCGGCCAACGTACGATAATGTTCCTGGCCCAACTCGCGTCGGGAGATTGCCACCGCTTGCTCGAGTTCCGAACGAGCGCCGGGTAGGTCGCCGAGATTCTGTAGAAGAATGCCGAAATTATTGTGCAACCATGTCATTGCGACATGGTCGGAAATCTTCGCCCGACGCGCATAGTCGATAGCCGCGTTGAATTCGCGTTGCGCGCCGGTGGTGTCGCCCAACGAAGACATCGCGCTGGCGCGAATCGAACGAACCCGAATCAACTCGTCGGGGACTTGCGGCGACTTGCTCGACTCGAGTCGCGATTGCGCTTCATCCAGAAGTTTCAGTGCCTTGGTTGCGTCGTCCCGATTGATGAGGGTCCATGCCAATACACGCAGATCGTGCCCGATTTCGAATCCATCCGCGGCGGGCCGGGACTCCAGTTCCTTTACTGCTTGCTCCAGCGGCGGCTGCGCGCGCGCGAAGTCACCCAATGCCGCATAGACTTCTCCGATGACGGCTTGCATACGCACGCGCTCTTCCGGTTGCGTGGCGAAGTCGTGTTCCACTTTTGCCGCACCGCGCTCGAGGATTTCATTGGCACTCAAGTGCTCGCCGCGATTGACGCCGGGATCGGACACCTGGAACAGGCCAATCAAGAAATCGGCCACGGCAGTGGCATGCTTCTCTTCGCCTGTAGCGCGGGCCGCTTCGAAATTTGCGCGCCGGGCTTGTTCACTTGCGACAGCGGCGGCGTTGCGCGCCCGCATTTCCTCCCAGATCGCCAGCGCCAGGCTGCTCAGGATGCCGATCAGCAGAACCGCAGTCAGCACGACGCCAGTCCGATGCCGGGCCAGGAATTTGCGCGTTCGATACCACCGCGACGGCGGGTGTGCCCGTACCGGTTGCCCATCCAGATAGCGATCAATGTCGTCGGCAAATGCCTCAGCCGTGCGGAAACGCCGCTTCGGCTCGTCCGCCAACGCTGTACTCAGAATGGCGTCAAGGTCGCCGCGCAGCCGGCGCAGCAACGCCTGCCGCGACGGCAACCCGTCGGGTATCGCCACAGCGCTGCCCGCAACCGCCTGACTCGCACGCGCGCTGCCGTTCAAGCGCTGACCCGTCAGCAATTCGCCGAGGACGACGCCGAGTGTGTAGACATCCACGGCAGTAGTCAGTGGCGCGGAGGTGAACTGCTCCGGCGCCGCGTACTCGGGCGTCAGTGCCACCGATTGCGTGCGCGTCGTGTACGCTTCATCGTCCAGGAGTTTGGCGATACCGAAATCGAGTATTTTCAGATCGCCATCACGCGTGATCAGGATGTTGGATGGCTTCAGGTCGAGATGCACGATCAGCGCGGAGTGCGCCACTTCGATCGTCCGGCACAGTCTGGACACCCAGGCCAGACGCTCCTCGATCGTCAGTCCGCGCGCATTTGCGGCATCGGTGATGGGCACGCCATCGACGAGTTCCATCGCAATGTACGGAATCCCCGACGAACTCACTCCACCTTCGATCAAGTGTGCGATATTCGGGTGCGTCAAATGAGCCAGGATCGCCTGCTCGCGCCGGAACCGGCGTTGCGCATCGGCCGAATACAGTCCGGTGCGCAACAACTTGAGGGCAACGACTTGCGCGCCGCTGCCGACCTCACGCTCGGCGCGGAACACCGTCGATGAGCCGCCCTGGCCGATCAACTCGAGCAGGCGAAACGTACCGACGTTCGTGCCGACCAGCGACCGCCCCAACTCCTGTTCTTCGCCGTCGCGAATGAGATTGATCGCTTCCTCCGGCCCAGCCTGCAACAGGTCCGGCACGCGCGCGTCCGTCGCGAGCATCGATTGCAGACGCGCACGTATCGCATCGGACAGATCCAATGATGCGAGTTTGACATCGCGCATATCCGGCGCGAGCCCGACTAATTCGTCGAACACGAGCATCGCGTGCAATTGTGCGCGCGCGTCCCCCGGCAGATCGAGGGTGGCCATTCTGGCGGCACGCGCATCCGGAGCCAGTTCGACGATTTCATCGAACAGCTCGCGCAGCGAAACTTTGGATACCTGGGGAGGAAGCGTCATGACAATACCAACGCGAAGCTACTCCTCCTCCACCGCAGCTTCAATGCTTCAGGAAAAGGCGGATCACACCGGCGACCAACCCCAACGCCACAACACTTGCCGCCCAGATCGCTGCCATCCACGCGAGGCGTTTCCACAGAGGAAGCTCATTTTCCACTAGTGATATCCGTGCACGCCCGCTTTGCCGCGGAACACCCAATAGGCCCAACCCGTGTAGGCCAGAATGACCGGGATGATCACCAGCGATCCAACCAGCATGAACATCTGGCTCTCGTACGGCGCCGCCGCATCCCAGATCGTCACCGCGCGCGGCACGATGTACGGGAACATGCTGATACCCAGACCGACGAAGCCGAGCAGGAACAACGCCAGCGACATCAGAAACGGTAGCAGCTCGGCATTGCGCTTGAGGCTCCAGAAAAACGTGACGGCGCAGATCGTGACCAGCAGCGGAACCTGGGCAGTGAGCAGCACGCCGGGCATGTCGAACCAGCGACGCCAGTAGTCGTAGGCCAGAAATGGTGTCGCTGCACTGACGGCTCCCATGGCTGCGAATGTCGCCAGCCCTAGCCAGAACGCGACCCGGCGCGCATGGCGCTGGCTCGTTCCTTCGGTTTTCCAGATCAGCCACGTCGCCCCCAACAGCGCGTAGCCGATCACCACGGATACGCCAGTCAGCAGGCTGAACGGACTCAACCAGTCCAGCCATCCGCCCGCGTAGGCGTCGTTCTCGACACGGATGCCTTGCAGAATGGCGCCGAGCGTGATGCCCTGGGCGAGAGCGGCGACCGTCGAGCCTCCGGAGAATGCCATGTCCCAAAACGCGCGATGCCCAGGATCACGCCAGCGGAACTCGAAGGCGACGCCACGAAAGACGAGGCCGAGCAGCATTGCGATCATCAAGGGATAGGTTGCCGTGAGAATGATCGCGTACGCGGGCGGGAACACCGCAAACAAGCCGCCGCCGCCCAGCACGAGCCAGGTTTCGTTGCCGTCCCAGACTGGCGCGATCGAATTCATCGCCTGATCGCGTTCGTCACCGACGGCGAAACTCGGAAACAGGATGCCGATGCCCAAATCGAAGCCGTCCATCACGACATAGGCGAAGATCGCGAAAGCGATGATGGCGATCCATACGATGCTGAGATCGATATGCTCCATGGCGTTTACTTCTCGACGCCAGCGGCCGGCGTAATGCCCGCCGCGCGTTGCGGAATGTGTGAAGGTTCAGGTTCGCCGGGTTCCGGCGGCTTGGACATCAGGCGCAGCAAATAATAAATGCCGAGACCGAACGCGCTGAAATACACGACGATGAAGGCGAGCAGAGAGGCCGCGACCGCCGGAGCGGCCAGCGGCGAATGCGACTCTGCCGTGCGCAGCAGCCCATAGACGGTAAACGGTTGGCGCCCGACTTCCGTGGTGACCCAGCCGGCGATGACGGCGACGAAGCCGGCCGGCCCCATCGCGATCGCGGCGCGATGCAGCCAGCGCCACTCATAGAGTTTCTTGCGCACGCGCGCGAGCAGGCTCCACAGGCCCAGGCCCAACATGGCGAGGCCCAGCCCCACCATGATCCGGAACGACCAGAAAATCAGCGCGGGTGGCCATTGGTCGCGCGGAAAATCCTTGAGTCCCGGCAGCGGCGCATTCGCGTCGTGCTTGAGGATCAGCGATCCGAGATGCGGCACGGCGACTTCATAGCGCACGCGTCCCTCCTCATTACTCGGCAGGCCGAACAGAATCAGCGGCGCGCCGTTCGGGCTGGGTTCGTAGTCCCCTTCCATCGCCAACACCTTGATCGGTTGGTGTTCGAGCGTGTTGAGACCGTGCGCATCGCCCACGAGGATCTGGATCGGTGCAACGATCGCGGCCATCCACATCGCCATCGAAAACATCTTGCGCGCGCCGCGGTTGCTGCGATCCCTAAGCAGATGCCAGCCACCGACGGCGCCCACTATCAACGCCGTCGTGAGATAAGCCGCGATGACGGTGTGGACGAGACGATACGGGAAACTTGCCGTGAAGATGATCGCCCACCACGAGCCTGCCGGAACGAACTGTCCTTTCGCGTTGATCGCATAGCCTGCCGGCGTCTGCATCCAGCTGTTGACGGCGATGATCCAGGTCGCGGAGATCAGTGTGCCGAGCGCGACCATGCAGGTCGCGAAGAAATGCAGCCGCTTGCCAACCTTGCTGATACCGAACAGCATCACGCCCAGAAAGCCCGCTTCGAGGAAGAACGCGGTGAGCACTTCGTAGGCCATGAGCGGCCCGACCACCGGCCCCGCCTTGGTCGAGAAGACCGACCAGTTCGTGCCGAACTGGTACGACATCACGATGCCGGAAACCACGCCCATGCCGAACACGACCGAGAAAATCTTGAGCCAGTAGCGGAACAGATTCGCGTAGATGCCACTTCCGGTTTTCAGCCAGAGCCCTTCGAGTACCATCAGGTAACTCGCTAGGCCGATCGAGAAAGCCGGAAAAATGAAATGAAACGAGATCGTGAACGCAAACTGCGCACGCGCCAAGACGACTGGGTCGAATCCGTCGAGCAACGCCCTTGCCTCCTTGATCTTGCAACACCAACGTTTGTCCAGGTTCGAAATGGTACCGCCTGCCATCAATTCAGAACATGGCGGATTTCCTCTTCAAGCCCGTTGCGGCGGGGATGCAAGTTTGGCGACGGCAGCGTGGGCGAGTTCGCTGAGTCCCTCGCCGCCGTGCTCAGTGAAGTACGCGATGAGCTTGCTGCGCATGCGCGGTTCCCAGAAACGCATGATGTGACCGACGACGCCGTCGATCGCCAGCTTGCGGTCCGGCTCCGAATGGAAATAGTTGGCGATGTCGTTCGCCATGGCGACAAGGCGGTCGACACTGCCAGAACGCGACGTCATTTCGCCGCGGCCTCGGCGAGCAACTCTTGCTGCTGCTCGCTGAACGCGCGATAGCGCTGCTGCCAGTCCGAAGGCTGGTTCACGCGCATGACCTGCACTGCGGTCACCTTGTATTCGGGACAGTTCGTCGCCCAGTCGGAGTTCTCGGTCGTGATCACGTTCGCGCCCGAGAACGGGAAATGGAACGTGGTGTAGACGACGCCCGGCTGCATGCGCTCGCTGAGCGTCGCGCGCAGCACGGTCTGGCCCGCACGGCTTTCGATGCCGACCCAGTCACCATCCTTGATACCACGGTCCTCGGCGTCCTGTGGGTGGATTTCGAGGCGGTCTTCGCTGTGCCAGCGGCTGTTCTGCGTGCGGCGCGTCTGCGCGCCGACGTTGTACTGCGACAGGATGCGGCCTGTAGTCAGGATCAGCGGGAATTTCGCATTGACCTTTTCCGTGGTCGGCACGTATTCGGTCAACATGAACTTGCCCTTGCCGCGCACGAACTCGTGCACGTGCATCGTCGGCGTGCCGTCGGGATGTTCCGCATTGCACGGCCACTGGATGCTGCCGAGTTCGTCGATTCTGGCGAAACTGACACCCTGGAACGTCGGCGTGAGGCGCGCGATCTCGTCCATGATCTGCGATGGATGCGCGTAGTTCATCGGATACCCCATCGCATTCGACAGCAGCTGGGTGATTTCCCAGTCGGCATAGCCGTTCTTCGGCTGCATGACCTTGCGCACGCGCGAGACACGGCGTTCGGCATTCGTGAACGTGCCGTCCTTCTCGAGGAATGATGAGCCGGGCAGGAACACATGGGCGAACTTCGCCGTCTCGCAGAGGAACAAGTCCTGCACGACGATGCACTCCATTGCCGTCAACGCAGCGGTGACGTGCTGAGTGTTCGGATCGGACTGCGCGATGTCCTCGCCCTGAATATAAAGAGCCTTGAACTCGCCGTCGAGCGCAGCCTCGAACATGTTCGGTATGCGCAGTCCCGGTTCGTCGCGCAGGCTCACGCCCCAATCGCGTTCGAACAGCTGCCGCGTCGCAGCGTCGGACACGTGCCGGTAGCCCGGAAACTCATGCGGGAACGAGCCCATGTCGCAGGAGCCCTGCACGTTGTTCTGGCCGCGCAACGGATTCACTCCGACGCCCTCGCGGCCGATGTTGCCGGTCGCCATCGCGAGGTTCGCGATGCCCATGACGGCGGTCGAGCCCTGCGAATGTTCGGTGACCCCGAGGCCGTAGTAGATCGCCGCATTGCCGCCGGTCGCGTACAGGCGCGCGGCTGCGCGCACATCGCGCGCCGGCACGCCGGTGACGTTTTCCATCGCTTCGGGCGAATTGTGTTCCGCGCAGACAAAGGCGCGCCATTTCGCGAACGCGTCGGCCTCGCAGCGCGTGCGCACGAATTCCTCGTCGATTAGACCCTCGGTCGCGATCACGTGCGCCAACGAGTTCAGCAGCGCGACGTTCGTGCCCGGACGCAGCTTGAGATGATAGTCGGCTTGGATGTGCGGCGAGCGCACGATATCGATGCGGCGCGGATCGGCAACGATGAGCTTCGCGCCCTCACGCAAGCGCCGCTTCATCTGCGAGGCGAACACCGGATGACCGTCGGTCGGATTCGCGCCGATCACCATGATCACGTCGGCCCGCATCACCGAATCGAAATCCTGCGTGCCGGCGGACTCGCCAAGCGTCTGCTTGAGACCGTAGCCGGTCGGCGAATGGCACACGCGCGCGCAGGTGTCGACGTTGTTGTTGCCGAAACCGGCGCGCACGAGCTTCTGCACGAGGTAGGTTTCCTCGTTCGTGCAACGCGAGGACGTTATGCCGCCGATCGAATCGCGGCCGTACTTAGCCTGGATGCGCTTGAATTCCGATGCGGTGTATTCGATGGCTTCTTCCCACGACACCTCGCGCCAGGGGTCGGAGATCTTCGCGCGGATCATCGGCTTGAGGATGCGGTCCTTGTGCGTCACGTATCCGATCGCGAAACGGCCCTTCACGCAGGAGTGGCCGTGGTTGGCGCCGCCATCCTTGTTCGGCACCATGCGCACGACCTGCTCGCCCTTCATCTCGACACGGAATGAGCAGCCGACACCGCAATACGCGCAAGTCGTCACGGCGCTGCGTTCGGGCGCTCCGAGCGCAAGCAGCGATTTCTCCGTCAGAGCCATTGTCGGACACGCCTGCACGCAGGCGCCGCACGACACGCATTCGGAGTCCATGAACGCTTCGTTCTGGCTCGCAACCACCGCCGAATCGAAGCCGCGGCCCTGGATCGTCAGCGCGAGCGTGCCCTGCTGTTCGTCACAGGCGCGCACGCAACGCGAGCAGACGATGCACTTGGACGCGTCGAACGTGAAGTAGGGATTGGATTCGTCCTTGGCACGAAACAACGGATTAAGCGTGCCATCGGACCGCTCAGCATGTACATGATTGGCGCCGCCGAAACCATAGCGCACTTCGTGCACGCCCACGACTGCCGCCATCTTCATCAGTTCGCTCTGCGCGGCAACGTCGGCATGCGCCTCGTCGACCGGATAGTCGGACAGATACAGCTCCATCACGCCGCGACGGACATCGCCGAGCTTGGGGCTGTGCGTCGTCACCTTCATGCCCGCTGCGACCGGCGTCGTGCAGGACGCGGGGTAGCCTTTCATGCCCTCGATCTGCACCAGACACAGGCGGCACGAACCGAACGCTTCGAGCAGCTCGGTCGCGCACAGTTTCGGAATCTCGATGCCCGCTTCGCTCGCCGCGCGCAACACCGAGGTGCCCACCGGCACGGTTACATCGCGGCCGTCGATGCTCAACGTCACCGCTTGTTTCGACGCCGATTTGGGCGTGCCGAAATCGAGTTCGACGATCGACAACATGATTCACCTCACCGCAAAATCTTCCGCAAAATACTTGATCGCGCTCAACACCGGATCGGGTGTCAGCCCGCCCATCGCGCAGAGCGAACCGTTGCGCATGGTGTCGCATAAATCGTCGAGCAACGCGAAATTCTTCTCGCGTTCGATACCGGCCCGGATGCGGTCGATCACTTCGACGCCGCGGATCGATCCGATCCGGCACGGCGTGCATTTGCCGCAGGATTCGACCGCGCA
>Ga0068860_100008847_pt1 | contig 10030 bp, 3 predicted proteins | sample KBSSwiS32_FD_66597 | JGI IMG/M metagenome (GOLD analysis project Ga0068860, IMG submission 66597) | Switchgrass rhizosphere microbial communities from Kellogg Biological Station, Michigan, USA - KBS Switchgrass S3-2 | ecosystem: Host-associated > Plants > Roots > Rhizosphere > Soil ...
CCATAGTTGCCTGTCTCGCCCCAATGCCCGGCGACATCGAGATGGGAAGTTCCGGCGAAGCGCGATACGTAGACGATACGGGAATATTGCCCGAGGTAATCGTCATTGTAGCCAACGGCGGTGCCGCCCCTCCACAGCGTGAGATTGGTGTTGACCCGTGGTCCGGCGAGCGGCACCCGGGTTCCCATGACATACATCTGGCCGGGATCGAGCGAGACAGAAAACCAGTCGTGATCGGTTGACCCCGCGATCACGCCCTGCACGACCTCGCCGTCGACTTCCAGCGAGCCTGCCGTCGCCGCGTTTCCGCCAAAGTCCTCGACATCGACCTGCACCGAGAATGAACCGGTGCTGCTGGACCAGCCCCCCACATCAACATAATATGTTCCGCTGGTGGTCGGCGTGTATAAAAGCTGGGACAGATGTCCAGGTCCGCTGTCGTCATCGTAGCGCAGATAGTGCCCCAGCACATCGCGCAAGTTGATGGTCGTATCCATCGCGTTGCCGTTCAGGCCGGGGCCGGTGAAGAAGTTGTATTCCACCCCCGCCGTCAGCGTCACAGCATACCAGTCGCGATCGTACGAGGTGTCGATCTCGCCACTGACAGCGCCGCCACCGGGAGTAAGTGTTTCGGTTGTAGAAGTATTTCCAGGCACCGAATCGGGCATCGCAGCGCTCCTAGGTAACTTTCCCTAGTCGGTAGCACTATATTTGTGGCCAGAAAACAATTCTGGGCCAGATCAGCGAAATACGAGTATTAATATTGTTATGTTCCCTTCTCACGACGAAAACACGGCCGCTCCCCCAAGAAAGGAGAGCGACCGCGTCCGTGTGGATTCAGAGAACGAAATCGCCAGCTACAAGAGCGATGTTGCCATTGAGGCGGATCATGAAGTCGGCCACGGCGTCACCGTTGGTATCGCCCTGGACATACGTGTTGCCGCTGATGACCTGATAGCGCAACTGACCTGCGACATTGCCGAACGCAGTGGTGCCGATGAAGCTGAACGCATTGTCAGCGCCGCCGTTGATCGCATCCACCAGGTTGAGGCGGATCCTGTCACCATCTGCATGGCTGAAGTCGGTGATGATGTCCGCCGTGTTGGTGGTGGCACCTCCGAATTCACCGTCATCGAAACGGAAGGCGTCCGCTCCGGTGCCGCCGGTCATCGTGTCCTTGCCGATGCCGCCGACAATCACATCGTTGTCAGCGCCGCCGTCCAGCACGTCGCCCAGTTCCGCACCCTGCAGGAAGTCGATTCCGGCTTGGCCATTGAAGAAATTACGGAAGCCGGTGCTGCCGAAGATCGAATCGTCACCGTTTCCGCCGTCCACGACTTCGGATTCGCGCACCGTATCGTTGCCGTCGCCGGCATCGACCACGTCACGGCCCTGACCGCCATTGATGGTATCGATGCCGATGCCGCCATTGATGGTGTCATTGCCGTTGGCACCGTTGAGCTTGTCGTCGCCGTCGCCGCCATTCAGCGTATCGTCGCCGCCCTGACCATAGATTTCGTCATTGTCAGCGCCGCCGCTCATCACGTTGGCTACCGCATTGCCCGTCAGGATGTCCATGCCGAGACCGGTGATGACATTCTCGATCACGGTATCGCGCGCGATCGTGAGGTTGCCAGTGCTGCCGCCCACGCTGCCGAAGCGGCCCGAACGCAGATCGACGACTTGGTTGTACGACGTGCCGTATTGGCTGTAGTCCAGCGTATCGGTTCCGCCATTGTCGAAGATCGTGATCGCCGTGCCTTGATAGAGCGTGGCGTTGTAGATCGCGTTGCCGGTATTGTTGCCGAAACCGTAGACCGTATCGCCGGTGCGCGTCGTGTTCGTCACGCCGTAAAGCTGCTGGATGGCGATGATGTCTGCTACCATCGGAGTCAGCAGGAACGTATAGTTAAATCCCTGCGCATCGAAGAAGTCATTGTCCACTTGGTCGAAGTACGACATGACCGTGGTCGCCCAACTGTCGTTGGCATAGTGTGCATCGAGCGAATATGTTGCCGAGCCGTTATAGTTCCCGGCATGGCCAAGGCCAAGCGCGTGCCCGATCTCGTGGATATAAGTCTGGAACGAGTAGCTGTTCAGCCCGGTGCCATAGGTTGCCAGCCAGCCGGTGCCGACATTGACGAAGGCGTCCGAGGTGATCCCGCCCGCATAGTTGGCCGTAGCATAGGCACTGTTGGGATCGGCATCATCGAATGTAATCTGCGCCGCGCCTGCGGTGAAGTTGAAGGCAATACCGGTAACATCCGTCCACACCTGCAACGCGGCTATGGCCAGACTCTGGCCTTCCGCCGTCAATGCCGTGATGTTAACGGTAAGCGAACCACCCGCAGATACCGCGAAGTGATGTTCGTTGCCCGCGCCCCAGAAGCCGGTGGTCAACTGGTCGGCAATCTGCGTGTTGTTGAACACCGGCAGGCGCTGCACATCAAGCGCGTAGGCCCCCGTAGCGGTTCCGAAACCGTCAACGTCAACATAGTACGTACCGCTGGCAGTGGCGACGAAAGAAAGCGACGAGGACAATCCTGGGCCGCTGTCATCGTCCGAGGCGAGCGCCACACCCGCCGCGTCGCGCAAAGTAATGATCGTATCCGTGTTGCCGAACCCCGTCGGCGTTGTCGTGTTGAAAGTGTAAACTTGCCCTTCGACCAGTGTGACGGCGAACCGGTCAACATCGCCTGATGTATCGATGTAGCGATTGACAGTGGGGCCATCGACGGTGACCACGCCCGTGGTCAGGTTATCGGCAGTCTCGGTATCGATCGAAGTGGCAACGAGCGTGTAGGCACCTGTGGAGTCGAAGAATTCTTCCACGTCCAGAAAGTGTGTTCCAGAGGCGGTGGCCGTATACTGGATGTGTGAAAGGAAGCCGGAGCCGCCATCGTCGTCAAATGCGAGTTGTGCGCCGTTTGCATCACGCAAGGCCAGCGTGGTATCCTGCGCTCCGCCCGTGTCGAAAGAGTAGGTCACGCCGGCGAGAAGCTGGGTTCCGTACCAGTCGTCATCACCCGCTGTGTCATAAGTACCGTTCAGGGCAGCGGCGTTGACTGCAATCGTGCCAGTCGTTCCGACATCATCGTCGATCGCATCGTCGATGGACGCCGAAACCGAGTAGCCGCCCGCACTGCTCCCGAAGCCCGCGACATCCAGAAAATAGGTGCCGCTCGAGGCCGCAGTAAAGCTGATTACCGAATAGAATCCCGGCCCTCCATCGTCATCGAAAGCCAGTGACGTGCCGGCAGCGTCCCGCAAGGTCAGCGTGGGGTCGCCAATGGGAGTACCGGTGGTCGATGTGTTTACGGTAAACCGGTAGGTCACGCCTGCAGTAAGGGTCATTCGGAAGAAGTCATGATCCCCGCTGGTGTCGACGAGAGATTCAATCGGTGAGCCATTGATCGTAAGCGTGGTCAGCGACGAAATGTCGCCTGGAATTGTGTCTACCATGTTAGCACCCCTAAGCTCCCATTAGCTCCCAGACAGACATAACCCAACGTCGCCCAAACCACATGGCTTGACGGACAAAGGGATTATCGCAGTTGGGCAACCAAATCGTTGAAAACAAACCGTAAAGCTACGGTCGCATCGAATTTCCTGGTCTTGTCGATTATATTTTTACTTCGACCCAAAGGACTTAGACTCGGTATTTGCACGTATTGACCTTGCCAAATTGAAAGTCAACTGGAACTAACCGGGCGGCCGGTCGCCGGGATCGGCCGAGGGAGGTTGGCTGGCTTTCACCGGGTCGGTCGCTGCGCCGCGACAACGCTATGCGCACACGGCCGCAGCGGAACCGGGCATAGCGTTGTTACAAAGAGTCCGAGAAATTGTGCGTGGCTGCGCTCGAAGCGCTTGCCATGCTGTTCGATCAGAGGGCGAAATCCGTAGCTATCAGAGCGATGTTACCATTGAGCCGGAGCATAAAATCGGCCGCAGCATCACCATTGGTATCGCCAGACACGAACGTGTTGCCGTTGATCACCTGGTACCGAAGTTGCCCCGCCACGTTCGAAAAGGCTGCCGTTCCGATGAAGCTGAAGGCGTTGTCCGCTCCGCCGTTCACCGCATCGACGAGGTTGAGGCGGATCTTGTCCCCCTGCCCCCGGTTGAAATCGGTGATGATGTCGGCCGTCGCATTAGTGTTGCCGCCAAATTCGCCGTCATCGAAACGGAAGGCGTCGGCGCCAAGACCACCAGTCATATCGTCCCGGCCAAGCCCGCCGATCAGCAGATCGTTGCCGGCCCCGCCCTGGAATACGTCGCCCAGTTCAGCACCGATCAGAACATCATTACCGTCGTCACCATAGAGGAAGTTACGGAAGCCTGCCCCGCCGGTGATGGAATCGTCGCCCAACCCGCCACGGGCTGTCTCTGAATTGACGATTGTGTCGTTTCCGTTGCCGCCGTTGGCAATGTCTGCGCCCTGACCGCCGTTGAGCGTATCGTTGTCATCGCCGCCATTGAGTGTGTCCAGTCCGTTGCCACCGACCAGCGTGTCATTGCCGCCATTACCATTCAATGTGTCATTGCCACCGTTGCCGTAGGCTATGTCCACTCCTGCGCCCATGGTGATCACGTTGCCGACATTGTTACCGTAGACCACGTCATTACCAAGGCCGGTGACCGCGTTTTCGATGACTACGCCTCTGGAAATCGTCAGATTGCCAATGCTGCCACCGATATTGCTGAACCGTTCGGCATTCAGATTGATCATCTGGTTATAGCCAGTGGCGAAGCTGCCGAAGTTCAAGGTGTCTACACCACCATTGTCGAAAATGGCGATCGCCGCTCCCTGATAGGTATCGGCATCATAGATGGCATTACCGGTATTGTTGCCAAATCCATATGTCGTGTTGCCGGTGCGGGTTCCTGTGGTGATGCCATAGAGGTTCTGGATCGCCACGATGTCGGCATACAGCGGCGTCAGCACGAAGGTATAGTTGAATCCCTGGCTGCCAAACCAGGTGTTATCCTCCTGGCTGAAGTACGACATCACTGTCGTTGCCCAGCTATCGTTGATATAGCGGGCATCCGACGGATAGGCTGCCGCGCCGTTGTAGTTGCCCGCATGCCCAAGGCCCAGCGCGTGGCCGATCTCATGGATATAGGTCTGGAATGAATAGGAATTGATGCCTGTGCCGTAGTTGGTCAGCCAGTCGGTGCCGACGTTGACGGCAGCACTGCTGGTTATGCCACCACTGTAGTTCGCGGTCGCATAGGCGCCGGTATCGGAATCGTCGAACGTGATTTGCGCCGATCCCGCGGTTTCATTGAATGTCACGCCCATCACATCCGACCAGACCTGGAGCGCCGCACGCGCAAGCGCCTGGCCTTCTGCCGTCAATGCGGTGACGTTGAAGGAAAGTGATCCGCCGGGAGCTACTGCGAAGTGGTGCGAAGTACCGCCCCAGTATCCGTTCGTAAGCTGGTTGGCGATCTGGCTGTTCGAGAACAACGGCAGAGTGTTGACCGCAGCCGTCAGCGCAAAATCGCCCAGCGTGCCTTCAAAGGCAGAGACATCGAGATAGTACGTCCCGCTGGTGGTGGCCGTGTAGATGATGGTGGAGTAAGTGTTGTCGGGATAGGCCGCATCGTCGTTGGCGTAGATTGCGTTCCCGGCCGCATCGCGCAAGGTCAGCAGCGTATCGACGCCTGAGCCGGACAGCGGAGCACCGGTGCTGAACACGTAAGTCTGGCCGGCCGTCAGCGTCACCTTGAACCAGTCGTGATCCGAAGCGTTGTTGATCGAACCCTGAATTGCGACGCCGCCAACGGTAACCGTCGCTGTGGTCGAGCTGTCGCCGGGAACGGTATCGGGCGTCGAAGCGAACTGAGTGACGCGAACTCCATAGCCGCCGGTAAGGGAATCCGAGTAAGCGCCAACGTCTACAAAGTACGTGCCGCTCGACGCGGCCGTGAACGTGATCGACGAAAAAACTGTGCCGCCGGCGTCGTCATTGAACTGTAGCTGGGTGCCCGACGAGTTTCGGAGTGTGAGCGTGGTATCCACGCTCACACCTGAACTCGGTGCCAAGGTACTGAACGTATAAGTCTGTCCGGCTGTCAGCGAAACGGCGAACCAATCATGATCGCCAGCGGTGTCGATAAGGCTGTTCACCGTGGCACCGCCCACGCTCAGGGTCGCGCCGGTGCTGGTGGTAGCGGGAATGGTATCTGGCATTGGGGAAAGCCTCCCGGCGTAGAGATCAGGTCGTGCTGCTGGATGAGATATAACAGCCCCCGGAGCGCAGATCATGCACCCGCGCAGCTCACCATTCCAGCTCCAAATTTTCGGGAATTACTTAATCCTGGCCGCAACTTGCTTGGCAATCGCGGCTGCGTCCGCCGGACCGATCGGGCGATCCGAAACCGCCATGTTCATGTCCGCAATCGCCCCTGTCTGCCCGCCGCGCGCATAGCTGACGGAGCCCTTGATGACCCCCTGCGGCAGCACCCGGAACCGTGCCGAAACCCAGGCGCCGTCCTTGCTGCCCACCGCGTCCGAGGCCGCCGTCGCCACCTGCGTCTGCAGCGATGCAGCGAGTTGCTGGCGGAATGCCTCGCACATGGCGGCCTCATCGCCAGCACCGTCGAATTGGCATTCCAGCCTGACCGGACCAGCGGTCGCCGTGCCGCCACATGCTGCCAAGCCTGTCACCAGCAGCGTTCCCAGTACGGCTTTGCGCAGAATAGGCATGGCATCAAACCTCCATTCATGAGCTGTCTCCGGTGCAGGAGCCCTCGGTTCATCCTGCGTGGCACTTCCGGTATTGCGCCGTGCTGAACTGAAGGCAACCCGGTCCGCCTCAACCACCGGTCATGCTGAGGCCAGCATCTGCCAGCAGGTTCTCGCCTGTCACCGGCCAGGGCGCCTTGCTGCCCCGGAAAAGCGCGGAACCGGCAATATCCTCCGGCGTGGGAGCCGCCTGCAGCAACGTGCGCTTGCAGCGCCCACGGCTATCGCCCGGCCCAGCCCGGTGGACGCGCCCGTCACCAGTACCACGGCATCGTCATAAGGCGGCGTCATGCCTTCTCCCCTATCTCAGCCCAGCATCATCAGGCTGGCATTGCCGCCCGCGGCAGTGGTGTTGACCGATGTTGCCACTTCTTCCAGCAGCCAGCGGGGATCGCAGGCTTCGAGCGGCAGCACCGGCACGATCGCCCCCGGCCATGCCGCAACCTCGCGCAAGGTTGCAAGCACCTTGTCGCCGCCGCCTTCGACCAGCACCCCGTGGACCGGCTCACCCCGGTGCAGCGTGGTGCCGTCTGACAGCCATGCTGCATCCTCGACCATGCCAATGCACCCCGCCCGCACTGCACAGTCGAGCATGGTAGCCAGTCCCGCCGGCGTTTGAGGACGCAGCAGCACAGCCCCTCGTGGATGCAGCGCCCAGATATTGCGCTCGCCCACCGGGCCGGGCAGGTCGAGCGAGAAACCGGGGCGCAGGTCAACGCCCAACGGCACGGGCGCATGCTGGACCAGCCGCGAGAGATAGAGCGGCCCGCCCGCCTTCGGCCCCGTTCCCGATAGCCCGCACCCACCAAACGGCTGCACCCCAACCACCGCGCCAATCTGATTGCGGTTGACGTAGATATTGCCTGCCGCGATCCGCGCGCCGACACGCGCCACTGTGGCATCCAGCCGCGTGTGGAGAGCAAAGGTCAGCCCATAGCCAGTGGCGTTGATTGCATCGACGAGCGCATCCAACTCGCTCCGTTTCCAGCGCAGGACGTGCAGCACCGGCCCGAACACCTCGCGGCCAAGCTGGGCGATGCTGTCGATCTGGATGATTGCGGGGGCAGCGAAGGTGCCGGATGCGCATTCCGGCGGCAGCGGCAGGCGAGACACCTTGCAGCCCTTTGCCGCCATCGCCGCGACGTGCGCCTCGATGGCATCGCGCGCCTCGGCAGTTATGACCGGGCCAATGTCTGTCGATAGCCGACCGGTAGGGCCAATGGTGAGTTCAGCGAGTGCGCCCTTCAGCATGGCCAGGGTCCGGTCGGCGACGTCTTCCTGCAGGCACAGCACCCGCAGTGCCGAACAGCGTTGCCCGGCGCTGTCAAAGGCAGAGGCGACCACATCGGCGACCACTTGCTCGGCCAGCGCAGAGCTATCGACAATCATCGCGTTCTGCCCGCCGGTCTCGGCGATCAACGGGATCGGCCTTCCTCCGGTCGAAAGCCGCTGCGCCAGTTGCCGCTGGATCAGGCGCGCGACTTCGGTGGAGCCGGTGAACATCACCCCGGCGGTCTGCGCCGCGCCTACCAGCGCAGCGCCGATGCGCCCGTCGCCAGGCATCAATTGCAGCGCGTCGTGCGGAACGCCAGCCGCATGGAACAGGCGCACCGCCTCAGCGGCGATCAGGGGCGTCTCCTCTGCGGGCTTGGCCAGCACCGGATTGCCCGCGACCAGCGCGGCGGCGACCTGTCCCGTAAAGATCGCCAGCGGGAAGTTCCACGGGCTGATGCACACCACCGGCCCCAGCGGTCTTGCTGCACCCAGATCGCTGCGGGCGCGTGCAGCATAGTAGCACAGGAAGTCGATGGCCTCGCGCACCTCGGACACCGCATTGGCCGCGCTCTTGCCTGCCTCGCGCATCGCAAGCCCCATCAGCACCGGCATCCGCGCCTGCATCGCATCGGCGGTGCGTTCCAGCATCGCGGCGCGCTCCTCAACCGCAATGCTGCACCAGGAACTCGCCACCGCGCGCAGCACGGCACCGCGCACGCCCTCCTCTGATGCTTCATGGACCATCCCGACCACATCCCCGTGATCTGCCGGATTCAGCACCTCGCGCGGCGCCCCTCGCTCCCCCGCAGGACGCGCCTCCCATGCTGCGGCCGCACTTTCCTCCAGAGCGCGCGCCAGTTCCGACAGAGCCGTCTCGCTGGCAAGGTCGATCCCGGCGGAATTCGCGCGCTCCGGATAGATGTCCAACGGCAGCGCGATATGCGGATTGGGCGCACCGGGATCTGCCTCGGCGCGCACCACGGCAACGGGATCCGCAGTCAATTCGTCGATGGAAACAGCTTCGTCCGCGATTCGGTTGACAAAAGAGGAATTGGCGCCGTTTTCCAGCAGCCGCCGCACGAGATAGGCCAGCAGCGTCTCATGCGTACCGACCGGCGCATAGATGCGGCAGGGACGACCCAGCTTTCCAGCGCCCACGACTTCCTCGTACAGCGCCTCACCCATGCCGTGGAGGCACTGGAACTCCCAGTCGCCCAAGGTAAAGTCCGGCCCAGCTATATCATGGGCCAGCTCGTATATGGTCGCCAGCGTCTGCGCATTGTGGGTCGCGAACTGCGGGAACACTTCATCGCGATTCGCGAGCAGCTTGCGGGCGCAAGCGATGTAGGAGACGTCCGTGTGGACCTTGCGCGTGAACACGGGATAGTCCGCCAGGCCGTCCACTTGCGCGCGCTTGATCTCCGCGTCCCAGTAGGCACCCTTGACCAGCCGCACCATGATCCGGCGGTCCGCTCGCCGGGCCAGATCGACGATCCAGTCCAGCACCATCGGGCAACGCTTGCCATACGCCTGCACCACGAAGCCAAGGCCATTCCACCCGGCCAGCGCTGGATCGAGCGCCAGCGCCTCCAGCAGGTCCAGCGACAGCTCCAGCCGGTCCGCCTCCTCGGCGTCGATATTGAAGCCGATGCCATACCTCTTGGCGAGTAGCGCAAGTCCCTGCACACGAGGCAGCAATTCAGCCTGCACGCGGCCCAGTTGCGCGCGTGAATAGCGCGGATGCAACGCGGAAAGCTTGATCGAGATGCCCGGTCCGGCATGGATGCCCCGCCCTGCCGATGCCTTGCCGATGGCGTGGATCGCGGTTTCGTAGTCTGCCAGATAGCGCGCCGCATCCGCCGCCGTTGCCGCCGCCTCGCCCAGCATATCGTAGGAATAAGCGAACCCCTTCGCCTCCATCGCCCTGGCCCGTCTCAGCGCCTCGTCGATGGTTTCGCCGGTGACGAACTGCTCCCCCAACAGGCGCATCGCCACTTCGACACC
>Ga0068860_100008848_pt1 | contig 10029 bp, 5 predicted proteins | sample KBSSwiS32_FD_66597 | JGI IMG/M metagenome (GOLD analysis project Ga0068860, IMG submission 66597) | Switchgrass rhizosphere microbial communities from Kellogg Biological Station, Michigan, USA - KBS Switchgrass S3-2 | ecosystem: Host-associated > Plants > Roots > Rhizosphere > Soil ...
TCGGGAATGAACACCGCCTCGATCGCGTTGCCGCCGATCTTCGCCCCGTCGTCGGGGCCGTCCATGCCGAGCAGCCATCTGTGCGTGGCGTCCGCCGCCTGCTTTTCGAACAGGATTTTCGGCGCCACGATCTCGACCGCCGCCTCAAGCTTGTCGCGCAGCGCCTTGCCGACATCGGTCATCGCGCCGAAATCGGTGACGTGGCGATGATAGATCCACTTCATCACCTGCTCGGCCCGATACGGCTTTTCGCCGAGCTGCGCGAACAGGTCGCGCAGACCCTGGCGGTCGTAGTCGAGCAGATTGACGCGGGATTCGCTCACGATGTCCTGGTGTTCAGCGCGGGCACAATTCGGTGCCGGAGAAAAAGTATGCAATTTCCACTTGTGCAGTTTCCGGCGCGTCGGAACCGTGTACCGCGTTCGCATCGATCGATTGGGCAAAATCGGCGCGAATCGTTCCGGCCGCCGCCTTCTTCGGATCGGTGGCGCCCATCAGGTCGCGGTTCTTGCCGATCGCACCGTCGCCTTCCAGAACCTGGATCATCACCGGTCCGGAAATCATGAACTCGACCAGAGGCTTGAAGAACGGACGCTCGCGATGCACGGCATAGAATCCTTCGGCCTCGCTGCGTGACAGATGCTTCATTCTTGCCGCGACGATGCGCAAGCCGGCCTTTTCGAAGCGCGCATAGATTTCGCCGATGACGTTCTTGGCAACGGCATCGGGTTTGATGATCGACAGGGTGCGCTCCAGCGCCATTATCTGGTCTCTCCAGGTGGGATTTGGTTCGGGGGGCTCCGGCCAGCGGGTCGGATGTTAACACTGAATCCGCGGCAAAACCGCGTACTTACGTCGCAATTTCTGTGCTGATTCTAATTGATCTTCACGCATTTTTTAACCCCTGGCGGTCCCTCGCCCCGGGGCCGGTGATAAGCTTCATCGATTGACTGCGCCGCGGCTGGCTCCGTAGAATTTCAAACAGACGTTTGATCCGGGCGGAGATTGCCGCTCGTGAGGGGACTCGTACCCGGCGGGCACGAGGGTGAGGAACGCAGATTTGAGCATCCCGCTTTTTTCCACCAAGCAGCGGATTCTCGGCGCGGCCGAGGAGTTGTTCGCGCGCCATGGTTTCGCCGGTGCCTCGCTGCGCCAGGTGACGTCGGCGGCCCAGGTCAACCTCGCGGCGGTCAACTATCACTTCGGCTCGAAGGAAAATCTCATCAACGAGGTATTCCGGCGTCGCCTCGACGGCCTCAATGCGCAGCGCATGACCGCCTTGACGGCGGCGCGGGCCAGGCCGGGATATGCCCTCGAAGACACGCTCGATGCATTCGTCAGGCCGGCCCTGACTCTGGCCAGCAATGATCATGGCGGTGCGGCATTCGTACGCGTGCTCGCGCGGGCCTATGCGGAGCACAACGAACGCCTGCGCAAGTTCCTGCACGACAACTACAGCCACGTCCTCAAAGAGTTCGCCAACGATTTCACCCGCTTCCTGCCGCACCTGGACAAGCAGGAGCTGTATTGGCGCCTCGACATCGTCAGCGGCGCGCTGACCTATGCGATGGCCGATTTCGGCGTGATCAAGCGTCGCGGCTCTTCGGAGCAGCAGCACCGCGACCTCGCTGCGCAACATCTGATCAAGTTTGCGGCAGCAGGGCTGAAGGCCGACGGCTGACGTCGAGCGGCCGCGCTGACCCGAGGTGTCGACAGCAGCGCGCCGGGGGGCGGCGCACGAACGGCGAAGCCGGCCCGAACGGCCAGCGCCATGGAAGGCACGAGTTGCCGCATCGCTTGCGCTAGGTGAGCGGCGACATGGATGTCGATCGGAAGTCGCGCCATCGGCAGTTTCAAACGCGAAACTCAATAACAATCAGGAACTTCAAAATCATGCCTTCTTCCACACTCCGCATCCGCAAGGCCGCCGTGCTCGGTGCCGGCGTCATGGGCGCTCAGATCGCCGCGCATCTGACCAACGCGGGCGTCGACACCGTTCTGTTCGACCTGCCGGCCAAAGAAGGCGATCCGAATGGCATCGTCGTCAAGGCGATAGACAATCTGAAGAAGCTGTCGCCGGCGCCGCTGGCCGACAAGTCGCGCGCCGGTGCAATCGCTCCGGCCAACTACGATCAGCACCTGGAGTTGCTGAAGGGCTGCGACTTGATCGTCGAAGCGATCGCCGAGCGGCTCGACTGGAAACGCGACCTTTACGCCAAGATCGCCCCGCACGTCGGTCCGGATGCGGTGCTGGCAAGCAATACTTCAGGCTTGAGTATCAATGCGTTAGCGGACGTTCTTGACAAAAGCCTTCATCATCGGTTTTGCGGCGTCCACTTCTTCAATCCGCCGCGCTACATGCACCTGGTCGAATTGATTCCGTGCGCGGACACCGATCCGGCGGTCTTGGCCGGGCTCGAAGCGTTCCTGACCACGACGCTCGGCAAGGGCGTCGTGTTCGCGAAGGACACGCCGAACTTCATCGGCAATCGTATCGGCGTGTTTTCGATGCTGGCGACGATGTTTCACACCGACCAGTACAAGCTCGGCTACGACGTCGTCGACGCATTGACCGGACCGGCCATCGGCCATCCGAAAAGCGCGACCTACCGCACTGCCGACGTCGTTGGTCTCGACACGATGGGCCACGTGATCAAGACGATGGACGAGACGCTGCCGAATGATCCATGGCACGGCTACTTCAAGGCGCCGGCCGTGATCCAGGCGCTGATCGCCAAGGGCGCGCTCGGCCAGAAGTCCGGCGCCGGGTTCTTCCGCAAGGTCGGCAAGGACATCCTCGTCCTGGATCCGGCCAAGGCGGATTATGTGCCGCAGGCCGGCAAGGTCAGCGACGAAGTCGCGGCGATCCTGAAGCTCAAATCACCGGCCGAGAAGTTCGCGAAACTGCGCGCCAGCGCCGATCCGCAGGCGCAGTTCCTCTGGGCCGTGCACCGCGACCTGTTCCACTACGCTGCCTGCTTCCTCGGCGACATCGCCGCGAGCGCGCGCGACATCGACTTCGCCATGCGCTGGGGCTACGGCTGGCAGCTCGGTCCGTTCGAAACCTGGCAGGCCGCGGGCTGGGCCGACGTCGCGAAATGGATCGCCGAGGATATCGCGGCCGGCAGGGCGATGAGCAAGGCGCCGCTGCCGGATTGGGCCGGCGACCCCAAGCGTACCGGCGTGCACGATGCACAGGGCTCCTACTCTGCCGCCACCGGCAAGCAGGTGCCGACCTCGACCGCGCCGGTCTACAAGCGCCAGTTGTTTCCGGAAACGGTGCTCGGCACGCCGGTCGACCAGGGCAAGACGATCTTCGAGACCGACGACACGCGCCTGTGGAACCTCGGCGGCGACGACATCGCGATCCTGTCGTTCAAGACCAAGCTGCACACGATCAGCGCCGGCGTCATCGAAGGAATTCACCGTGCGGTCGGCGAAGCCGAGCGCAACTTCAAAGGCCTGGTGATCTGGCAGGACAGCGAACCGTTCAGCGCCGGCGCCAACCTCAAGGAAGCCGTCGCAACGCTGCAGGCCGGCAAGATCGACGAGTTCGAAGGATTCATCGATCGCTTCCAGCAGACCGCGATGCGCATCAAGCACTCACTGGTGCCGGTCGTCGCCGCCGTGCGCGGCATGGCGTTCGGCGGCGGCTGCGAATTCCAGATGCACTCGGCACGCACGGTCGCGGCGCTGGAAAGCTATATCGGCCTGGTCGAAGCCGGCGTCGGCCTGCTGCCGGCCGGCGGCGGGCTGAAGGAACTGGCGCTGCGCGCGGCACAGGCGGCGGTCGGAGGCGACGTATTCACCCAGCTCAAGGGCGTATTCGAAACCGTCGCGATGGCGAAGGTCTCGGCGAGCGCGCTCGAAGCGAAAGAGATGGGACTGTTGCGCGCCAGCGATGTCGTCGTGTTTCACGCCAACGAACTGCTGCATGTCGCGAAGAACGAAGCGAACGCACTGGCCGAATCCGGCTGGCGCCCGCCGCTGCCGAACCGGCAGATCGTCGTCGCCGGCGACGTCGGAACCGCAACACTGAAAGCGGGCCTGGTCAATATGCTCGAAGGCCGCTTCATCTCGGCGCACGACATGGAGATCGCTTCCCGAATCGCCGACACACTTTGTGGCGGCCCGATCGAGCGCGGCTCGCTGGTCGACGAACAGTGGCTGCTCGATCTGGAGCGCAAGCATTTCGTCGCGCTGGCGCAAATGCCGAAGACGCAGGAGCGCATTGCGCATACGTTGAGCACAGGCAAGCCGCTGAGAAACTGATTTGCGCGAAGAGATGGAATCCGGTTACCGGAAGCCGGTAGCCGGAAAAAAACGCAGCGAGCGGCCCGCCGACCCGGGTGCCTGCTCTTGATCTCCGGCTACCGGCTACCGGTTACCGGCTACCGAATTAGAGAGGGACTTGCATCATGACCACAAGCCGCCAGATCCAGGACGCCTACATCGTCTCCGCCGTACGCACGCCGGTTGGCAAGGCGCCGCGTGGCGTCTTCCGCAATACGCGGCCGGACGACCTGCTCGCGTTCGCGATCGAGGCTGCCCTCGCCCGCTGCCCGTCGATCGACAAGTCGCGCATCGACGACGCGGTGATCGGCTGCGCCATGCCGGAGGCCGAGCAAGGCATGAACGTCGCACGCATTGCCGTGCTGCTGGCCGGCCTGCCGAATGTCGTCTCCGCCGTGACCGTCAACCGTTTCTGCTCGTCGGGCCTGCAGGCCGTCGCGATGGCGGCAGACCGCATTCGCCTCGGCGAAGCCGACCTGATGATCGGCGGCGGCACCGAGAGCATGAGCATGGTGCCGATGATGGGTTATCACCCGGTATTCAATCCGCGCATCTACCAGGATGAAAATCTCGGCATCGCCTATGGCATGGGCATCACGGCCGAGAAAGTCGCCGAGCAGTGGAAAGTCACACGCGACGAGCAGGATGCATTCGCCGTCGCCAGTCACGCCAAGGCGCTGGCCGGCATCGCCAGCGGCGAGTTTGCCGACGAGATTGCACCGTACACGCTCGCCGATCGCTACCCTGACCTGGGCAAGCGCAGCGTCGTCGACGATGCTCGCCTGGTCAAGAATGATGAAGGTCCGCGCGCCGGAACGACGGCCGAGGCGCTGGCCAAGCTCAAGCCGGTATTCCGCATGGGCGGCAGCGTGACGGCGGGCAATTCATCGCAGATGTCCGATGGCGCCGGCGCGGTGCTGCTCGCCAGCGAACAGGCGATCAAGGACTACAACCTGACGCCGATCGCGCGCTTCGTCGGCTTCGCGGTCGCCGGCGTGCCGCCCGAAATCATGGGCATCGGCCCGAAAGCCGCGATCCCCAAAGTCTGCAAGCAGGCTGGAATCAAACAGGACGACCTCGACTGGATCGAACTCAATGAAGCGTTCGCCGCCCAGGCGCTCGCCGTGATCAAGGACATCGGCCTGAACCCCGACAAGGTCAATCCGCTCGGCGGCGCGATTGCACTTGGCCATCCGCTCGGCGCGACCGGCGCGGTCCGCATCGCGACGCTGCTCAGCGGGCTGCGCCGGCGCAAGCTGAAGTACGGCATGGTCTCGATGTGCATCGGCACCGGCATGGGCGCTGCAGGTATTTTCGAACGGCTGTAGCGCTGTACGGATCTTCGGCTGTGGCAGCAATCGACGTGAGAGCGCGTCCGCAGAATCGCAAAATGGGTTAGCGCCGCAGGCGCGTAACCCATCCTTCGCAGGGTGGGTTACGCCGCTGTGCGGCGAACCCACCCTGCGAAGCCCTGCGCGGTTAACCGGCCCCGCGAAGAGTTGCCGTCACTCGAAGTCGTTGCCGAATATCGAATCCTTGCCGGGCGCGCCTTGGAACAGGATCGCACCGGTGTCCGGCGCATAGACGTTTCCATAGGCGTTCTGGTCGAGCTTGACGCTCCACAGGCCGTTGCCGTCGACGCTCACGTTCGCCGCATCGAACATGCCCCACGCTTGCGTCGTCGCATCGCCGGGTGTCTTCGGGCTGTAGCTGCCGAGCACGCCGACCGGATAATCCGTGACCGCGCTGTAGCGCAGCTTCACCGTGGCGGCCTGGCAGTCCGGCAGAATGAAACGGATCGTCGGCGCGGCCTGCTGCATGCGGTTGGACAGCGGAATCTGGTCGGCCGGAACGAGCGCGAGATCCGAAACACGCGCGCAGGTGCCGGTGTGCGGCGCAACCTGGTCGATTTCGACGACCACGTAGTCGAGCGCGGAAGCCTTGCTGGCAACATGTATGGGCGCGAGCAGGCTCGTTGCTCCTGTGCTCGCCACATAGGCCTGCGCGGCATCCTGCGTACCGTCCCCGTTTGCATCGCCAGCGACCGTGCCGAAGACGCCCTCCTCGGCATCCGGAACGCCATCCTGATCGGCATCGGGAGCAAAATGCATTTCATGGATGCCTTCCGAGCCGCCGGCGAGTACGTGGCCGCCTGCGAACGGATCGACCGTCAACCACGAAATGGCCGGATTGCGCAGGCCGCGACCGTAGGGCACCCACGACGCTCCGCCGTCGTTGCTGCGGTAGATGCCACCAGGGTGGGCGATGTCGGAGTAGGCGCAGCCGGTCCATACCACCGCAGGATCGGTCGGGTCGGCCGCCACCGTGAAGATGTATCGGCAAGGCAGACCCGCCGAGCTGTCCGCCCAGGTCGCGCCGTAATCCGTGGATTTGTATACACCGCCGACGTATCCGCCCTGCGTCGTCTGGGAAACAAACACGGTACCCGGCGTCGCGCCTACCGACAAGTACGATGCGCTGTCGCCGGTGACCCCAGTGCCGCGCGTCCAGTGAGAGCCACCATCGTCGCTGAAGTACACACCGGCCTTGCACGGCAACAAGGGATCCAGTTGGCACGCCGACGGCAGCGGCGCGCCTGGGGCAAGCTTGTTGAGAAACGACGCATAGAACCGCGTGCCGCCGCCGGATTTTGGTCCGGCCGCCAGGCCGAGCAAAATGACGTCGGGGTTGTTGGCGAACGGCAAGCCACCGAACAGTCCGGGAGTATCTTGGGAATTCGTCCAGGTCACCCCGGCGTCCGTGCTGACGTTGAGGCGCAATTCCGATGCCGCCAACGCGTTGTTGCCGTCGTTCGGATCGAACACGACGATGCGGACGGGATTGTTGCGCAGACCTGAATCGGTGAGCTTGGCCCAGATCTGCCCGCCATCAGTGCTGCGCCACAAGCCCTTGCTGCTTTCGCCACCGACACCCGATTGCTTGAACCCTCCTGCCAGGACGATATTCGGACTGGTCGGCGAAAACGCGAGACCGCGGATCGACCCGGCATTCATGCCGCTGGAAGAGCGACTCCAACTGACGCCAAAGTCCGTGCTGCGATACACCGCGCCCGTATTGGAGGGGTCCGCAGATCCCGCCAGGACCACGCCCGTGTTGCCGGGCTGAAACGCGAACATCCGTATGACGAGACCGGTATAACCGGCGTTGATCGCGGTCCAGCTTGCGGCGCCATTCGTGCTCCTGTAGATGCCGCCGCTGGTCGTGGCTGCGTACAGAGTGCCGTCGTCAGCCTGGGCAAGTGAGTCGACTTCGTCGTAAGGCTGCGCACCGCCATCGCGCACGCCCATCTGCAGCATGCCGTTGCTCGACAGAACCGGATCGTCGTTGAAGTTGGCTTTGAAGACGCCCCACGTCGTACCGATGTAGATTGCATTGGCATCGAATCGGTCGAACAGCAGTGCACGGGGCTCTCCGCCTCCGACCGTTTCCGGAGCGATGACGAACTGGTTGATGTTGGGACTGCCCCAGGTGACTCCGGCGTCGTTGGATACGCGCACTTCGCCGCCAGCGTCCAGGGCGGTATAGCCTGCCCCCGGCACCGGACCTGATATCGCGAAAAACATGCTGGGATTGGACGGAACCTGTACGACATCGAAGAATTGCTCGGGAACCGAGGGTGTACCGGACGTGATGCAAACCGGGCCGGTGAAACTGGCGCCACCGTCATCGCTTCGATACAGCTCAGTCGTGCCGTTGGCCTGCGGCAAGCCCGCGACGAAGATCAAATTCGCGTTGCTCGGTGATGCTCGCACGAAGGCGACTGTCGCGTTGCCGGGAATCACCGCGTTCGGTGTCCAGCTCGCGCCGAGATTGTCGCTGCGGTACAGGCCACCCGGATTGAGCGACGCATACACCCGCGACGGCGCATTCGGCGAGGTGGCGATCGCCGAGACGTTGCCGCCCATGGCGCTGCTGCTCACGTTCGTCCAGGTGATGCCGCCATCCATGGAACGCGTAACATGCCCGTCCGAATTGACAAACGTCGCCGTGGTCGTCGTCGCAATCGCACCGACATACGGCGTTGGTGCTCCGGCGTTCGCGTAATTCCAGACATCCAAGCCCGGTGCATATGCGAACAAGCCGGCAATGCCGCCTGCCACCGGCTGGTGGCTCACAGGATCGATCGCGATCTGGTGGGCGTAGCCGCCTTCCGGTCCACGCAGGTACCACTGATTGGTCGCTTCGCTTGCCGGCAGCGCCGACGCGAACAAGAACCCCAAAGCAAAAACGAGAGTACGCCCCATAACGATCCCCCCCTTAAAAGGATGCGGTTACTGGTGAGCGTGTGCCGTACCGAAGGTCGCAGTCCCCTTGCGCTCGAAGGTTTCCCCACAGCCGAACGCACTACGCCATCACATAGTGCCAGAAATCCGCTCTCGTCACCCGATTGCGTTTGCCCACGCGCCACTCGACCGGCGAAATCCAGCCGGCTGACGCCGGCATGGACTCACGTGCAAGCGGACGGGTACCTGGATGCCGGGCGCTCAGTCGGCCTGCGTTGCGTAGATCTTCACGATCTCGAACAGGAACTGCCGGCCGTCGAGCAGCGACTTCACGCGAATGCGCTCATTGAGCCCGTGCGCATGGCTGCCCTCGTGGTCATGGAACATGCCGGACAAGCCATAGGTCGGCACGCCCGCGGCGTTCAGGAAACGGCCGTCGGTCGCACCGGCTGCCATCGTTGGCACGATCGCGACGCCCGGCCAGATCTGTTCAGCGACCTTGCGCACCGGTCCCATGATTTGCGGCGACAGCAGCGGCGGGGTCGTCGGTGCGCCGATTTCACCGACCGGCTTGATCGCAATCTTGTCGTCGCCCATTACCTGGACGAGTTGTTTGCGCACTTCGTCGACCGGCGTGTTCGGCAGGATGCGGCAATTGACGTTCGCGCGGACGTGCTGCGGCAGCGCGTTCGGCGCGTGGCCACCGGTAACCTGGGTCGGCACGCAGGTCGTGCGCATGATGCCGTTCCAACCGGGGTTGATCGCCCACAAGCGCTGCACGGCAGCCTCGTCGGGGGGTGTCGCCAGGATCGCGCGCATGTCGGCACCGATCTGCGGCGACTGCAGTTCGATCTCCGACTTGAAGTAGGCCCGCGTCGTCTCGTTGAGCTGGACTGGAAAGTCGTAGGCGCCGATTTTCGCCAGGCCGTTGCTCAGGCGCACGATCGGATTGGCGTGCGTCGGCCGCGAACTGTGGCCGCCGGCATCTTCGGCGTCGAGTTCGAAATCCTGGTAGATCTTCTCGCCGGCCTGGATCTGCAACGCCACCGGCTTGCCGTGTTCGTCGAGTTCGCCGCCGGCGCCCTCATTCAGCGCAAATGCGGCCTGAAGCGCGTCAGGCTTCGTCTGCAGGATCCAGTGCACGCCGTTGAACGTGTCCGGCGTTTCCTCGCCGCAGGTCAGCGCGAGCTTGATGTCGCGGCGCGGCTTGAATCCGGCGCGCACGTAGCGGGCAAGGCTGTCGGCGAACACCGCGGCCATCGCCTTGTCGTCGGAGACACCGCGTCCGTAGAACCAGCCGTCTTCCTCGACCAGCGCGAACGGGTCGCGCGTCCAGTCTTCGCGCTTGGCTTCGACCACGTCGATATGCGCGAGCAGCAGCAACGGCTTGGCCTTCGCGTCGCTGCCGTGCAGGACGGCGATCAGATTGCCGTCCTTCGGCCGATCGGGAGGAATCAGCACCTGCGTATCGCCTTTCGGCATGCCGGCGGCC
>Ga0068860_100008852_pt1 | contig 10028 bp, 5 predicted proteins | sample KBSSwiS32_FD_66597 | JGI IMG/M metagenome (GOLD analysis project Ga0068860, IMG submission 66597) | Switchgrass rhizosphere microbial communities from Kellogg Biological Station, Michigan, USA - KBS Switchgrass S3-2 | ecosystem: Host-associated > Plants > Roots > Rhizosphere > Soil ...
GCGCAGGGCGGGTTGCTGCAGCTGCTGGAGGAGCGCACGTACCGGCCGCTGGGCGAGGGGGCCGGCGATCGGTCCGCGGACGTGCGGTTCATCATCGCCAGCAACATCGCGCTGGAGGAGGCGGTGCGGGCGGGAGACTTCCGGGAGGACCTGTACTACCGGATCAACGTGCTGCCGGTCCGCGTGCCGCCGCTGGCGGAGCGCGTGGACGAGGTGGAGGCGTGGGCGCGGTATCTGCTGGCGAGGCGGATCCGGAGCGGGACCGGCCGGTTCAGCCCCGAGGCCGTGGCCAGGCTGGTGCGGAGCCCGTGGCCAGGGAACCTGCGGCAGCTCGACAACATCGTGCGCCGGGCGTTCACGCTGGGGGCGGTGGGCCAGCCTCCAGCGGCGGAGGTGGTGGTGGACGCGGCGCACGTGGAGCGGGCGCTGACCTACGAGGGCCTGAACGGGCGCCAGCCGCTGCTGGAGGCGATCGAGGTGGCGGCGCGGGCGTTCGTGCTGGAGGCGCGGCGGCGAGGGCAGCCGCTCGACCTGGAGCTGGCGGCGGCGTTCCAGGGGTTCGTCCTCGGAGCCGCCATCCGCGACCTGGGGCAGGAGGAGGCACTCAGGGTGCTGGGGAAGGAGGCGCTGGTCCGGAACCGGAACGCGCGCCGCACCCTGCGGACGGAGCTGGGCCGGGTGGAGGCGCTCTGCCGGGCGCTGGGGGTGGAGAGATCACCCTTCGCTGACCTGGCGCCGCTCGACGAGAGCGAGGGATAGCGACTCGTCGCGGCTGACGCCGCCCGCGTCACGGCTGACGCCCCGGACGGGCGCCGAGGTGACTTCCCGGAGGGAATGGAGCCGAGCACGGGTCTTGCTGGCAGCACGCCACCATGACCCTCGACCGATCTCTCTTGCTCACGAGCATCATCGCCGCGCTCGCCGCCTGTGGCTCGCTCGAAACAGGCACTTCCGAAGGCACTGGCGACGACGGCCAACTGCTTGGACAGACTTTCCAGGGACTCGCGTCGGGCAACCTGGTGACGAACGGTCACTTCAACAATGGCACGACCTCCTGGAACCTTGTCGGGCCCGTCGGCGTTGATTATTCGGGCGGCTTCCCATCCGCGCCGGAGGGAGCCGGCTGGCCGAACGGCGCGGGTGGAACGCTGGCGCTCTGGCAGGACCTCGGCACCCAGCCAGCGGGCTCGTACACGCTGAGCGGTTGGATCAAGACCTCCAACTTGAACCAGGCAGCCTGGATACGGACGGACAACGGCTATCCAGGGCAGCCGGGCGGCATCATCTACTGCAGCACGGCCAGCGTCTCGAACACCTACTGGACCCAGGTCAATTGCTTCTTCACGCTCAGCAGCTCAGCGCCGGTCCATGTAGCGCTCGTCGCATGGAACACGTCCGCCGCGGTCGGTGGCTGGGTCGTCTGGGACTCGATCCTCCTGATCCGTGACGGGAACGACTGGAAGCTCCCGTGGCCAGCCGCGGCGGGGCGGAAGTGCATCACCAACACGTACGGAGAGGGCGAGCACGTCGGCACCGACCAGTACGCGATCGACTTCACCCTGTATTACGAGAATGTTTCGGCTGCAAAGGGTGGGTACGTGGCCGAGGTGAACACCGACGAAAACCATTCCTCCGGATATGGCCGGTACGTCCTGCTCTCGCATAGTAATTCGACGCTCTTCTCACTCTACGCGCACCTGAGCAGCGTCTCCGTCAAGTCCCAGGACCCCGTCACCAAGGGCCAAATCATCGGCGTCTCTGGAGCCACCGGAAATGTGACCGGCCCCCATCTCCACTTCAGGTTGCGCGACGCAAGCGCCAACGCCGTCAAGCCCGAGCCAATGTCGGGGCTCAAGAACTTCGACAACGCGGCGGGCGACAATCTCGGAGCATGTTACTCGTCGAACAACTGACGGGCTGACGCGTCTTCAAGGCTCCGCCATCCCGAGCGATCACCCGGACCGCCCCCGGGCTGCGCGAAGCGCGGCGAGGTGCGCCGCGCAGCCGATCTCCTGGGCGATCTCGCCGGCCCGGCGCTCGTGGAACGCCGGGTCCGGGCTGGCCCCGGGCCTCGCCAGCTCCACGTGCAGCAGGGCCTCGTCCATCCGCGTGCTCGACCCGATGCACCGGCGCAGCCCTTGCCGCCACAGCCGCGCCGCCTTCCGCCGGTTCCCGGAGTGCCACTCCAGCAACCCCGCGCACAGCAGCGACCCGGAAACTGCGACGGGGTAGCGCTTCAGGCCCGAACGCAGCAGGCGCACCGACCGCCGGGCCATCTCCGCCACCTCCGGAGCCGGCCGGCCGGCGCGCTCCCACTCCCAGAGCAACGCCAGCGAGGCGCACCGGTATCCGCCCAGGACGGCCTGCAGGCTGTACGGGCTGTCCCCGGACAGCGCCAGCGAGGTCCTCGCCAGTCCCAGCACGCGCGCGCGGTCGCCGCGCAGGAACAACATCAGCGCCAGTTGCGCGCCGAGGAGGAACTGCCCCAGCCGGTCGCCCGAGCACCGCGCCACCTCCAGCCCCTCCTCCAGCGGCCCCACCGCCTCGCCGTGCCGGCCGAGCTGCATCAGGCAGCTCGCCTCGGCCGAGTACGTCCAGACCCGCACCAGGCTCGCCCCGCTCTGGTCCTCCTCCCGCACGGCTCGCAGGCGCGCCAGCGACGCTTCGAAGCGGCACGCCAGGAAGTCCGCGGCCGCGCGCCCCAGGTGCGCCATCGTCAGGTCATGGACGTGGCGGGCGCCGCGCAGTGACGCCAGCGCGCGGTCGAGCAGCAGCCCGGACGACGCGAGGTCCCCCTGCAGGCCGCGGTACGTCCCCTCGTACAGGAGCGCCGCGCCGGTCCCCTCGCCCGAGGTCGCGGCCTGGTGGAAGTAGCGCCGGGCCATGCGGTGGGCCCCGGCGAGGCCGGCCAGCAGTCCGAGCTGCGCGTACTGGCGCGCGGGAGCGCGGTCGCCAGCGCGTTCGGCCATGTCCACGCACCAGACCGTGCATGCCCCGAACGCCAGCAACTGCTGGGTCCAGAAGAGCGCCTCCGCCAGTCGGGTCGCCGCGTGCCGCGCCTCCGGGTCCAGCCGGCGCGCGCGGCGCCAGCGGCGCGGCAGGGTCTGCGAGAGCACGGCCGCGACCAGGCGTAGCGCCCAGCCCAGCCGCGACCGCGGCACCCGCAGTCCCCATGACTGGAGGGCACCCCGCAGGTGGACGGCGGCCTCGTGGTGGTCCGTCTGGCCCTGATAGCTCTCGCCCAACAGGAGCCTCCAGCGCGCGCGCCGCCCGGCGCCGGCCTCGACGCCGATCTCGAGCGCCCGCTTGAGCGCCGCGATCGCGTCGCCGCACGCGCCGAGCGCCAGCGCGCGCCGGCCAGCCTGCTCCAGGTAGTCGCACGCCCGCAGCGGCTCGCCGGCGGCCTCCCAGTGCTTGGCCATGGCCCCCGCGATGCGGGGATCGTCTCCGGCGCCCCTGGACTCGAGCGCCAGCGCGCAGCCCTGGTGGAGCGCGCGCCGCCGCTCGCCGGGGATCCGCGCCGCCACCGCCTCCCGGAAGGCGTCGTGCCGGAACCGGAGCTCGCCGCCCTCCTCCTCCAGGACGCCGCCGTCGCGGAGCTCCTGGAGCGCGCGCGGCGCCGTTCCCTCCGGCAGGCCGCACAGCCGCGCCACCAGCGCTCGATCGACGACCCGGCCGGCGATGGAGGCCACCTCCGCCGCGGCGCAGGCCGGGGGCGAGAGCCGCTCCATCGCGCGCTGGAGCAGCTCGCGCAGCGAGCCCGGCACCGGCAGGCGCCTCGCCGCCTCCGCACCGCCCTCCAGCCGCCACCGCCCGGTGGGGTCGCGCGAGAGCACGCGCTCGGCCACCGCCATCCGGACGTACTCCGAGATGAAGAACGGGTTGCCGCCCCCCTGCCGCTCGAGGACGGCCGTCAGCTCGGGCGGGACCGCCCGGCCCGCGAGCAGCTCCTGCGCCAGCGACTGCACCTCGCCGCGAGACAGCCCGGCCAACGCATGGATGGGCCAGCCCGCCGCGCCGAGCCACTCCCGGCACGCCGACCCTTCATGGGCGCGGCAGGCGGCGGCGATCGCCACCCAGCCCACGCTCCGGCGCTCTTCCCCGAGCGCGGCCAGCGCGGCCACCGAGGCCTCGTCGGCCCACTGGAGATCGTCCAGGACCAGGAGCAGCGGCCGGCTGCGGGAGAGGCCGGCCAACCCCCGGCGCAGAGCGGATTCGACCTGCCACCGCTCGTGGGCAGCGCCGGGGAGCGCCTCGGGCTGGAAGTAGCGCCGGAGGATCTCCACGTCCTCGGCCGGGAGCAGCTCCGGCGCGGCCAGCATCGCCTCCATCGCCGGCCGGAGCGCGTCCAGCGGCGCGCCGGGCCGCGGCGGGTTCCCCGATGCGATGACCCGGAAGCCGCCGCGGCTGGCCGCCTCCGCCAGCTCCGACAGGCAGCGTGTCTTCCCCGCCCCCGGCTCTCCCACCAGCAACAGCAGCGAGGCCTGGCCGACCTTCGCCGCGTCGAAGGCGCGCGCGCCCGCGGCCAGCACGTCACCTCGGCCCACCATCGCGGGTCGATGGAGCAGCGGCCGCCCCGCGAGCGGATGCCCGAGCGCCTCCGCCACCTCCTCCGCCGACGAGGGCCGGTCGCGCGGGTCCTTCGCCAGGCACCGGAGGACGATCGCCTCCAGCTCCGGCGGAACGCCGCCGCCGAGGGGCCGGGGGCGCTCGTGGAGGTGCTGGCGGAGGACCTCCACCGGTGCGCCCTCGAATGGCGGCCGCCCGCAGACCACCTCGTGGAGGACGCACCCCAGCGCGTAGAGGTCCGCGCGACCGTCCACGCGGTCGCCGCAGATCTGCTCGGGCGCCATGTACCCGGGCGCGCCCTCCACCACCCCGGCGACCTCCAGCGGCTCCTTGCCGCCGGCGTCGAACGCCCGCGCCATCCCCAGGTCCGCGAGGAGCGCTCCACCGCCCGGCGCGAGGAGGACGTTCTCCGGCGTCACGTCGCGGTGGGCGATGCCCTGCGCGTGCAGGTACGCGAGCGCGGCGCACACCTCCGCCATCACCCGCCGCGCTTCGTCCCGGTGGGCGCCGAGCGCGCCTGGCGACCACACCCCGCAGAGGCGCGAGCGCAGCGTCTGCCACCCGTCGCGCCACGCCGTCGCCAGCCACGGCGGCGAGGCGGCCCCATCCGCGGCCACCAGCACCGGCAACCCGGGGTGCCGCAGCCCGGAGAGGATCTTCGCCTCCCGCCGGAGCGCCCCGGCCGCCACCTCCCCGGCCTTCGCCACCTTCAGCGTCATCAGCTGCCCGGTGGCGTGGTGCCGGGCGAGGAACACTCGCGCGGTCCCTCCTTCCCCGAGCAGGGCGGCGGCGACGAAGGGCCCGTGCTGGGCGGCGGCGCATTCCACGGGCGGCGCCACTAGCACAATGCCGGTCGTGCGCGCGCGTCTGGAGTGACGCCGGCGGCGTCAGCAGCTGACGCCTGGAGGTCGCCGGGATCGTCCCCTCCAGAGGCGAGGTGGAGCACCGCGCGCTGACCTGCGCGCGCGGCCTACTCGTCCTCGTCCTCGTCGTCCTCGAGGTCCTTGTCCTTCTCGTTGCGCGGGCGGGCGTCGTCCAACAGCTCCAGGTAGTTGATCTGCACCGGCCTGGGCGGCGGCGGCGGGGCGCCCAGCACGGAGAGCCGCTTGGTGAACGCGGCGATGATGTCCGGCACCGGCCGCATCGCGTTCATGATCGGGTTGGGCGCCTGCAGCGCCTCCACCAGCGGGTGGGCCAGCTCCTGGAGCGGGTGGCCGCGGCGGATCATGTCCTGGAACGAGTTGGCCAGGGTGAGCAGGTTGTAGCCTGCGCCCTGCACCATCTCCACCGCCACCCGCACCACCTGGGGCGCGGAGAGCACGCCGTCCGCCATCAGCACCAGCGCGGCCTGGAAGTAGTTGAACACCGGGATGACCCGCGGCCCGTAGACGGAGAAGCGCGCCGGCGGGGTGAGCCGGTCCAGGTGGATGAAGATCCGCCGCACCTTGTCCGCGCGCTCCGCCTTCTTCCAGGCGGCCAGCGTGCGCTGGCGGTCGTCGTCGTAGACGCGCGCGTGCTCCAGCACCTTCAACAGCACCGACTCCTCCACCCGCCCCGCCAGCAGGTCCGCGTAGAGCGAGTAGATGAACGCGTCCGCCTCCGCGTCGTCCCCGAAGAGGATCTCCTCCGCCTCCGCGGGGCCCCGCGCGCGCGACTCCAGGAGCGCGGGCAGCTTGTACCCGACCTGCCCGCGGAGCGCCCGGAACCGCCCGCGGAGCACGTTGCGCACGTTGTCCTTGAGGATCAGCTCGTCCCACTCCACCCCGTCCAGCTTGAGCTTCTCCTCCAGCACGCTCCGCATCTGCTTGGGCGACCCGGAGACGATGCACAGCCGCGAGTCGCCGCGCTCGCGCAGCTCGCGGATCAGCGCGGCGGCGCCGGGCACCGTCACCTTCTGGTCGGCGGACTGCAGCGCGGTGCGCACCAGCTGGCGGAGCGTGTCGAAGTCCGTCTTCAGGTACGTCTTGTCCAGGTCCCACCGGTAGATGCGCTTGGGCGGTGGCGGATCGATGCGGTCCGGCAGGCTCAACGCGGCAGGCCCTCGCGGATGGCGGCCGCCAGGTTCGCCGAGACCGCCTTCGCCGCCACCTTGCCGGCGTTGGCGATGGCCTTCGACCTGGAGCGCCCGTGCGCCTTGATGAAGAGCTGGTCGAACCCCAGCACCGGCGCGCCGCCGTACTGCTCCCAGTCGGTGATCGACTTCAGGCGCTTGATGCCGGAGGAGAGCATGGCCAGGCCCGCCCGCCAGCGGAGCTTGGACTTGTAGGCGTAGCGGGCGAGGTCCACCACCGTCTCCGCTACGCCCTCCAGCATCTTGAGGCAAACGTTCCCGACGAATCCGTCGGTCACGATGACGTCCGCCCGGCCCTTGGGGATGTCCAGCCCCTCCACGTTGCCGGAGAAGCGGATGCCCGGGAGCGCGGCCAGCTTCTGGTGGGCCTCCACCACCCGCGGCGGGCCCTTCTGCGGCTCCACCCCGTTGGACAGCAGCGCCACCTTGGGGTTGGGGTTCTTGGAGATCACCTTCGAGTACTGCGCGCCCATCACCGCGAACGCCACCAGGTCGTCCGGGGCGGCGTCCACCGTGGCCCCCACGTCGAGGATGAGCGAGAACGGGTCGTGCTTCTCCCCGTGCTCCTGCTGGGTCGGGTAGACGGCCGCCAGGGCGGCGCGGCGCACGCCGGGGATGAGCTGGAAGTGCCGCGCGCAGGCCAGCACCCCGGCCCCGGTGTTGCCGGCGGAGACCACCGCGTCCGCCTCCTTGTCGCGCACCAGCCGGGTCGCCACCGCGATCGACGCGTCGGGCTTGCGGGCCAGGGCGTCGGACGGCTTCTCGTCCATGGTGATGAACACCGGCGCGTGGTGGACGGAGACCCGCTCGCCCGAGTGCCGGATCTCCTCCAGCGCCTTGCGGATCTCGTCGCCGTCGCCCACCAGGAGGGCGTGGATGCCGGGGGACTCCAGCGTCAGGCGGGCCGCCCCCTTCACCACCTCGGCAGCGCCGTGGTCGCTGCCCATCACGTCGAAGGCGATGGTGATCGGCCGCGGCATGAGCTTCGCTACTCGGAGCTGGCGCTCGCCCCCGGGCTGGTGTTCGCCGTCTCGCGGGAGATGCAGCCCTTGGTGAGGGTGTACTGGTAGGTGCCCAGCTCGTCGCGCCAGTACTCGCCCTCGTACGGCCAGTACAGCTCGTCGTCCGCCACCGCGGTGCGCACCTTGTACGGCTTCACCGTCGCCGTCTGGCCGCCCGCCTGGAGCATCTGCTCCAGGAACTCCTTCTCCTTGGTGGTGGTCTCGAACCGGATGCGCAGGCCGTTGGCCAACAGCTTCTTCAGCTCGCCCAGCTCGAACTCCAGCTTGCCCTTGGCCATGATGCCGGCCTTCTTCACCAGCTCCACCCGCTGCGCCTTGAGGTCCTCGATCAGCTGCTTGGAGAGGTCGGCGTACTTGAAGGTGTCCGACCGCTGGCCGTAGGCGTCCAGCTCGTTCTCCAGCTCGAGGATGGAGTCGTTGGTCTTCTTGAGGTCCTGGTCGGTGAGCGCCAGCTTGAGGATGCGCTCCAGGATCAGGTCGGCGGAGGCCTTGGAGCGGTCCTTGTTCTTGCGCTGGGCCTCCGCGAGCACGTTGTAGTACTCGGACGCGTCCACCTCTTTCTGGGTGATCGCCTCCAGCTGGTCGTGCACCGGGAGGTAGATGCGCTCGAAGTCCTCCAGGATGGAGGTGGACTCCTTGTAGCGGCAGTTCTCGTAGTAGATGACCGCCTTGAGCACCAGCGCCTCCGGGAAGTACTCCTCCCGGAAGAAGGGCGAGCTCAAGGTGATCAGGTTCCCCAGCGCCTGCTCGTACTGGCCGACCCGGTAATGCGCCCAGGCCGCCTCGAAGAGCGACTCCAGCCACTCCGGCCCGCCGCGCTCCACCTTGCCGTAATAGAAGATGGCGTAGCGGTTCTGCTTGTGGCCGTAGTGGGTGCGCGCCAGCTGCATGAACGCCTCCTCGCGCACCTTCTTGTTCACCGCCGCCGTGGTGGGGTCCTGCCCCTGCGCGCGCCGGGTCATCCGGATGACGTCCTTGAGCGCCTCCAGCGCCGCGGTGAAGTTGTCGTCGCGGAACAGCGCCAGCGCCTCCATGTAGCGGCAGCGCGGGTAGAACGGGTCGTCCTTGGGCACCTGGAGGACGATCCGCTTCACCTCGTTGAACGACTGGTCCGCCTCCGCCTTGCGCTCCGCCAGGTCCAGCGCCCGCCCGCGCACGAAGTGGTAGCGCGCCAGCAGGTAGTGGAACTCGCTGCGGAACTTCTCCGGGAACTCGAAGTTCGAGTACTTGGCCAGCTCGTCGAGAATCACCGATTCGTTCACCGTCTTGTGGCTGATGAAGAACAGCCACTCCAGCGACGTCTTGAAGAACTTCCCGTCCGGGCCCTTGGCCAGGATCTTGGAGAAGACGCCCAGCGACGAGTGGTACAGCTTCATCCGGTAGAGCGACTTGGCCAGCAGGTACTGCGCCTCTGGATGCAGCTCGGCGAACTTCGGGTCCTGCATCAGCTCCCAGGCCCCCAGCGCCGCCTTCTCGTAGTTGTCGGCCTTGAACTCGTTGTTGGCGGCGTCCAGCTTCTGCCGGTCCGCCGTCTTGCCGGAGACGTCCACCGCCTCGAAGCTCATGGTGGGCGCGGCCTTGTCGCCCTTCTTGGGCGGGGGCGTCTTGGCCGCGGCGCCGGTGTCGCCGCTCCCGGTGAGGTCCAGCCCCATGCCGGAGTCCCCGGGCTTGCCGGTGTCCGGCGTCTTGTTGGTGGCGTTGCCCGCCGGCGAGGTGTCCGCCGGCTTGCCGGTGTCCGTGGGCGGCGGGGGCAGGTTGCCCTGCTCCTCCTCCTCCTTCTTGCCCTTCTTGCCCTTCTTCCCCTTGGTGCCGGTGGCGGCGCCCTTCTTCTTCTTCTTGGAGCCCAGGTCCAGGCCTTCGAACTGGGCCCACGCGCTGGTGGTGGTGAGGCCGCCGTACGCGAGCGCCAGCGACAGCGCGAGCATCCTGCTCAGTCGCATCATGGTCAGGGCTCCGAGAAGTTGGGCGGGATGAAGACGGAGACGCCCAGCTCGAAGATGAGCTGGTTGCGCAGCGAGCTCTTGTCCCCGGCGACGGGGTCGATGACGATCTTCTCCGAATACACCATGTCCCGCAGCTCGCCGCGGACGGTGAGCCAGCGGTTGAGGAAGAAGCGCATCCCGGCGCCGACGTTCAGGCCCGGCGCGAACCGCACCACGGGGGTCGCGCCGGCGGTGTCCGGCGGGCCGCGGTACGTCACCGCCAGCCCGCCCAGGATGCCGTAGATGTCGAAGTGGAGGAACTGCTCCGCCAGCACGGAGAGCTTGCCGTAGATGGGCGCCCACTGGAGGTCCGCCGCCGCCAGCAGGGTGATCTGCCCGGGCGCCACCCCGTCCAGCTCCGCGTAGGTGGGCGGGCGGCAGTTG
>Ga0068860_100008855_pt1 | contig 10027 bp, 6 predicted proteins | sample KBSSwiS32_FD_66597 | JGI IMG/M metagenome (GOLD analysis project Ga0068860, IMG submission 66597) | Switchgrass rhizosphere microbial communities from Kellogg Biological Station, Michigan, USA - KBS Switchgrass S3-2 | ecosystem: Host-associated > Plants > Roots > Rhizosphere > Soil ...
AGACGCCGGGATGCCGGTCGATCGTGCATCTCAACAACGCCGGCGCCGCGCTGATCTCCGAGCCGGTGCTCGCGCGGCACATCGCCCATCTCGAGCGCGAAGCGCGGATCGGCGCCTACGAGGCCGCGCGCGAAGCGGCCGACGAGATCGCCGGCGTGTATCGTGCCGTGGCCGAGCTCATCGGCTGCACACCCGAGGAGATCGCGCTCGCGCCCAACGCCACGTGGGCATGGTCGCAGGCGTTCCTCGCGATACCGCTCGCGCGCGGGGATCGGATCCTGACCGCGCGCTCCGAGTACGCGTCGAACTACATCGCTTATCTCAAGCGGGCGAAGGAGGTCGGCGCATCGATCGACGTGATCGCCGACGACGCGCACGGCCAGATCGACACGGATGCGCTCGCGCGCGCGATCGACGAGCGGGTGCGGCTGATCGCGTTGCCGCACGTGCCGACGAACGGCGGCCTGGTGAATCCCGTCGCGGAGGTCGGGCGCATCGCCCGCGCCCACGGGATTCCTTTCCTGCTCGACGCCTGCCAGTCGGTCGGACAGCTGCACGTCGACGTCGACGAGATCGGTTGCGACATGCTCGCCACCACCAGCCGCAAGTTCCTGCGCGGACCCCGCGGCATCGGATGCCTCTATGTGCGCAAGAGCTGGCTCGAACGGCTGGAGCCGCCGGTCATCGATCCGCGGGGCGCGCAATGGACAGGTGCCGACCGCTACGAGCTCGCGAGCGATGCGCATCGGTTCGAGACGTGGGAGTACAGCGTTGCAGGAGCCCTCGCCTTCGGCCTCGCGGTGCGCCGCGCGCGCACGCTCGGGATGTCGCGCATCGAGCGCCGGATTGTCGCGCTCGCCGCGAGGCTGCGCGGCGCTCTCGCCGGCCTCCCCGGCGTGCACATCCACGATCTCGGCGAGCGCAAATGCGGGATCGTGACGTTCACGCTCGATCGCCTTCCCGCCGACGCCGCGATGACAGCCCTGATCGCACGGGGCTTCAACGTCAACATCACGAAGCCAGAGTTCACGCTGCTGGACATGCAGCGCCGCGGCCTGCCCGACCTCGTGCGCGCAAGCGTGCACTACTACAACACGGTCGGCGAGATCGACGCGTTCTGCGCGGCGGTCGCCGACGTTTCAGCGGGTGTCGCACCGAGCTGAACAGCGCGGCGCGCCCGGTGCCAAACCTTATTGCGGCAGTGCCGATTCCGGTATACGCTCAGTCGGCTAATCGCAGGGACGACAAAGGTTTTCCCGGCATCGCCCGTCAACCGCTGGAGAGACGACATGAAGCATCTCGTCAGATTCGCCATGGCCGCCGCTTTCGCTCTGGCCGTCGCGGCGCCGGTCGGCGCCGCCGACACCGTGAACGTGGCGCTCAACTGGAACGTCCCGTATTCGGGTTGGGCCGGCTTCTACGTCGCGCGCGCCAAGGGCTACTACGAAGCCGAGGGCCTCGACGTCAAATGGACGCTGATCAAGGGCTCGAACCCGGTCAACCAGACGATCGCCGCGGGCAACGCCGATCTCGGCGTGGCGGCAGCAAGCTCGCTCGTCGTGGCCGCGAGCAAGGGCCTGCCGTTGATCGCCGTGTCGGCGTTCATGCAGTCCAACCCGGAAGGCGTGATCGTCCGCGAGGATTCGGGGATCAAGGAGCTGAAGGATTTCGTCGGCAAGCGCATCGCGATCAATCCGGCGAATCCCACGTCGTACCTGTTCGAGGCGAAGCTTGCGCGCGCCGGCATCGACAAGAACCAGATCGACTTCCTGAACGTGCAGCCCGAGGCGATGGTGCCGCTGATCATCAAGAACGAGGTGAAGGGCGGGCTCGGCTATTGGGACTGGCAGGCGATCAACATCCGCAAGGAAGGCGTGCCCGTCAACGTGTTCGTGATGAGCGACGACAAGGTGCAGATCTACGGCAACGTCCTCGTTGCCAATCGCGACTACGCGAAGAAGAACGGCGAGGTCATCCGGCGCTTCCTGAAGGCGTCGGTGCGCGGCTGGATCGACGCGTTCGACAACGTCGAGGTTGCGCACGCGACGATGATGAAGGCGAATTCCGAGGAGGACCCGAATTTCCTGCGGCAGGCGCTCGCGGTGTCGATGAAGCTGATCGGCAGCCCGGCCACCGCGCAGAACGGCTTCGGTTGGATGGAGAAGGCAAATTGGGAAGCGTTGCAGGATGCTCTGCTGAAGGGCAAGGTCATCGAGAAGCCGGTCGACATGAGCAACCTCTTCACCAACGAGTACCTGCCGCCGAACGCCAAGGATTGGGGCAAGCGCCAATAAGCGTCCCGGCGCGCGGCCGGGTGGCGTCTCCGTGACGCCCATCGTCGCGCTGGAAGGGATCGGCAAGTCCTACGAAGGCCCGCGCGGCGAGCGCACCGTCGCGCTCACCGACGTGAGCTTCGCGATTCACGAGCAGGAATTCGTGAGCCTGATCGGCCCGAGCGGCTGCGGCAAGTCGACGATCCTGAACGTCGTCGCGGGGTTGCTGCCGCCCACCTCCGGCAACGTGCTGATCGCCGGTAACGTGCCCCAGGCTGCGCTCGATGCGCGCAAGATCGGCGTCGTCTTCCAGGACGCCGTGCTGCTTCCGTGGAAAACCGTCGTCGAGAACGCAGGGTTTCTGCTGATGATCGCGGGGCGCCTCGACGCCGCCGGCGAAGCGCGCGTCGACGCACTGTTGCAGATGGTCGGGCTCGCCGAATTCCGCCACCACTACCCGCACCAGCTGTCGGGCGGCATGCGGCAGCGCCTGTCGATCGCGCGCGCGCTCGCGCTCGATCCGCTGCTGCTGCTGATGGACGAGCCGTTCGGCGCGCTCGACGAGTTCACGCGGCACCGGATGAACGTCGAGCTGCTCGACATCTGGTCGGCCACCCGGAAGACCGTCGTGTTCGTCACGCACAACATCGCGGAGGCGGTGTACATGTCCGACCGCGTGATCGCGATGAGCCCGCGGCCAGGTCGCGTCGTCGACGATTTCCGGATCGACCTGCCGCGCCCGCGGACGAAGGAAGTGCGCTACACGCGCGAATTCAACGATTGCGTCGTGCACCTGCAACGGCTGCTCGAACGCGATGAGGACACCACACCATGACGGCCGGTACGCAGCAGACGTTCGGGTTGAGCGGCATGCAGGCTCTTCGAGTGGCGCTTTTCGTCGGTCTGCTGCTCGTGGCCTGGCAGTTGCTGTCCGATCATTTCCGGATGCCGGTCTACCTGCTGCCCTCGCCGCTCGCCATCGGCAAGAGCCTGGTCGCCGACTACCCGATTTACGCGAAGCACGCGCTCGCCACGCTCACCGAAATCGTGATCGGCTTCACGACCGGCGTCACCACCGGCGTGCTGCTCGCGATCGCGATGAGCCGCTCGCAGACGATCGCCAACGCGTTGCACGTGCCGATCCTCGCGACGCAGGCGATGCCGACGATCGCGATCGCGCCGATCCTGATCATCTGGTTCGGCGTGGGCCTTGCGCCCAAGGTGATCGTCATCACCATTTTCAGCTTCTTTCCGGTGCTGGTGAACACGCTTGCCGGGCTGCAGGCCACGGGCGACCAGATGGTGAAGCTGATGCGCTCGGTGGCCGCCACCGAGTGGCAGATCTATCGCTATATCCGGATCCCGATGGCGCTGCCGCATTTCTTTTCCGGCGTGCGGCTCGCGGCAGCGGCGTCGGTGATCGGCGCGGTGGTCGTCGAGTGGGTGTCCTCGGACCGCGGGCTCGGCTACCTGCTGATCCTGCACGAGTCGCGCCTCAACACCGACAAGGCGTTCGCGACGCTGGTGATCCTGATCTGCCTTTCCATCACCATCTTCGCGCTGACGGCCGCCGCCGAGCGCCGCCTGTCCTGGACCAAGCGGCTCGGCCTCAGCTGACGTCAAGCACGGTGAGCAAGAACGCAGAGATCGTCCGCATCGCCAGCGATATCGGCGGCACGTTCACCGACATCGTGCTCGAGATCGGCGAGCGGCGCGAGACGGCGAAAGTGCTCACCCGGCACGACGCGCCGCAGCTCGGCGTGCTCGAAGGCATGGACATCGTGCTCGGACGCACTGGCGTGGCGCCCGCCGACGTCGACCTGATGATCCACGGCACCACGCTCGCGACCAACGCGATCATCGAGCGGCGCGGCGCGCGCGTCGTGCTGGTGACCACGCAAGGCTTTCGCGACACGCTGGAAATGCGCACCGAGAGCCGGTTCGAGCAATACGACCTCGACATCGCGTATCCGGAGCCGCTGGTGCCGCGCGAGCATCGTCTCGCCGTTCCGGAGCGGCTCGACGCGCTGGGCCGCGTCGTGATCCCGCTCGATGAATCGGCGCTTGCCGCGCTCGTGCCGCACATCCGGCGCATCGATCCGCAGGCGATCGCCGTCGGCTTCCTGCACAGCTACGTCAATCCGGCGCACGAAGAGCGCGTGCGCGCGATGCTCGGCGAGGCGCTCCCGGCCGTGCCGATCTCGATCTCGAGCGAAGTGTCGCAGGAGATGCGCGAGTTCGCGCGCATCTCGACGACTTGCGCCAACGCATACGTGCAACCGCTGATCGCCGCGTACGTGAGCGGGCTTGCCGACATGCTGAAGGCGCGCGGATTCGGCTGCCCGCTGCTGCTGATGAGCTCCGGCGGCGGCCTGACCGACGTCGACACCGCGGTGCGCTTTCCGGTGCGCCTCGTCGAATCGGGCCCGGCGGGCGGTGCCGTGTACGCACGCGAGGTCGCGCGGCAATGCGGGCTCGACGACGTGCTGTCCTTCGACATGGGCGGCACCACGGCGAAGCTCTGCCTGATCGCCGGCGGCGAGCCGCAGACCGCGCGCGAATTCGAGGTGGCGCGCGCGCATCGCTTTCGCAAGGGCAGCGGCATTCCGTTGCGCATCCCGGTCGTCGAGCTCGTGGAGATCGGCGCCGGCGGCGGCTCGATCGCGAAGCTCGATGCATTGAAGAACATCGCCGTCGGTCCGGAGAGCGCGGGAAGCGAACCGGGGCCGGCGTGTTACGCGCGCGGAGGCACGGCGCCCACCGTGTCCGATGCGAATCTCGTGCTCGGCCGCCTCGACGCGCACGCGTTTGCCGGCGGCCGCATGACGCTCGATGCGGGAGCGGCCACGCGAGCGCTCGCCGCGGCAATCGGCGAGCGGCTCGAGCTCGATGCCCCGATGGCCGCGTTCGGCGTCGTCGAGATGGTCGAGGAGAACATGGTCAGCGCCGCCCGCATCCACGCGATCGAATCCGGCCGCGACATCGAGAAGCTGACGATGATCGCCTTCGGCGGCGGCGCGCCGCTGCACGCCGGTCCGATGGCGCGCAAGCTCGGTGTCGCCCGCTTCATCGTTCCCACGCTCGCCGGCGTGGGCTCGGCGGTGGGCTTCCTGCGCACGCCGGTGTCCTACGAGCTCGTGCGCACGTTCATCCAGCGCCTCGATCGGCTGGACGTGGCCGCAGTCAATCAAATGCTCGCCGCGATGGCCGGGCAGGCCCGCGCGATCGTCGAGCCGGCAGCACTCGGCGCCCCGCTCAACGAGCGGCGCGTCGCCTACGTCCGGTACTGGGGTCAGGGGCACGAGGTCGGTATCGACATCCCGGTGCGTCGCCTCGCGGCCGACGACGTCGCGCTGTTCGTGTCGCGCTTCGAGGCACGCTATCGGGAGCTCTTCACCTGGCTCGTGCCGAATGCCGCGATCGAGATCGTCTCGTGGGCGGTGAACGTCAGCGCGCGGACCACGCCACGCGCCGATCCGCCCGAGCAGGCGGCCGCAGAGCACGTCCCGGCAAGCCGCGGCACGCGCAGGATGTACGATGCCGGTAGCGCGGGCTTTGGAGACGTCGCCGTTTACGAGCGCACCGGGCTGGCGCCCGGGAGTCGCATTCGCGGCCCGTCGATGATCGTCGAGGACGAGACGTCGACCTACGTTCCGGCGGGATTCGAAGCGACGATCGACAGCCGCGGCTTCATCGATTGCCGGCTGCACGGAGGAGAGCGATCCCGATGAGCGAGCACGGCCGCAAAGCGATCAACCTGCAGGTCGCGTGGAACCGCCTGATCTCCGTGGTCGAGGAGCAGGCCGCAGCGCTGATCCGCGCGTCGTTCAGCCCGGCGGTGCGCGAAGCCGGCGATCTCGGCGCCGGGGTGTTCGACCCGCGCGGGCGCATGCTCGCGCAGGCGATCACCGGCACCGCGGGCCACGTCAACAGCATGGCCGCCGCCGTGCCGCATTTCCTGCAGGCGATTCCTCTCGCGGACATGCATCCGGGCGATGCCTACATCACGAACGATCCGTGGATGGCCTCGGGGCATCTGCACGACATCACCGTCGTATCCCCCGCTTTTCGCGGCGGCCGCGTGATCGGCCTTTTCGCCGCGACGATCCACTTGATCGACGTCGGCGGCCGCGGCCTCACCGCCGACGGCCGGCACGTCCTCGAGGAAGGCATCGGCATCCCGATCATGCCGCTGGTGCGCGGCGGCGAGATCAACCAGGACCTGATGGGCATCATCGTCGCCAACACCCGCGAACCTTTGCTCGTGCGCGGCGACATCCTCGCGGTGATCGCGGCGGGCAACGAGGGGATTCGCCGGCTCGCCAGCCTGATGGACCAGCTCGATCTCGACGACCTCGATGCGCTGGGTGAGCACATCATCACGCACTCGCGCGAAGCGATGAGCGCCGGCATTGCGATGCTGCGGCCTGGCACGTACCACGGAAAGACGACGATCGACGGCTACGATCGCGAGGTCACGTTCGCTGCGAGCGTCACCGTCGGCAACGGCCGCGTCGACATCGACTTCACCGGTACGTCGCCGGCGAGTTCCTATGGCATCAACGTGGTGCTCAACTACACGAAGGCCTACGCGCACTACGCGGTCAAATGCCTCGTCGCGCCGCAGCTTCCGAACAATCACGGGTCGCTCGAGCCGATCGGCGTCAGCGCCCCCGAAGGCTGCATCCTCAACGCGCAACGACCCGCGCCGGTGGCCGCGCGGCACGTGATGGGACACGCGGTGCCGGATCTCGTCATCGGTTGCCTGCATCAGGCTTGTCCCTCCGGCGCGATCGCCGAAAGCTCGATGATGTGGAACCCCTATTTCCGCGGCACGCGTTGGTTCGACGGCGAGGCACGCGACTGGGATGCGTTCTTTTTCAACAGCGGCGGGATGGGTGCCCTCGCCGATCGCGACGGTCTCGCGAGCACGGCGTTTCCCGCGGGCGTGAAGAGCATCCCGGTCGAGAGCTTCGAGGCCACGGCGCCGCTGCTCGTGCTGCGCAAGGAGCTGCGCCCCGACTCCGGCGGCGCCGGGCAACGGCGCGGAGGATTGGGCCAGATCGTCGAGTACCGCGATCTCAACGGCGATCATGCCGTATCGTTCTCGGCGTTGTTCGACCGGGTACAGAATCCGGCGGCCGGGCGCGATGGCGGCCACCCCGGCGCAGCGGGTGTCGTGCGGCTCGGGTCGGGCGCGCCGTTGCGCTCGAAGGGCTTCCAGGACATTCCCGCCGGCGACACGCTGGTGCTCGAGGTCCCGGGCGGCGGCGGTTACGGCGACCCGATGCTGCGCCCGCTCGACGCGATCGCTGCAGACGTGCGGCGAGGCTTGATCAGCCCGGCGGCTGCCCGCGCCGACTACGGCGTCGTGATCGCGAGCGACGGCAGCGTCGATGCCGCCGCGACCGCAGCGTTGCGGCGCCGAGAGACCGCGAGCGTCGACCGATGAGCGATCGCGCCGCGCTGTCGCTCGCGCCCGTTCTTCGATCGGCGGAACTCCGCGCGATCGAAACGTCCGCGCACGGCGCGCCGCTGATGGAGCGCGCCGGCTTCGCCGCGGCGAAGGTTGCGCAGGCGATGGCCGGCGAGCGCGGCGGGCCCGTGCTGGTGCTCGCCGGACCCGGCAACAACGGCGGCGACGCCTTCGTCGTCGCCCGGTGGCTGCGCGCCTGGTTTCACGAGGTCGTCGTCGTGTTCATCGCGAACGCCGCACGACTGCCAACCGATGCCGCGGCGGCCTTCACGGCTTTTCGCGATGCGGGCGGCACGTTCGACACGGCGTTTCCGGCGAACTGGCGCGGTGCGCTCATCGTCGATGGACTCTTCGGCATTGGACTCGCCCGTCCGCTCGTGCCCGAGTATGCAGCGCTCGTCGACGCGGCCAACGCACTTGCTGTTCCAACCCTCGCGCTTGACGTGCCGAGCGGGCTCTCCGCAGACACCGGCGCAACCCTCGGACCGCTGATACGCGCGCGCGCCACTGCGACATTCATTGCGCTCAAGCCGGGGCTCATCACGGGCGCCGGCATCGATGCCTGCGGTGCAGTGTCCGTGCATTCGCTCGGCCTCGACGCGGAGGCGCTCGCCGCCGCGCGCGGGCGCGCGCTGTCCTGGCAGCCGCTTGCCGCCGCGATGCCAGACGTGCTGGCCCGACGCAATCGCGACGTGCACAAGGGGACGTTCGGCACGCTGGCCGTCGTCGGCGGCGCCGAGGGCATGATCGGCGCGCCGCTGCTCGCGGCGCGCGCTGCGCAACGACTGGGCGCCGGCAAGGTGCTGGTCGGCCTGGTCGCGCACGACGCGCCGGCGGTCGATTGGGGCGCGCCCGAACTGATGCTGCGGCAAGCCGCGCCCGTACTCGTCGCACACTGCGACGCGCTCGTCGTCGGTCCCGGCTTCGGCACCGAAGCGAACGGTGCGCTGCTCGCGCTTCGTGCGTTCGAGCGCAACCTGCCGCTGGTCGTCGATGCCGACGCGCTCAACCTCGCCGCCGCGCAGGCGCCGCTCGCAAGCGCGCTCGCCGATCGCCCGGCGACGACGGTGCTCACGCCGCATCCGGCCGAAGCTGCGCGCCTGCTCGCCATTCCCACCGCGGACGTGCAACGTGACCGCCTCGGCGCCGCGCAAACGCTCGCGAAGAAATTCAATGCGCACGTCGTGCTCAAGGGCGCCGGCAGCGTGCTCGCGCACCCCGATGGCGACTGGGACATCAACATGAGCGGCAACCCGGCGCTCGCCACCGGAGGATCGGGCGACGTGCTCGCCGGCATCGTCGGCGCCCTGCTCGCGCAAGGGCTCGACGCGAAGACGGCGCTGCGCTACGGCGCGTGCGTGCACGGCGCAGCAGCCGACGCGCTCGTCGCCGCCGGCGACGGTCCCCTCGGCGTGGCGGCCTCCGATCTGCCGAATGCGGCGCGCGCGTTGATCAACGCCGCCGCGCGTGGGACGGCTTGACGTATGAAACCCGGGTTGCGAAAGAGCCGCAACCCGGGCTACGGCGGCGTGTAGCCCGGGTTGAGCGGAACGCGAAACCCGGGATCGCAAGAGCACGAACCCGGACTACGGCAGCAGCACCGTCGCGCCCATTGTTCCGCGCGATTCGAGCGCGCGGTGCGCCGCCGTCGCATCCTTCAGCGCGAAGCGTTGTCGCGGCTCGCTGACGATCTTGCCCGCCTTCACCAATGCGAACATTTCATCGGCGGCCGGTGTGAGCGCCGCACGCGTGGCGATGTGCGAGAAGAGCGTGGGGCGCGTCGCGTACAGCGAACCCTTTTGCGCCAGCAGCATGATGTCGAGCGGCGGAACCGGGCCCGACGCGCTGCCGTAGCTGACGAAGAGGCCGCGCGGCGCAAGGCAGTCGAGCGACGCCGGGAACGTGTCCTTGCCGATCGAGTCGTAGACGACGGGCACGCCCTTGCCTCCGGTCAGCTCCTTCACGCGATCGACGAATTTCTCGCGCGTGTAGACGATCGTGTGCGTGCAGCCATGCGCGCGCGCGATTTCCGCTTTTTCGTCGGAGCCGACGGTGCCGATCACCGTCACGCCGAGCGCCCGCGCCCATTGGCAGAAGATCAGGCCCACACCGCCCGCCGCCGCGTGCATCAGCACTGTGTCTCCCGCGTTCGCCTTGTAGGTCTGGCGCAGCAGGTACTGCACGGTCAGCCCTTTCAGCATCAGCGTGGCCGCGGTCGTGTCGGGAACGCCTTCCGGAGTCTTCACCAGATGCTGGGCGGGGATAACTCGCGATTCCG
>Ga0068860_100008862_pt1 | contig 10023 bp, 5 predicted proteins | sample KBSSwiS32_FD_66597 | JGI IMG/M metagenome (GOLD analysis project Ga0068860, IMG submission 66597) | Switchgrass rhizosphere microbial communities from Kellogg Biological Station, Michigan, USA - KBS Switchgrass S3-2 | ecosystem: Host-associated > Plants > Roots > Rhizosphere > Soil ...
ACTCCTCCTTCTTGTTGTGGCGCTAACGGCCGGTACGGCGACAGCACAAACTCACGGATATATTTTCGTCGCGCCGGGCGTCGTAAGCGGCAGCAACAATAGCTCTGCGCTGATCCACCTCGGAATCGGCGGCGAATATGTTTTCAGAAGCACCTATGGTGCGGGCGCCGAGGTCGGATTCATCGGACGCTCGGACCTGGATGCCGTAGGAATGGCGTCGATCAATGGCTACTATCACTTCAAGCACGACCGGCCTTGGGCTCCGTTCGTCACAGGCGGATATTCCAATGCCTTCGAGCTGTTCCAGAGCAGTAGCCTGGCCAACATCGGCGGCGGGATTAACTATTGGTACAAGGACCACATGGGTTTCAAGTTTGAAGTCCGCGACCATTTCTCCACGGGAACCCGTTCGGCGAATTATCTCGAATTCAGGTTCGGATTCAACTTCAAATAGCTTGCGATAATCACGGGAAGCATTAGGAATGAGCCGGCTTCCCAATCTGCTGACCGCAGCCCGCCTTCTGGCGGCTCCCATCATCTTTTACCTGCTGTGGACGAATCGTTTTCGATTCGCGCTGGTATTGTTCGCGATCGCCGGTATCACCGATGTGCTGGACGGTTACATCGCACGACGCTACAAAGCAGGCTCACGATTGGGTGCGCTGATGGATCCCGTGGCCGATAAAGTCCTGCTGGACGGAGCCTTTCTGATCCTGGGATTCAACAGCGTCATCCCATTTTCACTGACGATCTTCGTCCTGGGGCGGGACCTGATGATCCTGGTGTTTGCATTGATAACGCTGGCGCGCAAAACTCGTCGCGATTTTCCGCCATCAGTGTGGGGCAAAGCGAGCACCGGCGCGCAAATCGCCTACGTCCTTTTTGCTGTGGGGCATGAAGCCGAAATCACACCGCTGTTTGTCGTGACGGTCTTGGGATGGATCGCGTTCGGGCTAACCGTGTGGAGCGGGATCGACTATGCCCGGCGGGTATCATGAAGTTAACGGATGTCCGACTTCTTTCCCGCGCCGGTTTATGCCGAGACCGTTCTGACGCATAACTTCGCCGACGCGCAAAAGTATTTCTTGGGTTTTCTGGTGGAGATTCACTATGCCCACACCCGCATGCTGGCGGGCTGTGGCATTCTGACCGGCGAAGAGGAACGCAACTTGCTGGCGGCGCTGGACGGACTAGATCGCGCTCGAATTCTGGCCGCGAAGTTCGATGGCAGCCACGAAGACCTGTTCTTTTTCGTGGAAGGCTTGCTGGAGGAAGTGGCGGGTCGCGAGCTGGCGGGCAAAATGCACACGGCCCGCAGCCGCAACGACATCGCGGTAACGCTTTACCGCATGGCGGCACGCCGCGAGATCCTGAGTGTTATGCGCGCGATCGCCGACGTAAGAAGTGTATTGCTGAAGCTGGCCGGATCCCACGTGATGACGGTGATGCCGGCGCATACCCACACGCAGCCCGCGCAACCGACCACTCTCGCACACTATCTTCTCGCCGCTATCGAGTTTCTGGCGCGCGATGCCACACGCCTTCGCGCCGCATTTTCGGGAGTGAATCTGAGTCCTATGGGCGCAGCGGCAATTACGACGTCGGGATTCCCGATCGATCGGCACGCGACCGCGCGGTTTTTAGGATTCGACGGGCTCGCCGAAAACTCCTACGGTGCAATTGCGGCCATCGACTACATCACCGAATCTGCGGCCGCCGTGGCCGTGGCGATGGTGAACATCGGCAAGCTGGTTCAGGATTTGTTGCTGTGGTCCACGCGAGAATTTGGATTTCTGCGGCTTTCGGATGCGTTTGTGCAATCCTCCAGCATCATGCCGCAGAAACGGAATCCCGTCGCCCTGGAACATGTCCGCATCCTTGCCAGCCGGGCGCTGGGAGAAGCTCAAGCGGTGCTCACCTGCGCGCACAATACTCCCTTCGGTGATATCAACGACAGTGAGGACGATCTTCAGCCGCTAGTCTTCACCATGTTTGGCGACGCCCGCCGTGCGCTTCGACTACTCGCAGGCGCGATGCAAACAGCGCAGGTGAACGTCGAGGTCATGGCGGATCGTGCGCGTCGGGATTTCTTGACCGTGACGGAGCTGGCCGATACGCTGGTGCGCAACGAAGGATTAAGCTTCCGCGAAGCGCACGCTTTGGTCGCAGAATCCGTCCGCGCTTGCGGCTCCCGGGATGATCCACATACCCTGGCCGAAGCGCTTCTAAAGTCTCGCCCATCACTACGGCTGACTCGCGAGGAAATCGAGCGCTGCCAGGATCCTGAATACTTCGTCCAAATCCGGACAGTGGTCGGCGGCCCGGCTCGGGAGCAGACGTCGGCCGCATTGGATCGGGCCGGGGCCGAACAATGCGACATCGAAGCCTGGATCGCGTCCACGGAAGGCTTGCTGGATGCGGCCCGAACATCAGTTACAGCAAAACCAGCTTCTCCTGGATCTCCCCGGTGACCCGAGCGCTGTCGTCATCCACGAACACGTCCACTTCCAAGCGCACGCCGAATTCCGGTAAATAGATCCCCGGTTCCACCGAGAAGCAGGTCCATGGGATTACCCGCCGCTCGTCATGAGTTTCCAGATTGTCCATATTGGCGCCGGTGCCGTGGACTTCCGCGCCAATCGAATGTCCCGTGCGGTGAAAGAAATAGTCGGCAAAGCCAGCTTCCTTAATGTGCACCCGCGCAGCGTCATCCACCTGAAATCCGCACAGCATCTCTTTCGCCGCCACCGCCCGTTTCACGCGGGTGATCGCTTTATCGCGGGCATCCCGTACGATGGTGAACACGTTCTCCATCGCAGCAGGCGGACGCTCGCCACAATATCCGACCCAGGTAATGTCGTAATACACGCCATCAGGAACGTCCAGCTTGGCCCACATATCGAGAAGAACCAGATCATTTTTGCGGATCTCCGCACAGCGTTCCTGCGTGGGATTGTAGTGGGGATTCGACGCATTGGCATTCACGGCGACGTCGGGACCATGGTCGGTGAACAATTCGTTCTCGCGAAACCGATCGAGGATGAACTGCTGCATCTCCCATTCGGTAATTCGCTGGCCTGCGCGAACCTTGCTTGAAATTCGGGAGAAAGCCTCGGCGCGAATCTTGTCGATCCGGCGGCCGGCCTCCAAGTGATTCTCCAGCTGGCGCTCATTCCAGCGAGATTCAAAAAACTGGATCAGATTCGCCGACGTGATCACGTCGATCCCCATGCCGCGAATCATCTCTATCGTGCCCGCGTCCACCATCGCCACGTACGGCACCGCGCAGTTGGGCGAATACTGCATGGCTACGCGGCGCGCCGGGCCAAGTAGGCCGCGCAAGCCTTCCTGCAGTTCCTGCCAGCTTGCGTACCGCGTGATCTCCCCCGGCAATTCCCGCAGCGTCTCGGGCTCGATTTTGTGAGCCAGTCCGCGTGGCTCGCCGTTGGCCGGAACGAAATAGTACCAGCGGCGGGTGACCATTGACCCTGGAGTGAATTGCAGCACTCGGTATCCCAAGGGATCGCGCTGATGGTGATCGAAAAACAGCCATCCGTCGACTTTTTCTTCCCGCAGAGCCGCTTGGATTTCTCTAAGTCTCATTCTGTAATCCGCCGCCAGTTCACGCGCGTCCGAAAGCTTGCCAGCCCTGCCACATCACGCGCATCCACCACCGAAAATGCGATTACGTCATCCAGCCAATCCTGGCTGTAGCCGTCGGGATACTGACTCGCAACCGTCAGTGTATAGTCCTGCCGCGTGAGCAGGCAATCGAAGCCGAACTCAACCTCAAAACTCTCGCCCGCCCCAATGTTCCCTAGATCCACGCGCTCCACACGCGTATTCGTACCGAACACATCGATCCCCAAGCGATTGCGGATCAAGATCCCGACCACCGGATTCTCGAGATCCTTTTCCGCACGGGCCCGCACGCGTATGGTCAACGGTTCGCCCGGAGCGATGCTGTGACTCGGAAGCATTTCGACCGCAAGGATGCGACTCGCTCCGTCGCCATGCCGGAAGCTGCCACCGATGCCTTCGCCACCCGTGCGCGGCGCATCTTGCCGCTCCAACACCATTCCCACATAGCGATTCACAACTTCACTAGGAGCGCCGTATGCGGCCACGCGGCCATCCACCATCAGCGCCGCACGATCAGAGAGGCGCTTGACCAGTCCCAGATCGTGCGACACGAACAGCACGGTCACCTTGCGCTGCTTCAGTTCTTCGAATTTCTTGATGCAGCGATTCGCGAAGATTGCGTCCCCCACTGCCAGAGCTTCGTCCACCACCAGGATCTCGGGATCCACGTGAATTGCGGTAGAGAATGCCAACCGCACATACATGCCGCTAGAGTATTCCTTCACCGGACGGTTCATAAAGCTGCCGATCTCGGCGAACTTTTCGATCTCCGGGAAGACACGCTCCATCTCCTGGCGGGAAATCCCCAGGATCTCGCCGTTCAGAAACACGTTCTCGCGGCCGCTGAATTCTGGATTGAATCCAGCGCCCAACTCCAACAGCGCTGCGATCCGTCCGCTGGCCAGCACACGCCCTTGCGTCGGCTCCAGGATTCCGCAGATGATCTGAAGGAGTGTGCTTTTTCCACTACCGTTCGGGCCCACGACCCCTAAAACCTCGCCCCTTTCCACGCTAAGATTCACGTCGCGAAGCGCCCAGAATTCCGAAGGCGGATGATGCGGCAACATCGGCACGATCTCCGTCAGACGGTCCAACGGACGGCGATACAAACGATAAACCTTGGAAACGTTCTGGACGTGGAGCAACGGAACCTAGTTTAACTCCCTATCCTGACGCTCCGCCGAAACGTCTCCGGCAACGGCAACTTATACCCGATAAGGCACATCTGATCGAGTGCAAACAGCACGACGCTTTCGTACATATTCCCCTGCGCAAACCTCGCCTCCTTCAGCCAGGGAGTGGTCGCATCGCCCACCCCGATTAAATGGCTCCGCTGCGCCGCGGGGAATTCTGGAAATCCGATCAGTTTCATTGTCTGCTCGCTCTTTTCGAGATTGCGTTGCAGCGTGAATCCGAAACCTTCTGTCTTTAAACAGTCCAGTGTCGCTGCTGTCCATTGGGACGCCGGATAATTAATCGCCCGATTGAAATCGCGCTGGTTCACATCTAACGGATACAGAACTTCGAAGCGCGCGTCCGCATAGGTCGCACGAACGTATTCCATGATGGCGGCTGTGAAGTTGCCGATCACGGCCGGCAGGAACGCCGCCTCGTCCGGATATGCAGCCGGGTCGACCGTATTATCCTCAAACACGGTCATCGCCCGGCCATAGGCCGCTTCGAACTGCGCCGTCGTCCAGGCATCGTAAAACGGCATTCCCGAGAAGGCCCCGCCGAGGCCATCGTTCGGGAAATACCACCATTGCACTTCGCCGAATTGCAGATACGGTTGCAAGCCCGCCGCAACCTGTAGCGCCGCTGCGTCCAGATACACCTGCTTCCAAAAGTCCAAGCTCGTGGGCGAAAAGTTAGTCTGGTACGCCGGCGTTTGCAACAGGATCGCATCCCCGCTCGGACCTCTCTGCACCATCCCGACGGCCGTCGAAGGATCCACGTCGCGCAGTTCGGTGCTGAATGCCGCCGCGACGTCGATCCCGTATCCGGCCAGCGCCGTGAAAAAGCTTTGGCTCCAGTCCCGAACGGCGCGATTCAATCTCGGCGACGCCGTCAGGTCGGTCCTCCAGGCGCCGGTGCTTCCTCCCGAAAATGTCGCTGACACGCTCACCGTCAGCGTGGTGCTTGTCGTCGATTTATCCAGCGTGTAATGATTCCCGTCAGCGCCCAGGGATCGCGAATGAATCGTTACAGCGCTTCCGGAAACGCTGGCCCACACTCCGGTGTATCCCCGATTGAATTCCTGACAAAACGAAATCGCGATCGACTCCAGTGTGTCGCCCGGGTGCATCCCTCGCGGCACTTCCGTCGGAGGCGTGCCCGAAGGACTGTCATCGCGCGCCAAGAAGATCGACACGAACTCCCCGGGCTCCGGAGTGCCTCCAAACGTCACTGTTCCCGCGGCGAAAACATTGTCGGGATTCAACAACTCGTAGAACCACAATGCCCCCACGTAGTTATTTTGGCGACCCTTAAACCCCAGCGCGTCGATCATCCACGCGGTTCGCTCAGGAGCCAGAGCGATCGAATGATCCGTGTCCCAATCCGTCGCCAGCGTCATACGCGGCTCTTCCGGGAACGACGGGAGCGTCGTCGTCGGCACTACCATCTCCACGAAATCGAAATAGAATTCGGCATCCGCCGGACCCGCGTGGGTGATCGAGACCAGATGGTCGCCCGCCACGAACTCACCCACGGGCCAGCGGATAAGCACATCTTCGCCGGGAACGCGCAGATTCAACGCGATCGCCGATCCTCCATCTACGACGATCGAAAGCTGTGCGCCGATTCCGGTATACCGCGTCCCCAAATACAACGTGTGCGTCTGCAGCGCCCGATACGAACACGTGACCGCGTCCCCTTCGGTAGTCGTCTTGTGTATTGATCCACCTGAGAAATTCCCGCGCGATTCGGTCCACGATCCGCTATAGATGATATTGCGCGTGTCGTTCTCGAACCGCTGACTCCCCGGTCCCGCCACGGAATACGTCCGCCCCGATCCCGTGACGCTCCAGTTCGAAATCACTGCTGCAAATTCACTTCGTTCGAACTCGGCCGCCTGCAGATCGGCCGCATAGGTCCACCGCAGCTTGCGGACCTTGTTTGTCGGAATACTCGCACCGTCTCGATCCACGAGCGTGGAGAAATCGACCGTCACCCGCCATTTCGTGGGAGATGTACCACTCGACAGCGTTTTGGAAGCAGCATCCCAGGTCGCCGATCCACTCGTGGACGAGTACACACCAAAGCGATTCCCGTTCGCACCCGAAGCGCTTGGATAGAACACCCGAATCGTAGTCCCGGTCCGCGATGCCGTCAACAACGGCGACGTGGAACCGTTCATGCCGTCCGTGATCGCCTGTACGATGTCTTCAAGCGCATTCCCCGAAGCCACTTCATACGTGTAACTGAGCCCGATGTAGCCCAATCCTACGAACTCGCCTGGTACAGCCGATCCGGAAAGCGTGAAGTCCGCATACGCCGATGCATAGCTGCCCTCGATCGCCTCGGCATGATCTTTCAGCCGGACGAATTGCGGATCGGCCGCCGGATCGTCTCCTGCCCACACTCGCAGGAACGGCCAGTCGACAGTCGGAAACAGTTCGGAATCGAGCGAAATGCAATTCGTACGAGTCTCCTCGTACGCGAGCACCAGCCCGCTCAGATCTCCATCCGGTAGATTCCGAAACGCCGGATGCTCGTAAACGTTATCGCGATTCCACTCGATCACAGCCCAGTCGAATTGCTGCCGCCAGCTACCCGATACCGTGAATCCATTCGCCGATGCACTGCTGATCGCGGCGATTGCCGACGGATGAAAGAAAAAACATTGCAGGTCGCGGTCTGGAGTGAGCTTCTCGATCATTTTGAAATCCTAGAGTCTGATCGTCACGGTCAAGTCGCGACCGGGCAGCGTACCCGCCGACGTCGGCACCGATGTGATGTCTAGATTCAGGCGGACGTCCGCGGCCAGCGCAGGTAGCCCGAATCCGCTCACCACGTTTGAGATCGTCGCCCCATCCGCGATGGTCAAGGTGCAGTAAATCGTATCGTTCTGCCGAAGCTGCAACTCCACTGCGCCCCCGTCGGGCGCTTCCCGCACCACCGCGAAAATGTCGCGCGCCGCATGCGAATCTTCTATCATCAGTGCCGGGGCAGCGGAACTCTGAATCGCCAGATAGCCTTGCACCTGAACCGATATCTGCCCTCCACCCAGCGTGCGCAGTCCCTGGTCCACGGTCGCCCCGAACGCAACCTTTGACACCAGCCCACCACCGATCGCGTTGGTCATATGCAGCTCCGCGGCGCCGATCCGTACGTCGGGAAGGAAAATCGAATAGCGAAATGCTCCGCTCGCCGGGCTGCCGAAGAATCCCCGCACAAACGGCACAATCTCAATCGAGCGCTTTAAGTGATACAGAAGAACTCCTGCATCGTGAGCCGCCGCCGTGCTGCCATACGATCCACGGATGACCGTGTATTCCGCACCGCCGCTCGCCGCCGCCGTCACTTCCAGAATCTCTTCCTCGATCTGGATCAGATCCCCTTCGCCGGCCGAACCCGCCGGACTTACTGAAATCGTCCCATCCGTAGCAATCACTCCACTTTCGAGTGCGTATGCCGTCGGGCTGCTCAGCTCGTCCCAGTGGAACAGTCCCAATGTTCCGGCCTCGATGTCCCGCGTATTCTCCAACGTCGCAAACCCAACACCCACAAGTTCCACCGTGCCCTGCCCCGCTAAATTCAATCCAAAAACCGGTGGCGGAGGAGTATCCAGATCAACACCGCCGGCGCTGCCACCGATCTGCCAGCGCGTGAGTGGATTCAGCTCGTACGCGCTTTCTTCATCGTGCGCGTTGGCAGACCGGCCCGACACTTCCACTGTCGCCCCCGGCATGTTCGACACCTCAAACTCGGCGGGGCTCGATACGCTGGCCCCTCCAAACTTCCAGGTTCCTTCTGCCACTACGAAATAGCTGGTCGCATCCGGTTCTACCTGCCAGGGCTGACTGACGACCAGAGTTGTACTCGAATTGCCGGCCACGACACGTTCCTGCGTCGCCCCCATTCCGCGCGTCACCCGAACCAGAGCGCCCTGAAAGTTGTCGGGCAACATGCCAAGTCCGCTCTTGCCGATGGTTGTCGCGGAGTGAATGTCCGCGTTTGCTTCAGGCTGCAGTTCCGAGCGCCAGTAGAAGTTCGCGTGGTTGTAATTGCTATCCGGCGGACCCACTAGTTCTGCAGTCGCGCCCGAGTCGGTGAACGAACTTGCCGCGGTCTGATTCGCGGCGATTCGCAGCAATTGCATCGGACTCGTTCCGCGATATACGGAGAATCCCGCCGTGCTGCCTGGCGAAAAGCTCAGGGCCTTAAGACTCACCGTGTTGGTATTCGTACCGGCAGGGATCTTCGCCCGTACCGCGAAGGATAATCCGCTTTCGGTGCCATTCTCGTCCGTCGCGCTCACCGCATAATAAAGCGATTGCCCACCCGACAGCGCGCCGCCCGTAGTCGCGATAGTCGGACTCAGACTGATCAGTGGAATGTTGGCGAGTGATGCCGCCGCGGCTACCGGGGGGATAAACGCTGCTGTCAACTTCACTTGAAATCCGCCGTCAGAGAGCGGTATCACCGTCTCGGCAAGGCCGAACTGTTCAGTTCCGTTTTCATCCAGAACGCTTCCCACCAGAGGCCGCGGCAGACCATTCCCCGCCCCACTTCTCCTGCGACCCCCGGCCGCGCTCGCGCCCCCTGTTGTGTACCAATCGTCCTCGTGCCATTGGGCTGTCACGACGACCGTCTGATAATTTTGCGACGCCGATAGTCGTGTCACACGGAAAGGTTGCCTCTGGAATCCTTCTTTTAGATAAGTGACAGTGATCAAATCGCCAGGCATCAATCCCACGCCTCGCACCGTCGTCTCAAGTTCAATGAACGAATTTCCTACCGTCGATTTCGCCAGTTGCAAATCCAGAATCCGAGTGGCTTGATCGAAATTCGGCAGACCCAGCGCGGGGAACGCAGCTGTCACTTCCCTCTGCGTCAGTAGCGCGTCATCCACATCCACCAAGGAAAGACCATCCTGCTGATACTCGTTGTACTCGTCCTGAAATTCCACCGTCAGCCGATTGGGGGTGTCGGAACCGCTTCTGGCATACAACCGAATCGACGGATCGCCGCCGGGCCTGCGCAGAATTCCCGAGAACGCGCCGGATCCATCGCTAAACTCGTACGCCGGCCAGCCTCCATTCAGCACCTCGGTGCTGTTGCTTCCACCCGGCTTCAAGGATTGCTGCAGCGCCAGCGTATTCTCGACGCGCACAGTCAGCAGTCCGTTGCTCGCATACGAAAGCAGCAGTGACGATC
>Ga0068860_100008864_pt1 | contig 10022 bp, 13 predicted proteins | sample KBSSwiS32_FD_66597 | JGI IMG/M metagenome (GOLD analysis project Ga0068860, IMG submission 66597) | Switchgrass rhizosphere microbial communities from Kellogg Biological Station, Michigan, USA - KBS Switchgrass S3-2 | ecosystem: Host-associated > Plants > Roots > Rhizosphere > Soil ...
CCGGCGCCAGCTGGCCTGGCTGAGGACGATCGTCGAGCATGAGGCGCCCGACGCCATCGCGATCGTCGCGGATCGCTCGGGACAGATCGCCGCCTCGCTCCCGAATCGGCAGACCTCGATCGGATCGATCCCGGACGGTGTCTGGGGACCAGTCGCGGCCGCCGCCCTGGTCCTCGTGGTCGGGGTCGTCGGACTCCTGGTCGGTCTCCCGTGGCTGGTGCCGAGCCTCGGGCCGTCGGCCGTTCTGATCGCCGTGACGCCGAACCACCCGACGGCCCGCGCGTGGAACACGGTCGTTGGCCATGCCGGTGGGATGATCTCGGGCTTCATCGCCGTGGCGCTCCTCGGCGCCGCCTCCGCGCCGACCGTCCTGGCCGACCACCAGCTCGTGATCAGCCGCGTGGCTGCGGCCGTTCTCGCGATCGGGCTGACCGTCGCGGTCGGTTTCCTGGCGCGGGCGCCGCACCCGCCCGCTGCGGCAACGACGCTGCTCGTGGCTCTCGGCTCGATCGCGACGCTCCGTGACGCCCTGATCGTCATGGCCGGGATCGTGCTCACCGCAGGGATCGGCGAGGTCATGCGCGAGCTGCGCCGCAGGCGCGCGGCGCCCGGGGAGCGGATGGCTCCCAAACGGTCGATTCTCGGTCAGCGCCTTCGAGGCTGACGGCTACCGCCGAACCAGGCGCCTCAGGATCCATGCGGCGCCCGCGATCGCCGCTGCGATCAGCCCGGCCCACGCCGCGTACTGGGCGGCATGGAACGGGACCTCGATGGGTGGCGGCGGCGCGACTCCGGCCGGCTCGGACAGGTCGCGCCGGATCCGCCAGAGCGAGCCCGATCCGGCTTGGACGCGGATGCCGGCCCTCTCCGGCGCGATGTCGATCTCCCCGAAGTCGGTCACGTAGAGCGAGCCGTCCGGGCCGAAGGTGCAATGGCTCGGTCGCTCGAACCCATCGTGCGGGAGCTTGGAGGCCGGTCCCTGGATCCGGTTCACCGCGAAGTCGAGGATCGAGCGCTCCTCGAGGTCGACGCGCACGACCTTGAACCCGACAGGGGTCGCGAGGCGCGGGGTCGTGATCGGCGCGAGGTCGCCGAAGAGGGCCACGAAGGCCTGTCCGACGAACCCGAACGCGCCACCCGGTGAGATCGCGAGGCCGTTGGCCGCGGCGTGCGGCGGAAAGGACACGATCGGCATGGGCGGGTCGCTCTCGGGGAACTCCGCGAGAACGGGCTCGCGTCCCTGGCCCCCCTCGCCCCAGCGTGGGTCGTCCAGGCGGATCCCGGACGCGAAGTCCGGCCAGCCATACCAGCGACCCTCCTCGATGAGGTACAGGTCGTCGAAATCGCCGACGATATGGCGCTCGCTCCGGTTATCCATTCCGTGCTCGGTCGCGAACAGCCGCCCGTCAGGCGCGAACGCCAGGCCATACGGGTTGCGCAGGCCCCAGGCGACGACCTCGAGCGCGCTCCCATCAGGCTCACAGCGCAGGATGGCGCCCGAGGCCTTCACGTTTCCCGGGATCACCTGACCCGGCATGGTTTCCGTGCCGAATGGGACGAAGGCGCCCGTGCGGACGCTCGTCTTCAGATCGCCGAGGACGTCCCGGTCGTCGTAGTTCCGGCCGGCCAGCACGACGTCCCTGGCGGGCACGTCGTGCGCACCCGGGTTGTCCTTGAGCCAGCCGTATGCGGCATTGTCGGACCCGACGACCCCGGCGTTGGTGACGCTGCCGACGCCGAAGTACACCTTGCCGTCGGGCCCGAGGAGCGGGTGGTTGGTCTGGTGATCGCCCCGGCCCGGCAGCGCATCGACGATCGTCCGCACGGTCCCGTCCGGTTCGATCCGGACGACCCGGTCCGTGTTCGTGACGATCAGCGCGTCGCCGACGAAGACGGCCCCGGTGACCGCGCCCGTCTCGACCCAGTCGGCGCCCGTGAAGCTGTGGATGCGGGCGAGGTCGTCGCCGGCCACGCTCGCGGCGCGGGACTCGCCGGCCGCGCCCCCGTCGGGCCCGCGGATGTCGACCCGGCGGATCCCGGGCGGGTCGTCGACCTTGTGGCCCGACTCGACGACGTAGGCGGCGCCATCGGGTCCGAACGTCGTCATCACCGGAGCACTCAGCCCGGCCGCGACGAGCTCGGCACGGTAGCCCGTCGGCAGCAGGATGTCTGATGGCGCGAACCCGCGCGGACCGCGCCGCTGGACCTTCCTCCCGTACCGCTCGACGAGCGGCATGAGCGGCTTCGTGAGCCAGGCCAGGGCCCGCGGAACGTCGATCGCCGCCGGCGGCCAGAGCTGAGATCGCCGCCCCATGTCGTCGTGCTGGGGCGGAGGCGTGGTGGTCATGCCGGAGTCTCCGTTGGGCGGCCGATCGGGGCCGCGTGCATGAGGAGCGGGATGATGGCCGCCACGGACGCCAGCGCCGACAGCACGAGCGCCGGACTGAAGCCGGCGGCGTCGATCAGCGGGCCGAGGGCGCCCCCGGCCGCCGCGGCAAGACCGGTCCCCAGGTTTGCGATGGCCATGAGCCGTCCAGCGTCGTCGGGCGCGACCAGCGCGGTCGTTGCCGACCAGTTGGCGGTCACGAACGCGGCGGTGCCGACGGACATGAGGAGACCGCCGGCCACGACCCCGGCGATGCCGGCGGACGGGACGAGGACCGCGATCCCGATCGCGCTGATCGCCGCCCCCGCGACCATGACGTCGCGCGCGCGGAGCCGGTCCGCCGCCCAGCCGGCCGGGATGGCGCAACCGGCGGTGGCGAGCGTGAAGACGGCGAGCAGGCCCGCCGCGTCAGTGACCGCGCGCGCCGGGTCGAGGTCGAGCCGCTCGGCGACGAGCAGGACCAGGAAGCGTCCGACGCCGTAGGTGGCGAACAGGAAGAGGAAGCGGGCGAGGACCAGTGCGGCGAATCCCGGCGGAATTCGGACCCCCGCGCGCACCCCTGCCCGGACCCCCGCGACAGGCGGAACGAGAACAAGAATCAGCACGACGGCGAGCCCGAGCAGCACGGTAATCGCCGTCGCGGCGTTGAGCAGGTTGCCCGAGGCAAGCAGCGCACCGAGGAAAAGGAAGGCCAGGAATGACCCGCCGACATCGAACGCAGCCTTGAGGCCCGCGCCGCGGCCCTGCTCGGAGCGCTCGAGATGCTCGGGGATGAAGGTCTGCTGTGCCGCCTGCATCGCGGTCGCACCGGCCTGGAGGAGCACGTAGCCGATAACCGCCGCGAGGAGCGTCGTCGTCCCGGCCAGGAGCCACAGCCCACCGAGCGTCGGGACCGCGGCAATGGCGAGAAAGGTTCGCCGATCCACGCGTCCTCGGAGCCGGTCGGTCACCGATCCCGCCAGGGGTTGGAGCCCTGCCGCGATCCCCAGGCCCACGAGAGAGACCAGCCCGAGGGTCCCCGCGTCTGCGCCGAGACGCAGGGGCAGTACGAGGATGGTGACGCCGTCGAACAGGAACGCCAGCGGGATCCAGAGGACGCTGATCCCGAGCCAGAAGCCGGCACCGCGACTCATCAGGCGTCGACGTCGACGACGCCTTCCCGGGCGAGCGAGTTGGATGCGTCCAGCCCCGCGTCATCGTCGACCGCGACCCGAAGCCGATAGACCAGCTCTCCCCCCAGCCAGGCGGTCACCAGCGCAATGCCGGCGCCGAGGAACGCGACGAGGAACGGAAGGACGTCCGGCAGGTAGGCCGCGCCGTCAACGCGCATCAGGAAGCTCAGCGCGAACAGGAGCACCACGACGAGGTTGCCGCCGCCATGGAAGGTGCCGATCCGCTTGGCCCGAGTGCCCTTTGGAATGGCCAGCCAATCGACGAACCCGAAGATGGCCGCCGCGAGGCCGCCGACCAACCCGGCGGCCAGGGCCCAGAAGGAGAACGTCGCGAGGTCGGAATTGCCGGTCAGGATGTAGAGCGCATCGAAGACGACTGCGCTCGACAGGAGACCAAGCGGATACACGACGAGCATCGGATGCACGGGGTGGCCCGCCACCTTGATTCGACTTTCCATTTCTGCCTCCCGAGGTTCGATTTCCCGGCTCGTTTCGCACGATGCCCGGAGAGGCCGGAGTCAGCCCGCCTCGAGGCGGGATCCGGATCCCACGCGCGCTCCGGCGTGGTCCCGCGCCCGCCCACCTCGCCGGTCGGCCATGACGGGGATCGGTTCCGCTTCGTCGGCGTTGGATCGGCCCGCGCCGATCACGGCGGCGTAGACCCGCTCGTAGTCGTCGAGCATCCGGTCGACGGAGAATCGCTCAAGCGCCCGCTGCCGCACCCGGTGGCGATCGATGGCACGCGAGGTCTCGACCGCGAGCACGGCCTCCTGCACGTCGTCGACCAGGAAGCCGGACCGGCCGTGTTCCACGATCTCGGGGAGGGCACCGGCCCGGCGCGCGATCACCGGGGTACCGGTCGCCATCGATTCGATGGCGACCAGGCCGAACGGCTCCGGCCAGGCCCCGAGCATCAATGTCGCGAGGGCGCCCGCGTACAGCTCGTCACGTTCGGCCGGACCGACCTCGCCCAGGAACTCCACGAGCCCATCGTCGATTGCCGGGGCGACGACCTCCGCGAAGAGCTCACGCTCGCCGGAGTCGTAGACCTTGGCTGCCATTCGCAGGCGCAGGCCGGTCGCCCGCGCGAGCGCAATCGCATCGACCACGCCCTTCTCGGGGGCGATCCGCCCGACGAACGCCAGGTAGCTGCCGACGGCTGATCGAAACGGCGCACCGGCGAGATCCAGACCATGCGGGACCGTGGCGACCCAGTTGGCCCGTGGCGACCAGCGACGCTGGCTCTCGCTGATCGCGACGAGGGGAACGTCAGAGAACTCGTCGAGGAGGGCGGGGTGCCCTGCCACGTCCAATCGGCCGTGGAAGGTCGAGACGACGGGCGTCGGCGACCATCGGGCAAAGGGCAGGCCCATCGTCTCCACGTGCGAATGGATCACGTCGAAGTCGCGCCACCTCGACCAGGCCTTGGCGATCGTGAGGTTGAGGTACGAGCTGAGATCATCCCGGTAGCCGGTCGCCCAGAGGCTGCGAGGGACCGTCGGGACGAGCTCGCACTCCACCTGCGAGTCGCCGGGCGCGAAGAGCGTGACCCGGTGGCCGCGCTCAGCAAGCCCGTTGACCAGCGCCGCGACGACGCGCTCGGTGCCGGCGTAGCGCGCTGGCGGGATGGGCAGCATCGGCGGCGAGAGAACCCCGATGCGCAGGGGTCGTTCGAGTGTTGAGGTGCGCTCCCCACCGATGCGCTGCACGCTGAGCCCTCCGGATCCGACTTCACAACCGATCGCCGGCCTGAGGTCCGTCACTGCCCGCAGACGGCGGGGCGTCAGTCGGACCGGCCCGCGTCGAATCATCATGCACGCACCAGGCATCGCCCGAAATGCTCCAGTTCGGGGCATTCGATTCAGCCGCCTTGCGACTGGGTGATGGGGCGTTCGACCATGTCCCATGGTCCGGACGCATCGCGCTCAACGCAGTGGTGCCGGATTGGCTACGTGGCCGGCATCCCTGTCCTGACCGCCGGCGGCGTGAGCCTGCTGGTGGCTGGCAGGCACCGCGATCGCAGCGCCCAGATGCCGTCCGGTGGTCCATGGTCTCCCTTCGCGTCGGCACCGACAGGAGTCGGGCGCCGCGCGTTCAGCGGGACGCGAGGCGCCGTGCGTGAAACCGATCCGGTCGATCCGGATGCCGGCCTCGTCGAGCTCACGTTGAATCGCCGCACCCCGGCCGGGCGCACCGGCATCCACGCGCGTCGTGATATCGCCCATGACAGGGCGGTCCGCTAGCCCGAGGGGGTTCCCATGCCAAGTCCAAGGGCGCCCCAGTCCGGCGGTGGATCGGTCATGGGTTGGGTGGTCGGATCGACGATCGCGGCGACCACGATGTCCGCAATCGTGTCGGCGGCGTGATCCGCCGGCCACCCTCGGCCGTGGACCAGGTCTTCGAAGACCGTTGGCGTTGACAGGGCAAAGGCGACGTCCGCGGCAGGTTCGGCGGCCCCAGGTGCCCGCAGACGTCCTTCCATGTCGAGGCGGCGGCAGATGACCCAGAGATGGGTCCTGCGCATGGTGTCGACCTCGGTGAGCTGTGCTCCCAGCTCCTTGTCGATCCGCCTCGCGCGCAGCGTGAACGCGACGAGTGGCCACCCCCGATCCCACAGCCGAAACGTGGCTTGCAGCATCCGTCGCAGGGCAGCCTCCCCGTGCGGGCTGCCAAAGACCGCCTCGAGCTCGTCGTAAAGGCCGACCTCCTGCTGCATGTCGTCGATCGCCGCGAGCACCAACCCCCGCTTCGAGCCGAAGTTGGAGTAGATCGTCTGGACCGATACGCCTGCGCGGCGCGCGACCTCGTCAACCGGAAGCTCGGACCCGCGTTTCACCATCTGGCGCGTTGCCCGGATGATGCGTTGGCGGGTGGTCTGCGGCGGCATTCGTCCATCTTGACAGACTGGAACGGCGTTCTAGTATGAGAACGTCGTTCCAGTCAGGAGGGTGGTCGTGTCAAACGCTCGAATCGCCGCAACGGCAGGCTGGCTGACGCTGGCTGCAATCCTGGCCTCGGAAGTGATCTTGCCCTCGCTCCTGATTGGATCGCCGCCGACAGGATCGATGGACCGAGTCGCCGTCGAGGCCTATTACGCTCACGAGTCACTGCTTCCGCTGGGTCTCGTCGCGATCGCCACGATCATCGGCTTCGTGGTGTTCGCCACGGCGCTGCGCGAGGTGCTGCTGGCGCTCGGGGATCGGGCGTTCTGGGCGAATGCCGGCTTCGCCTTCGCGCTGGTGGCCGCTGCGTTGCTCCTCGTCAGGACCGCGCTCCAGATGGCCCTGGTCCGAGGCCTCGCCTCGGGAAGTGACATCATGCCGACGTTCTTCGCCTGGGATTTCACCTACAACACGGCGCTCTACGCCATGGAGGCCAGCTACCCCGTGGCCTTCGCCATGGCGATGACCAGAGTGGCGGGGGCGCCGCGCTGGCTTCTGGCGCTCGCCGTGACCGTCGCAGTTCTTCAGCTGGTGAACATGACATCCCTGGTGGTGGGACTCCCGATGGCGGCGACCCTGCCAGGAACCCTGTCCTTTGTCGCCTGGTTCGCGGCGACCGCGTGGCTCGTCGGCCGGGTCGAACCGATGGTCGCTACGTCACCGAGCGCGGCCACCGCTTGAGGGCCCTGGGCTCACGGCCCGTGACGCGTCGCGAAATCAAGCGTCAGCCGAGGCGGCCACGACGTCGTCACGAGGGAACGAACCGGACGCAGCACGAGCCTTCGGCCGGACGCGCGACGGGCTGGAGGCCGCTGTCGCCCACGGCGTCCGCGACCCCTTCGAGCAGGGCGAGGTTCATGGAGCACGTGAGACCGCGGTGCTCGGCGGCAAGGACGTCGAAGGGGCAGTTCCGCAGCCGTATCTCCCGACCGTCGTCGGTCGGCTCGAAGCCTTCGCTGGCCAGCACAGTCACGAGGTCCTTGCGGATCGTCCGGCGCGAGCGTCTTGTCGGTGATCCGCCTGATCTCCGCTGGGCCGTCGCGAGGGCAGCGCCGCGGGCTCGAGCTGCGGCTCGGACCTCGTCGCGCACAGCGTCAGCCGATCCTCGGTCGATACCCTCCGCGAAGATCTCGGCCGCCATCCGGTACCGTCGCGCCGGCAGCGACAGCTCGACGTCGAGACCCCGCATCCGCCGATAGAACTTCGCGGGCCTGCCGGCGCCGGGGCCGCTCCGACCGCTCCTTCGCCGGTACTCAACCTCGAGCAGGCCGGCCGCCACGAGCCGATCGAGATGGAACGCTGCGAGCGGCCGGCCGATCCCGGTCGCTGCCGCAGCCTCGTCGCGATCGACGGGCTCGTCGCGCCCGGCGACGTGCTCGAACAGCGCCCGCCGAACCGGCTCGCCGAGCACGGCTGCCGTCGCGATCGCGTCAGGGCCGCGAACGATGTCCGGATCGCTGTCTCGGTTCTGGGTCATCACCGCTCACTCTATCGCATGTCGCTGCTGGTCAAAGACTTGACGGGCGTCCGTCATCACGCTAACAATAGCGTACGTTAGCAATAGAGATGGACGCGGAGGTACGCCGATTGGACGAAGCACCCTCGACCTCGCCGCTCGAAACCCGGCCGCTCCCGGTCCGTCCGCCCTTTCCGGGCGTGGCCCGATTCGGGATGGCGGTCATGGCGTTCGGTCTGCTGCTCGATCTCGTCGAGCACGACATCGTCTCCCACGTCAACGAGCCAAGCGTCGCCGGCTTCCCGCTGAGCGAGCACGCGGCACACCTCGTCGTTTTCGTGGGCATGGTCCTGGTTCTCGCCGGAATCGTCCGCGTCGGGATCCGGATCGGCCGCCCAAGCATCCAGCAGAACAGGAGCTCTCGCCATGCCGTTCGGTGACTTCGTCAATTCGATCCCGCCCGTCGGGTTCCTCGCGATTCACGTCGCCCTGTTCCTCATTGGCTCGTTCTTCGCCTGGCGCTCGTTCGGCGCGGGCGTCACGACGCTCGGCTGGGGCTTCGCGCTCTTTGCCCTCGCCGAGATCAGCTACATGACGTACCACCTCAACTGGACGACGTTCCTCTTCGCCCACACGATCAGCGAGGTCCTCGACCTCGGCGCATTCGCCCTGGTCTTCGTCGCGGTCAGCCGCACGCTCCTCGATCGCTCGTCCGCGAGTCTGCGCGCCTGATCGTGAAGCGCCGATCGCTCTCGCCGCTCCTCGTCGCGGCCGTCGCGCTGATCCTCCTCAGCCTGCTCGGCGGCTGCGCCGCCGGGTCGGGAGGAACGGCGGCCGCCTCGCCGGTCGCGACATCGAAGGTCGATCTACCGCCCTCCTACAAGTTCGTTCCGGCGGCGATCGCCGTCCCAGTGGGGACCATGGTCACCTGGACGAACAACGACCACTTCACGCACTCCGTCCAATTCCTGGACGGCGGGCTGCCGGGGACGCCAATGATCATGGATCCAGGTGCGTCGGCGACGTTCGTGTTCGACCGACCCGGTGTCTTTCGCTACCAGTGCCATCTCCATCCCCAGAACATGCAGGGAACGGTCACGGTCGGGCCGTGAACGTCATCGGAAGGAAGTACAGGACATGACTCGAGTCGGTCGCCTCGGTACCCTCGCCGGCCTCATCACCGCCGGCCTCCTGGTCGTCCTCGCGGCGCCGTCAGCTCCGTCCGCCGACGCCGCCGTCGGCCACGGAGCCGTCGGCGCCCGCGTCGCCTTCCATGACGCGATGCGCAAGCTTTGGGAAGACCACATCGTCTGGACGCGCCAATACATCGTCAGCGCGGCGACCCTGCCGGGCGACCTCGCCGACATCGGCCCGACGACCGATCGGCTCCTCGCCAACCAAGTCGACATCGGGAATGCCCTCAAGCCCTTCTATGGCGATGCCGCCGGTGCCCAGGTCACCACGCTCCTGCGTGACCACATCCTCACGGCCGCGCAGCTGATCGCCGCGGCCAAGTCCGGCGACGCGTCCGGCGTCACTAGCGCGTCGGCCGCCTGGTACGCGAACGCACATGACATCGCCGTCGCCCTGCATGGGCTGAACCCGAAGCACTGGGCGCTCGCCGACCTCGACGCGATGATGAAGGACCACCTCGACCTGACCCTCGACGAGGCGGTTGCTCGGCTGCAGGGCCGCTACGCCGACGACATCGTTGCGTACGACCGGGTTCATGCCGAGATCCTGTCGATGGCCGACATGCTCAGCGATGGAATCATCGCCCAATTCCCGAACCGGTTCGTCCACTGACTGGCCGGCCCGGGAGGAGTCGGTGGAAGGCCGCCGAGGACGTGGGCGCCAACCTGGGCCCCGAGCGCGAGGCTGAGTTGAAACGCCGCCATCCCCGTGAAGAGGATGGCGGCGAAGACTGCGACGGAAATCATCGGAGCGGTGCTCCGGTCCGGACGGCGGCGAGGACATCGAGGATCGCCTGGGCCGATGCTGGAGCGTCGACGCCGGAGATCAGGGAGTTGTGCGTGGCGGCGGCCATGACCCGGTGGATGCTGGCG
>Ga0068860_100008865_pt1 | contig 10022 bp, 6 predicted proteins | sample KBSSwiS32_FD_66597 | JGI IMG/M metagenome (GOLD analysis project Ga0068860, IMG submission 66597) | Switchgrass rhizosphere microbial communities from Kellogg Biological Station, Michigan, USA - KBS Switchgrass S3-2 | ecosystem: Host-associated > Plants > Roots > Rhizosphere > Soil ...
AGATACCGTGCATGTTCCATACGCTGGCTTTGATAAAAATCAAAAATGGTAGTGCCAAACATTTCCTTGAACCCCTTTTTCAGATAACATTCATTGATTGCAACCTTGCGACTCAGTTCCTTAATTGTTAGCGGTTCGCCAATATGCTGCAACAATATTTCCCTTGCGTGTGAAATTTTTTCTCTATCTGCTTCATTCGCCAAAAACTTGCATTGGAATGTTTCTATGTCTTTTTCGCCAAGCATGCACTCGAGGCTGTAAAGCAGAAGCATTTGCATCTGGGCGTTTACATAAATATTTTCGAGGCTGTCCTTGTAAGAATGGCTGAGCAAAGCCTCTAACACCATACGTGTTCTGCTGCAGAGTGTCAATATTTTTGAAAAGGAAGAAGGATGTTTGAAATGAAGAACGTTATCCGTAAGCGTACTTCCTGATTTATCCGGTTTTACAAACTGCGAAAGATGAACCGGTGAAAATCTAAAACTAAGCACGTCGACACTTTCAACACGCTCGCTGCAATTACGTGAAACGTGGAGTTTGCAAGCATCACATTCACGATCTTTTTCCCTGCAGTACACGTTCCCGGCCATACAAAAACGAAGCTCGAAATAATTGTCTTTTGGCTGATCTTTTTTGAAATGGTATACAAGCATGCCCATATCATCCACATTCCATTGCCGATGCTTGCGATAGCGGCTGATTGTATATTGAACCGATCCCGGAATTTGCCTTTCTTTCTCCTGCAACAAATCCATCTGCTCCTGCATAACAGGCTGCTTATAGGCCAACGACAGTATATCAGGCGGTTGATGCATATCGGAGTGCAAACATACGACACTTAAGTCGAAAATGTTTTTTTCACTGTCATCGTTTTGACATATAAACGACGCTGAAATCGATCAAAAAAAGTAGCGATTTTATGTTAAAAAAATAGATGAAAAGTACTTGCTCAAACCTTCATCAAACCCCTTAATTTTCCGTAAATTTGCGGACCTTATTCATTTATTAATAACACCAAGGTTTTCACCTAAATTATGAGCGAATCAACACAGCAGGTTTTGACTCCGGCCAGTAACGGATACGGAGCAGAAAGTATCCAGGTTCTTGAAGGTTTAGAAGCAGTCAGAAAAAGACCCGCAATGTATATTGGAGATATTGGGTCGAGGGGATTACATCACCTGGTTTATGAAGTGGTGGACAATTCCATCGATGAAGCACTTGCCGGATATTGTAAAAACATCGTTGTTACGATCCACGAAGACAATTCAATTTCCGTCGACGATGATGGTCGTGGAATTCCAACCGGAATCATTGCAAAAGAAAAACGCAGCGCTCTCGAAGTTGTAATGACCGTATTACATGCCGGCGGAAAGTTCGATAAAAACACATATAAAGTTTCTGGCGGTTTGCACGGCGTCGGTGTAAGTTGTGTGAATGCATTGAGCAGGGATCTGCATGTGACCGTACAACGTGATGGGAAATTATTCGAACAGGAATATAAAATCGGTATCCCACAATACCCTGCAAGGGAAATTGGCGCCAGTGATAAAACAGGAACTAAAATTCATTTCTGGCCCGATGCAACAATTTTCAGCACTATCGTCTACAATAAAGATATTCTCGAAAGCCGTTTGCGTGAATTGGCGTTTTTAAATAGAGGCGTTCGTATTGTCTTAAATGACCTGCGTGAAAAAAATGAAGATGAAACTGGTGATAATGCAGGAAGCACCTACACGAAAACATTTTATAGCGAAGGTGGCATTGTCGAGTTCATTGAAATGCTCGACAGCAACGCCGGTAGAAATGCCCTCATACCAAAAGTAATTTATGTCGAAGGCAGAGATGAATCTACGAATGTGGCAGTCGACGTTGCGTTAAGTTATAACGACAGCTACAGTGAACATATTTACTCATACGTAAATAACATCAATACAATTGAAGGCGGTACGCATGTTGCCGGTTTTCGTCGTGCACTCACAAGAGTGTTCAAAAGCTACGGTGATAAGCAAGGTCTTTTTGAAAGAGCAAAGGTAGAAATTGAAGGAGATGATTTTCGCGAGGGGTTAAGTGCTATTATTTCAGTAAAAGTTCCGGAACCTCAATTTGAAGGTCAGACAAAAACAAAACTGGGGAATAACGAAGTCAGCGGCGTTGTAGATTCAACTGTTTCAAAAGTTCTTGAAGCATATCTCGAAGAAAATCCAAGAGAAGCGAAAAACATTATTCAAAAAGTTATTCTCGCCGCTCAGGCACGAGCCGCAGCAAGAAAAGCGAGAGAGCTGGTTCAAAGAAAAAGTGTCCTTAGCGGTGGTGGATTACCGGGAAAATTAGCTGACTGTTCGGAACGTGATCCTAAACGCTGCGAGCTATATCTTGTCGAGGGAGATTCTGCAGGCGGTACAGCAAAACAGGGTCGTGATCGTGGATTCCAGGCAATTCTTCCATTGCGGGGAAAAATATTAAACGTCGAGAAAGCAATGGAACATCGTATTTATGAAAATGAAGAAATACGAAATATGTACACAGCACTTGGCGTAACAGTTGGTACAAGTGAAGATCCTAAAGCATTAAATCTTGTAAAACTTCGCTATCACAAAATAATTATCATGACCGATGCGGATGTGGATGGAAGCCACATTGCGACGCTGATTCTTACTTTCATTTATCGGTACATGAAGGAACTCGTTGAACAGGGATATGTCTACATCGCACAACCTCCTTTGTACCTCGTTAAAAAAGGAAAGGAACAACAATATGCATGGAATGAAGAACAACGCAAATTGAGTATAGAAAAATTGAGTGGTGGAAAAGAAGATAGCGTGAATGTTCAACGTTACAAAGGACTCGGTGAAATGAATGCATCGCAATTATGGGAAACCACAATGAATCCTGCAACGAGAACATTAAAACAAGTGTCCATTGAAAGTGCGGCAGAAGCTGACCGGATTTTTAGCATGCTTATGGGCGATGAAGTTGCACCGAGACGAGAATTCATTGAATCTCATGCGAAATATGCAAGGCTTGATGTTTAGCTAAAAGATGTATAAAAGTTGGTTTAATAATAATTTTTTACCTTTAACATCGTGATATTTGCGTTTTGACTAATTACTAACCTTTAAAATTAAGAAGAGATATGTCAACGGTAACACTTACTGCATACAATGTGAAGACAAAGGAAAAAAACGTGCCTATTCTTGATGCAGTTATTACAAAGACGGCTAAGGGAGCATACATGGCTCAGGGAAATGATGGTAAGGGCAATAAATTAACGACCTTATTAGGAGAAGAAAAAGCTTTGGCTGCCATCAAAGCTGGTATAGCCAAGCAAGGTTGGTAAGAATTGACTACAATTAACCAGAACTGTCCATTCCTTTGAAGTGAATTCATCACAGTAGTGGATGGTTCTTTTTATTATACACCTCCCGGCAAAAATAGCGTCCTGATAAAACTAGACTCTGTCGCACTAGACAGGTAATAACTTTTTATGCATCGAAGGTTTAGTTTATTTTTCGCTCTATTGTCGGCGTGCTTCCCGTCTATTCTAACTGCTCAGGATGCCGATCCATACGTCATTAATGGAAATGCGCGTCAGCTCAGCTGTAACTGCTACGAGTTAACTCCGGCTATTTTTACCCAGGTAGGTTCTGTTTGGAACAAATACAAAATTAATCTCACGCAATCTTTCGATTTCAACTTCACCGTTTTCCTTGGATGCAGCGATGCCAGCGGTGCGGATGGAATTGCATTTGTATTGCAGCCAATCGGGACAAGTATTGGCAGTACCGGTCAGGGTCTCGGATTTCAGGGCGTGTCGCCATCAGTCGGAATTCCAATCGATACATGGCAAAATATCGACTTCAGCGATCCTGTGTACGATCATATCGGCATCTACAAAAATGGAAACCTCGACAACGCTTCTGGGAATGTAATGGCAGGGCCCGTTCCAGTTTTACCGGGAGAAGGAAACATCGAAGATTGTAACTGGCATGCATTCAGAATTGTTTGGGACGCACCTACGCACAGACTTACCGCTTACGTTGATGGCGCCGAACTTGTACATACTACAGAAGATATCGTGAACACGGTTTTTAACGGTGATCCAAATGTATATTGGGGATTCACCGGCGCAACAGGTGGGGGATGGAATGTGCAACGATTCTGCACGTCGTTGAATGCAGGATTTAATCTGCCTGCAGACCAAAAAACATGTTATCCCACTCCAATTGCTGTGAATGATATCTCGACGTCGTTCGGTTCCATTATGAAATGGTATTGGAATTGGGGTGATGGGAAAATTGATTCAGTACAAATTCCTCCTCCTCACGTTTATCCTGCACCGGGAGTATATGATGCAAAACTAAATATCGTTGGATCAAATGGCTGCCTTTCCGATACATTTCACCAACAGATTATTGTCGGTTCGAAACCTGTCGCCGACTTCGCTTATGCATCAACGTCAGCATGCGGAAATGAACCACTGCAACTGTTGGATCAGTCGTCCGTTCAATATGGAACAATAAATAACTGGATATGGAATGTTGCGGGACAAACCTTCAGCCTACCAGCCGGCGGATTACAACAAGAATTTCCGCCCGGGACGCAAAATATCGGTTTGAGTGTTGAAACAATCGAGGGTTGTGTATCCGATCCAACGTATCATTCGGTTGAAATCTTCCCAATTCCTTCCACCGATATCACTTTGCAAAACGCGTGTTATGGAGATCCCGTGACCTTACAAGCTTCAAATGCGGATGCGACCGTTCCTATCAGGCAATGGTATTGGCAATTGGGAGATGGTACAATAGACAGCACGTCATCTATCGTTCATGAGTACACGCAACCAGGACAATACTTCGTCAACCTTGTTGCAATGAGTGACCGGGGTTGTCACTCAGATACAGTAACCGGAACTGTCAATATATATGTAACGAATGCGTTTGCCGGACAGGACACGATTGTAGCCATTGGCCAACCGCTTCAATTAAATGGAAGTGGGGGATCGTTGTACAAATGGGAGCCGGCAACCGGTTTGAATGCAGATAATATCGCGGATCCCATCGCAGTATTACAAAACGACCAGACCTACGTCCTGACTGCGTACACTGACGTGGGATGCGCAACCTCGGATACCATTCATATCAAAGCGTATAAAGGTCCCGCCCTCTACGCCCCATCAGCTTTCACACCAAACAATGACGGACACAACGACCGGTTCCGATGTATTGCCATTGGAATGAGCAATTTCTATTTTCTAAATATCTATAACAGGTTCGGACAATTGATTTACTCTTCACATGACTCCTGGCAGGGATGGGATGGAACCTTTAATGGACAGACGCAGCCAATCGGAACTTATATTTGGATGGCGAAGGCAATGGACTACAAAGGCAATATTCATTTTGAAAAGGGAACTGTTACGTTAATTAGGTAGTTGAAATGATATAAGATAAGAATTTATTATTTTCAGCTCAGTAAAATCCATCAAATACGCAAACCCACAATACCCGATGCAACAAACAATAAGTTCCGCAATCAGCAAACCCGCCACCAATATCGGTGCTATGACAATCATTGGAAGTTTGTTTTTCATCTTTGGATTTGTTACATGGGTAAACAGTACTTTGATTCCCTACCTGCAAATTGCTTGTGAATTAACCACGTCGGAAGCGGTGATGGTTACTTTCGCATTTTATATTTCATATGCAGTGATGGCATTCCCTTCATCGGCAGTTTTAAGATTCACTGGTTTTAAAAACGGAATGGTGTTAGGTCTGCTTATTATGGCAATTGGTGCACTGATTTTTATTCCTGCCGCAAAAACAAGAACATATGGATTGTTTCTTACCGGCCTCTTTGTTATTGGAACGGGCCTCGCGATTTTACAAACTGCATCCAATCCATACATCACGATACTCGGCCCAATTGAAAGCGCTGCAAAACGTATCAGCATCATGGGCATTTGCAACAAAGGGGCGGGCGCTATTGCTCCATTAATTATGGGCAGTATTATGCTTAAGAATTCTGAGTCGTTAGTCGAAAGTCTCAAATCAATGGACGTATCGCAAAAGGTAATTGCACTGAACGAACTCGCATCAAGAGTTGTCGTTCCTTATATCATCATCGCGTTAGTGTTGTTGGGATTGTCGGTCTTTATATATTTCTCCAGCCTGCCGGAATTAAAAGCAGAAGGAGAAACGAAAGATGATTCAGAAAATACTTCTTCCATCAATCGAAAAAGCATTTTCGATTACCCATATTTATGGATCGGCTTTGTAACCTTGTTTTTGTATGTTGGTGCGGAGGTAATGGCAGGAGACATCATACAAGTGTATGGCAAATCCATCGGCATCAGCCTGGATATCGCAAAACATTTTACAACGTATACGCTGATCGGAATGTTGATCGGTTATATCGTTGGAATTGCATGCATCCCAAAATATTTTTCGCAGTCGACAGGTTTAAAATATTCGGCAATCCTCGGGCTTATTTTCACGCTGTTCGCAATTTTTACAAGTGGATACGTTTCAGTTTTATTTATCGCATTGCTTGGATTGGCAAATGCATTAGTATGGCCCGCCATTTGGCCACTCGCAATAAATGGATTGGGAAAATTTACGAAAACAGGATCTGCGCTGTTGATTGTAGGTATTGCGGGCGGTGCAATTTTGCCAAAGGTCTGGGCCGTGTTGGGTGAATCGATTGGACTTCAAAAAGCATTTTGGATCATGATCCCTTGTTACCTGTGCATTTTATATTTTGCCGGACCGGGCCACAAAGTTGGATTGAAGAAATGATTATCATGGCGATCTATATGAAGGATAAATACGAAGTATCTCTTCCCAAAATTTTTCTGTCATCACTTCCAAGCCACTTATTCAGCACAGTTCCATAAATATCTCTGAAATCTATTTTATATTTCAAATCACCATCCGTTAAATCATTCAGATCCGGGACATTATTAATCAATCCTTTTTGTTTTAACCCGCCACTTATCAGGAACATATTGTTTGCAGTTCCGTGATCAGTGCCTCCGCTGGCATTCTGTGATACTCTTCGTCCAAATTCTGAAAAAGCCATCAAAAGAACATCCTGGAATCGATTATTTGATTTAAGGTCTGCGACGAACGCCTTCAATGCATCGTTCATTTCAGTAAACAATCGTTGTTGTTGCATTTGCTGGTTGACATGTGTATCAAAACTTCCAATGGATACGTAATACACTTTTGTATTGATGTCCGAGAAAATCAATGACGAGATTGTTTTAAAACTTTTGCCCAATTCTGAATTCGGATATACGGCACCGGTAGGGTGCAATTTACTTTGCTGGTAGATATAATCTGCGCTCGACATCGTTTCTGCCATGATCTTGTAGAGGTATTCAGCCGGATGACTATCGTCTTTAAAGTCGTGGTTCGCCACGATGTCCCTGAAATATTTTTGATTGGTGCTATCAAAGAGGCGGTGCGGATCTTTCAAAGCAATTCCTTTCATTTGATCTCCCTTGAGCGCGAGGCTTAAAATATCATCGATCTCTAATGCCTGCGTGGGTTTGTCGCAGCCGCTGCATTGCGCATCGAGGTAGCGCCCTAACCATCCTGTTGTAACGAATTCATTGCTGCCACTTGAAGTCTGCCAAATATCCATACTGCGAAAATGAGATCGGTCCGGGTTTGGATATCCAACGGCATTCAGAATTCCCAAATTACCATCATCATAAAATTCTTTCAAAGAACCCAACGAAGGATGCAAGCCGACTTCGTCCGTGATCAACAAGGATTTTTCTTTTTCAATACCAAGCCGTGGCCGGGATTTATAATAAATGTCATTGCGCACTGGAATTACAGTGTTCAGCCCATCGTTACCGCCGCTCAATTGCAAAACGACCAATACTTTATTTCCAGGAGGCACCATATTGGGCGATTCAAATGCCTTCAAAAATTTTGGCAGCATGAATGAAGCTGTCGCCAAAGAACCTGCTTGTAGAAATTGTCTTCGCTTGATTAGCATTTTGAAATCTTTATTATGAATAAATTCAATGGCGACTGGATTTCACTCATAGGCGCAAAGTAAAATAAGACGCAAAGGGTCGCAAAAAATCCAGGTTCATTCGCGCTATAGGCGATTCTTTGCGCCTTTATTCTACTTTGCTCCTTTGCGTGAAAATCCACTCACTTTCAACACAACTGATACTCCGGTGTACTCATTAACTGAATTGTCGTTGTCTTTATAAAATTTTCTCTTCCTGACGTGTCAATATATTTATTCAAAATGTTTTCGTTGACGGAAGATTGAACTTGTAATAATGACGAAGCAATTGCTGCCGTTAGTTTTTCACGCGGAACACTATCAAAGTTTTTCAGGTACGTGTCCCAATGAATCCTGGCTTTGATGAATTGACCGTTCTTCATTTTGTAACCAGCACCGTTCTCTCGGGCGTCTTTCATACCCATCATTTGATCGTCATCGTCTTTAGGTTTCATTTGAAACTCATCCGCACTGTAAATAATTTGCGGAACTCTTAACCGAAACATCAATGTAGAGCTATCGATCCAGCTCGAACCGCCTGGCCAGCCAGCAACATTAGGCGGATAGAAAAGTAATTGACCCAGTACTCTCTGCAGCAGCAATTGCACTTCTTCGTTTTCTATTTCCATAGGTAATATCCTGCGAATGCCCACCAATAATTCTATTGGAGATTTAATATGTCCACCAATATTTCTCTCATCATAAAACCATTCGCTCGTAAAAATATCTTCTAGCAGCGATTTGATATCGTAGTGGCTATTATAAAACCGGTTTGCGAGCGTTGAAATGATCGCTTCATTCGATACATCGCTTACGAAGAACCGATAAATTTTTTTCGTGATAAAATACGCAGTTTGCTTCTGCTCAAGCAAAATGTCAAGCACATCATCTCCGTCAAAGTTTCCGTGATGGTTTAAAACGGTTTTATCTCCATCATCATGCTGAAATTTTCTAAATACAAATTCTCCGCGAAGGCTCGCTCCCCAACCGGTAAACGCACGCGCAGCTTCTTTTACATCCTGCTCAGTATAATTGCCTCGACCCATGGTAAATAGTTCCATGACTTCGCGTGCAAAATTTTCATTGGGATGATCTTTTTTATTTTGATTGTTGTTGAGAAAATTAATCATTGCTGCCGTCTTACTCACTTCTCGCAACAAATCCCCAAAATTTCCGAGTGCATTTTTGCGAATGACATCAAGTAGCAATTGCTGGTAAAATATATTGAGGTTTCTTGTAGCAAAATGACCGTGCCAGAATAAAGACATCTTTTCGCGGAGTTGCGCCTTGCTGTTAATCATTTCATTCAGCCACGCAAGATTCAGGCTCTTAATGTCCTTTTGTGATTGTTTTCTAAGTTGTTTTTTCTGATCATCCGGCAAATCCATTTTCTGCAACTTGACAGCATCGCCCACTCCCATCATCAGTCCTTTAAGTGTGCTATCGGCCACATCAAGATATTCCGGGGTGCCGGCTGAGGTCTTTACAAGACCTTTGAATAAAGATTTTTGAGAAACATGCGACAACTGATCCAGGTCGTCTGCCATCGGACCAAATCCTGCCCGCCAAAGTAAGTGCTGATTTTTGAGCTGGTTGGAGATTACCATCATCAGAATTTGGACTAGGACGGTAATTCGAAGAGAAAGTTTAACCCGCATGTTCAGGAAGCCGGATAATTGGAGAAATGATTGTAAAGCTAACTTTTATGCTTCCCGAGGATAAAGTCTACACCAAACGTAAACCCGACAAGAAATTAAGGCTGATTGACGACCCATCCCTGCCATACTCATTGGAATACATGTAACCAATGCAGCCAAAATCTACGGTAAGCAAAACATAGGGTGTCACCTAATAATAAATGCCCGGAATATAACCCGCTCTATGGTTCCAATTAAATTAAAGCAGTCTTAATGTAAAATAATCGCTTGTACTTAACCGATAGAAGTATCACCAAAATAACGATGCAGAGTTTGCGGTAAATTAATTGAATTCACCGA
>Ga0068860_100008867_pt1 | contig 10020 bp, 10 predicted proteins | sample KBSSwiS32_FD_66597 | JGI IMG/M metagenome (GOLD analysis project Ga0068860, IMG submission 66597) | Switchgrass rhizosphere microbial communities from Kellogg Biological Station, Michigan, USA - KBS Switchgrass S3-2 | ecosystem: Host-associated > Plants > Roots > Rhizosphere > Soil ...
CCGGCACCTACGTTGAGATACCGGAAAGCTGGCACCCACCCATCGAACAGGGAGCCGTGATGCTCGCATCTTCGCGGCAGAAAACACTCGCCCGTCAATTCCTCGATTACCTCAAGAAGCCCGACGTCGTTCGAATCCTCCGATCGTACGGCTTTGCCGTTCCTCAGCCCGCTCGCTGACGTCACGTCGCGGCCTGTCTTCGAAAGCGGCACGCCGGCCGCACCATCGCGCTATGATTCGGGTCGGTCCCTGGAGGTCCCTCGCGCAATGTCGCTTCTCACCGTACGCGCCGCCGCGGAGCGGATGGGCATCGGGTACTCGACCCTGAAGCAGTGGATTCATCAGGGAAAGGTCCGCACGACGCAGACCGCTGGCGGCCATCACCGCTTGTCAGACGCGGAGGTCGATCGGCTGCTCACCAGGCAGAATCCGGACGCGAAGGTTCCGGCCCGCCGCGCCGACGGCCCGACCGGCCTGATCATCGCGCTCAGCGGCCGCAATCGTCTGAGGGGATTCGTCGAGGAGGTGCGGATCGACGGCCTGCTCGGACAGGTGCGTCTGCGGATCGGCGATCAGCACCTGACCGCCGTCATCACCAGCGACGCGCTCGCCGAGCTCAAGCTTCGTCGCGGCGACTCGGCGATGGCGATCGTCAAGTCGACAGAAGTGATGATCGCGCGCGAAGCCGAAGCCGGGCCGGCCCCGGCGCGCCGTCCCCGGCGGCCGCGGCGCTGACGGTCACTGCCGCGCGCCGGACTCCTGCGCGGGTTCAGCCAACAGCCGTTCGACGAGCTCGCGCACTTCTTGCTTCAACCTGACGTGCTCGGCGCCAGCCGCGGGACTGGCAAACCCGGCGTGCACGCTGCGGACGCGGCCGTCGCGTCCGAGGAAGATGGTGGTCGGATACGCACCGAAGTTGACGATCTGCGGCAGCGCGTCGGCAATCGTCTTCGACGTCGGCGACGGCTGCGTCGTCCCGGCGATCAGCATCGGGTATTGCGCCGCGTAGCGTTTGATGAACGACTGCACGCGCGGCCGGGCGACCTTCGGATCTGGATCGTTCTCGAACATCAGCCCGACGATTTCGAGCCCACGCCCGCGGTAGTCCTTGTACAGCTCGGTGAGGAACGGCGCTTCGTCGTGGCAGTTGGGACACCAGCTGCCGCCGATCGCGAGAATGATCACCTTGCCGCGGAACTGAGGATCGCCCTCCGACACGATTTTCCCGGTGAGATCGGGAAAGGCGAAACGAAACGGCGCGGTCGGATCCTTCACGTTCGTGTACCGCGAGGGATCCGGCGGTTCGGGAATGCCCTTGGCGCGGGCCTCGCTGCTTCGAACCACCAGGTAGTGAGCCGTTCCGTTCAGCGTCACCGCCATCGTGCCGTCGGCGTTGAGCGTCCCTTCGAACAGGTTCGGGCGCTCGCCGGCGAAGTGGCTGAGCACCAGCTTGCCACCCTGCCAGTGCCCCACCAGCGTTCCGGTGTCGCCATCGACGCGGAGAATCGTCCCCGACAACTCGGCGCCAGACTGCCGCAGGAACACGCGCCACGTGCGCGTATCGCGGGGCGCCGCGACTTCTTCGGCGATTCGGCGCATCTCCCAGTTTCCGGCCAGCTGCGGCACGTTGCCTTCGCCAGACGCGATCGCCTTGAAGCGGCGCATGCGAACGTCTTGCGGGCGGGCGCCAGCGCGATTACTCCTGTAGGTCCCGATCAGATCGCCGCCGTTGACCTTGAGCTCGAGGGTCGTGTTCAGATGCTCGTACTCGAGCGTCAACACGTCGTCGACCAGGCGCCCGGACGACGATCCAACCTTCTGGTCGCCCTCGAAGAAGGACCCTTCGATCTGGCTGCCCCTGGTCGCGATCTCGAATCGGAAAGGAATCTCAGTGCCGCTGGCGACGATGACGGCGTCCCAGAGACCGTCGACGGACGAGGCCGCATCCAGGGATCGTCCGGCGGGGAGCAGCAGGCAGGTCGCGAGCAGCGCGGCCGTCAGGTTCTTCATCGCTGACTCCATTCATCAGAGCGGCAACGCGAAGCTCTGTCCCCTTACTTTACTGCCAACCGGTCCAAGCTCCGGCCTCGTCGCGAGCGTAAGCTCCGGATGAGGACGGACAGGGCGACCGCCACGGCGGAGATCGCCATCGCCACAAACGAAATCAGGCGGGCCTCGGTGGCATCGTCGATCGCCTGCTGGACGCGCGTCTGCGAGTGGCCGACCGTTTCGGCCAGCTGCGCGGAGGTCGGGTCCTTTTCTGGAAACTGGACCTCGCCAGGTTCCGTCACGCACTGAAACGTCTTCTCCGAGCAGGCGGAAGTGATGTCGATGTCCTCGCCCTTCAACCGGCCACTGATGTGAAACGCATAACTGCCGGCGCGACTCGGCACGATCCAGGCGCGGTACATGCCCGGGTGACGTTCCACCGGGAGCAGCGGGAGCCTCAGGCGCCGCTCGCCGAACGAGACTTCGACATTCAGCGTGTTCGTTGGATCCGCGACGGGTGAACCCGTGCCATCGGCGACGCCGATATCGATCGAGTTTCTGGATCCGGCGAATGCCGACTCGTCGCCCCACCCGATGGTGAGTTGCATCGTCCCGACGTTTTGCTTGTCGGTTGCGCGGAGCGGGAGGGACAGCGCCAACAACGCGGCAGAAAGGGAAACGGCCAGCCCGCTGCGGCGCGTCGATGTCATTCAGGTGTGGCGGCAGACTAACGCACCGCCACACCGCCGTCAACCGTCCGGATCTGTGATCAGGAAAACCGGGTCTGGAGCGATTTGGCCAGAAAGGCGTCGATCTCCTCTTCGCCCAGCTCGCCTTCGCCGGCCGACAGCAGCGCCCGTGCCGCCGCCTGGTAAATCTTGTAATCCTCGGGCGGCGCTTCGACGTAGATGGCGTGCAGCTCCAGCATCAGCGCGTCGCGTCCTCGACGGGCCGCTGCGAGATCGATGGCGCCGTCCGACAGGTCCGACAACAGCGCGCGATACCGCTCGCGCAGCTGCCACAAACGGCTGGCGCACGCGGCATGCACTTTCGCCGTTCCATCGAGATCGAACGACAGGTGGACGAGCAGCGCCGCGAGCGCAAGGATGGCCAGTACGACGCTGATGATTTCGAACACCTGACCGCCGCGACCCGAGAGCGCCGCGCCCGAGGCGGCCGCCACGCCGGCCATGAGCAGCGCTTCGGCGGAGCGGAGGCTCCGGCTCCAGCGGGCGCGCCAGCCAGCCATCTGTAGGTGCGTCCTGTGGCGAACGACGACCTGACTGTAGGTCAGACGGAGATGGTCGAGCAGGGTCAGTTCGAACATGCCGTCCCCTTTTCGGATGCCAGCGTGGCCACCACTCGAGCGAGCGTCGCCGGCTGTACGGGTTTTGCCAGGTGCATCTGGAATCCGGCCGCCAGCGCCCGGTCGCGTTCGTCGTCGCGAGCGTGCGCGGTCACCGCAGCGGCCGGAATCCCGGACACGCGATCCGACCCCATCGCACGGATCTCGCGAATCAGGTCGTAGCCGTCCTGACCGGGCATCGCGATGTCCGCGAGCAGGAGGTCCACGTCGTCCGTCGCCAGCACCTCGAGCGCGGTACGCACCGACGCCGCCAAAAAGACCTTGGCGCCGCACAACTCGAGGGCCGCCGCCATCACTTCGCGCGCGTCGGGTTCGTCGTCCACCAGGAGCACGCGGATCCCGGTGAGCGCCGGCAGACGTTCCTCGGGCGCCGGACGGGCCGGCGCGGTGGATGCGCTCGGATGCGAGGCCGTTCCGGCCGCGGCCGGCAGCGTCACCGTGAACGTCGCACCGCGGTCGGTGCCTTCGCTGGCGGCCTGGATGGTGCCGCCCTGCGCCTCGACCAGCTGACGGGCGATGAAGAGACCGAGTCCGAGCCCGCCGGCGCTTCGTGTCGTCGCGCTGTCGGCCTGACGGAATCGTTCGAACACGTGCGGCACGAAGGCTGGCGGAATCCCGGCGCCGGTGTCCGCAATCGCCACCTGCACCGTGCCGTTCGACAGCTCGACGTCGACGGCGACGCGGCCGCCCGCTGGCGTGAACTTCACCGCGTTCGACACCAGGTTGAGAAACACCTGCTCGAGCCGCCGTGGATCAGCGACCACCGACACCGACGGCATCGTGCCGACCCGGACGTCGACGCCTTTCGACGTCGCGAGCGGCATCATCGCTTCAATCGCACCGCGGATGTTGTCCCCGAGCTCCACGGTTTGCAGATCGAACGAGGCGCGGCCGGCGACGATCCGCGAGACGTCGAGCAGTTCCTCGATCAACCGTCCCTGCCTGGTGGCGTTGTTGAAAATCGCGTCGATCGCCCTGGCGGTGCGGGTGGCGTCCACGGCGCCGCTGCGCAGCATCGCTGCCCAGCCGAGCATCGCGTTGAGAGGCGTGCGCAGCTCGTGCGAGATGGTCGAGAGAAAATCGTCCTTCGAGCGGTTGGCCGCTTCCGCGTCGGCGCGCGCACGCTCCGCCGCCTCGTACTGCCGCGCCCGATCCAGCGCCTGTGCGCAGTGCTGCGCGACCGACGTCAGCAGCGCCCGGTACTCCTCGTCGAAGTTGACCGGCGCCGTGAAGTGAAACGACAACACGGCGAACACGGCGCCGTCGGCGACGAGCGGCAACGTCGCGGACGACGCGTAGCCGCCGTCGGCGGCAATCGCCGCCGATCGCGGATACCGTTCCTGCCACTCCTCGAACGAACCGATGAAGATCGGACGTCTCGCCTCGACCGCCGCGGTCGCGCACAGGCCGGGCTCGGCCGCGAAGGCGCGCGGCAATTCGGGTTCGCCGGGTTCGCCGGCGCTCAGCGTTTCGAATCGCGTGCCATTGTCGACGAGCAGCGCGACCGATCCCGCCGACGCACCGGCGACGACCTTGCCATGGCGAACCGTCATTCCGGCAACTGCGTCGAGCGTCACGGCTTCCGACAGTCCGGCGCTGAGTGTATAGAGACGGCTGGTGCGCGCGGCCAGCGTCCGGTACCGCGTCTCGCTCAAGCGCAGCGCTTCTTCCGCTCTCTGCCGCTCGTGAAGCTCGAGGTCGGCGCGGGCGCGCGATGCCTCGGCGTCCGCCCGCGCGCGATCGGCTTCTTCGTACAGACGGGCGCGATCCAGTGCGCGAGCGATGTGACGCCCCGCGCTGAGCAGGAATTCACGGTCGTCGCCTTCGATGCGCCGGACATCGGGGCGGCGCATCACCACGGCGCCGAGCGGCCGGCCCGCCATGACGAGCGGGACGACGACCTCTTCACCGCGCACCACAAGATCGCGAGAGCGCACGGCTTCCGTCGCCAGCGCGCTCGATCGAACAGGCGGATCGCTAGAGCCGACTGCCTGCGCGAGATCGAATTCGGTGCCGTCATCGGCCGACACGAACAGCGCGCCGGACGCCGCTTCAGCGCCGTGCAGCAGTTCCGGCAGGCACGTACTGATCACCTCGGCCGGTGTTCGCGCACGCGACAACGCCGCCGTCAGCTGCTGCAGTCCATCCGCGTGCCGGAGCTGGCGCTCCGTTTCTGTCCGGGCGTTCCGCTCGACGCGCGTCTGCTGCTTGAGGTGGCGTACCAACAGCGTCACCAGCAGCACGAGCCCGAGGATCAGACCGACCGTGCTAAACATGCGTACGAGCGTCGACAATTGGACGGGGCATGAAAAAGTTACGTACTCGCCGCGCAGGATGCCGTCAGGAAGCTCGGATTTCGTTGAGCGGTGCAACAATGCTGCCGCGCGGACGGCGGTTGGCGAGATTTGCGAGAGTCCGGCTACTCGGTCCCGAAGGCAAGCAGTACGTTGCCTGGACGCAGGCCGAAGGTGCCGTAACCCGAACTCACGTACACCATGCCGCCGGCAACCGCCGGCGCCGGACCGTACATCGATCCACCTCGTGCACGCACATCGTTCACGGTAGTGAATTCGCGGTTGGTGTCGAACGTCCACACGATCGCGCCGTCCGTCGTCGAGTAGGCGCGGACCGCGCCGTCGTTCGACGGTGAGAAGACGACGCCGGGAATCACGGTGACGGCGGAGAACTGCGCACCGCTGCAGGCGCGGCTTGGCTTGCCACAGACCGGCGGCGGCGGCGGCGTGTGCCACACGCGCTCGCCCGTCGAGAGCTTCACGGCGTGCAGCCCGCCCGGTGCCGCGCTGTAGATGTCGGACACGGGAAAGTACGCCAGCGTCGCATCAACGGCAGTGCCCCACTGGATGCCGCCAAGCCCGCTGCCCGCGCTGGCGCGATAGCGCCACACCTGTTCGCCTTTTCTGGCCGGATCGAGTGCGTACGCCAGGCCGGACTTCTGACCGATCACGATCAGATCGCGGCCGCCGGGCGCGGCGGCGAGCGCGGGAGACGCGCCGAAATCGAAGTCAGGGCCCGGCCGATCGGCGCAGTTGATCTCTCCGGCGATGCAGCCAAAGAGATCGGTCGGCGTCAGCTGGTGCGCCCAGCGGAGCGCGCCGGTCTTGAGATCGAACGCGAGCACGGCGTCGGTGGTCGCCTGAGGCGGACCACTGTAGCTATTGCCAGCGGCGACGTACAACGCGCCGCGCTTCGCATCGATGGTCGGCGACGACCAGATGCCGCCGCCCGACGGACCCCACGCTTCCGATCCATCGGCGTAGGCGCGCAGCAGCGTCGGTCGTTGCGGAATCGTGTACGACTTCCAGACCTGCTCGCCGGTCGCCGCGTCGAGCGCGACGACGCTGCCGCGAAACGTGCAGCAGCTGTAGCCGGGCGGCTTGCCGCCTTCTTCATACGACGACGTCGGTACATAGAGGCGCCCCGCGAACAACGTCGGCGATCCGGTCAACCGGACGAGCGGATGGTCGTCGACTTTGCGGCTCCACAGCAGGCGCCCGTTCGACGCGTCCAGCGCGTAGACGTAGCCCTGCTGATCCGCGACGAAGGCCGCCTCGGTCGGGCCGCGGCCGGGCCCGCCGCGGCGGCGCAGCGGGCCGATGGTCACCGATGCGCGAACGCCGCCGTGCGCCGAGAACGTCCAGGCGATGCACCCGCTTGCGGCGTCGAGCGAATAGACCGTGCCGTTTTGACTGCCGACGAACAAGCGTCCGCCGGCGATCGTCGGCTGCGCCCACGCCGATGTCGCGTCAGGAAAACCAAACGCCCATTTCAGCTTCAGCCGCGGCACCTGAGCCGCCGTCAACCCGGCCTGAGTTGCCGTTTGGAAGTGCGTGTTCTGCGGTGTCGGTCCCCACCCGTTCCACAGCGGGCCGGTCGCGGGATCGCCGAGCGGCTGCGGACGGACGCACCGCCCCATCACCGCACCGGTGACGCTGCCGCGCAGTTTTTTTCCGGTGAGGAACTCAGCGATGGCCCGGCGCTCGGCGCCGCTCAACGACAGACCTTGGTAGCGCATGGAGCCGCTGGTCAACGCATCGACGATGGCCTGCGGCGAGCGTCCGCGCAGCACCTCGGCCGACGGCGCGCGCGGATCGTCGGCGTGATGACACGTGGCGCAGTCGGACGCGAAGAGGGACGCGGGATCGCGCGGAGCATCCGCCTGCCGCGCGAATGCGCCGGCGACAAGCGCCAGCACGACTCCTGCAGCAGCCGCCAGCTCGTGTAGCGCGGACCGTTGAGGTCCGCGAAACGCTCGGATTCGGCCTGGAGATCCGTTCACGGAGAGAGGGCGAACGGCAATCCTCTTTCGACGATTACCGTGCGCACCAGGTGCTCCACCTCGAGGGTGGTTATCGGGGATCAGGCAAGTTTGACGTTCTCGGCGCGCGGCCCTTTCGGTCCCTGTCCTTTTTCGAAGCTCACCGCCTGCCCTTCGCGCAAGTCATCAAAGGGGGTTTGACACGCGGACTGGTGAAAGAAGTATTCACTTCCGTCGCCGGCTGCAATGAAGCCGAACCCTTTGTCGTGCACCAGCCGCTTGATCGTGCCGTTCGTCGAAGCCATGTCGTCTCCTCGTTCATCGGGCGCTGACACTCAGCGCCACGGGCCCTGACGCGCAGGGCCCTTACGGCAATGATACCGGTTTCGCGACCGAGTCCGCCGGTATAATCTCGGTTCAGGGTTAGCCACGGTCGAGCCGGCAAGGACCCTGTCAACTCGATGCGCACCGCGCTCGCCAGCTCAGCCGCATGGCCGCCCGGCGCGTGCCAGTCTTCCGATGCCCAAGGTAACGCTCCTCGACAAACAATGGCAGGAACTGATGACGCTCTGTGCCGAGGAAGAACGGTACAAAGCCGACCGCACTCACCCCAAGCTGCTGAAGCTGATTTCGTCGCGCATCGACGCGCTGGCCCGTGAGATGGGCTTCAACGAGCGCAGGATTGTCACGCGCGACTTCCGCGCCGAACGCGCGGCCGGTCACATCGCGCGGATCATCGCGGATTAAAGCCACGAAGACGGGAAGACACGAAGGTACTCACGTCCAAGATAGTCTTCGTGTTTTCGTGCCTTCGTGGCGACCCGATCGAGTCGGCTAGAACCGATCGAGCCCCTTGGCTTTCCAGATTGCCGTCGCTTCCGGCCGCGTGATGTAGCGGATGAATGCGATCGACTGCTCGAGTTGTGTCGATCGCGCCGACACCGCGGTCGACATGTCGATCCAGGCGGCCAGCTCCCGCGGCAGCGGACCGACCAGCTCGATCTCTTTGTAAGGCAGGATCTCGCAAATCGCTTGCAGGGCCATGTCGCCTTCGCCCCGCACCAGCGCCTGGCCCCCTTCGCCCCGCGTGCTGACCGGGCTGTTGACTCCCGCGAATTCCGGACGCTTGATCACGTTCTGTTCGATCACGCGCGCGACCATGCTGCCGCCGGCGGGATTCGATCGCATGACCGCCTTCGCACTTCGCAGCGCGGCCGCCAGCTTGTCCACCGTCGAGATATCAGGATGCGGCTTCCCGGCCGGCACCGCGAGGCCCATTTCCGATCGTCCGAGCGGCGTGAACGTGGCGGGCTTGGTGCCGCCGTCGAGCGAGAACGTGGTCATCAGCTCGAACGGCAGAAAAATGACATCGGGCGCCGGCGTGAGCGTCTTGATGTCGTTGACGATGCGTCCCATCCCGCTGGACGTGACCGTGACCTTCGTGCCGGTTTCCTTTGTGAAGGACGCGGCGAGATCCAACAGGCCGGCGTTGTAGACAACCCCCGGACTGATCACGCGGATCTCGGTCACACCGACCTGCGCGGACGCGACGACAACAGCCGCCACGAATGCGGCCGACAAACAGCTGGCGCGCATGATCATGCCTCGGGCTTGGCCTTGAGCTCGGCGTCGTGTTCTTTGATGAACGCCCGAATCTCGTCGGCCATCGCGAGCAGCTTCCCCCACTGCTCTTTGTAGAGTGTCACCGGAAAGCGTCCGAGACCGTACACGGACACGCCGCCCTTTTCGCTGACCTTCAGGCTGACGCTGCGCCCGCGCTGGCTCTTGAGACGTTCGTTCTCCGCTTTCAGCCGCTCCAACTCCGCTTTGAGATCTTCATCTGACATAGGCCGCACATCATGTGGAACGAAGCGGGCGGTGCTTCGTTCGGGAGAACACTCGCACTTCCGAACGGAGGTTATACCGGGGCTCGGCCCTCGTCAACGACACATCGTCAGTGATCAGCTATCAGCGCCCGGCTATCGGGCTGCCGGCCGAAAGGGCGCTGACGGCTGAGAACTGAGAGCTGACGTAGGATCTGATACACCCATGATTCGCGAGCTTCGCCACATCCACGCCTTCCTGGCCGTCGCGCGGCGCGGCAGCTTCACGCGCGCTGCGGCGGAGCTCCGCGTATCGCAGCCGGCGCTCACCGTGCAGGTCCGTCAGCTGGAGGCGCAACTCGGCGTCAGCCTCTTCGATCGCAACAAGCGCCGGGTCGCGTTGACGCAGGCCGGACGCGACCTCGTCGCGCCGCTCGAGCGGGTCATCTTCGATTTCGAGTCGGTCATCGCGAACACCCGCGACTTCGTCGAGCATCGCCGCGGCATCGTGACCGTCGGCGCGCTGCCGTCGATTGCCGCCGGCCTGCTGCCGCGCGCCATGAAGC
>Ga0068860_100008872_pt1 | contig 10017 bp, 8 predicted proteins | sample KBSSwiS32_FD_66597 | JGI IMG/M metagenome (GOLD analysis project Ga0068860, IMG submission 66597) | Switchgrass rhizosphere microbial communities from Kellogg Biological Station, Michigan, USA - KBS Switchgrass S3-2 | ecosystem: Host-associated > Plants > Roots > Rhizosphere > Soil ...
GTGGATCTCGTAGAAATCGAAATCCTGCAGCGTCAGTCCGGCCGCATCGAGCATGCGCGACACGGCAATCGTCGGCGCCATCAGCAAGCCCTCGCCGTGGACGAAATCGACCGCGGCGACGTTCGAATGGGTCAGGAATGCGCGTGGCTGGAGGCCACGCCCGGCCGCCCATTCTTCGCTCGACAACAGTACCGCCGAGGCGCCATCGGAAAGGCCGGTCGAGTTGCCGGCGGTCAGCGTGCCCTGCCCCGACGTCTTGTCGAAGGCCGGCTTCAGGGTGGCGAGCTTTTCCAGGGTCGAGTCGGCGCGCAGAAAGCCGTCGCGCTCGAGGCCGCGGAACGGCACGACGAGATCCTTGAAGAAGCCGCGGTCATAGGCGGCAGCGGCCTTCTGGTGGCTGGCCAGCGCCAGCTTGTCCTGATCCTCGCGCGCGATCTTCCATTCCTTCGCCATCAACTCGCAATGGTCGCCCATCGACATGCCGGTGCGCGGTTCGGCGACGCCGGGAAAGCTCGGCGCAAGTTCACCGAACGAGAAGCCGCGGACTGCGGCCTTGGCCTTGTCGAGCGGCGTCTTCTGCCGGTTCACGTTGAGCAGGCGCTGCTGCAGTGCGCGGCTGTAGACGATCGGCACGTCGGACGTCGTGTCGGCACCGCCGGCGATGCCGGCATCGATCAATCCGGTTGCGATCTTGCTGCCGATGATGATCGCGTTGTCGAGCGAAGTGCCGCAGGCGCGCGCAGTCGTGATGCCGGGTGTGGTCGGCGCCAGTCCCGACGACAGCGTCGCTTCGCGTGCGAGGTTCCATTCCGAGGCGTGCTTGATCACCGCGCCGAACGCGACCTCGCCGAGTTCGAGTCCGTGCAGGCCGTACTGTTCGACCAGCGCGCCGAGCGTCTTGACCGCCATGCCGAAATTGCCGACGTCGGCGTAGGCCGTGTTGTTGCGGCAGAACGGAATGCGCACGCCGCCGAGTATCGCCACACGTTTGATCGAGGTCACAAGCCACCCTTGCTGGAAGCCGGAATATCGAGCGGTGCTGATATCATGCGCCGTTCGCTCGACTGTATTGTATGCCCTACGTTTTCGATCTTGATACCCTCGCCCGACGCGCACGCGAACTCGGCGCGGCATTCCGCGAAGCGCGGCCGTACCCGCACGTCATCGTCGACGACTTCCTGTGCGCCGAAGCGGCCCGCGAACTGGCCCGGGTCTTCCCGGGACCCGACGATCCGGTCGCCTGGGACCACTACGCGGCGCCCGGCCTCGAGGTCAAGCTCGGCTGCAGCAACGAGGAGCGCATGCCGCGTCCGTTGCGCCAGGCGTTGCACGACCTGAACTCGCGGCCCTTCGTGCAATTTCTCGAGGAACTGAGCGGCATCGAACACCTGCTGCCCGATCCGCACCTGGCCGGCGGCGGCATCCACTTGAGCCGCCAGGGCGGCCACCTCGGCATCCACGCCGATTTCAACTGGCACGAACGCCTGCAGGCGCACCGGCGCCTGAACCTGCTGATCTATCTGACCCCGGACTGGCGCGAAACGTTCGGCGGCCAACTCGAACTGTGGAATGCCGATGCGACGCGGCGCGAGCGCGTGGTCGAGCCGCTGTTCAACCGCGCCGTGCTGTTCGCGACGCGTTCGGACACGTTCCACGGCCACCCGACCCCGTGGTCGGCGCCGGAAGGCGTCTACCGCCAGTCGATAGCTTTATACTATTATACAACGCAGCGGCCGGAAGCGGAGATCCGGCCCGCGCACAACACGCTGTACAAGGGCTACAACGTCTGAGCCCAGAAGCGTGAGATCGCGCGCTGCGCGCGCTCGTCAGGCCGGTTGCTGCGCAACCTCGTGAGGTCGCGCGCTGGCGCTCGCTCGTGAGCAGGTTCGCCGGTTCAGAACGTGGCCCTGAAACGCGTGCGCAGCACGCGACCTATCGAGGCCGCGCCGCGGCCGACCTCACGCCCTAACGAGCGCGCACCAGCGCGCGACCTCACGGCTCTTGGCCGAAAATCGCATGCGCCTCGTGCCACATCTGCCACGCTTCCGGCGCCGGGAGCAGGCGCCGATCGAGGTGCCGGACGTAGGCTGCCATGATCGCGTCGACGCCGGCATCGGCGGGCAGCGCGTCGATGACGAGATCGCGCCGGCCGGTCCACCAGTCCAGGCCGACGCTGAACAGGGTGACCGGCACCGCACGGTCGACGGCGATGCGCGCAAGTCCGGTCGGCAGGCGTGCGCCGCGGCCGAGCAAAGTGCCGGCATACGTCGGCCGCCCTTCGCGCGGACCGATATCGAGCATGCCGATCACGCTCGCGCCGGCGCCGAGGGCCTGCCGGATCGCATCGCTGCTGTCGCCGGTGAAGATCACGCCGCTGCTGCCGATGCGGCGCAGGCTCCACCCGCGCAAGCGCCCGTACCACAGCGAAAGGCGGCTCAGTCCAAGCGAGCGGCCATGCGGACGACGGGCGAGGAAGTGCGCGCCGATGCCGTGTGCGCGCAGTATCGGCCAGATCCAGTTGCCGGTGCCCCAGTGATAGGTCAGCAGCAGGTTCGCCCGGCCGCCGGGCGGCAGCTCGCCGCGCACGGCGATGTGCCGGCGCCACCAGCGATCGCTGCGCAGCAGCGTCAGGTAGGTATCGGTGTGCTCGACCAGCAGCAGCAGGCGGACCCGGCGCTGCCATTCGCGCGCATCGGCGTCGGGAAAGTACGGCGCAGCGGCCGCCCACAGGCTGGCGATCGAATCGCGGTGCAGGAACGGCCAGCGCGAAAACAGCTTGAGCAGCGCGAACCCGGCGCGCCACGGCAACAGCGCGGCGCCGACCGGAATGACGTACAGGCACAGCGCATCGGCAACGGCGCGGCCGACGATACCCGAGCGCGCACCGACCATGCTCAGCGCGCGTCCGGCTCGAGCGCGGCGCGCGCTGCAGTCGCCTTTTCGTACAGCCGGTAGCCGGTCTCGTGCATGCCGAGCGCATGATACGTGCGCATCGCGCGCGCGTTGTCGCGCTCGACGTAAAGGCGCAGTCCGATCGCCTGCGGCGCGTCGCGCACGCGTTGTTCCACGGCCTGGTAGAGCGCGCGAAACAGGCCGCCGCGGCGGTACGGCATGTCGACGTAGACGCTCTGCAGCCACCACCACTGGCCGTTGCGCCAGTCGCTCCATTCGTAGGTGATCATCAGGCAGGCGGCGACCGCGCCGTCGGCTTCGGCGACCAGATAGAAGCCGTGGCGCGGATCGTCGAGCACGGCTTCGACGCCGGCCTGCAGTGTGGCCGGGTCGAGCACGATCGATTCGGTTTCCGCCGCCATCGCCGCATTGAAGCGGGCGATGATGGCGGCATCGCCGCGACGCGCGGCACGGATGATGACGGGGTCCGCTGGATTGATCATTGGCTAGCTGTATAGATGTGGATTATTTGTCGCGACGCCGCGTGCTGCCGAGCTTGCGCGTCAGCGTGTTGCGGCCGAGGCCGAGCTGCAATGCGGCGCGGCCGCGATGATCGTCGTTTTCGGCCAGCGCCGCGGCAAGCAGGGCCTGGTCGAAACGTTCGCGGCTGCTCGCGTAGACGTCGCGCTCGCCGCGGCGCAGGCGCTCGCGCGTTTCCGTGGTCAGCGCCGTGCTCCAGTCCGACGCGGGCGCGCCGGGCGGCGTCGCTTCCGCTTTCGGCAGATCGTGCACGCGGATCTCGCGGCCCGGTGCCATCACCGCGAGGCGGCGGCACAGGTTTTCGAGCTGACGCACGTTGCCCGGCCACGGCAGTTCGGCCAGCGCGGCCAGCGCGGCGGCGGAAAAACGCTTCGGCTCCGTGTGCATGTCGTGGGCGGCGCGGGCCAGAAAGCGCACGGCCAGCAGCGCGATGTCCTGCGGCCGGTCGCGCAGCGGCGGCAGGTCGAGCCGGACCACGTCGAGCCGGTGCAGCAGGTCGGCCCGGAATGCTCCGCTCTGAACCTTCGCGTCGAGATCCTGGTGGGTTGCCGCGACGACACGCACGTTGGCGCGAATCAACTCGCGGCCGCCGACGCGGTAGAACTCGTTCTCGGCGAGCACGCGCAGCAGGCGCGTCTGCAGCGACAGCGGCATGTCGCCGATTTCGTCGAGGAACAGCGTGCCGCCTTCGGCCTGCTCGAAGCGTCCGGGATGACGCTTGGCCGCGCCGGTGAACGCGCCGGCCTCGTGGCCGAACAATTCGGACTCGAGCAACTCGGCCGGAATCGCCGCCGTGTTCAGCGCAACGAAAGGCCGCGGCGCGCGCGGGCTGTGCCGGTGCAGCGCGCGCGCGACCAGTTCCTTGCCGGTACCGGTCGCGCCGGTGATCAGCACGTTGAGGTTGGTCGCCGCGACGCGGCCGATGCTGCGGAATACTTCGCGCATCGCCTGCGACTGGCCGATCAGTTCGGTCTCGTCACCGGTGCCGTTGGCCGGCGCCGGAGACGGATGGCGTTCCATCAACGCCCGCTCGACCGCGGCGACGGCTTGATCGAGATCGAACGGCTTCGGCATGAAATCGAACGCGCCCTTGCGGTACGCCGCAGCGGTCGATGCGACGTCGGTGTACGCACTCATGATGATGACCGGCGCCTGCACACCCTGCGCCTTGAGCAGCTCGAGCAGTTTCAGGCCGCTGGTGCCCGGCATGCGCACGTCGGTGACGATGACGTCCGGCTCGGACACCCGCGTCGCGGCGAGCAGGTCCTCGGCGTCGGCGAACGCGCGCACGTTGCGGCCGGCTTCGCGCAGCGCTTCGCCGAGCACGAAGCGGATCGATTCGTCGTCGTCGGCGATCCACACCTCAGCCATGGTCGACTCCGAGCGGCAATAGCAGCGCGAACACGGTCTGTCCGGTATGGCTTTCGTGGATTACGGCGCCGCCGTGTTCGCGGGCGATCTCCTGCGCGAGCGCGAGGCCGAGACCGGTACCGTCGGCGCGGCCGGAGACCAGCGGCAGGAACAGGTTTTCGCGCAGCGCTTCGGGTACGCCGGGGCCGTTGTCGATCACGTCGATGCGCGCCGCGAGCCTTGCCGGACGATCGCCGATCAGCACGTTGTGCGCGGCGCGCGTGCGCACGCTGATGCGGGCGGCGCCGGCCTGCAGCGCATTGCGCATCAAATTCAGCAGCAACTGCAGCAGACGGTCCGCGTCGCCGCGCAAGCCGGGCAGGCTCGGATCATAGTCGCGGTCGAGCTGCACCGATGCCGCCGCTTCGGAGGCGATCACGGCGCGGGCGCGTTCGGTCACTTCGTGCAGGTTGACGTTGGTCAGGTGCGGCTTGCGTCCGCCATGCAGCAGGCGGTCGGCAAGGTTGGCCAAGCGATCGGCTTCGGCCATGATCATGTCGGCGAGCCGCGCCAGCTCGGGTTCGGCCAGGCGGCGTTTCAGCAGCTGCGCGGCGCCGCGGATTCCGGCCAACGGGTTCTTGACCTCGTGAGCCAGGCCACGCAGGCTTTCGGAAAGACGTTGCGGCGGTCCGACCGCCCCTTCCGGCGTAATGCGATGGATTTCGAGCAATACGCCGCCGTCGTCGACGGCACTGGCGATGACGTCGGCGTTGATGGCGTGGCCGGATGCTGAAATGAGGCGTTCTCCACGAGCCGTCACGGCAGTCTGCTGCACGCGCGCGCGCTCGACGATCGGACTCAACGATTGGCCGGCCTTGCCGAAATCAGCGAGCGCAAAATTGCGCAACTTCGGCGAACCAACGTCGAAAAGCTCGCAAAATGCGGCATTTGCAGTCAGAAAATGCAGATCCGAATCGAGCAGCGCGACACTGGTCGTCAGCTGCTCGACGTCGGCCTTGCGGGCCGAATTATCACTGTTTCGGGTAAATTTGAATTTCACTGCACCAGTTTAGTGCATAAGGCGCCGCGCCGACACAAATTTCCGGCTTCCGCCCTGAAGAATGCGGCGCGCTGGACGCTCACCGGAGATTCTTGCCAATCCCGGCGGAGCGCAAGACGTCCAAGCTGTGACCGTTGTGCGAAGATGAGGCGTTGCGCCGGGAATAAATCGACAGCACGGCCTGTCACCACCGTTTCGCGAGGGAAGGTCGCAAATGGTCTTCAATTCCCTGACGTTCGTCGTCTTTTTTGCGCTCGTGCTCGGCATCCATTCGCTGCCGCTGCCGTGGACCGCGAAGAAGATCAACCTGCTGGTCGCGAGTTACATCTTCTATTCGGCGTGGAATCCGCCGTTCGTGATCCTGCTGTGGGTGTCGACGGTGGTCGACTGGTACGCCGCGCAGGGCCTGGTCAAGGCCAGGCGCCAGGCCGCGCGCCACGCCTGGATGCTGCTGTCGGTGATCGCCAATCTCGGCATGCTGGCCTATTTCAAGTACGGCCAGTTCCTGGTCGACAACTTCAGTGCGTTGATGGCGTCGATCGGCATCGCCTGGCAGCCGGCGCACTACGACATCGTGCTGCCGGTCGGCATCTCTTTTTATACTTTTGCAACATTGTCCTACACGCTCGACGTCTACCTGCGGCGCGCGCTGCCGGCGCGCAATTTCCTCGACTACGCGCTGTTCGTGACGTTCTTCCCGCACCTGGTCGCCGGCCCGATCATGCGCCCGACCGAACTGGTGCCGCAGTTCGAGCAGCCGCGTCGCGCGACCGGCGACCAGATCCGCTTCGGCCTCGCCCTGATGACGATCGGCCTGTTCAACAAGATCGTGCTCGCCGACAGCTTCCTGTCGCGGGCCGCCGAGAAGGTTTACGACAGCGACAAGATTCCGGGCACGCTCGATGCGTGGATCGGCACGCTCGCCTTCAGCGGCCAGATCTTCTGCGATTTCGCCGGCTATTCGACGACGGCGATCGGCGCGGCGCTGTGCCTGGGCTTCGCGATGCCGGACAATTTCCGCTTTCCATACGCCGCGGTCGGCTTCTCGGATTTCTGGCGGCGCTGGCACATCACGCTGTCGTCGTGGCTGCGCGACTACCTCTATATTCCGCTCGGCGGCAACCGACACGGTGCGCGCCGCACGTACCTGGCGCTGATGGGTACGATGCTGCTCGGCGGCCTGTGGCACGGTGCGAACTGGACGTTCGTCGCCTGGGGCGGCCTGCATGGTCTTTACCTGGCGGTCGAGCGCTGGTTGCGCCAGCGTTATTCGGACTACCGGCCGAGTCCGGCGATGTTCGTGCTGCTCGGCCTGTTCACCTACCTTCTGGTCAACCTGACCTGGGTGTTCTTCCGCGCCAAGACGTTCGGCAAGGCATGGAGCGTGCTGTCCGGCATGGTCGGGATGAATGGCGGCGCGAAGCCGATCCTCGAAACCTACTACCTCGTTGTCGTCTCGGTGATCGTCGCCGGCATCGTCCTGTCGCACTGGCTGATGCGCGGCCGCACGCTCGAGTCGGTCATCACCCGCACGCCCGCCATGGCGATCTCGGCGATCTGGGCGTTGCTCGCGTTCGCGATCGTTGCGGCTCAGGGATCCGGCAATGCCTTCATCTATTTCCAGTTCTGACTCGATGCGCAGCGGCGCCTTCGTCGATCACGACGCGGATGCGCACGAGCGCGCGATCCACGCGCGAGAAACCGCCTCGGACCGCCCGGGCGTCGCGCAGCCGGTGCCGGTGCGGCCAGTGCCGAAGCAGCCGTGGGCGACGATTGCAATCGGCGCGCTGGTCCTGTTCGCGCTGCTGCTCGGCGGCTGGGAGTGGTACTGGCGCGATTTCGGCGCGACCCCCGGCATTCGCAACAGCGACGGCTTGTGGGCGATCCAGCGCCGCCGCATCGACAACGGCGAAGGCGACGCGACCGTTATCACAGCATCGTCGCGCCTATTCTTCGACCTGCAGCTGGACGTCTGGGAAACACTCGATGGACGACGGCCGATCCAGCTGGCCTGGGAAGGCACGACGCCGGTGCCGTTCCTCGAGGACCTGGCCGCGGATCCGAAATTCACCGGGCGCCTGCTGGTCGGGGTCGCGCCGGAGCTGTTTTTCAGCGGCTTCGCCTACCGCGGCAAGGCGCTGAAGTACGCGCGCGACGAGTCGCCGGCGCAGCGTGCCGGCCAGTGGCTGTCGATGAATTTCGTCGAGCCGTACCTGGCGTTCGATGAATTCGACTACGCGCTGGGTACGGTCCTGAAGCGTCAGGCGTGGCCGGAGCGGCCTGGCAAACCAAATCACCTCGATGTGCGCAAGCTCGCGGTCACCGAGGCCGACCGCAACACGCACCTGTGGAGCAAGGTCGAAAACGACCCGCAGTACAAGGCCCTGATGCGGCAGATCTGGGAACAGGACTTCGTGCCGTCGCCCGACGATCCGCCCGCCGAGGAAATGGCCAAGGAGCGCGACGTACAGATCGATCGCGCCGTGAAGGCAATCGCCACGTTGCGCGCGCGCGGCGTGCAGGTGCTGCTGATCCGGGAACCGAGCACCGGCCCGTACCTCGAGTACGACAATCGCCTGTTTCCGCGCGCCAGTTCGTGGGACGTCCTGGTCGCGAAGAGCGGCGTCCCCGGCATCCACTTCGAGGACTACCCGCAGCTGCAAGGCCTCGAACTGCCCGAGTGGTCGCACCTGGCCCACGCCGATGCCAAGCGATTCACCGCGGCGCTGCACGAAATCGTCGTCCGGGAATTCTGGAAGGCCGATGCACCGCGTGCTGCGCACCATGAGCGATAGCCGCATCGAAGAACAGGCAATTCATTCGCGCCAGACCGCCTCGGATCGTCCCGGCGTCGCCCAGCCGGTGCCGCTGCGGCCGGTGCCCAGACAGCCATGGACGAAGATTTTCGTCGGCATGCTGGTCCTGTTCGCGCTGCTGCTCGGCGGCTGGGAGTGGTACTGGCGCGATTTCGGCGCGATGCCGGGTTATCGCAACAGCTTCGGCTTGTGGGCGATCCAGCGCCGCCGCATCGACAACGGCGAGGGTGATGCGACGGTGATCGTCGGCGCCTCGCGCATCTACTTCGACACCCAGCTCGACGTCTGGGAAAAACTCGACGGCAAGCGGCCGGTCCAGCTCGCCTTCGAAGGCACCTCGCCGGTGCCGTTCATGGAGGATCTGGCGGCCGATCCGAAATTCACCGGGCGCCTGATCGTCGGTGTTGCGCCGGGCGTGTTCTTCGCCAACCATCGCTACCGCCTCGGCGCGTTGAAGTACTCACGCGACGAATCGCCCGCGCAACGCGTCGGCCAATGGCTGTCGATGCATCTGGTCGAGCCGGTGTTCGCGTTCTACGATAACGATTACGCGCTGGCCACCGTGATCCAGCGCCAGCCCTGGCCCGACCGCGCCGGCAAGCCGACCCAGCTCGACGTGCGCAAGCTCGCCGTCACCGCGGCCGACCGCAATACCCATTTGTGGAGCAAGGTGGAAACCGACCCTGCCTATCACGAACTGACCCGCAAGATATGGCGCCAAGAATTCGTGCCGTCTCCCGACGACGACACGCCTGAAGAGTTGAACAAGAAACGCGACGACGCGATCGAACGGGCGGTCAAGGCCGTCGCCACGCTGCGCACCCGCGGCGTCAAGGTCTTGTTCGTGCGGCCGCCGAGCGACGGTCCGTACCTGGAAATGGACAACCGCCTGTTCCCGCGCGCGACTACCTGGGACGTGCTGCTGGCCAGGACCGGCGCACCGGGTATCCATTTCGAGGACTACCCCGAAATGCAAGGACTCGAGTTGCCGGAATGGTCACACCTGGCCTACGCCGACGCGAAGAAATTCACTGCGGCCCTGCATGCGATCGTCGTGCGCGATATCTGGCCGACGGGGGATGCGCCGGAGGCGGCGCACTGAGTTATTGGCAAGGCTTCCGCGCAGCTCCGCTGCGCGGGTTACTTTTTGTCATTGCACAAAAAGTAACCAAAAAGGCTAGCGCCCACCGCGATGTTTTGATTCGCATCCTGCGAATCAAAATCCCCTGTGCTTCTCGGCGTTGCGGGGTTGCGCAGACAGTACGTCCGTGTACTGCTGCGCAAGCGCGGCGATCCATCGCCGCGCCCCTGCGGGCCTGATCCGCAACGCCTGCGATGCTCGGCACCGCGAACGGCGCC
>Ga0068860_100008876_pt1 | contig 10014 bp, 8 predicted proteins | sample KBSSwiS32_FD_66597 | JGI IMG/M metagenome (GOLD analysis project Ga0068860, IMG submission 66597) | Switchgrass rhizosphere microbial communities from Kellogg Biological Station, Michigan, USA - KBS Switchgrass S3-2 | ecosystem: Host-associated > Plants > Roots > Rhizosphere > Soil ...
GAAAAAGCATAATCAGGATCTTTTTCACCAACGTATTTTTTACGGATATCTACTAACTCTTTATCTAAGGATTCAGCATCTGCATATTTACCCACAGATTGATAAAAATCTGCAAGGTCTTTCAGGGCTCTTATGTAACCAGGATCATCCTCCTTCAATGCTTTTTCACAAATCGCCAATGACTGCTTATATAAAGATTCAGCATCAACATACTTATTCATTGCCTTATATAAGTACGCAAGGTTACTCAAAGATGCGGCATAATCGGGATGTTCTGCACCCAATACTTTTTTGCGAATAACAAGGGCTTGTTGTAACAAGGGTTCTGCATTAGTATAATCATGCATTAACAAATAAACTTCTGCAAGGTTACTTAGTAAAACAGGGTAATCAGGATCCTGCTCTCCCAATGCGGTTGTGCAAATTTTCAATGATTCCCGGTATAATAATTCTGCACCGGGATAGTTCTCCATTAGTTTATACAGGTGAGCAAGATTGTTCAGCGATGTAACATATTCAGGTTCTTCTTCTTTTAAAATTTTTTTGCGGATTAATAATGCTTGTTTATACAGGGGCTCAGCATCTCCATATCTTTTCATTGAAACGTAAAGATCTCCAAGAAAGCTTTCTGCGCTGGCATAATCAGCGTTTTCTTCACCGGAAATTTCCCTGAAAATAACTATTGACTGTTTAAATAAAGTTTCTGCCGTATTATAGTCGCCTTTTAAAGAATACAGGTAAGCGAGGTTATTCAACGAAACGGCATAACTGTTATTTTTTTCTCCTGAATCTTTCCTGTTTTTTTCGACGAGTTGCCTGGCAAAAAATATTGCTTTTGTGTAATTTTCTTGTTTATGGTAAAATAGTATTGAATCATTTAAACTTTGATCCTGGGCGAAGCCACAATAATTCAAAAGAAGCGTTAATAAAACAAAAAAATTTCGCTTTATCATTAGAAGAAATTTTTCAAAATACCTGTTACAATATAATACAACAATTTTACTAAGTATCACTCAGTAACTGAAATGTAAAGATCAACTGTACAAATTTCAGCGATATATTGGTACTTCATTCTTTTCCTCCGAATAATAAAAATAAACAGTCAATATGCAAGCTTAATTGAGGGTGTTTTTCTCCCAAGAAAGACAAATTTAAAGTAGTTCAAAAGGTCATAAAAGAAACTAAAAAAATTACTCAAATATTACATAATTATATTTTGTTCATATTTTAAAAAATTCTATATTTAATTTCAACTTTTAAATACCTAAAACTTATTACTATGAGAAAAGTATTTGTTATTTCCTTAATTTTCTTTGCTTTTCTATTTTTCACACAAAGCAATAGCTATGCGCAAGGGAAATCCCCTACGAAAAATGTAGCGGTAAAAGCACAAAAAGGATCTGGTCAAAATGTAATGCAACCTTCAGATGATAAACCAAGGGAGAAAGCTAAAAAAAGAGGTTACTGTTATGTTTGGTTTGATAACCCCACGGGGTACTATGTCGATGTATGGGTAGAAGATATTTACCAGGGAAGACTTTCTCCATATACCACATCGGTAAGGATTGATGTTTGGACACCGGGCAGTTGGACAAAATGGTATGCGCAAACTGCTGGAGGTAGTTATTCCTGGAGTAACAATAGTTATTGTAATGATTCCAGGCGATTCACAATTACACTATAGCATAATTTTAGCGATATTTATGTGCACCTCCGTATAATTCAAATATATGGCTGATGCCATACTTGTTTAATGCTCCATCCGGCACTTTAATATAGGTAGCAACGCTTGGTCTCTCTACCTGCGTTAAAAGGGTAGTTGAATGATAAACATTGCACCTTCACCTTCCTTAGTTTCAACTTTTAATTTACCGCCGTATGCTTTAATAATATCATAGCTTAAAGATAAACCCAGTCCGGTTCCCTGGCCTGTTGGCTTAGTGGTGAAGAATGGCTGAAATATTTTATCTAATACGTTTTCGGGGATGCCATCACCATTATCTCTTACCCTGATTTCAACCCCCCAACCCCCGCCGGCTGGCGGGGGCTTTAGTAAATTCGTGCTAACCGTAACAGTTGGTTGGTATTCATTTCGAACTACATTTTTCTCCCCGCCGGCTGGCGGGGTTGGGGGTTTTTTCTTTTTTTCATTTACAGAATAAAATGCGTTTGTGAATAAATTCAGCAATACTCTCCCAATATCCTGGGGTACAATGTCTATTTTTCCAACGCTTTCATCGAATTCGGTTTTCATAGTAACATTGAACGTGGTATCCTTAGCCCTGAGGCCATGATAGCTTAACCGGAAATATTCATCTGCTAATGCATTGATGTCTGTCAATTCCCTTTTTCCGATGTTGTTACGTGAATGTTGCAACATATTTTTTACAATTGAATCGGCCCGCTTACCATGATGATTAATTTTTTCCTGGTTCATTATAACATCATTGGCAATGGATTTTGCATCAATTAAATTTCCTTTATCCATTTCCGATTTCATTTCGACCAATAATTCTTTGTTTACTTCCGAAAAATTATTGACGAAATTTAAAGGGTTTTGTATTTCATGGGCAATACCTGCCGTAAGTTCGCCAAGAAACGCCATTTTCCCTGATTGAATGAGCTGTGATTGGGTGGATTCTAATTCTGATAAAGTAATTTCTACTTTTTCTTTTTGTTGTTGGAGTAAAGCATTTGCCTTTTGCCTGTGTTTACCGTTCCGGTATTGCAATAAAGCAATAACTACAACAGCCAATACCACAATGCCGAGTGCTGCAATCGTAAAATATTGAATATTCTTAACCCGTTTTGCTTCTGTATCTTTCTTTTCGTGTTCAGAAGCCTGCAGTGCATTTTCTTTATTGAGCAATTGTATCTCTTTGTCTTTTACTTCGGCAAGTCTTTCGTTTTCAAGGGCAGCTATTTTTGTCTTGTTATCGTCATTAAAAATAGAGTCTTTATACCGGGTAGTTTGTTTATAAAAGCTTAGGGCATCTTTGTAATTGCTCCGTAAAGCTTCAGTTTCTGATAATGATAGTGTAAACTGCATCATTAGAGAAAGCTCACCTGCCTCTTCACTTAATTTCAATGCCCTGGAAAAGTAATCATATGCTTTTTGTAAAAGTATTGTTCTGTCCATCTTTAAGGAATCCGGTACAATATATTGCCGGGGTCCGTTTTTTGCAACGTTAAAATAGAGCTCCCCAATGCCGCCATTGCCAAAGGCCAGCGTTCTTTTTATATGGAGTTTCTGAGCAATCCTTATTGCTTTTTTATAAAAAATAAGGGCTGAATCAAAATTCTTTTGCCTTCGTAAAAAATTTCCGCGGTTAATATATATCCTTCCCATTGCGGGTTGATCATTGATTTCTTCAAACAGTTTTATTGCCTGCAAATTGTACTCATTCACTTTTTTAAATTCACCCTGATCCTCATAAACACTTGCAATATTATCAAGCGCTGATGCGATACCGTTTTTATCGTTCAATTTTTTTTGAAGCTCAAGTGCCTTGTTATAATTTTCAAGTGCTTTCACATAATCGTTAAGCTGGTAATAATTAGCACCCATATTATTATAGGTCCATGCTATGTTCGCCTTGAGACCTGCCTCCTCATAAATGCTTAAGGCTTTAAAATTATTCTCAATAGCTTTTGTGTAGTTGCCAAGCCTTTCATAATTGTTCGCAATTACAGCCATTGCGTCGCCCATAGCTGGTTTCCAGTTTATAGATTTAAAAATTTCGTAAGCCTTACCCGCATTTTCGAGGCTGGTTGCATAGTCTGAAGTGGCACTGAATATCCTTGCTTTACTCAGGTGCGCTATCCCAATTCCTTTTTTCCATGCGTGCTGTTGGGAAAGTTGCATGGCACTATCAGCATAGTGCATTGCCACAGGCGGGTCTATTGATACCAATGCCCTGCCTATCTTTATTATAAGTTTAACCTGGTCAGTATCGCTTTTTGTTTTCGGGAGTTCATTTATTAAAGAGTCTGCAAGCGCTTTGCCTTGCAAACCCTGTGCACGTAGAGACTGTAACCCTATGGCGAAAAAGAGCATTGCAAGAAAAAACGGCATGAAATATTTAAATGTTTTCAAGTTTGAATACCCGTTTGTAACAATAAAGATAATCTTTAAAATTGCGTTTATTTTATTGAACAAAGGCGAATTCAACAGGTAAATCGCATAATAAATACGGTGCGTTCACCCGCTTTCGTTTCCACTTCTTTACCGCCTACTTAGAGGTTTTACTTAAGATGTCAATAGCCTTATTAATATTTCTCTGCCTGGTTTCATCAGTCTTTGCAACGGCAATTGGCAGCACGTGAACTTGTTTCCGGCTATAGGATAGACTTTCAAAAGCTTTTTTTGCTTTTGCATTTTTATCCAATGCCTTTTTAAATTCAACTGGAAGGTCTAATTCTCTTGGTTCAGTATCTAATTCAATAGTTACTTCAATTTTATCGCCTCCGTTCACTTTAGCACCGGCACGATTTTCTGCACTTACGCCGACCATGTAATTTCCGCCCATTACCGCTACAGTGCTGCGATAAGTAAAGCCATTGATGGTAACTTTTATAGGCGGCTTTTTCCCGGCTCCTAATGTTTCAATTATTTCAGGTGGAATTTTTATTCCTGTTGCTGTTTTTCCTCCCTGCAACAATGTGGTCTTAAATGTTGCTTTCGGATTTGAAGTTGTTGCCATTTTATTTGATTTTTAGAAGTTAAAGCATTTGATACTGATCATGCAAAGTTAAATTCGTTTAGAGATGAGCTTTGTTTCCTGCTATGATACAGATACGATAAAACCCCTGATAGAATGCGCCTTATCATGAAGGCCAGGTTAGGACCTCTTTCGCCTGATGAGTAAATTGAAAAAGTTGCACCAGCCGGGTCAAAGAACAAACCTGCATAAGCCCCTTCTTTTGTTCCCGGAAATCGGGGAATTAACGTTGCAATTATACCCAATACTTTTGCAACGCCAACAAATGGAATTAAATAAAAGGGGTAACCTAATCCTTCGGGCATTCCTTTGATACTGACAGATATCTTTTTCATCTTGATTAATTTTGAGCGTTAGTGTGGATACCCGTTTTAATTTGACGGTACAAAGATGCACTGCTGAATTTGATTAGACGGTGTGCAGAAATGACAATAAGAGGGTATTTTGCGACAAGATATTTTTTACTTTGCGGCAACGATTTAAATTCATATAATGAAAATTATAAGTATCCTGGTTCCTGAATCATCATTTATGCAGGCGATAGCCGATCCGCAGTATTTATTTTCATCTTTAAATCATTTTCTTGTTTCTTCGGGTAAAAAGCCACTCTTCAATGTGCAACTCGTGGGCTTAAAAAAAGAAGTGAAGCTGAATGACGGGATGTTTACGGTGCATACCGATAAACTCCTGAAAGAAGTAAGGAAAACAGATCTGCTTATTATCCCGGCATTGTCTGGTGATATGCAAACTGCTATTAATAAAAACAAAGTCCTGATTCCCTGGATTACTGAACAGTACACAAAAGGGGCAGAACTGGTGTCACTTTGTGTTGGCGCTTTTTTGCTGGCTTCAACAGGTTTGCTAAACGGGAAAAAATGTTCAACGCATTGGAGAATGCAAAATAAGTTTAGAGAAATGTTCCCCGAAGTTGAAATAGTTGACTGTAGTGTTATTACTGAAGAGCATCGTATTTATTCAAGTGGCGGTGGTAATACCTATTGGAACCTGTTGCTCCATTTAGTGGAGAAATATACTGACAGACAAACCGCGGTTCTGGCTGCCAAATATTTAGTTGTTGACATTGACCGAAGTAGCCAATCGGCATTTGCAATGTTCCAGGGTCAAAAAAATCATTCTGATGCTGCAATTAAACAGGCACAGGAGATTATTGAAAAAGAAATTCATGAAAGAATTTCGATAGACGAATTGGCTGGTAAAGTTGCAATAGGCAGAAGAAGTTTTGAGAGAAGGTTTAAACATGCAACAAACCATACTGTTTTAGAATATATACACAGAGTAAAAATAGAAACAGCCAAACGAGGTTTTGAGACCACCCGTAAAAACATCAATGAAGTAATGTTTGAAGTTGGTTATACCGACGCAAAAGCTTTCAGAACAATTTTTAAAAAAATAACAGGGCTAATGCCGCTTCAATATCGGAACAAATACAATAAGATGGCAGTAGCAGAATAAAACGATGGTAGTTGCACCCTAACTTACCACAAAAGAATATTTTAAAAGCTCAGCCCGGCGATGCTGCTTATTAAAAAATTAAGGCTTTTAGATCACTCTGTAAAATAAAAATTACCCTGTTAGTTTGACGAAAGCCAAACATATTGGTCAGGTTTTTGCAGAAAAATACTTTCGCATGTAACCCAATGTGGTAAGAATTAAAATAATCAATCCTGTAAATAGTAATTTTTTAAGCATCTTAAATTGTGGAAAAATAATCGCGTTTGCGGTTAACCTTTTACGGGATAATAAAATTGTTGGACACGCAAGGTTACATTGTGCGAAAATATTCTCGTACTATATAGATATAAAAAAACTAAATTAATATGGATCAGTTACAAACCTCTTCAACACTAACTATCATTACTCCCGGGGATCCTGATTACAATTACTGGAACAACCGAAATGCTAACCTAAGACTGGTGGGGAAACCGTTCCGAATTATTCCGGTTAATTCAATAGACGAGCTGACATCTGCTTTGCAGGAAACTGTTAAGGAAAATTATCGCCTGGCGATTCGTGGTGGCGGGCATTGTTTGGAAAATTTTGTAAGTGATGGTGAGGTGAAAGTGATCATTGACACCTCTGGCATGAAAGGAATAAATTATGATCCTGAATTCAATGCCATAGAAATAATGGCTGGGGTAACGCTGGGAGAAATGCATGAAAAATTGTACAATGACTGGCGCATCGTATTGCCGACCGGCGAACATCCTGCAATTGGTATCGGTGGTCATATACAAGGAGGGGCTTTTGGTTTTTTATGCAGGCAGCATGGATTGGGTGCAGACTATCTTTATGCAGTAGAAGTTTTATGGATCAATGAAAACCGACAGGTTAAAAAAACCATTGCCTCAATGGAAGAAGGTGATAACAATCGTGAATTATGGTGGGCACATACCGGGGGTGGACCGGGTAATTTTGGAGTGGTTACGCGCTATTGGTTCCGGACACCGGGAGTTGTCAGCAAAGAACCTTCAGAATTATTACCAACAGCTCCGGCTGTAATTGAAACAGCAGAAATTGACTGGAACTGGGATGATATTAATGAAGAAGGCTTTCAGCAACTGGTAAGCAATTATTGTAACTGGTGTAAAGAACATGCAACTTATGGGACTGGTGCCGATTCATTGTTTGCTACATTGCATCTCTGGAATAAAATAAGAGGAAAGATACAATTAAAGGGAGTGTTAGCCGATGCCGGACAAGCTGAAAAAGTTTTGCAGGATCTTCTGCAGGCTCTTAGTAACGGCATACATATACCTTACCACCTGGAACGGAAAAAAATGACCTGGCTGGAGTTTGCCCTGCATCCGTTTCCGGATATTTTTACAGATCAAAAAGGATCATTTAAAATGAAAGACGCTTTTCTCATTGAACCATATACAGAAGAGCAGATAAAAGTGATGTACAATTATCTTACAAAAAGAACAGATACCCCGGGAGGTTTTATTGGCCTGGCTACCTATGGAGGCAAGGTGAATACGATTGCCCCGCATACAACGGCTTCCGTTCAGCGAAATGCCATCCTAACCACCGCCTGTGTGAGTGGCTGGATAAACCCCGAGGAAGAAAATAAATATCTTGAATGGGTGCGTAACTGTTACAGGGATTTATATATTCACTCGGGTGGGGTGCCGGTTCCCGGCAAAAATACGGGAGGATGTATTATAGCTCATCCTGATAATGACCTTGCTGACACTAACTTGAATAAATCTGGTGTGCCATGGCATGCATTTTATTACCAGGATAATTATCCAAGACTTCAGGAAGCGAAAGCAAAATGGGATCCACTGAATATTTTTCAACACACACTATCTGTACAATCCGGATAAAATAACAAATCATATTGAAACAAATATTTCTGATTTACTTTGCTAAACATTACTGCCTTCATCAAAGGGCCGGTTAGTAGCCATTTTGGACAGATCCTATATGAGAAGTCTTTTACCAATTATATTTCTTGTTGCTGCTTGTACGACAAATTCAAAAGATATTTCGGACCCAACAAACACTTTGACAGGTAGGACAGAAATATTAGAACTTGATTACATTGTTTGGGGTTGTGCTTGTGCTAATTGGGTGACACCTGCTGACTTTAACAAATACCAAGACGACAAACTTGCTGAACATTGCATTTTTATTGAGCCGGCAAATAAAGATTTAGAGCTTCCATTATATTTTGACCCAGCTCGGCATAAAATAAAAGTTCAAGGACAATTTTATGTTAAGCCCGACTACCCAAAAGGGACAACACAAGGGGAAGAAAAACTCGACAAAGCAAAAGTTTTTCGTTACGCAAAAATTGAAGTAAACAAAAAGGACGTTGAATATTCACCGAAGGACGACACAACATTAAACCTTTCATACAATGCAATAGCTTGTACTTGTGCCCAATGGAGCGACACAAAATCAATTGCTGACCCAGGTAAAAGGGAATATGTTTATTTAGAGCCAGCTAATGACAAACTAATCAATGCAGACAAACTTTATAAAGGAGATAATTTACCAATTAAAATTCAAGTAACGGGACAAATAGTTTCTTATGCAGGTTATCCAACTGGTTATAATCCATCCAAAGGCGACCCAAGGGCAGCGACTGTATTTCGTTACACAAAAATAAAAGTCCTTAAAAATGGGCAGAGAAACGGCTACTAACACTGCCAATAGTGGCGCTCGATAAAAAGCCAGGCAACGGTTCCGGGCGCATGATTTTAAAAATAAATTTGGTAGTTTGCATATCCTAGAATACGCAATACCGGCTCGTTCCAGGTAAACAGCGCATCCTTTGTAAGCAGGAACTTCCAAAGTTATTTAAACAACATTATCGAATGAATGCAATTTCTCTTTTACTTAAAGCATCTGTCAGCCAATTTGAGTTTATTAGCGCTAAATCATCGGGGATATTTTCGGGGTTAAAGAATTTCAATTCCTGCGTCTCGCTATTTGAAAAGTTCGCGCAAACTGTTTCAGTTAGTCTTGCTTCAAAATATGAAGTAATGTATTGAACTGTTTTGTTCCTGTAAAAATAGGTTTGTGAACCTGGCGAAGAATAAACTCCTATGAGCCTAACGATGGTTGCTTTTACGTTTGTCTCTTCTTCTATTTCTCTCAATATAGCGTTTTCAATTGTCTCACCAAACTCAACGTGTCCGGATATAATGCACCATTTGTTTACGTCCTTTCGTTTTTGTAACAAAATTTCTCCATTGTCATTAAATATTGCGGCTGCAACCGCTGGTAATATTTGTTTTGGATTGTTTTTTTTCATTTTATTTCTGTCGGTTGATGTTTGCCATGCTCACAACGCCGGGAATGTTGTTAGTTGTAGTTTTATATATAACCAATGTTTTCAGTCAATTCAATTTTACTCTTCATAAAATTTCCTGAACCTCGTCCTACCAATTTATCATTTTCGTCAAATAAGGCGGAGTCTGCAATAAACAAATTATTGGACTTGAACTTAAGTTCTCCTATTGACTTTATTGTGCCATTTGAAACGGGTCTCAACAGTTGAACATTGAATGATACAGTATAAGCAAAAACATCTTCGACTATTGAATTCACTGCAAAGAAGGCGGCATCGTCGAGCATCTTAAAATAAACTGAACCATGAATAGCATTTGCAGCGTGAAAAAATTTTTTTTCTATTTTTAAAGTGAGTTCTGCCTTCTCATTGGAAATGTTTATTGTAATTCCCTTGTATAATTGATTATTTACCGGAGCGGATAAATACATTCGCTCAAGTTTTCTAAAGTGTGTTTCTATTTCTTTCATTTTT
>Ga0068860_100008877_pt1 | contig 10014 bp, 12 predicted proteins | sample KBSSwiS32_FD_66597 | JGI IMG/M metagenome (GOLD analysis project Ga0068860, IMG submission 66597) | Switchgrass rhizosphere microbial communities from Kellogg Biological Station, Michigan, USA - KBS Switchgrass S3-2 | ecosystem: Host-associated > Plants > Roots > Rhizosphere > Soil ...
GACTGAGGAAGCAGCCGGAGCCGTATTGTTCTTTTGCTCGCCGCTATCGGATTACGTATCCGGTGAGATTCTGATCGTCAGCGGCGGGGCTCGCGGCTGACAAACCGGTTGCCGCGAATAAAATACCGTAACGGCAGATCCGCCGATTTATTGATCCCGATCCGCGGCGATGTGACGATATCGAAATTTTCGTTGCCTGCCGGCGCGTGTATCGTGAGCGGCCCCCGGGTCAGGTCCGCGCCATAGTGTTCCAGAGTGATTCCCAAAGCGCGAGTGAGCTTACCTGGGCCATTGGAAAGATGCATCACGCCCGCTATGGGCTCCACCGCGCGGATCAGCACGCAGCCCGCGACGCCTTCGCGCTCTGCCACAACGTTGAGGCAATAATGCATGCCGTAAATCAGATAAACGTAGGCCCGTCCCGGCGGGCCGAAGATAACGCTGGTGCGTGGAGTGCGGCCGCGCGCCGAGTGTGCCGCCCCATCGTCTGTCGGGAGATACGCTTCCGTCTCGACGATGCGCGCCGCCGCCGCGCCGTAGCGGATTACCTTGCCTAGCAGATCGCGCGCCACCTCCACGGTCGGCCGCGCGTAGAAAGATCGCGGAAGCCGCACTAGAGTTCGAGCTTTCCCCGTACCACCATATCTTTCAACTTAAATTTGTACCTCACGGTGGCGCGTCCAATCTCGCTCGCCAGTTCGACTTCTTGATCCTCCAGTGTGATGCGCATTGCGCGCGGGAACCCGATCAAGACATCCACTGTGGAACCGATCGGCAGGAAGTCCACGGCAATAGGATGCAACGGTTGCTTGCCCCTCACCGTTAACGTGCTCTTCTCCGCGATACTCTGCCTGGCCTGGTCGCCACCGCCGGCGCTGACGATGGCGCCAGCCAAACCTGAGATCGCGACTACATAGATCGAAGGCTCGTCCGTTAGAAATTTCTGCGCCTCCGGTGAGATCGCCACGCGATCGCCATACTTCCCCAGCATCTGGGCCTGCCGCAGCGGCAGCGCACTCTGCCAGCGGACGATCACCGCGACCCCCACTTGGCTCTGCGGGCCCTGATCGAAATCGCTAGGTGCACTGCCCATGCGTCCTGCTCCCCCAGGCTCGCGTCCCTTGGGCGCTCCCGAGTCGTTCGACGATGCATCGCCGATAGGTGGTTGTCCGCTTCGTCCTTCCGCTGCAGGCGTCGTACTTCCAATTACTGCCCTAGCTTGCCGCGCCCACGGCGAGTTGTTGAATATCTTTAGTACATCCTTCTGGGTCCAATTCTGAAAAGGCTTGGCTTCCCACACATCGGTGGCCCAAAGTGCGGCGGGTGCCAAAACAGGGAAGAGAACGAGTTTGTTCAAGAGGGCAGCGCGCATACTACACTAGTTAGTTTCGCATGCGATTGTTCACCGCGATCGATATCCCCACCGATTTGACTGAGGCCCTGCGCTCCTTTGTGAGCCGCCTGCGGCCGACCGCTAAGATCTCTTGGAGTCCGGTTGAGAACCTGCACGTCACTACAAAATTCATCGGCGAGTGGCCGGAACAGAGGCTGGACGAAATGAAGCACGCACTGGCTTCCGTGCCCGTCACCGGCTCCATCGAAATCGCCGTGAAGGGGCTGGGCTGGTTCCCGAGCGAACGGCGGCCGCGCGTTTTCTGGACGGGCGTCAATGGCGGCGAGGCTCTGCGCACGTTGGCGCGGGCTACGGAAGACGTCGTGGCGGAACTAGGCGTTCCCGTCGAGAAGCGCGAATACTCTCCGCACCTGACCTTGGCACGAATCCGAGAAACAGTGGCACTCGACAGCCTGCATCAAATGCTTCAGTCCTTCCCGGCGGGTTGCGGTTTTGATTTCGGTTCCTTCCGCGCCACGCAATTCTTTTTGTATCTTTCCGCCGGCGGCAGGTACACGCAACTCGCAGGGTTTCCTTTGGCGTAAATTATGTCCGGACTCCTTGCGATTGTCATTGCGTACCTGCTGGGCGGAATCCCGTTCGGATTTTTGCTGGTGAAATTCAGCCGCGGAACCGATGTGCGGGAATCCGGCAGCGGCAACATCGGCGCCACCAATGTGCTGCGCACCACCGGCCGTGCCGCTGGCGTGGCCACTTTGGTGCTCGACATCGCCAAAGGCTTCGTTGCCGTTTGGCTCACCGCAAAACTCACCGATGACGCTCCTGAATGGACCAGCCTCGCGGCACTGGCTGTGATGGCCGGCCACGCCTTCCCCGTGTTCCTCAAATTCCAAGGCGGCAAAGCCGTGGCGACTTTCATCGGCGCCTTCGCCTATCTGACGCCGCTTCCGCTGGCTGCCGTGCTGCTGTTGTTCGTAGTCGCCGTCGCGGTCACGCGTTATATTTCCGCCGCTTCCATTCTGGCCGCAGCGACGTTCCCCTTTGGTGTGTGGATGATCCTGCATCCTCCCGTACAGGTGACCTTAGCGGCGTTTCTTGCCGGAGCCTTCATTGTGTACCGCCACAAATCCAACTGGTCGCGTTTGCGCGCCGGGACGGAAAACGTGTTTTCATGGGGTCAAAAGTGACGTTATCGATCGTTGGCGGCGGCAGTTGGGGCACGGCTCTCGCGATCGTGCTGGCGCCGCGCTTTGAACGCCTGCGTTTGTGGGTGTTTGAACCCGATCTCGCTGCCCGCATGACCTCCTCGCGTGAAAACGACGTGTTTCTGCCGGGACTGCGCCTCCCGGAAAACGTGGATATCGTGTCCGATCTACACGCGGTGATCGGCGGCGCTACTATCTTGCTGGGTGTCGTACCGTCGCACTATGCGCGCTCCTTGTATGAACGAGTTCTCCCCACCCTGGACCCAGCGACGATCTTCGTGAGCGCGACCAAAGGCCTGGAAAGCGGCACTCTATTGCGCATGTCCCAGGTGCTCTGCGAAGTGGTGCAGCCGAGATTCGAGCCGCGAATCGCAGTGCTCTCGGGGCCCACCTTCGCTCGGGAAGTCGCCAGCGGTGAGCCCACCACGGTAGTGGTCGCCTCCGCTCACGCCGCCACCGCCGCCGCGGTTCAAACCGCTTTCTCGGGACCCACTTTCCGTCTTTACACTAACGGCGATCTGGTGGGCGTCGAGATCGGCGGAGCACTCAAGAACGTGATCGCCATCGCCGCCGGAGTGGTGCAAGGACTAGGCCTGGGCAACAACACGCAAGCCGCCTTGATCACGCGCGGTCTGGCGGAGATCACGCGCTTGGCCGTCGCCATGGGCGGGCAGGCGACCACGCTAGCGGGACTCGCGGGTCTCGGCGACCTGGTACTTACCTGCGGCGGTGAACTGAGCCGCAACCGGCGCGTCGGAATCGAACTCGCTCGCGGCAGGAGCCTTGCTGAAATCACCGCATCCACGCCCATGATCGCGGAAGGTGTCGAAACCTGCGGCGCAGCCGTTGCCTTGGGAGCGAAACATGGAGTGGACTTGCCGATCATTTGCCAGATGGATGCAGTGCTCCACAGCGGCAAAGATCCCCGCGCTGCTATTCGTGACCTGATGGAGCGGTCGCTTAAGGGCGAGTAACTAGGCGCCCTTCACGCGGCGTACTTCCGCTGCGAGCGCCGGTGCGATTTCGAACAAATCGCCGACGATCCCGTAATCCGCGACCTCGAAAATCGGCGCGTTGGGATCTTTGTTGATCGCGACGATGGTCTTCGCGCCTTTCATCCCCACCAGGTGCTGAATCGCACCCGAGATGCCCACGGCGATGTATACCTTGGGCGCTACGGTCTGCCCTGAACTGCCCACTTGACGTTCCATGGGAAGCCATCCCGCATCGCAGATCGGTCGCGACGCTGCGAGCTCCGCGCCAAATGCTTCGGCGAGATCCTCAACAACGGGCAGGTTGGATTGTTCCTTGATGCCCCGCCCCACCGACACGATTATTTCCGCTGCCGTCAGGTCCACCGCGCGCGCTGCCTCGCGGAAGGGAGCTTCCGGCTTCTGGCGGATCTTGTCGGCGCTGAGTGCCGGTGCGAACGCCTCCACCGGCGCCGAGCCGCTTTCCAATGCATCCGCCCGCCACGCGCCCGCTTGCAGCGACGCGAACACGGGGCCCGCGCCGCTCACCCGCACATCCCCACTCAGCTTTCCTTGAAAGAATTGGCGCACCAGCGTCGGCGCACCTGCGTCAACGCGCGCCGCAATTACGTCACTAACCAGCACCTGCGAAAACCGCGTCGCCAGCTTGGGTGCGAAATCGCGCACCTGATAAGTGTGTGGGAACAGCACCACGGTTGGCTGGGTCTTCCGAATCAACTCTTCGACCGCAGCCGTGTAACCGTCCGCAGTGTAGGAATCCAGTAGATCATGCTCCACCGCCCACACTTTCGCTAGCTTCTTGGTGGCCGCTTCGCTCGCCAGCGTGCCGATTCCTTTGCCTGCCACCGCCGCTTCCACCGGTTGCCCGAGCGCCGCGCCCAACTGCTGGCCCGCGGCCAGCGTCTCCCAGGACATGCGATGCCACTGGCCGCCTTGCTGTTCGAGAACCACCAGAATACTCATAACACCCGCACTTCGAACTTCAGTTTTTCGACCAGTTGCGCCGCCGCCGACTTCGCGTCGCCTTCGAAAATTTGCGTCTGCTTGCTCTTCTGCGGCAAATACACTTTTTCAATGGTCGCCACGGCCGCCGCCGCACCACCCAATTCAGGGGGCGTCACGCTGCGGATCTCTTTGCTCTTGGCTTTCTTGATGCCCATCAGCGTCGCGTAGCGCAACTTATTCGAGCCGCTCTGCATGGTCAGCACTGCGGGTAGCGGCATTTCAATGTGCTGGAACCAGCCATTCTCCAACTCCCGCTTAACGCGGATGCTTCCTTCGCGCACATCAGCCTGCATGATGATGGTCGAGTGCGGCACGCCTAGCAACTCCGCCATGACCACGCCGGTTTGCCCGGAGCCCAAGTCGTCCGATTGCAGACCCGTCAGGATCAAATCCGGCTTTTCCGGCGCGACGGCCGCGGACAACAGCTTTGCCACTCCCAAAGTGTCGAGTGCGCCTAGGTTATCCGTGGCAATGTGAATCGCGCGATCGGCGCCCTTGGCTAGCGCTTCACGAATGGTCTGCGCCGCACGCTCCGGACCGGCGCATAGCACCACCACTTCACCGCCATGCTTTTCCTTCAACTGCAGGGCCTCTTCGAGCGCATAGGCGTCGGGCTCGTTAATCTCAAAGCTTAGGTCCGCTTCGTCGATCCATTTCCCCGATGAATCGGGATGCAAGGGCGAGTCGCGCAACGGAACCTGCTTGATCGCGACGAAGATCTTCATGGACGTTTGAAAATCAGGCAACCGTTGGTCCCGCCGAACCCGAAGGAGTTCGACAGCGCATAGTCGATCTTCATCGGCCGGGCCTTTCCGGGAACGTAATCCAGATCGCACTCCGGATCGGGATGGTCCAGGTTGATGGTAGGCGGTGCGATCTGGTCGCGAATCGCCATCACTGTAATGCCGGCTTCTAGTCCACCGGCGCCACCCAGCAGGTGTCCCGTCATGGACTTCGTCGAACTCACCGCAACCTTGCAGGCGTGTTCGCCAAAAACACGCTTGATGGCGAGCGTTTCAATACGATCCCCCACCGGCGTGGAGGTGCCGTGGGCGTTGATGTAATCGATCTGATGCGGTTCAATGCCCGCATCCCGCAGGCAGTTGCGCATCACTCGGTAAGCTCCATCGCCGTCTTCCGAGGGCGAAGTGATGTGATGCGCGTCGCCGGACATCCCATAGCCGGCAACTTCCGCCAGGATATTCGCGCCACGCCGCTTAGCGTGCTCGTATTCTTCGAGCACCAGGATGCCCGCGCCCTCGCCTACGATGAAACCGTCGCGGTCTTTGTCCCACGGCCGGCAGGCATGCGCCGGATCGTCGTTGCGCTGCGACAGCGCGCGCATCGCAGCGAACCCGCCGATTCCCATGGGCGTGATCGCGGCCTCCGTGCCGCCGCAGATCATGACATCGGCATCGCCGTATTGAATGATGCGGAAAGAATCGCCGATCGAATGGGCGCTGGTGGTGCAGGCCGTGGCCGAAGCCGAATTCGGCCCTTTCGCACCGGTGCGGATCGAAACGTAACCCGACGCCAAATTGATGATGGTGGCCGGAATAAAAAAAGGGGAGATGCGCGACGGCCCTTTTTCCAGCAGAATCCTGTGTTCGCGCTCGATCACTTCGAATCCACCGATGCCGCTGCCGATATACACGCCAGTGCGTTCGGCCTCTTCGCTATTTGTAACCTTGTAGCCCGAAGCCTGGTACGCGAATTCACTCGCTGCGATGGCGAACTGAATGAAGCGCCCCATTTTTTTGATTTCTTTTTTCTCGATGTAGAGCGCCGGATCGAAGTTCTTCACCTCGCCCGCAATGCGGCAATTGAAATCGGTGGGGTCGAACGCCGTGATAGGCGCGATTCCGTTCTCGCCGCGCTTGATGGCTTCCCAGACTGGTTCCGTGCCAATGCCAACCGAAGTCAGCATGCCGACTCCAGTGACTACAACTCTGCGTGACAAATTGGGACTCCCCAAAAACGGCCGGCCTACTTCTTTTTCGACTCGATATAGTCGACGGCGTTCTTGACGGTGGCGATCTTCTCGGCGTCCTCGTCGGGAATGTCTAGGTCGAATGCTTCCTCAAACGCCATCACCAACTCGACGATGTCGAGCGAATCGGCGCCCAGGTCATCGACGAAACTCGCGGTGGGATCGACTTGCGCTTCATCCACGCCGAGCTGCTCGACGATGATTTGCTTGACCTTCTGCTCTACGGACATGAAACCTCCACGTGTCTTTCGCCGGTTGGCGACGAGCGTCACTCCGCCAAGAACATGCGGGACGCTCAAACTCATTGATTCTACCGAGCCGGAGGTGGAAATCGCAAGCGCACCCGGGATTTGCCGGTAACTGCTTGAGTTTTGAATGGTGTTTTAGCCCAGCAAGCCGCCGTGTCCCAAGCACGCCACCTCCCAGCCGGAAACGCGGTAGCGCGCCAGCATGGGAGGCAAAACCAGATCGACTACATTCGGCTTGGCCGATCGGAAGCAACCCGGCGCGGAGACCACCGGGACTTCATCCTTATAGCCGAGCATGAACAGATTACCCGGCTCTACCGGCGCCAGGAAGCGCTCCAGTTGGCAGCCAATACGAGTCATGGCCCGGCCGATCACATCTTCCGGACCGGCCGGAGCCGTGGTCGAGCCCACTAGAATTACCGTCGGTTTTGCGCGCAGCAGGTGCTGCAGATTGCGCGCGGCGGCATCTTCTTCCTCCGTGCAGGCCAGTACGAAACTGGGGGCCACGCCGAACCGCTCCAGCCGCTGGCGCAGAATGCTTTCGAACAATTGCCGGGCGCGGTCGCCGTGTACCGGGTCCGAATACAAAACCCCGACGGTTGGATTCCGCACGGGCCGGGCCTGCAGAATCGGTCCGCGCTCCTTAACGATGTGAATCACCGCATCGAGCTGCGATTGCGCTACTGCGAAAGGAGCGCTCTTCACCGTCGCGATGCGCTGGCCTGCTCGCGCGAAACTGAAATTCGGCGTGGTGGCGATCACCACGCTCGCCAGGCAGTTAATCTCTCTCAGCAACTCATCGTCTACCAGCACGCAGCAGTCTTCGGTGGCAAACAGATTGGCCCGCCCGCCCGCCGCCAAACGGATCTCCAGACAGCCGCACCCCATCTCCTGGGCGGCTTGGCTTACCGCCTCGTCTTCGCCCACCTCCCCATCCTCGAGTTCCGTCACCCAAACTTGTGCCAGCCCCTCGGTCTCAAGCAAGCGCACGTCTTCCTCGTTCAGGACGTGACCCTTCCCCAATAACTTGCGGCCGCTAGGACGGAAGATGGTGCAACACAGAATTCTGCCGGCGGATTCCCGGATGTCCACAGTTCGCGCTTTCATTTGACCCTCCCCGTACGCCTTCGCTAATCGGTTACGTCCCAAGGCGGGTATGCCTGAACTTCGAGCGAAACCAAATCTAGGTGCAAGTCCCAGCTGCACGGCCTGGACTTGCTAGAGCATAGTGGAGGAATGATTAAAACAATCTCACAAAGAATTCGGTTATTCTTCGCGGATAACTACAATGAGCGTGGCTTATCCTACAACGAACCGGGTTCCAATGAGGGAACCCGCGAGTAGCTGGTCTAGGATACCGGGGTGGGCGCCGGGCGCGATCAATACCTGTTTCACGCCGTTGCGCAAAGCAGCCGCAGCAGCCTCAATCTTGGCCTGCATGCCGCCAGTAGCCACGCCGGAGGAGATCAGATTCAGTCCCTGCCCCGCCGTGAGTTGTGTGCAGATTTTGCCTTCCGCGTCGCGCACGCCTTCCACATCGGTCAGGAAAATTAGCTGATCCGCGGCGAATCCTTGCGCGCAAGCCACAGCCATTTGGTCACCATTTACGTTAAATATGGAACCATTCCGGTCCCCCGCGACGCACGCGACCACCGGGAGGTACAATTCCTTGACCAAGAGATCCAGCAATCGCCCATCCGAGGCCACGGGCTTACCCACTTGTCCGAGTTCGGGATCGAGTTGAACGGCATCTACGAGTCCGGCGCTCAAGCCGCTCAGCCCGACGGGTCGCGCGCCCGCCGCGCGCAGAGCCGACACTAGCTGCGCGTTCACGCTGCCCGCAAAGACCTTGACCACCGCATCGATCACTTCGGCGGTAGTCACGCGCAATCCATTCACGAAACGGCTCTCGACGCCCCGTTCCGCGAGGAATCGCGTCATCTGCTTGCCCCCGCCGTGAACCACCACCACCTGCTCGCGCTCGGCCTGCGCGGCGATTTCACGAGCCAGCCGTTCGCGGGACTCAGCTGCATCGAGCAACGTGCCGCCCAGTTTGATGAGAAGTTTCACGCCCGGCCTCTCATAACAGGCCAGCGGTTTCCGGGAATCCCAGCAGTAGATTCATGTTCTGCGCCGCTTGCCCCGCCGCGCCCTTCACCAGATTGTCGATGGCGGTAATCACCACGGCGCGGCCGGTGTTTGCGTCATAATGAACCCCGATATCGCAAAAATTCGTGCGCGATACCGCATGTAAATCCGGTGCTTGGCCCGCCGCGTAGAGCCGGACAAAAGGCTCATCCGCGTACGCTTCCTGGTAGACGGCGAGCAAATCCGTCGCCGAACTCACGTCTTTTGCCCGGAAATAAATGGTTTCGAGGATGCCCCGGTCGATCGGCAGCAACTGTGCCGTGAAGCTCAGCTCGTTTTCTTCCAGCCCCGACGTGCGTAGTACCTCTGGTACGTGCCGATGATTTAAGACCGAATAAACCGAGAAATTTTCGGTGATTTCGCAGAAACTCGTCTTAAGCGACGGTTTGCGCCCGGCCCCGCTCACGCCCGACTTGGCGTCGCACACGATCCCTGCGTCCCGCGCCACCACGCCCGCATCCACCAGCGGCTTGAGCGCCAGGTTCGCCGCCGTAGGGTAGCAACCCGGGTTCGACACCAGACGCGCTCCCGGAATCCGCGAGCGGTAGAACTCCGGCAGCCCATAGGCCGCCTCCGCCAGCAGCTCCGGATGGTTATGCGGCTCCTTGTACCACCGTTTATAGTTCTCCACCGTGCCCAGCCGGAAGGCCCCGCTGAGGTCGATCACCTTGGCGCCGGTTTCGAGCAGCGGCAGCGTGAGTTCCAGCGAAACGTCGGCCGGAGTGGCCAGAAACACCACTGCCAGACCCTCGGCATGCACCGTTTGCGCGGAAAACTGCGCGCGCCGCGGCCCCGGATGTCCCAAGGGACGCGCCCGATCGTCCGCTTCGCGGTGCTCCAGCAGCACGGGTTCTACTTGCGGATGCTTTTCAAGGATCGCGGCCAGCTCTGCCCCGCTGTATCCGCGGAAGCCCACAATGCCCACAGGAATTCGCATGACTAATTATTCATCCCAGTGAATAATTATACCATTCGAGCGACCGCGCTATAATAAAGGAGACCGCTCCGCTTGCGGTCGACTCTGTAGATCCCAAGCATGCTATCCGTCAACAACATTTCCATGCGCTACGGC
>Ga0068860_100008879_pt1 | contig 10013 bp, 12 predicted proteins | sample KBSSwiS32_FD_66597 | JGI IMG/M metagenome (GOLD analysis project Ga0068860, IMG submission 66597) | Switchgrass rhizosphere microbial communities from Kellogg Biological Station, Michigan, USA - KBS Switchgrass S3-2 | ecosystem: Host-associated > Plants > Roots > Rhizosphere > Soil ...
GCCCGCGTCGGCGGGAGAAGCGGCCTCCGCCGCCGTCGCCACTACGCCGTCCGCAAGCCCGCAGGCGCTCGAGCTCACCCGTCGCTACTTCGCCGCCATGCATATGGAAACCACCGTCGGCGCCACGGTGATGGCGATGATGCCGCAGATGATGGCCTCGTTCGCGCGGAACAATCCCAAGATGACCGAGGCGGACCAGAAGGCCGTGGTCGAGGCCGCCGCCGAGTCGACCCAGGTGATGATCGGCAAGATGATGGACAAGATGGCGCCCGTGTTCGCGACAAGCTTCACCGAGCACGAGCTGCAGGACCTGGTGGCCTTCTACGAGGGGCCGACCGGCCAGGCGCTGGTCGCCAAGACCCCCGCCTTCGCCGCCCGGATGAGCCCGATGCTGAGCGAGCTGATGCCGGAGATGGCCGCCGACATGCACGCGCGGCTGTGCGCGCGGGTGGCGTGCGTGGCCAAGCCGCCGGCCGCCCCGGCGAATCCATCCTGAGGGGCGGCCTAGTTCTTCGGATGCTTTGCGCGCCAGGCCTTCACCGCGCCCATGGTCTCCGTGACGTGCTCGTCCGGCGCCATGGCTGAGAAGACGTGCAGCACCGAGCCGTCCGGCGCGATGACGAACGAGGTCCGATTGGAGATCTCGCTGTCGCCGATCTTCATGCCGGCGAGCACTACGTCGTAGCTGCGCGCGATCTTGACGCCGGCGTCCGCCGCGACCGGGAACTTACCGCCACAGTGTTCTGTTTCCTTTGAAAAATCTGCCAGTTCGCTGACCTTACCGGCGGTCACGCCGACAACGGACGCGCCCAGCGCCTTGAAGTCGTCGGCGGCGTCGGAAAACTTCTTCGCCTCGATGTTGCAGCCCTTGGTGTGCGCGGCCGGGAAGAAGAACAGCACCACCGGCCCCTTCTTCAGCGTATCGGCGAGCTTGTAGGTGAACGGCTGGCCGGCGAGGTAGGCGGGCGCGGTGAAGTCGGGAGCCTTGGCGCCCACTTTGATCGCAGCGAGTACGGGCGTGGCGGCGATGGCGGCCAGGACGAAACCGGCGGCGAGGCGTTTCATGGGGATCTCCCTAGATGTCGGCCGGAATAATGCCGCCCATCCTTCGGGTCTGGAAAGCGCGTTGTCCGCGGCGCGGCTTGCCGCTCCCTTGCCGCCGCCGGTCTGATCCCCTAACCCTCGCGGCGCGGAATCGAGCCGGCGAAGGAGCCCCTCATGAGCCTTGCTTTCATCTTCCCGGGCCAGGGCAGCCAGGCGGTCGGCATGGGCGCGGACCTCGCGCAGGCGTTTCCCGCCGCTCGCGAGGTGTTCCAGGAGGTGGACGACGCCCTGGGCCAGCACCTGTCGCGGCTGATGCGCGACGGGCCCGAGGAGGAACTCACCCTCACCGAGAACGCCCAACCGGCGCTGATGGCGACCAGCCTCGCGGCCATGCGGGCCCTGGAGCGCGACTTCGGCGTCGGCGTCGAGAAGTCCGCCTTCGTCGCCGGGCACAGCCTGGGCGAATATTCGGCCCTCGCCGCGGCCGGCGCGATCGGGCTCGGCGACGCGGCGCGCCTCTTGAAGCTGCGCGGGCAGGCGATGCAGCGGGCGGTTCCCGTGGGCGCCGGCGCCATGGCCTCGCTGATCGGCCCCAAGGCCGACGTGGCCCTGGCCGAGGAGGCCGCCCAGGCCGGCGCGGCGGTGGGCGTCTGCGTGGTCGCCAACGACAACAACCAGGGCAACGTGGTGATCTCCGGCGACAAGGCCGCGGTGGACGCCGCCATCGTCAGGGCCAAGGAACTGGGCGCCCGGGCGATCCTGCTGAACGTCTCCGCCCCCTTCCATTGCCCGCTGATGAAGCCTGCCGCGGAGGAGATGGCGGCGGCCCTCGCCGAGGCCCGCATCCAGGCCCCGCGCGCGCCGCTGGTGGCCAACGTCACCGCCCGACCGACCCACGACGCCGACGAGATCCGCCGCCTGCTGGTGGACCAGGTCACCGGCCGGGTCCGCTGGCGCGAGAGCGTCGCCTGGCTCGCGGAGACCGGTGGCGTGACCCGCTTCGCCGAAGCCGGCGCCGGCAAGGTGCTTTCCGGCATGGTCAAGCGCATCGCCCCCGACGCGGAGGCCGTGGCGCTCAACGCCCCCGCCGACCTGGAAGCCTTCGCCAAGAGCCTGTGAGGAAACATCGATGTTCGACCTGACCGGCAAGACGGCGCTGATCACCGGCGCCAGCGGCGGCATCGGCGCGGAGATCGCCAGGGCCCTGCACGCCCAAGGCGCCCATGTGGTGCTGTCCGGGACGCGCGACGCGGTCCTGAAGGAGCTGGCCGGCGACCTGGCCGCCCGCGCCTCGGTCGCCGTGGCGGACCTGTCCGATGCGGCCGCCGTCGACGGCCTTGTGGACGCCGCCGAGGCCGCGGCGGGCCAGCCGCTGGACATCTTGGTGGCCAACGCCGGCGTCACCCGCGACGGCCTCTTGCTGCGCATGAAGGACGAGGACTGGGCCGCCGTGCTGCGGGTCAACCTGGAGTCCTACTTCCGCCTCTCGCGGGCGGCGGTGAAGGGCATGATGCGCCGCCGGTCCGGCCGCATCATCGGCATCACCTCGGTGGTGGGCGTCACCGGCAATCCGGGCCAGACCAACTACGCGGCCTCCAAGGCCGGGATGATCGGCTTCTCCAAGGCCCTGGGCGCGGAGGTTGCGACCCGGGGGATCACCGTGAACTGCGTGGCCCCGGGCTTCATCGAGAGCCCGATGACCGACGCCCTCAACGAAGCGCAGAAGAGCCAGATCCTCTCCACCATCCCCGCGGCGCGCCTGGGACAGGGGGCGGAAGTGGCGGCGGCCTGCGTCTATCTGGCGAGCGCGGAAGCGGCCTACGTGACCGGCCAGACGCTGCACGTGAACGGCGGCATGGCCATGATCTGAAGCGGCGCTAGTCGCTTTGAAATGAACATGCTACGTCGGCCTCGAATCCGGTCCGGCAGGTCGCCGCAGCCTATTTCCCGACGGTTGACATGACGTCTGCTGTCGCCGATGCAACAGTTGAACGAAAAGGGACGACATCGAATGTCCGATATCCTTGAACGCGTGCGGAAGATCGTCATCGAGCACCTCGACGCGGACCCGGAGAAGGTGACCGAGAAGGCGAGCTTCATCGATGACCTGGGGGCCGACAGTCTCGACAACGTGGAATTGGTGATGGCCTTCGAAGAAGAGTTCGACATCGAGATCCCGGACGACGCCGCCGAGCATATTCAGACGGTTGGCGATGCTGTGAAGTTCATTGGAGAGCGCCTGGGCGCCTGACGCCAGTTATTCGCCGTCGAGTTCACGCCGCCGCGTTGCTGAAAGGCCCTTGCGCCCCGAAGCCGCGGCGGTCTTCGTATGGGCGTTGTGCAATTGAGAGATTCCATGCGTCGAGTCGTCGTCACGGGCATCGGGTTGCTCACCCCCCTGGGTCAAGGCGCCGAGCTAAGCTGGGCGGCGATCCTCGCCGGCAAGTCCGGCGCCGGCCGCATCACCACCTTCGATCCTGCCGACTACGCCTGCCAGGTGGCCTGCGAGGTGCCCAGGGTCGATGGGCGCGGGGGCGGCGGGCCTGACGTCCCGGGCTCCTTTGATCCCGACCAGACCATGGCGCCCAAGGACCAGCGCCGGGTGGACGACTTCATCCTCTACGCCATGGCCGCCGCCGACGAGGCGGTGCGCGACGCCAACTGGATGCCCGAGGACCGCGCGGAACTCGAGCGCACCGGGGTGATCATCGGGTCGGGAATCGGTGGGCTGGCGACCATCGAGAAAACCTCGGTGGAGCTGTTCGAGAAGGGGCCCAGGCGGGTCAGCCCGTTCTTCATCCCCTCGGCGCTGATCAACCTGGCCTCCGGCCAGGTATCGATCCGCTACGGATTCCGGGGTCCGAACCATTCCGTCGTCACCGCCTGCGCCACGGGCGCGCATGCGGTGGGCGACGCCACGCGCCTCATCAAGTACGGCGACGCCGACGTGATGATCGCCGGCGGCGCCGAGGCGGCGATCTGCCCGGTGGGCGTCGCGGGCTTCATCGCCTGCCGCGCCATGTCGACGCACTTCAACGACGATCCGCAGCGCGCCAGCCGACCCTACGATAAGGATCGCGACGGTTTCGTGATGGGCGAGGGCGCGGGCGTGCTGGTGCTGGAAGAGCTGGAGCACGCCAAGGCCCGCGGCGCCAAGATCTACGCCGAGGTGATCGGCTACGGCCTGGCCGGCGACGCCTACCACATCACCGCCCCCGCCGAGGACGGCGACGGCGGCTTCCGCGCCATGAAGGCTGCGGTGAAGGACGCCGGCATCGATCCGGCTGACATCGATTACATCAACGCCCACGGCACCTCGACGCCGCTGGGCGACGAGATCGAGCTGGGGGCCGTCGAGCGGATGCTGGGCCAGGCGGCCGGCAAGGTGACCATGAGCTCGACGAAGTCCGCCACCGGCCACCTGCTGGGCGCGGCCGGCGCGATCGAGGCCGCCTTCACCTGCCTGGCGATCCGCGACCAGATCGCGCCGCCGACCATCAACCTCGAGAATCCCTCGGTGGACACGCCGATCGACCTGACGCCCAACAAGGCCAAGCCGATGGCGATCGACATCGCGCTCTCCAACAGTTTCGGCTTCGGAGGCACCAACGCCTCCGTGCTCTTCAAGAAATTCACGTGAGCGCCGCGCCGCGATCCGGCGCATCGGGCGGCTTGACGCGGGGCCGCCGCTGGGCGGTTGGCCTGATCGGCGCGGCCGCCTCCCTGGCGGTGGTCGCGCTGGCGGTGTTCGCCTGGGCGATCTGGTCCTACGAGGGGCCGGGCCCGAAGGCGCGCAGCGGCGAGGGCACCACGGTGATCCTGCGCCATGGCGCGAGCCTGGCGGAGGTCGCCTCGACGCTGGAACGGTCCGGGGTGGTGGGATCCTCCTCCGTGTTCATGGCCGCCGCCCAGCTGACCGGCGCGGCGCGCGAACTCAAGGCCGGCGAATATGCGTTCCAGTCGCGCGCGCCGATGGCGAAGATCCTCGACGCCATCCGCAACGGCCGGGTGGTCCGCCGGCTGCTGACCATCCCGGAGGGCTTCACCTCGGAGATGGCCGCCGACGTGCTGCAACGCACCGCCGCGCTCTCCGGCGACGCGCCGCAGGCGCCCGAAGGCGCCCTGTTGCCCGACACCTACCAGTTCGAGCGCGGCGACGACCGCGCCGCCGTCCTCAAGCGGATGATGGACGCCCGAGATCAGACGCTCGCCATGCTGTGGGCCAAGCGCCAGCCGGGCCTGCCGTTCGCGACGCCGGAGGAGGCGGTGACGCTGGCCTCCATCGTCGAGAAGGAGACCGCCGTGCCTTCCGAGCGGCCGCGGATCGCCGCGGTGTTCATCAACCGGCTGCGCGCCGGCATGCGACTGGAGAGCGATCCGACCATCATCTACGGGGTCTCGGGCGGCCGGCCCCTGGGGCGCGGGATCCGCCAGTCCGAGCTGATGGCGGCGACACCCTACAACACCTACGTCATCGCCGGCCTGCCGCCGACGCCGATCTGCAATCCCGGCCGGGCGGCGCTGGCCGCAGTTCTGGACCCGCCGAAGTCGACGGAGCTGTTCTTCGTCGCCGACGGCTCGGGCGGCCACGCCTTCGCCTCGACCTTCGCCGAGCACCGCAAGAACGTCGAGAAATGGCGCGGCGTGGAGAAGACCCGCGCCGCCGTGGCCATCGCGCCGAAGGAGGTGGCCGCCAAATGAGCGCGCAGCCCCACGCAGGAGCCGCCTGATGCCGCTCTCCGGCATGACTGGCTTCGGACGCGCCGAAGGGGCGCAGGGCGACTGGACCTGGGCTGTTGAAGCCCGCTCGGTCAACGGACGCAACCTGGAGGCCCGCTTCCGGGGGCCGCCCGGCTTCGAGGCGCTGGACCGCGCCGCGCGCGAGGGGGCCCAGGCGCGGTTCCAGCGCGGCCAGCTCAACATCGGCCTGCAAGCCCGCCGCGTGGAGGCCGCCGGCGCTGTGCGCCTCAACGTCGAGGTCCTGGAACGCTACCTGCAACTCGGCGCGGCGTTGGTCGCCGAGGGCCGGGCGGCTCCGCCCAGCCTCGACGGTCTGCTGGCGCTGCGCGGCGTCGTGGAGGCCGGCGACGCGGTCGCCGACCCGGAGGCCCAGGCCGCCCTGGAGGCGGCCGTCGCGGGCTCCATCGGCGCGGCCCTGGACGCCCTGGCCGTGGCGCGCGCCGAGGAGGGCGCGGCGCTCTCGGTGGTGCTGTCTGGACTGCTGGAAAAGATCGCGGGCCTGGTGGCCGCGGCGGAGGCGCTGGCGGGGGACCAGCCGCGGGTCATCAAGGAACGGTTCGAACGGCGGATGAGCGAGCTTGCGGGCGACGCGGCGGGGCTGCAGGACCGGATCGTCACCGAGGCCGCGGCCATGGCCGTGAAGGCCGACGTGCGCGAGGAGCTGGATCGCCTGGCGGGCCACGTCGTCGCCGCCCGCGCGCTGATCGACGGCGACGTCGCGGCCGGCCGCCGGCTCGATTTCCTCACGCAGGAGTTCATGCGCGAGGCCAACACGCTGTGCTCGAAATCCGCCCTGCCGGCGCTCACCACCGTGGGCCTGGAGCTCAAGGCGACGATCGAGCAGTTCCGCGAACAGGTGCAGAATGTCGAGTGACGGCGCAAAGGGGGGGGCGGGCGCGGCGCAGGGCCGCCGCGGGCTGCTGCTGCTGATCTGCTCGCCCTCGGGCGCCGGCAAGACCTCGCTGTCGCGCCGGCTGGTGGCCGATCACGCCGATCTGGAGCTGTCGGTGTCGGCGACCACGCGTCCGCCGCGGCCCGGCGAGGTGGAGGGGCGCGAATACCACTTCGTGGACCGCGCCGCGTTCGACGCCATGATCGAGCGTGGCGAGTTCCTCGAATGGGCCGATGTGCATGGCCAGCGCTACGGCAGCCCCAAGGCGCCGATCTTCGCCGCGCTGGAGGCCGGCAAGGACGTGATGTTCGACATCGACTGGCAAGGCGCCCTGCAGATCGTCTCGTCCGCCCCGGACGACGCCGTGCGGGTTTTCATTCTGCCGCCCTCCATGGCCGACCTGGCGCGGCGCCTGCACGCCCGCGCGCAGGATCGCGAAGACGTCATCCAGACCCGCCTGGAGCGGGCCTATGGCGAGATCGAGCAGGCCGAGACGTTCGACTATGTGATCGTCAACGAGGATTTCGACCGGGCCTATGCGGACCTGGCGCACATCTACCACGGCGAACGCCTGCGCCGGGCCCGGAACCCCTGGGTCAAGACCCTCGTCGCGACCCTGCTGGCGGAAAAGCTCTAAACAGCCTCAGTGCTTGGCTGGCGCGGCATGCGGCTCGCCGGTCGCGTGCGCCGCCTCGGGCGCGGCGGGCGCCGCAGCGGCTTCCGCCGTGTTTCCGGCCGCCGGCGCGGCTTCGGGCGCGGGCTGCGGGGTCGCAGGTTCGTTGATATCGACCTCTTCCGCCGCGGCGGCCGCGGCCGCGGCGACCTCGGCCGCCGTCCCCGGCGCCTCGAACTCTATGCCGGACGCCTCGGCCTTGGGGTGCGCCTCGGCGGCCTCGTCCTTCTTGCCGCAGGCGGCGCAGGTCAAGCTGAGGGCCGCGATGGCCAGGACAATTCGGATGCGCATGGTCCCCCGCTTTTAGGGCGATTCCGGGCGGTTTGCGCGCCCGCCCGCAGCCGTGTTCAGGCTGCGCTGGCGAAATACCGCGCCCTATGGTGGAAAAAATGCATTTTTCGCTCAAAAAGTCGAGCCGTGGTGACGGAACGTAAAACATGCCGTGGCAACCTTACCGCAAACAATTGGAGGCTCGCGCATGAGCGGAGCACTTGAGCTAGGGGCGGTGGGGCTCACGACTGCAGTGATGTGCCTGGGCGCTTATATTTACGCCTTTATCTGGAAACCGATCGGCGGGCGCTGGCTGCAGATCCTCGGGCTTATCGCGACGCTGCTGGCCCTGGTTATGCTTTCATTCGACCTGCGCGTGGGAACTTTGATCGGGGCGCCGCTTAACCGCGTGGCCGCGGAAAGCTTCCTCCTGGTGGCGTCGGTGGCCCAGGCGATCTCCGCGCTGCGCCGTCGCCGCGGCGAACGCCGTGGCGAGCGCCGGGGCGACGCGCCATCCATGAGCGAGACTTCGACGCAGTTCGCCAAGAGCTGATCCGCGCGCGGGCGCTTCGTTGCGCCCGCGCGCCGGTCCCGCCATGTTGCGCCATGGTCGGCGAACTGGTCATCCGCCCGGCGCGCGCCGACGAGCGTGAGGTGCTCGAGCAGCTTCAGTGGCGATCCTCCCTGATCTGGGAGTCCCACCGTGACGACCTGCTGGCCCACCCCGACGCCATCGACCTGCCCGCGGAATGGATAGCGGCGGGACGGGTGTTCGTGGCCGAGCGCCTGGGGGAGGCCGTCGGATTCTGCGTGGTCCTGAGCCGCGGCGCCGGCGAGGCCGAGCTCGACGGGATGTTCGTCGATCCCGGCGCGATGGGCGGCGGTGTGGGACGCGAGCTCATGGCGCAGGCCGAACGCATCGCCCGCAGCGAGGGCGCAGGCGTCCTGATGGTCGTCGCCGACCCGCACGCCGAACGCTTCTATCTCAAGCTCGGATTCGAGCGGGCCGGGGAGACCGTCACCCGCTTCGGCGCCGCGCACCTGTTGCGAAAGCCGTTGCTGTAACGGCCTCCTGCGCTGTGACGATTCAATGCAAGAGCTTTCGAAGACCGACGTTCGGTAAAGCGACCGCTACCAAGAGCATTCGGGCGCCGGCATTCTGCCGTAATTCGGGATCATACAGGCGTTGAATGGAATAGAGCGGCGCTCAGGCGACCAAGACCTCTCCGCGCCATAACGACGCAACCTCGATTTGTTCACGGATGCGTGGCGAGGGGCGTGTATGTGTCCTGCAATCATTCATCAGACCTGCATGCACCCGCCGTTTCCAGATATGTTCTCCAGCACGTCCGCGAACTCGACCGACAGGCGTTTGGACACGAGGCGCTGCGCCTTGGCGGCGGCCGGCGCATGAGATCCCCGGCCTGGGCCTATTGGGTGGCGAGCCTGACGATCGGCGTGGTCGGCTTCGCCCTGGCGGTCGTCGTCGCCACGAACCCTTCCTGACGCAGGGCGCTGAGCGCAGCGTCGCGAAGTATACATAAAGAATAATTAGAACCGACAATATTTTGCCAGAACTATGCCTCGTTTTACCGAGGATTAAGCGTGACGTGCGAAATAATATCACGTGTCGCGATATTGCGGCTGCGAATGGGGTCGACAATGTCTGCTTTTATTAAGCGATTTACCAAAGATGAGTCGGGAGCCACGGCGATCGAGTACGGCTTGATCGCAGCTCTGATCGCGCTTGTTCTAGTGGCTGCTTTGAGTGTGCTTGGGCCGAAGATCGCCGGTACATTCAACAACGTTGCGAGCAACATGCCGTAATTCGCGTTGGCCGCCGCTGCGCCTTTGCGCGGCGGCGGTTCGCGGATCACCTCCTGGCGTTCAGCCAGGCGTCGGCGAGGTCGAGGAAACCCTCGACGGAAATGGTTTCGGCGCGCGCTTCCGCGGACAGGCCGGCCGCCTCGCAGAGCCGCTCCCCACCCAAGGCCTTGAGGCTCGCGCGCAGCATCTTGCGCCGCTGCCCGAACGCGGCGCCTGTCACGGCCTGCAGGGCGGCCAGCCGCCGATCATCCGGACGGTCTGCGCGAGGCGCCAGGCGCACCACGGCGGAATCCACCCGCGGCGGGGGCGTGAACGCCCGGGCGGGAACGTCCATCACCCGCTCCACATGGGCGCAGGCCTGGGCGATGACCGACAGCCGTCCGTAGGCCTCGGCGCCGGGCGGCGCGGCGATCCTCAGCGCCACCTCCTTCTGGAACATCAAGGTCATGGCGGTGGGACGAAACGGCCCGGTCAGCCATTTCAGCAACAGCGGCGTGCCCACGTTGTAGGGCAGATTGGACACCACCGCGGCCGGCGCGCCCTGGGCGAGGGCGGTCTCGTCGATCG
>Ga0068860_100008880_pt1 | contig 10013 bp, 12 predicted proteins | sample KBSSwiS32_FD_66597 | JGI IMG/M metagenome (GOLD analysis project Ga0068860, IMG submission 66597) | Switchgrass rhizosphere microbial communities from Kellogg Biological Station, Michigan, USA - KBS Switchgrass S3-2 | ecosystem: Host-associated > Plants > Roots > Rhizosphere > Soil ...
GGAGAGGGCTTGGGAGCGTGAAACGGCATCAGCGTATGCAGTCTCATCGAAAGTACTACAGGCACCCCGCCGTCTCAGGGCCGTGAGCAGCTCACGTCATCGACGCTGACCCAGACGACCTCGGTCGAGTGCTTTGCTTCTCCGGTGTCGAAGTAACTGCGGTCCACGACGATGGACCGGTTGGCGCCGCCGGGAATGTTGTAATCCAGCTGCTTGCTGTCGACTCTCTTGAATCCTTCGTCGGTTTGCCACGCGGCTTGATACTGGATGACTCCGGTGCAACCGCTGTTACGGCACTGATCACCGTTGATGCCGAACACGATGCGAAATTCGTCCTTGCCGACGCGCATGACGAGCGGTTGCTGGGTGACATCGACAATACATGATGCGGACGCGGCCGAAGCGCTCCCCAACTGCAGTGCGACCGTCAAAACGAAAAGCGAAGCTCTCATCAAGAAACCTCCAGGTCAGCTCCCCCTTCTCACGCCGCAGCCCCGTCGAAGGGTTCCGGAAACCGATGCATGAGTCATGATGCGTCGCAGCAGACGATCTGTTTTTCTCCGGCTTGCGTTAACTAACCGCTATTGCTGCATCGCAGCATATGAGGATAAACGAACGTATGAATAATGCAAATCTCCATATGTTCACCACAGCCGAAAGGTTCGGTCGCATCGCCGATTGCGGCATCAGTGGCGGGCCTCGGTTAGCGGCGGATTCGATGAGCCGTCCAGGGCGGAATGCGATCCGGCGCTGCACTCCGGATCGGTGGAATGTGTGCCCTTGTCCGCGGTACTTGCCGGCGAGAGTCGCACGATCCGGATGTCGGCCGAAACAATGGCACCGGACGCGCGTCTCGCTCGCGTCAGGACTTGTCATGGCGCACGTAGGCGCAAAGCTCCGACTGTTGATTCTGCGTGTGCGTACAAGACCAATAGGCAGCGCGACCGATGTCCCGCGACAAGCGGCCGAAATCCAGCCCTTCGTAGCCTTCGAGACAGGCTGGCCCGTCGCGGCACAGATACAACGCCAGCGACGCAACCGACTCCGCCGCGCGCGGGGCGCCGAGGCGCGAACACTCTTCCATGGCGCCCGGCGTATCCGCCAAGCCATGCTCGGCTCCGATGATCATGCCGAAAACATGGAGCACGTCGGGATCATCGGGCCGCGCGGCCCGCTTCAGCAAGCGGCGCGCGTACGCGCTGAACGCGGCACGGTCCTCATCGCTGAGCGTGTTCCAGGGATTGCGATCGAGAAACGGCCCGAAATTGTCGCGCATCCAGGTGAGCAACGCCGGCGCGCTGTGCTGCTCGGCGGCAGCGAGTGTCGAAGCAACGAAACCGGCGTCGAGTTGCGCCATGCGTTGCGTTAAATCGTCCCATCCGCGCCGAGTATCCGCGGCCCGCGCCTCCTCGCTCGCTCGCCGCTCTTCGTTGATCTGCCGCAGACGTTCGGACTCCTCATCGGCGATCCGCTGCTCACGCCGATGCTGGCGTGCGTGGATGTCGGCGAACCCGAGGCCGGCAACCAGCACGGCGCCGCTCGCGATGAGGACGGATGCAACGAGCGACAACCCCATAGGCGGCCGGTGCCTGACCGCAGCGACGACTTGCAACGCCGCCACGACGACGGCCGCGGCGATGGTGCCCGCGATGAACCCGCCGAGCGCCCACCAGAGGTCGCGGCCGCTCGGCCCGACCACGCTGGTGCTATGCACATCGGGCGTGCGGCTGGCCAAGCCGATGTAAATCGGCCACGCCAGCAGCAGGATTGCGATCACGACGAGTACGGCACCGATCAAGCGTACAAACGAACTTACGTGTGCGCGTTCCCGGCCTTTGTGTACCTTGCGTGATCCAGTGTTCATGGATTTAGCGACCCTGCTCGACGCCGCCTACGCCGTGGATCGAGACACTGGCGCCGGCAGCGGAACGTACGATAGCGATCAGACCTTGATAAGTACACCGCTCCACGCCGGCCAATCTCTCGTGGGAGCATGGCCCTACGGGAGCCCTGAACAGGCCGTCATTCCAGCGCAAGCTTTAGCGAAGGCTAGGATCCAGATTTTCTCCCGACTCGCGCCTCCTGGCGCTTGCAGTTCGGGCCAGCTTCGCTGTTCGCGCGCGCTTTGACGCGCGCAGTCGCCTGGAAGACGAGCAAGAGAATGACGAGCAATGGTTTATCCAGAGATCAAGACTGCGTGCCGAAGGCTCCATCAGCCTGAAACGTGGCGCGAATCTCTGCCAGACCCCTCACAGCGGATCGAATCCGTTGCCGAAGATCGCGTCGCACCCTTGCTCGAGCGCGGCCCGGCTCGTACCGAACGTCGATGCGTTGTCGACGTCCGTGCTCGCGGCATCCGGCGCCGCGTTGCCGGTGAATGCATTGCCGCAACCGGTTACCTCGGGCAATGCGAGCGGCATGCCCTGATCGTTGCCATTGTCATTGCCGAGAATGTGCAGCGCGAACAACGCGCCGCCCTTCGCCAAGCCCGGATTGCCGGACGATGCGCCGACCGTGCTGGAATTGTCGTTGAATTGATCGCCGACCAGATCGAGCGTGCCGCTGCGGATGAAGATTGCGCCACCGAACGCGGCGCCGCCGCCACCGCCACCCTCGAACACACCGCCGCCGCCAAAACCCGGTGCGCCGGACTGACCGTTGTGATAACCCAAGCCCCCCGCGCCTGCGCCGGCGCCGAAGCCGCCGTTGCCGCCGAGGCCGCCGTCGCCGTAGGCGCTGGAACTGCCACCGGCGCCGCCGCCGGCGCCAAATCCGCCCGCCCCGCCAGCACCGGCGAGAAAGCTGTTGACGTTGCCGCCGGCGGCGCCGCCACCGCCTCCCCCGCCGCCAAATCCGCCGGCGGCGCCGAACTGGCCCGGCGTCGACGGACCCGAGGACCCACCGCCGCCGCCGCCGCCGCCGCCGAATTCACCGTACCCCGCTCCGTACCCGCCAGCGACGCCGCCGGTTCCACCGTAACCGCCGAATGCCGCACCGCCGCCACCGGCGCCGCCGTTGGTCCCACCGTTTTCGGACGGGTACGTATCACCGCCGCCGCCGCCACCGCCGCCAAAGCCGCCGGACCCGCCGTTGAATCCGTTGATGGACTCGTCGCCGCCCGCCCCGCCCGCGCCGAACATTCCGCCACCACCGCCGCTGCCGCTGCCGTCACTGCCGGCGCCGGGCCGAACGTAGCCGGCCGCGATGCCGCCGACCGCGCTGTTCGAAGCGAACGTGCTTGCGCTCACGCCAACATGGCCGCTGAAGACGAACAGCGCGCCACCGAGCCCCGCCCCGGCGCCTGCACCACCGCCGGCATCGAAGCCGTCGACGGTATTGCCGCCATGGGCGACGCCCGCATTGAACGCGAGATTGGAGAACGTCACATTCGGCGTGCTGCCCGCGTCGCCGATGAAAAACAACCGATGCGCGCCGTCGCCGGTAATCGTGCGCGGCGTCGCTCCGCTGCCGACGAAGTCGATATCCGAGACGATCGCCGGCAACTCGTCGGTCAACACGGTGCTCGCACCGCTGATCTTGATCGTGTCGCGGCCGCTGCCGGCGACCGCACAGCCGGCGACCGGCCCATCGAAGTTCGCGCTATCGATCGCCTTGTCCAGCGTGCAGGTCGCATCGACGACGATCACGTTCGCGTGTCCGTCGGAAATGGCGGCGAGCGCCGCGACGATCGCGCCGGCGAGGCGCGTCAACGGTGGAAGTCGACTGGTGCTCATGTTCGTGTCACTCCAGAAGCCGGGTTTCGCACAGCGCTGGATGCGCCTTCTCCCGGTGCTGTATCGACTAACGGCAAAACGATCGTGCAACCATCAAGCCGCGGCGTGTAGCAGTCCACCCATCACCCGTTACGCCCGGACTTTGCCCTGTAAGACATGACACCCCAAAATTCTGCATGTAGCGCGATATCATTTGCGGACGACACGGCCCGCCGTCATCCAACTTCGCGATCTTGAGAAGGAAACCGCTTGACGCTTCATTCCCGGCGCGACACCATCGGCGCTACACCCCACTTTTGGGGTCTATTTGTGGTTTGGGCCCAACATGCACGTAACTACTTTGCTTACGGTCCTTCTTACTGCAGCGGTTCCAGGCGCCAATCTTTCCTACGATCAGGCTAAGGCCTTTGCGGACCGGGACGAAGGATCTTTGTCACAAAGCCAAAGCCAGCAACTTGTCGCATCGCAAGGCAAGGCGGGTGGTGAGGCGCATGCCACTTGCGTATCGCCTAGCTCCAAATCAGATCTCTCGCCTTATGCGGTGGTGATGGAGCTAGACTCGTCGGGTAAGGTCATTCGTACGTGGCTGCAGGGCAAGTCGGCCCTGGCAGTCTGCTTCAACGGTCAAATGGCAAAGAAGAGCCTTTTCGTTCCGCCTCATGCTCCGTTTTACACGTCGTACGAGATGTCGTGGGAACCCTAACCATTCGTTCAATGCGACCGTGATGTGTCGGTACGAAAATCCAGCGCCCGGCGCGGCGTATTAACCCAAGCGCTATGCCGCACTGAAATGGACGCAAAGATTGATACCATCGCAAAACACCTTGAGCGCGCTGGATTTGCGTTTGAGCCTGCCAAAGGATGTCCTTGGCTCGAATCCATCGAGGCATCCTTTGGCAAGCGTCTGCCGGAACCGTACCGCAGCTTGATCGAGCGCTATCGCTTCGCCGAGTTCGGCGTTCCAGGCTTCGAGTCGTTTTCAAATCTCGGGGAACAGTCCGGCTATGACATTACGGACGCACCGTTCAAAGATCCAGCGCTTCGTGAATGGCTCATTCCGCGAGGCTACCTACAGATCGGTCGCCCCCAATTTGCTAATTACGACCCGGTTTGCTTCGACATGCGGAGCAATCCAAAGGCTCCGCAAATCGTTCGCTTCAATCACGAAGATTGCAGAGTCATTCGCGTGGCTTGCTACGGGTGCGGCATAACTATTCGTTCAAGCGGACCGCTGCGACGGGCTGGGGTACTATCATGCGCTACGCGGCAGCGGCCGCTTAACTCAAGCGTTAACCTGCTTAAATGAGGGTGTTCGAAATACGTTGCGACGAAATTCCTATCGGTCATTCAGCGCTCGAGCTGGGTGATCCACCGATGGGCGTGGCTTTTGGCCGATTTGTCCCTCTACCAGCGTATTCCCACGTTCAAGCGGCTTGCATTGCGTCAACGAAGAATCCATCACAAAAGCAATTAGTACTCACTGTCCGTCAGCCCGACGGCTCCTTGCTAACAGCGCACGGTGTGGGCATTGATGATCTTGGCGAGGGCGAGATTGAGGTTACTGCCATTGGCATACCTTATCCTTTGTACGAGCAGATCTTCCCCAAGCACGTGCAGGCTTATCAGAACCAATTCTCAAGCGCAGGCTAACTATTCGTTCAAGCGGACCGCTGCGATGGTCTGCGGTACTATCTGGCCGCGGTCAGCAGCGGCCGCTCAACTCAAGCGTTATGCAGCAATTGCGTGCTTATCCCGACATCGAATCTGCGCCAGGTGAGCTGGGTCGGCTTAGCGGTCCGTGCGGGCCCATATCAGTTTGGTTGGTGTTGACACACCACGGCATTTCTGCCAGCCCACGTGAAATCGTAAGCGCATGCCGCTACACGGACGAATTTGGCTCCTTCGCTGTATGCCTGGCCGAGGCACTTCAGTGTTTTGGTCTCCGAGTTAGGTTTCATTCGGAGCCCGACACGGAGCAGAAACCGCTGGAGACCGAAAGCTACGCAAGCATTACCGCTCTGCCGCCGGTATCTGTTTCTCGTCTGCTTCGTCATGTTGCTCTAGGCTGCAGCGTTATTCTGAGCTATGCGGCGGTTGGTGGAGAAGGTCACTTCTCACCTCTGGCGGGAGCACGCGCGAACAAACTCCTGCTGCCGTACGATATTGCCGGTCAAATGCTCAAGTCCGAGTTTGCAAAGCGCTGGAGAGCACGTGGTATCTGTCGGCAGGCCATCGTTGCGGCTTAACTATTCGTTCAAGCGGACCGCTGCGGATGGGTTGCGGTAAACTCCAACTCGCTGCGGCGGCGGCCGCTTAGCTCAAGCGTTAGGCCTCATCCATGGACTCTCAGCGCCCTAATATCCCTGCTGAAATTGAACGTTGCGTGCTTGTGGAAGCAGGCCACCGATGCGCCATACCTACGTGCCGCTACATCGAGGTTGAAATACATCACATCATTCCCTGGGCAACCTGCCAGAAGCACGAGTATGAAAATCTAGTTGCCTTGTGCGCCAACTGTCATCGGCGCGCGGATCGGGGTGAGATCGACCGTAAGGCGCTTCGCATTTACAAGGCGAACCTACGCTTCGCGCATGATAAGTTTTCCAATGGCCACCCTTCCTCATGCTTCTGGTTAAGCGTTTGCTTGATGCGGGATACATCTCGCGCCATGCAAACACATCCACCGGCGTATACATCAACGGCATGAAAACCGACCCCGATCTCCTCGTAATCACTCCCGAGGGGCGCGCGTTTGTCGAGTCCCTCGGCTTGCACGACCTATGAGGCCTGACTATTCGTTCAAGCGGACCGCTGCGACGGGCTGCGGTACATCATACGGCAGCCAGCAGCGGTCGCTTAAATGACACCCTGGTTCATCGCCACCGAGCCCTTTACACCGAATGACGGCGACACTTGGGCCAAGTACGTAGCTTGGTCCGGCCTGGGGCACCTCGAGGAAGTCGTGTCTCTGGACCCGATGCTTTGTCCTCCGATCCTCAAAGAAACCAAGGACGATTATTGGTCGCACATCGTCAATGAAGACTTCATGCTCGACTACTTCTTGGACCTAGACTATCTCAAAAGCCAAACAGCGGGGTTCAATCGAAAGAATCTCCTTTGCGTCTTCCGCAACCCCGAGGTGCATCCAGAGCCTGCGCCGCCAGGGTTTCAATTTCTCGGCTACGACCTAGTTGACACTTTAGGCAGCGCGAGTGCTCTATCAAACTGTGGCGGTTTTCCAGACGTATTCTCGAACTCAGAGCTGTCTTCGGCGGGCTTGCTCACAAGCCATGCGCGCGCGCTTCAGGTGCAATCCAAGCTGCGGTTACTCTATCCTGAGCATGGTCATACTGATTGTCATGTCTGGGCAATATTCCGAGCAGTTGAGCCCTAACTATTCGTTCAAGCGGACTGCTGCGACGGGTTGCGGTACCATCCTGCGACGGTCACCAGCGGCCGCTTAACTCAAGCGTTAGGTGGCAGAGGAAACCAAAGCGAGTCCACCATGTCCCAGGAACAACTACTACAAGGTTCATGTCACTGCGGCGCGGTTCGTCTCACGCTGCCCTCAGCGCCGGACCAGGCGATCAAATGCAACTGTTCGATCTGCCGACGCCTTGGCGGACTCTGGGCGTATTACGAGTTCGGAACGGTTCGGATAGAAGGACATCCGGAGAATACGGCCGAGTACATCTGGGGCGACAAGACCTTGCGCAATATACGCTGCAAGACCTGCGGGTGCGCCACTCATTGGGAACCACTTGTCCCCGAGGCAGGCAGCAAGCACGGCGTCAATCTGAACAATTTTGATCCGCGCCTTCAAGAGAATCCGTTCAGGTACGCCGGTTCGATGGAGCGGACACTTGGAAATTCGTCGACTGAGCGACACCGCCGCAGCGCCGCCAACCTTCCACCGAGGAGACGCCCACAACAAGCTTCGCTTGCTTGCGGCCTCGACGCATGTCAAACGTTAGCAGCTGAAGACCGCTGTCTCCTCTCCAGTTGCGAGTACGTTCCGGTGGCAGGCCGACCCACGACATTGCGGCTACGAAAACGCTATTGCTCAGTTCAGCACATGCGCGGAGATCTGCGTCGGCGAGACGTCAGCCTGTCCGAGCGGTTTTCTGAAACTCGCGGATGTCTGCGCCTGACTCAATGGATCCATTCTCTCCAGCTTCAATAGATCCGGCGCCAAGGGAAGGTCTGAATAGGGCTTTGCTCGTCATTCCAGCGCAGGCTGGAATCCAGTTTTTTCAACGGATTGCAGAAGAACTGGATCCCAGCCTGCGCTGGGATGACGCCTTATTCAGAGGTTCCCTAGCAGGTCACGGCTACGAGGCCTGCGAGCTTGATGCAACCCTGTTGTTCAAGCCCGACGGTTGACGCGACGGGCTATGCCCCTGAATATTGACCGCGCGGCAGCCGCTGCGCTTACAGCAAAGACCGACGTTGATCCGGGTTACCGGAGTAGTAACGATGACCTCAATTCGCCTCATATTGGGCATGGTATTGGTAATGGCGACCAATAGTCTTGTCGCACAGCAGAACACCGCCGACTCCCTCAAACCGCACGTCGACGCAGACGGCGCTATCACCACGATCGGCGGCAAGATTCCCTTTTCTGCTGCTGCCTCGAAAGAGGCGCTCAAACGTTTTCAGGAAATTCTGCTCGAAGACAAAGCCGCGCCGGGCATCAGCAATCCGCTCGCGGGCCGAAAGTTCTACGACAAGATCAATAGCGATCGCGCCGCGCGAATGGAGAAGCTGTACTCCGTCGAAACCAAGCAGTCGAAGATGGGAGGCGTTCCGGTCGCAATTGTCACGGCGACAGATTCCCGCAAAGACGACGCCAGAGTGCTTGTCAATCTGCACGGCGGAGCCTTCCTATGGGGCGCAGGTAGTGGCGGGCTGGTCGAGGCAATCCCAGTCGCAAGCGTCTCAAAGATCAAGGTTATCACTGTGGACTATCGGGAGGGACCCGAGGATCAGTTTCCGGCAGCGACCGATGATGTTGAAAAGGTATACCGCGCACTTCTCGAGCACTACAAGCCGAATAATATTGGTATCTATGGCTGTTCCGCAGGAGGTGCTCTTACTGCGCAATCGGTAGTCAGGTTTCAAGAAAGGCAATTGCCGCTGCCAGGCGCTATCGGTATCTTTTGTTCCGGAATAGCGAATGACGCCGGCGACTCACAGTCGATAGGTCCGCTGCTGATGGGTCAACTTTTGCCGTCGGCGAAAGCGGATGGAGCGCACAGCGAGCATCCCTACTTCAGGAGTGAGGCATTCAAGGACTTCCTGGCGCGCTTGACCAAGCCCGGTGCATTTGACGCTTTCGTCGCCAGGTTTCCGCCAACTCTGCTGATTTCCGGAACGCGCGACATGGCGCTCAGCAATACGCTGGTCAGTAATGAAATGCTGAACAAGGCTGGGGTGATCTCTGAGCTACATGTCTGGGAAGGCATGTGGCATTCATTCTTCTCGGATCCCGAGCTGCCGGAATCCAAGGCGGCGTATGAAGTGATAGCGCGCTTCTTCGATCGCCACCTCGGCAAACTACCAAATGCGGAATAACGATTCGTTCAAGCGGACCGCTGCGATGTCTTCGGTAATATGATGCGGTACGCGACAGCGGCCGCTTAGCTCAAGCGTCCGGCGGTCATGGAGAGTTCAGTGCAGTTCGTCACATGCACGCACGAGTCTCACGCTACGAAAATACTGGACATCTTCAACGATGCCATCGCCACCTCGACGGCGCTATTTGACTACAAGCCCCGCGCTCCAGAGAGCATGGCCGGCTGGTTCCAGGCCAAAGACGTTGGCCGCTTTCCCGTCGTAGGCGCCATCGGACCTGACGATCAACTCCTCGGTTTCGCAACCTACGGTCCGTTTCGCGCTTGGCCCGCGTACAAGTACTCGGTCGAGCATTCGGTCTATGTCCACAAATACCATCGCGGCAAGGGCGTCGGGCTTGCGCTCATGCGGCAGCTGATAGAAAGGGCAAAGGAGCAGCAGTATCACGTCATGGTGGGCGGCATTGATGTCACGAACCTAGGCAGTATCGCTCTACATACGAGGCTTGGGTTCGTACATGCTGGAACCGTCAAACACGCTGGCTTCAAATTCGGCAAGTGGCTGGATCTTGGCTTCTATCAGCTATTGCTCGAAACTCCGGATCATCCGGTTGACGGCTGACTATTCCAAGCGGGCCGCTGCGAAGGCCGGAGGAGTTTATGCACGTCAAGCGCCAGCTGCTCTTTGTTCAAGGAGGCGGCAAGG
>Ga0068860_100008885_pt1 | contig 10010 bp, 8 predicted proteins | sample KBSSwiS32_FD_66597 | JGI IMG/M metagenome (GOLD analysis project Ga0068860, IMG submission 66597) | Switchgrass rhizosphere microbial communities from Kellogg Biological Station, Michigan, USA - KBS Switchgrass S3-2 | ecosystem: Host-associated > Plants > Roots > Rhizosphere > Soil ...
ATAAGTTCGCCGGAAGAGCGCAAATAAAAACGAAGGACCTGAACGGCAAGGACTTCGTACTTTTTGAAAGGGACGTGCCGACGAGAAAAGCGACTGACCGGATCCTTAAGGCCCATGGCGCTGAGATCACCAGGATTGCCGAATTCGACAACATCGAAACCATAAAACGCGCGGTTGAGGTGGGTTTTGGCCTGGCGATCCTGCCGTATCCCGCTGTAATCGAAGCCGAGAGAAAAGGTTTGTTGTCGGTCGTCAAACTGGTTGAAAAAGAATGGGTACGGCCTGTCGGCGTCCTTTACCGCAGCGATCGCAATTTGTCAGTAGCGGCAAAGAAATTCATACAGCTTTTGGAAACTCCTGTAAAATCCTGAACTGTGGATACTTACCAAACTGAGCTCTATATTTTACTGCGGCTCCTCCTTATTATTGTGCTCGCGGGAGCGCTGGGCTGGGAACGTGAGAGTGCGGGTAAATCAGCTGGAATTCGCACCCATGTTCTAATCGGGATCAGCGCCACATTATTTGTTTCGATCGGCGATTTTATGATCGCAAAGTTCAGTTCATATGGAGAACTGATGCGGTTCGATCCGGCGGGACTCATCGGAGCCATCGTAACCGGAATAAGCTTTCTCGGGGCCGGGATGATCTTTTTTCAGGGTAAAGGCAATCGCGTCAGAGGTTTGACCACGGCGGCAGGCGTTTTGACTACCGCGGCGATCGGAATGCTGGTCGGGTTAGAAAAGTATTTTCTCGCGATCGGGAGCACTGTGATCGTTTTCATCGTTCTCCACTTTTTGAATTTGTTCGAAGAAAAGTACTTAAAGAAAGGGCGTGATCCCGTCGCGGGCGACGATCTGGGAGACTTATGACCGTTTCCCGAATGGATCGGTGCAACAAGGAGACGGTGTGAAGATCCTGGATGAAAATGCTGTTCGCGAGCTCTTGCGAATGGATGAACTGATTGAAGTGACGGCCGACGCCCTCGCGGGTTTCTCGAGTGGAAAGGCGGTGCAGCCCGTTCGAACGGTCCTTCCCATTCAGGAACACAACGGCTTTTTCGGCTTGATGCCCGCTTATAACGGAGCATTGGGGGCCAAACTCGTCACCTTGTATCCGGATAACAAAGTACTCCCGACTCATCAAGGCGTCATTCTCCTGTTTGATCCTAAGACAGGCGAACCGATCGCGATGATCGACGGCCGCCTGATCACTGAGATGCGGACCGCAGCGGCGTCGGCAGTCGCTACACGATTGCTGGCCCGCCCGGAATCATCCGTACTCGGAATTCTCGGTTCCGGAGTGCAGGCAAGGAGTCACCTTGAAGCCCTCCGCCTCGTGCGTGACTTCCGCGAGGTAAGAGTATGGAGTCCGCGAAATGCACGAGTATTCGCCGAAGCTAACGGTATTCTATGTGCGGATTCGGCCGAGGCGGCTATTCGAGGAGCGGACGTGGTGGTTGTCGCAACGGCCTCGATAACACCGGTACTGCATGGCGAGTGGCTGTCTCCCGGAATGCACATAAATGCCGTCGGAGCGTGCCGTCCGGACTGGCGGGAGCTGGATGATGAGGTTGTTGCAACGTCGAAAACCTTTGTCGATTCGATCGAAGCGGCATACATCGAATCAGGCGACGTTATTGCGGCTCAAAACGTTAATGGCGAGATCGGCGAGGTCATTATAGGGAAAAAGGCCGGCCGTCAGTCGAAAGACGAGATCACGCTGTATAAGTCTTTGGGAATTGCTGTAGAAGATGTGGCGGCAGCAGATCTCGCTTACCGGCGTGCACTTGAATCCGGCGTCTAATTCTCGAGGCCGGCGAACGCTCGTGAAGTGAGGGGAACACCGCTTATAGCATCCTGAAGCATGGGAACAATTCCCTCGGCTTCCATATATTCCCGACCAAGAAGCTTGCGAAACCTGCGGTCAGATGATTGACCTGTAAGTTCTTTAAACATTCCACGTAGGAAAGCGGCGACGATCTCAGGGGCGAACTGCTTACCGCTGTTGCGTTGAAGGTCTTCGATAACTTCTCCCGCCGGACGCCTTCGCTTGTACGGCCGGTCGGTGGTCATCGCGTCAAATGAATCGGCCAAATTGACGATCTTAGCAATGTAGGGAATTTCGCGGTCATATAAGCCATCGGGATATCCGCGCCCATCAAGGCGCTCGTGATGATATTTAGCGGCCAGCGGGACCTCGGCGTAAGGGTGATGGATCCGTTGAAGGATCTCATACCCAACCGCCGGATGGCGGTTAAGTTCGGCTGATTCTTTCGCATTGATACGATACGGAGCGTTTATGATCCGTCGCTCAACGGTCAACTTTCCGACATCATGCAGATAGCCGGCGACAGCCGCACCTTCGATCTCGTCCTCTCCCCACCCAAGCTCACTTGCAACTATCTCGGTATATTTGCCGACGCGAACGGAGTGGCCCTCGGTGTACTTGTCTTTGCGGTCGATAGCCGCCGCAAATGCGCGGACGGTGTCTTTATAGGTCATCCGCAGGTCATCATAGAGCTTTCGATTCTCTTCGGCTCGCCGTTCGAGTTCGACCATCATGTTTCGCTGAGCAAGTGCGACGCCGATGTGACGGCCCATCGAGCAAATGATCTCCTTGTCGTAGTTTGAGTACGGCGTACCGTCGGCCTTTTCGCCCAGGAAAAGAGCTCCGAGCAATTCGTCATGAACAACTAGCGGAACAAATATGCCGATCTTTTTTCGTTCAAGGCTTTGATCGTAAACCTGAAAGAATGGAAGAACCCGTGCATGCTCGACCTCGATCGGATAAAGGCCATTTATCAAGAACTGCCGTTCATCTTCCTGGCACAGCGAAAGGCCCAGCGGAAAATCGTCTCCCAAGCCGCGGACCGCGATAAGGTTCAACTCATGCGAAAATTGCGAATAGCGAGCGACACCGGCCCGCATTATCGCGAGTGACCCGGAGATCAAGTGCAGGGAAGTGCGAATCGTTTCCTGGAAATTGTTTCGATCGGTGACGGCTTGGCCAAGATCAGCCAGCGCTCCAAAAGCATGGACTAGTTTGTTTGGTTCGCCGCTGTTCATTGCAAGTCCTACAGAAGCGTAACGTGGTTTGTAAGGCCCAGCATGTGAAACAATTCGACGGTGTCTTCCTTAACCTCGGAGAAAACAACTCGGGCCCCCGAACTTGAGGCCGAATCGATCACACCGAGGAGGATCGAAACACCGATGCTGTTAACAATGTCTGTTTGCGAAAAATCAACGACTATTCTCGTACAACCCTCATTGAGAAAGCGTTTACACTCGCGCTCGATCTGCTCACCCGAGATCTTGTTCAAGTAATCACCGGCAAGTAGCACAGCGCTTTTTTCTTCAACTCCGGTAGGCATACCGAGTTCGCTGGAACTGATCACGTAAGGATTCCTCTAATTTATTAGGGTATTAAAAGCAATAGGCACTAGTTTTTACCATAAATCGAAGTAATAAAACAACAACTATTTTATTTCTCCGCGGTATTGAGGAATTTGGTCATTCGAATTCTGGTGCCGTCATCAACCCGCTCGACCGTAACCTCATCCATCAAGCCTTTCATCAGACTTAGTCCCCAACCGCGTCTCCCTCCTGTGGGAGCAGCATGTATAACCTTTGCATCTGCAAGGCGAAGCCCGCGGTTTGACACGGTGATATCGATCCTGTCGCTCTCTATCGTGAACTTTTGATGTATCTTTCGATCCGGGCTCAGGCTATGTTCGACCGCGTTGATACAAGCCTCGACCAGGGCCGTTTTGATCTGATTGATGGCTTTCTGCGGGAAATTGTGCCGCTTGGCGATCTCCTCGACCGTTTGGGCGGCGATAAGTTCCGTATCCTCGCCCATCGGTACGACCATTTCGTACTCATTTGATTCAGTTTTCTGGTTTTCCCTGTGCGAAGGATCGAGAAATCGATTCAAGAGTATCGCCTGCTGGCGACTCGAGCCATAACCATTGCGCTCGCGTAGAATGTCGATCGCGGCAGGCGAGAACCCCTCGGGAGAGATCAGCCAAATTTGCCACTTTGTAAATTGTGCGCCCTTTGCGACGGCGTCCAAGCGATCACACCATTCGTCCGCCAACTCAGGCGAAACTTCGAGCTTTGAATCTATCTCCGCGGCCACCCATGCGATCCGGTCCTCCTCGGTGTACTTGCTTTCGTTGAACCCTGTGGCCACAGCGGCGCGTTCATCCTCGATCCATTCGGCGATGGGAGCATGGAACGACGAAGCCGGGTCCACATAAATGAACTGAGGCAGGTTCAGTATTGAGAGATCGACGTTGAGTGCATCGACAATGTCTTTATGCGGGCGACCCTTATATTCATCGCGGAAACGTGCGTAATCAAAGAGAGCCGTCGGCACTGGCTGGCAATCGAATCGATCGAGCATTTCCTTGAGCCCGATGGCCGAAGAGCTTCTATATAGGCGAGCCATTAGCCTTGGCGCCCGAGTCAATGACGTTGCCAAGAGCTCGGCTTTTACGGCTGCGGGAGGGCGGCCTTTTACGATAAGATCATGCCGCGAATGTATCCAGTCAATGATCACGCTGTCATCAGCGGCCGGTCGGACCCGCCCCGAGTCTACAATGACAATTTCGGCGTCTTGTAGAGCCTGTATTGCGGCTTGAAACTTTTCATTAGGAAGACCTGATAATTTCTGCCAAAAATCGAACGGCGAGCTTTTTCCGGTCTCTGCTGCGTCATGGAGCAATTCAAGGACCCTTCGCCGATCTGCCGGCTCCGGAATCGCCTCGTTGACGACCCGGTCAAGAGTTCTGCCCATTAATCCGCTGAAGATCTCGTCGGTGTATACCTGGCTTACTTGCCGAAAGCTATCGAGCGAAGCATTTTTGCCGTCGGCTGCCTCAAACAACGAGACGATCCTGGACGGATTGCCCTGAAGCTGGACGGCGATCAGGTCCCGGGTTTGATCGTTGCTCGGGACGGCCATGTCGGTCGAGAGAGTTTCTGCAAGATGATCGGAGTCGGCAAGCGAAAGCGGTTCGAGCAACAGCGATCGGCGGTGGGGATCGACCGATCGTGCATGACGCCGAGATCCAAAGGCGACCGCTATATTTCGGTTTGACAGGGCTTCCTCCAACTCGCGCCGGATCCGGTCGCCGTCAGAGACAAATGCGAGTTCATGAAGCCCATCGATCATTACGAAAATACGATGACCGCTCGCGGCCGCACGACCCGGAGCACTGAAGCATGGCCTTGTTAATGAACCGTCACAAAGATCGACAATACCGGCGATCCAGGCACCATCCGATGGCAGAGCAAGAGCGGCAAGCTCACTCATTTCCATCGATGAATTGACTAGGGATGGGTCTTCACGGCGATAGCCCACGATCTGTTCCAAAAAAGAACGGGCAAAGCGGGTGCCTATCGCCTTTCCGTCAGTTTCGCCGTGCCGGAACTCGAAATAGAAGGGAATAACTGTAGATCTCTCAAAGAACGATCTGTCGTAGGTTTGTCTAAGTAGCTCGGAAACGCCGCCTCCCGGAAACGAAAGGACATTTATCGCCGACGATGAATTGCCGGCATGCACCAATAACGCGTCAATTTCGGCTTTTCTGCCGATGAACGCGTGAGTGGGCCTGTTTGCCAGGATAGGTTTTCGACTATCATGGGTCATTTAGTGGACATTTTCCCGTGCTTCCTCAAAATTCCCGAAATTCTGTACGTTATTGCGCCCTTTCTGCTTGGCCCGGTAAAGTGCCTTGTCGGCGGCTGAGATCAGGTCGCGCATGGAACTGGACGGCGAGGGATTACAACTCGCAATGCCGATACTGACCGTTACCTGCCGGTTTTGAAACGCAGCTTCTTCGATCTTTTGGCGGAGACGTTCGGCGATCACCTCGGCTTCCTGTGAAGTTGTTTGAGGCAAAAGCACTGCAAATTCTTCGCCGCCGTACCTGGCGGCGACATCGGCAGCCCGCAGCGTGTCCTTCACGATATGACCTACAAGCTTGAGAGCCTCATCTCCCGCCGGGTGGCCGAATCGATCATTGTATGATTTGAATTCATCGACGTCGAGCATCATGAAGCTCATTGGATAGCTGTGTCTATCCGAACGGCTGATCTCTTCCGTCAGGCGAGTTTCCAGATACCGGCGATTCAGAAGGCCTGTGAGCGAATCGGTCACCGACAACTGAGCATACTCTCCGGCTTTTTCCTTAAGTTGCGTTCGGTCGATCGCCACAGAGATCTGTGGTGTGATCGCTCGCAAAACCTCGAGGTCATATTCGCTGAAAGCTGCCCCGTCGGCCTTGTCGGTCAAATTAAGAATGGCAATACCGCGTTCTCCGATCTCGATCGGATAGCTGATAAACGAATCCGTTCGATACCGACGGTCCGGCGGCGCAAGAGCGATATTAATCGAGCTCAAATCCTTAACCAGCAATGGCTTTCGCTTTTCAAGCGTACGTTTCGCAAATCTTTCTCCGAGTTTTTCTTCTCCGGAAAGATCGGCGCGAATTCCTACCGACGCCATCGGCCGGAGTTCGTTCGATTTCGTTCGCAAGAGGAGGGAGGCGCGTTCAGCTCGTAGAAGTTCCGCAGAAACCTGCGTTAAATGGAGCCAAAAATCAACGCCATCGATCTTTTGAAGATTTTCATTGAACTTTGTAACAGCCTCGGACAAGGTATCGCGTCGAGCCACCTCGTTGCGAAGACGCAGAATTTCAATGCGGGACGCAACCATCCGGCAGAACTGAGTAAGGCGTTTCGCCAGATCGCGGGAAACCGCGCTGCCAACAGCCAGAACAGACCGCACCTCATCTCCGATCATTACCGGGAAAAGGCTGATCGTTCGGCGGACGTCCGGAGGAAGGTCTTGTCGAGATTCCGCCAGTTCAAGAGCGGACCCATCGCGCCCGGCCGCAACAAGACGAGGCTCGTCACCCGATATCGCGATTTTTACCGACCTTCGTTCGAAAAGTTCGCCCAAGCCCGCGACCGTTTCTAGCCTTTGGTCCTGACGTTCGAGCCAAAGCATCGTGTCAAGATCGTAACGCTTCGACAAAAACGCAAGGATCAATTCACAAGCTTGCGTGTAATCAAGCGTCAGAAACGAGCCAAAAATTGAGCGCCACTCCATTATTTCGTCGGGAAAGAGGTCCGAAAGCCGGTCATCGAGACGCGGGCCCAGCTCCAGGACCTCGTCGCTTTCGATGGCCCGCGGCGGCAGAGGGGCCTCAGCTATTTCCGAGATTCCCAGAATGTCTTCGTCTGCCGACTCCGGCGGTGATTCAACCGCCTTCGAAACGAGGGCAAACGTCCCTGCGATCTCGGATGCTGAAAGGCTTTCGAAATTTGTGGTTAAGCTCTGAAGACTGTTGTCCGAACCGGCGATTAGAACATTTTCGAAAAGCTGATCCGGAGGAAATTGCTGCAGATCGCCGCTGATCGCTCTTTCCGTGACCTGACGATAGCTGTCTGCCTTTGTGAATGCTCTGCCAACGATCGCGACAAGGCTCTTTTCATCGTGCTTCAAGGCCTTTGCCCGGCAATAAAGACCCACGTGACAGTGGTATTCGATAGTGTCCTCGGCGCGTTCAGAACGCTTAAGGGCCTCTCCGCAAAACTCGGCGCATTTCGGAGCAAACTCGTGAGAATGATAGAGGATGGAGCAGATCGAATTATTATTCGATGAGCCGATCTCGCGGCCTTGGTCGTCGAGCACTACCGAGGCAAATCCGCTTTCCTCGGCGATCTTATCCAGAATATTTTCTGATGTGTTCTTCACGATTTGTATCCGTTTCGGCGGCAGATCGGCGCAGCGGTAGCCATGCGGACTGCCCCTTCGGGACTTTTAGCTCTTATTGGATTCAATTGCTTGAAACGCCGAATTGAAGTCCAATTTCAGCAAAACTTTAGCCGGCTATAGGTTAGGGTGGCTGGGAGTATTATTGCATACCCTTTTTATCCTGGCATCCGCTGCGCTTAAGTTTCCTTGTGTGACTTTGCAGTCATTCGATACAAAGAACCTGTCCTGATATGTTTCACACCTGAATCCCAAAGACCTTAACTGTTGATTAAATTATCGTTATTACATGGCACAGCGTTTGTAACGTATGCAACATAAGTCTCCAAGGCTTTTTTAATTGAATAAAAACGGAGGTAGCTACTTATGATCAACGATTACGAGGCAACAACACCTATAACAACCGACGCTCGGATTCCGGAGAACACCGGGTTATCGAACGACGACGTGATCTCAGAACTGAACAAACTTATCGAGGTCTGCAAGGACGGCCAGGAAGGATTTAAGATCGCGGCCGAAGGAGTGGAACGGTCGGATCTGAAATCGTTCTTTTATGAATATTCGCAGCAGCGTGCCCAGTTTGCAGGGGAGCTGCAGACTCTTGTTCAGGGGCTGGGCGGAGATCCCGACAATTCAGGCAGCTTTTCCGGAACTCTTCACCGGGGTTGGATGAATCTGAAGTCGGCTCTTATGGGCAATGACGAGTCGGCAATCTTAAACGAATGTGAGCGCGGCGAGGATTCTGCAAAGAGCGCCTATAAGAGCGCTGCACAGGAGCCCCTGCCGGGATATATACATGACGTCGTGACAGACCAACTCAGGGCGATCCTGCAGGCGCATGATCGCGTCAAGGCCCTTAGGGATGCGGCGGCAAACGCTAAGTCGTCAACGGTTTCGACAAGCCGGTAGCACTCCGATCACTTACGGCTAGTCTGAAGGAGGCTCGTTTCGGCGGGTCTCTTTTTTAATTACCAATTGCTCCCAGACCGTCCTTGGCGTTTGCATCAATGTCAGGATGTTCAGCATTTATGCGGATACAGGCGGAATAGTGATCAGGCTTGATCTCGGCAAGTTTCGGAACAGTGGCCGAACATGCGTCGATCGCAAACGGACAGCGAGTATGAAAACGGCAACCGCTAGGGGGATCTATCGGCGAAGGAACGTCCCCCTTAAGGATGATCCGTTCGCGAGCAGCTTCTATATTGGGATCAGGAACAGGAACCGCCGAAATCAAAGCCTTTGTGTACGGCATCAATGGATCACGGTATATTTCCTTCCCATTGGCGAGCTCAACAATTCTGCCAAGATACATCACGGCGACGCGGTCCGAAAGATGCCGAACGGCTCGAAGATCGTGTGAGATGAAAAGGTAGGTCAGCTTCTTTTCCGCCTGCAGACGCTCCATCAGGTTCATGATCTGCGCCTGTATGGAAACATCGAGAGCCGAGATCGGTTCATCGGCAACGATAAACTCCGGATCGACCGCGAGTGCGCGGGCAATGCCTATACGCTGCCGCTGTCCGCCGGAGAACTCGTGCGGGTAACGCTTAATGAAACGGCGGCTTAGACCGACAGTTTCCATCAGCTCCTGGACGCGAGAGTCGACTAAGTTCCCGCTCGCAAGGCCAAAGGTTCTGATTGGCTCGCCTATAATATTTCCAACGGTCATTCGCGGATTGAGCGAGGCATACGGGTCCTGAAAGATCATTTGCAGATTCTTTCGCTGCTCCCGCATTGCTGATTCCGGGAGATGGGCAAGGTCTTTCCCGTTGTACAAGACCTTTCCACCGGTTGGTTTCGTTAAACGCAGGATCGCTTTACCAAGAGTAGATTTTCCGCAGCCGGATTCACCCACCAGCCCGAGCGTTTCGCCTTTCCTGATCTCGACAGATACGCCGTCTACCGCATGAACAGTCTTCGATTCACGAAAAAGCCCACCGCTAGTTCGATAATGGACCTCAAGGTCTTGAAGCGTAATCAGGGCGTTGTCGTCTGTCATTATGCGGGCCCTACTTTATCGGAGCCTCGATCGAAACCGGCGATTCGGTATCGTAGTTTACGGTCATGTTCTTGAGCATGCCGTTGGAATACTCGACATAGATCTTTAGAGGAATGCCTGATTGCTGACCGATCCATATCTTTGAAGTGAACGGGTACCCACCGACGGGCGTCACGTTTTTATAGCTATAGGCCATCGCCGGCTTTCCGTCGACCGTGTCTTCACCGTC
>Ga0068860_100008886_pt1 | contig 10010 bp, 5 predicted proteins | sample KBSSwiS32_FD_66597 | JGI IMG/M metagenome (GOLD analysis project Ga0068860, IMG submission 66597) | Switchgrass rhizosphere microbial communities from Kellogg Biological Station, Michigan, USA - KBS Switchgrass S3-2 | ecosystem: Host-associated > Plants > Roots > Rhizosphere > Soil ...
TCGACCTCCTGGTCCCGAACCAGGCGCGCTAGCCAGGCTGCGCTACGCCCCGACTGGATATCGCGGCCGTGGATGGCCGCAATCGGAGATATTAGTTTATCACAGAGCTTCAAACAGCAGCCATAAAGCCGAACCGCCGGAAGCTTGAAGCCTCCGGCGGTTCGTTTGCTCGAAGCTTACGATCTGCCTTTAGAACTCGTAGCGCAATGCGAACTGCATCACGCGCGGGTTCGTCAGCAATCCCTGGTAGTTTCCAAATGACCCCTGGCTGTCGATGGACGGCACGATCGACTGGACGTCGAAGCGCACAGCGTTGGTGACATTGAACACTTCCCAACGGAAGACCAGGTTATGACGCTCCGACCATGGCATGACCCATCGCTTGGTGAGGCCCAGGTCGATCCCAAAGTATCCATCGCCTCGAATGTTGTTTCTGGCTCCAGATTCTCCCGGGAAATCCTGACGGAACAGATCCACCGCAGCCGTTCCCTGCGGGAAGATATTGACGGATCCGTCCGGGAATTTCGTTAGGGACGTATGTACGGAACCAGCAACGGGTTGTGCTTCGCCACCCAATTCCCAGTTGGTGGGCCACTGCGCTCCGTTGAAGACGTTCAGCGGGAAGCCGGAGGTCAGGCGGAACAATCCGGACAGCTGCCAGCCACCGATAAACGCATCCAATCCACGGCCGGCGTTGCGCCCGATCATTTTACCCTTGCCGAATGGGAGCTCCGCGATCCAGTTGGCGTTGAATTGATGCGTCGTATCGAAATCCGACACCGCCCGCAGGGCCTTGGGGTCCCACGAGTTGATGATCTGGCCTCCGAGTCCGCCGACGAAACCGATGCGCTCGGCGTCCGATGCCAAGTCAATCGATTTGGAAAAGGTGTAGTTGAAGTCGAACTGCACGCCGTTTTGCATGCGCCGGCGCAGGTTGACCTGCATGGCGTGGTAATTCGCGTTGGCCATCGATCTCCAGGCGTACAGAGATGAATACTGTTTGTTGAAAAAGGAGTTCAGGCCGCCGATTGGAGTATAGAACGTGTTCGGGTCACCAAAGTCCCGGATGCCCGTGAGGTCGAGAATCGACAACGCGGTCGTCTCGTTTCCGCTGAATCCACAGAACAAATCATAGGCCGCTTGCACTGGGTCGACGGTGCCTTGGTTGCCGCCGCTCGTGCAGCGACGGATCCGGTACGATCCTCCAGGATTGAGCGGTTGAATCATGTCCTGCCAGTAGGCAGCCGTCGGACCGATCATCGCAGCGGTCACGTTCTCGGTAGGAACCCCGGTGCGGTACACCTTCGCGAGCGCCGTGGCTGCTGTGAAATAGTCCACTCCCGTCTTCTTGTCCACGAGATCCAGCGGCATAGCCAGGTCTTCCTGGATGAGCAACCGGTGCGAGAGCCTGCCTACGTAGGACACTTCAAGGGAGAACCCATGTGGCAGTTCCCGTCCTACGGACAGGTCGATCGTATAGGAGTACGGGGTCTTGATTTTGTCATCCAGACCCCAGGTAATGGCAAAGCCGCCTGTGTCCAGCGTATCGGGGAAGGTCTGCGGGAATGTTCCCGGAGGCGGCGGGAAGAAAATCGTATTCCCGGAATTGTCCGCGGTCGGAATGGTGTGGATGTCGGTGAGTCGCGGCGCATCCGCTGCCGTGATGACGCCGGCTGGGTTGGTTAGGCCGGTGGACAGGCCGAACGAACCGTTCTGATCGAACGTGCTCAGCAAGCCCGCGCCGATGCGATCATACACGACGCCGAATCCCGCTCGGATCGTGCTCTTGTCAGCCTCGCCAAACAGCGCCTTCAGGAGCCCGTTCTGGAATCGCGGCGAATACGCGACGGACACGCGTGGGCCGAAATTCTTCTTGTCCCAGTTATAGAATCCCGGCTTGCCACCATTAGCAGGCCCCGAAAGATCAAACTGCACGAGCGGATCGACGTTGGAAGGAATCCCGGCGACCATGTTGTTCGCCCGCTGATTGAAGAAGTCAGTCAGGCTGAAATTGGGCGAAACCTGCAGACCAGTGGTTTCCCACGGCGGCGAGAATAGCGACCACCGTAGCCCGTAGTTCAGGGTCAGGTTTGGCTTGATCTTCCAGGAATCCTGTCCATAGAACTCGTATCCATCGAACGCGAAATGCCTCTTAACCGGTGCGCCCTGGGGCAACACGCTGCCGTCTTTCTGATAGTTATAGTTGGCGTCCGCTTGAGTGACCATGCCAAGCATGGCGATCAAAGGATAGTCGTATGAGTTGGCAAAATCAGGGTTGATGTCGGGAAATCCGCTAAGCGTCGGGTCAAAAAAGGACCCGGTATTCGCAAAACCCGCTGTATCCAGCCACGAAGCGTTGGTCACTCCGTCGCTAAACGAAGCCTGCTGGCTCGCGCGAGGATTGCGAATGAAGGCGATCGCGGTCCCGAATTGGAACGTGTGCTTGCCCTTCACCCAGGAAATATCGTCGGCGATGTTGTGTGTCGGCCTCTGAAACGCCCGGGTTCGGGAAACGTCTCCGGAGTGATCGTTGAGGCCACGGAAAAAAATCACTTGTTCCGTAGAGTTGCCGATCGTTCCCACGCTTTCTCGCGTGAATCCCCACCGGAAATTGTTCACCAGGTTAGGCCGCAGGATGGCGGTGTAGCCAATCACCGAACCTTTGTTGTAGTTCACGATCGATTGTTCCGGCACCTCTCCTGGCAGGAACGGGACGCCGGGATTCTGAAAATTTGAAAGCGCGCCTCTCCAGAACAAGGAGTGGTTGCCATTCGACGTCAGTTTGTAGTCCACGCGCGCAATGTAGTAGTCGTAATCCTTCTTGATCGGTCCCTTGAAGCGGAAACCTGAATAGTTGAACCCCCTTCCATCGCCCTGCGTGTTGTCGTTCGGCAGCGGATAAGTATTGAAGTAGTTGATCATGGCGGTGCTGGGCCCGATGCTCAACGGATCCATCGTGGTGATATCGGCAGGTGAAAGCCCGCGTGAGCCGGCCGGCACGTTGTAGCTCGCTCCGCTCAAACCCGTCACCGAACCCCCTGGACAGGCCGTTTCGTCGGTGCACGGATAGATCATCACGCCATCGCGCAAGGAGGCCGTCGGCACGATGCGGGTGGCGGCATTTTCCTCACGCTGCCGGGCACCTTCGTAGTTCGCGAAAAAAAACAAACGGTCCTTCCAAATCGGTCCGCCCAAGCTAGCGCCAAAAATGTTTCGTATCAGCTTTGGCGGCTCATTGGGCTGATCGTTCTGTAATTGTGACAGCTTGATAAGATAGTCGTTTGCGCTGGTAATCGTGTTCCGGTGATATTCATATGCCGATCCATGAAATTCGTTCGACCCACTCTTGGTCACCAGCGCCACCTGCGCGCCCGACGACCGTCCTTCGTTCGCATTGTAGTTCGTCGTTGTCACCCGGAATTCCTGCACCGAATCCAACGTGACCGGAAGCACCGAAGTGAATGCGTTCCCGCCCGCATCGTTGGAGTCCACGCCATCCAGCGTGATGTTGCTCTGGTCGCTATGCGCGCCGTTCACAGCGCCGCCCCGCGTGTCAATGTTCCGATTGATGTCCGGCCGATTCCCCGTGTATGTCACGCCTGCTTGCAGGGACAAAAGATCCGGAACGTTTCTGCCTTCCATTGGCAGTTCTTTGACCTGCCGTTCGCCGAACGCGATACCCAGCGACGCGTCACTCGTATTGATCGTCGCGGCCTGCGCCGAGACTTCCACCGTTTGCGTCGTCGATCCAACTTCCAGGGTCACATTCACGGTCGACGGGGAGTTGACCAGCAACTGCAGACCGGTCTGCTCGTATTTTCGAAATCCCGAAGATTCGACGGCCAATGTGTAAGTTCCCGGCTGCAAGGCCAGGAATTCATACTCGCCGCTCGAACCTGAGGTGTCTTCGCGCTGCGACCCTTGCTGCGCGTTGCTCAGCGTGACTTTGGCCCCGCTGATCGTCGCGCCGGATCGATCCGTAATAATTCCGCGCAACGATGTCGTACCTGTTTGGGCGTTTGCACTGCTGGCCACCAGCCCCAGAATCGCAAGTCCCAAAATCAACACCACGGCAAAATTGCGCTTGAATGAAGACCACTTCATAGACTGCTCCTTTCGCGCACCTTTTCGCATTTGAACGGACAAGGAGGGGGCCCCGGACGGGGCACAACGAATCGCGATGAAAACGCTTTTCGCGATTCCAGAATTGCTTTCTCTGGATTCCGGGCAACCTAAACCCACCACCACAAAGCTCGAGAACTTTGCGTTAACTTTTAGGCTAAGCCGGAAGGTATGTCAAGCAATGTCTTTCTGATGTTACAAAACAGTTCTGGCGATGCGCGGCTCGGCTTGACCCGGTTATCGGGCGCGTCTGGCTTGGAAGGGGACGTGGAACCGCGCGGTAAAATACTTCTAACTCTTTCCTAATCGTAATAATTTCGCCTCAGTAATGGCCTGAATCTCACGAATCGGCCCGAGGATCGACCCCGAAACCTGACCGTCTAGCCGCACCAGTGACACGGCCTCGGCGCCTTGATGAGCTTCCCGCCGCCCCAGCGCAAACGTCGCGATGTTCACACCCAGCTTACCCAATGTTGACCCAACCTGGCCGATAACCCCGGGCTCGTCCCGGTTGCGCAGGTACAACAATGTCCCCTCTAGTTGCGCCTCTACCGGGATCCCGCCGATCTGGAGCACCCGAGGGGTTCCATCGTGCAAAACCGTACCTTCCGCAGTGAACTCCGCCGCACCGCCGCCAGCCACCTTGTCTTTCTCGGGCAACGCAGCGACCTCCAGGGTGTTAGGGAAGCCATGCTCCCGCCGTCGCGTCTCCTCTTCGACCGTTAGCCCCCTCGCCGCCGCTACCTGTGGCGCATTTACCACATTTACCTTCTCATCGAGCACTGCGTTCAACAGTCCGGCCAGCACCGCGCTCCGCAGCAGATGCGTACCGACCTCCGCCACCTCACCCGCATAGCGGATCCGGATCCTAGCCGGCCGAGAGCCTGCTGCCTGCGCAACCAGCGATCCCAAACGTTCCGCCAGAGCCAAATAGGGCCGCCCGCGGCGGTACTGGTCGGGCGAAAGTGCCGGCAAGTTCACCGCATTGCGGATGACACCATCCGCCAGATAGTCGCGCACTTGTACCGCAACCTGCGTCCCCACCTCTTCCTGTGCCTCGGCCGTCGAGCCCGCCACGTGCGGCGTCGCGACCACGTTCGGCAGCCCCGTCAGCGCCCCGCTCTTCGGCGGCTCCTCCACGAACACATCCAGCGCTGCTCCGGCCAGGTGCCCGCTCTTGAGCGCCTCCGCCAGCGCCGTTTCATCGATTAGTTCGCCGCGTGCCGCGTTCACCAGCCGTGCGCCCTTTTTCATCATCCCCAAAGCCTTCGCGTCAATCATGTTCTGCGTCGCCGGGCTCACCGCCGTATGCAGCGAAATAAAATCGCTCTCCGCCAGCAACTTCTCCAGCGGCACCAGTTCAACCTGCAACTCCCGCGCCGCTGCTTCGCTGATAAATGGGTCGTAGCCAAGCACCTTCATATCGAAAGCCTCCGCGCGAACGGCCACTTCGCCGCCGATCCGTCCCAAACCGATCAATCCCAGGACCTTTCCGCGAACTTCCGTACCCGCGGCGCTTCCTTTCTCCCACTTTCCTTCATGCATCGCTTTGTCTAGGCGAGGCACCTGCCGCGCCAGTCCGAGCAACAGCGCAAACGTGTGCTCCGCCACGCTGACCGCATTCCCGCCGGGAGTGCTCATCACCAGCACGCCACGCCGGGTCGCCTCTTCCAGATCGATGTTGTCGACTCCAACGCCCGCGCGTCCCACAACCCGCAGCCGCGGTGCCTTGTCCAACAGTTCCGGCGTCACTTTGGTAGCGCTCCGCACGATCAGCGCTTCCGCATCCGCGATCTCCGCGTTCAAGTTATCCTTGGTAGTCAAGACCACATTCCAACCCGCCTGCTCTTTCAGCAGCTTGACTCCCCGCTCGCTGATCTTGTCCGCCACAATGACTTTCATCGACCCTCATCCCGGTATGATTTGTCGTGCCCGCCGCCCAGCGGCAAAAATCTGCAAAAGCTAAACCATTAACGGTATCGGCCCGACTCTGCGGTGTCAAATCGCCAACCGACTACCGGCGCAGAAAGGCGCTGGGTAGTCGAGCCTGAACAATTCAACATCTGGGTTGGGAGAACTCCGCGGCCCCATTGCACGCCGAATTCCACTTAACTCGGTAACAGCGCACGTTAGGCAAGTTCATCGCGAGGTTAGTCGACAAGCGAGAGGTCGTAACGTCAATCCCTCCTGCAGGCGCGCATCTCACGCTTACGGCGCTAGGGTTCTTCCTGCTTCCTCTTCTGCTATATTTCCCTTATGACTCTCGCCGAAAAAATCCAAAAAGATCTTGTCGACGCCATGCGCGCCAAAGACGAACTGCGACTCAGCGTCCTGCGCGGCATCAAGTCCGCCATCACCTACAAAGAGACCGAAAAAATCCGTAAGCTCGACGACACCGAATCCATCCAGCTCCTGCAGACGCTGGTCAAGCAGCGCAAGGAATCGATCGACCAATTTACAAAAGGTAATCGCCCAGAGTTGGCCGAAAAAGAAACCAAAGAACTCGCCATTATTGAGACTTACCTCCCCGCTTCCGCCAGCGAAGCCGAGATGGATGCCGCCATTGCGAAAGCCATTGCCGAAACCTCCGCTACATCCATCAAGCAAATGGGCGCGGTAGTGAAAGCCGCAAAGACGGCGCTCGAGGGCAAAACTGTCGACGGAAAAGCCTTGAGCGATCGCGTTCGCGCCCGACTCGCCTGACTTCGCAAAACAAAACCGCGCTTGCGCTCTAGCAAGCGCGGCAACCCGGAAACGGAACGCTATATGGCTCCGTCCGGTCTACTACGAAATCTCTGCGATCGTCATCAGGTCACTCACCTCCACGGTTTGCGTCTGTGCCGTTCGTAGCCAGCGTTACTCCTGTGGGCAAACTACCTGCGGTCTTGCTCCAGGTATACGGCGGCACCCCTCCTGCCGTAGGCTAAGCAATCACAAATCCTTATTTGGTTAAGCGACGTCTTAGTTTTTACACGCGGTAAACGAAGTCGTCCCGAAACGGAACAAACGGCGATCCCTTAAGGCCCACTCTTTACTTCTTGGCACCTCTCGCTAATATGTCCCTCCCATGCCCTCCACTACAGAGACTCAGGATCTGCGCGCGCTCGCCTTCCTCCGCATCTCCGTGGGCTTGTTCTTCCTTCTATTCGGCCAATACAAAGTTTTCTCCACTTACTTCACCCTTCACGGCGGCTTCCAGTTCTGGATTCACCAATTTCTCGAAAACAACTCGGCTTATCCTTTTATGGTTCCGGTCCTGCGTGGCTTCGTCCTGCCACATGCGACGCCTATCGCGTTCCTGGTCGCCTACGGCGAACTGGCTATCGGTGTGGCATTAACCCTCGGTGTCCTGGTCCGGCCCGCCAGCGTCGCAGCTCTGGTATTCATGCTCACGCTCCTGTTTTCCTCCAATTACCCCGGCCCCGACGCGCCAATCTGGCAATACTTCGGCGCCAGCCTCGACCATTCCGTGCTCGCGCTTTGCTTCATCTGTTTCCTGATTGGACGAGCGGAGTCCATTTGGTCCGTCTCATCTCTGCTACGCAGAAAGAGAGACAACCCCGCGTAGGCGGCGGAGAGCGGCGAGGAAATACTCCCGATTAGTTTTCGTTAAGGTTGCGTCGGCTTCAAAACAGCGTTGTTGCGCTCATCGGTCGCAATCACGCGGTAGAGCGTCTTCAGGTCATTCAACTTGCTTAGGGGAACACTAGGTTCTTTGATCTCGAAGGTGCGCGAGTACGTCAGCACATTGCCTTTGATCTCCGCGCTGCTGTGATAGCTGGCAAAGCTGTAGTCCGCATTCACCGGCGGCGGCAGATCGTCCACTTCAAACCCCGCCGGCAAAGTAATTTCAAACGAATCCGTGTCGCGCGACGGCCCTTCGAACACTACCGGGTACTGCCGGGGTTCCTTAGTCTCCAGCAAATCACTGGATTTGTTGCCAATCACCCGCGGCCGGACCAGCAGCAAGCCGCCCGCTGGCTTGGCGTAATGATCCGCGACCAGCGAATAAAAATAGCCGAACGGTTTTTCCGTCTGCTCCAAATTGCCGATCGATGCTTTCGTCAAATGGTAAGTGGACAGCGATCGCGCCAGCAGCGTCTCGATCGGCTTGATGCGGTCTTGTTCCTTGCTCACGGTCTTCAGCGCGTAGCGTTGCCGCCACGCGGCGTCGCCCACGCGCTCTTCGCTCACGTCGCCGGTCAGCGTTCCGGTCGCCGAGAGGCTAAGCTTCGCGGTTCGGCGGACGCCGTTCATAATCGTCGGCAACTGCGGCAATTCCGTCAGCTCTCCGCCATCAGGCCCGACCAGCAATCCGTAGTTCGCCTGCAGTTGTCCGGATAGCCGGCCAAAAGGGGTCAACTCATCGGTGGGATCGAAAAATAGGAGCCGGCCGAGCTTCGGATGCTGAATCACTGCGGCGATCGAGGGACTGGTCACGCTGTCCGGCAATTTCACCGCCAGCACTGCGTGGTCAAAGCCCCCCACATGCGCGGGCGTCTCCGGCACCACCGTCCCGCGCTCGGTATTGATGATCACGTAGTAGGAATCGACGCCGATGGCTCTCAGCATCGCGCTCATCAGCGTCACTTTGTCTTTGCAATCGCCGTAGCGGTGCGCGAATACTTCCGCCGCAGGATGCGGCTGCACGCCGCCGATCCCCAGTTCGATGGCCACGTAGCGAATATCGCGCTGCAGGAAAGTCGCGATCGCCTGCATTTTTTCCAGCGGCGTTCCCGCCGATGCCGTCAGCGCCGTGGTCTTCTGGCTGATTTCCGGCGTCGGGTCGTGCCGGTTACGCGTCAATTCGTTGTACCAGACCCCCATATCGCGCCAACTCGCGAACGTTTTTCCCGCCGCGCCCCCCGCCGGCACGAACGACAAAATCATCTGTCCTTCCACGCCGCGTCTCGGCGGCATGTAATCTTCGCTGCGGATTCCCGGAATACCGCTCACCACCCACTGCCACTGATTTGCGCCTGCCGGCGTCGCCGCCACTTCCACATGATTCAGCCACGACGCTTTGTATTCCCAACCCGCCGGCAATTGTAGTGTGTAGTGCTCTTCTCGCGCCGGATAGGAGCCCTGGAAGTACCATACGTCCTGCAAGACCAGCGGCCGATACTCTTCCTCGTATTCATAGCCGATGATGTTTCCGGGATCGGGCGCGGGAATCCGCACGACTTTCGCGCGCACGTCGTTCACCAGCTCGGCGCCGGCGATGGCAGGCAGCGCTACTTCGACAGCATCTTTATCCTTCACCTCGTAATCTTTGCCCTGCGCGGGAATGCACCACGCACGCAGCCCCGTCACTTTGGATGACCCGTTGTATGAAATGAACGGGGTGCCCAGATCCCGCCCGCCGGGGCGCAAAATCTTGTATGCCATGCGCACCTGCGTGCGGATCTTGTCCACCGACTGCACCGATACGATCGTTTCCGAGTACAACTTCACCGCGTCGGTTCTATCATCGTGAGGCGGCAGGGGAACGCTGACCAGCGCGCGCATCCACGGCGGCGCATCGCTCGACGCCAGTACCTCGGGCGTCGGAATCGGCAGGCTCCATGTCAGAGCCCCCAGCAACAGCAGACACACCACGACACCCCAGGCAACGAACCTCGGGCCCGGCCTAGTTAGCCGCGGCCGCTGCACCGGGCTGCACCATGATTTGTTCTTCATCTCCAGTCCTTACCAGTTGATAGATCGCGCGTAACGTGGGGTATAGCTTGGCTTCTAAGAAAACCAGGTCCTGTTTCAAGGTTCGGCTGACGTGCAAGGTACCTTTGTCATTCTCAACTTTCAGCGTGTACACCAGCGCTCTCTTGTCTTGGACGATGGGTTTGGGAAGGCTGGCCACCTGCCAGCTGGGCGGCAGCTGAATCGCGATC
>Ga0068860_100008891_pt1 | contig 10006 bp, 9 predicted proteins | sample KBSSwiS32_FD_66597 | JGI IMG/M metagenome (GOLD analysis project Ga0068860, IMG submission 66597) | Switchgrass rhizosphere microbial communities from Kellogg Biological Station, Michigan, USA - KBS Switchgrass S3-2 | ecosystem: Host-associated > Plants > Roots > Rhizosphere > Soil ...
CTCACAGATATTTGGTTTGCCAATTCTTTCCTGGCCATTGATCAGGGACCGCAAATTGTGATGATCGAAAATTATCGCTCCGGTTTACTTTGGAATTTATTTATGAGCTGCCCTGAGGTGAAGAGAGGGATGAAACGATTGGGATTTCAGAGTCCGAACCTTTGACCTACCAATGTATCTATCCGGTAAATTTTTTTTACCGCATAGAAACATAGGCATAGTAGACGAACAAAATGTCGATACCAAAAACAACTTTTCATGCATAAAACGTTTGCCAGACCACTGCTGCTTTTTTTCCTATTAGTCAATCAAAGTTTCTTTTTTGTATCCGCGCAAGCACCAACAAAAACAAAAAGGCCGGTTGAGATTACAGTCACCCGACCTCTCAATCTCACCGATAGTGCCCTGCTCGATCTCGTACAAAAACAAACCTTCAAATATTTTTGGGACTTCGCGCACCCGGTAAGCGCTTTAGCAAGAGAGCGAAGCAACAAAGCATACAACTATGGCGATGAAGCTTGCGCAATCGGCGGAACAGGATTTGGTATCATGGCAACGATTGTTGCAACTGAGAGAAAATGGGTCCCAAGGGACAGCGCCGTAAATCGATTGCTAAAAATGGTGAATTTTTTGTTGAATGCTAACAGTTATCATGGAATCTTTCCTCATTTTATAAATGGAGGAACTGGTGTAACTATTCCGTTTAGCAGAAAGGATGACGGCGCCGATATCGTAGAAACATCTTATCTCTTTGAAGGGTTGTTATGCGCGCGCCAATATTATGACCGCAACGTTCAAAATGAAAATGAATTGCGCAATCGAATTACCTGGTTGTGGGAAGGCGCTGAATGGAACTGGCACACACGCGGTGGTCTTGATCTTTTATACTGGCACTGGAGTCCTAACAACGATTGGAGCATGAACTTCGAAATCCGCGGCTGGAACGAATGCTTTATCACCTATGTCCTCGCAGCATCGTCCCCAACATATCCAATCAATCGTGAAGTATACGATCATTGCTGGGCAGAGAGCAATCACTTCATAAATCGTCGCGAATACTACGGAATAAAATTGCCGCTAGGCTTCCCTTATGGAGGCCCATTATTTTTTACGCATTATAGTTTTATGGGAATAGATCCACATGGATTGAAAGATCAATACGCAGATTACTGGGAACAGAATTACAATCATACGCTCATCAACTATAAACATTGCGTACTGAATCCAAAGCATTTCAAAGGATATGGCGAGAATTGTTGGGGCCTTACAGCGAGTGATACGTACAACGGATATAATGCACACTCGCCGGACAACGATTTGGGAACGATATCTCCAACCGCTGCGTTATCTGCATTTCCTTATACGCCGGAATATTCAATGAAAGCATTAAAGCATTTTTATTTCGACCTCGGCGACAAAATATGGGGGCAATATGGATTCAAAGATGCATTTAACGAAACACAAAATTGGGTTGCAGACTCAGACCTTGCTATTGATGAAGGCCCGATTGTAGTCATGATAGAAAATTATCGATCCGGATTAATTTGGAAATTATTCATGAGTTGCCCGGAAATTCAAAATGGACTGAAAAAACTGGGATTCCAAAGTCCTTACTTTAAATAAAAAAGTTTTTATTAGGCTACTCTTTGTGTCTTTGTGTGAAAACAAACTTTAAAACTAACACGCGATGCGCCAGAAAATCACCCTTGTCATAATAGCAGCATTAGCCAGTAATTTTCTTTTTGCTCAAAAGAAAATCAACAAAACAACCTATCCGGATTCAATTGCACCAGTGGGGATCATAAAAAATCTGTCTGACTCGGCGCTATTGGATATCGTACAAAAACAAACCTTTCGTTATTTCTGGCACTTTGGTCATCCTGTGAGCGGATTAGCAAGAGAGAGGAGCAACACAATACGTGGTGAATATTTTTGGGATTATGCGAATGAAGCATATAACGAACCAAATCTTAGTACCGGAACATACGGCCCCGAAGCCTGTGCCATCGGAGGAACTGGTTTTGGAATTCTTGCAACAATCGTGGCAGTAGAAAGAAACTGGATCGGTCGAGATACTGCGATCAGGCGATTGAAAAAAATGGTTGACTTCTTATTACACGCCGACGCTTTCCATGGGATCTTCCCTCATTTCATGAACGGTGCTACTGGAAAAACAATTCCATTTGGAAGATTAGATGACGGCGCCGATGTTGTCGAAACATCTTACCTGATGATGGGATTGTTAACCGCCCGCGAATATTTCAACAGGGACACAGAAATCGAAAAATATTTTCGCGCACGCGTTAAACAAGTATGGGAAACAGCAAATTTCAATTGGCACGCAGCAGGAGGAACGACGATCTATTATTGGCACTGGAGCCCATGGAATGGTTTTGATATGAACTTTCCGATCCGGGGATGGAATGAATGTCTGATCACGTTTATTGTTGCCACATCATCCCCCAATCATTCCATTCCATATGAAGTGTATGGAAATAGTTGGATCAATAGTGCATCCTATTTCAATGGAAAAACATATTACGGAATGAAGTTGCCGTTAGGTTTCGAATACGGGGGACCGTTATTCTTTTCTCAATACACTTTCCAGGGAATAGATCCGCATGGTTTGAAAGACTGGGCCGCGGACTATTGGGAACAGAATAAAAATCATACACTCATTAACAGGGCATATTGTATCGACAATCCAAAAAAATTCAAGGGATACGGAGAAAATTGCTGGGGCCTTACGGCTGGTGATAGTTACAAAGGTTACGTGGCTCACTGCCCACAAGAAGATTTAGGCGTTATACAGCCCACTGCCGCATTATCTGCATTTCCATATACTCCCGAATACAGCATGCAGGCGCTGAAGCATTTTTATTACGATCTCGGTGATAAGATCTGGAGCGAATACGGTTTTGTGGACGGCTTCAGTGAATCGAAAGATTGGTATGCAAAATCCCATCTGGCAATCGACCAGGGACCAATTATTGTGATGATCGAAAACTATCGCACTGGATTAATATGGAAATTATTTATGCAGATTCCCGAGATACAAAATGGGTTAAAGAAACTTGGTTTCTCAAGTCCCTGGCTGAAAAAGTAAAATCACAAAATCTTATTATCCTTAATATCTTTGAACACGCTGACTACTGCAAGAAGAAATGGCACACTTATCTCCTGACACTTACCAAACTTAAGCGCATATGAAAAGTTTTTTTTCTCCGTTGCCTATTTGGCAATCATCCGGACTTGCATTGATCAGGATTATCGTAGGATTTTTTATGGTGTATCATGGTTGGGAAGTTTTTGATTCAGAAAAGATGAACGGATATATCGCTTGGGATAATTTTAAAAATTCTTCTCTTGGAACATTTCTACCTTATCTCGGAAAAGCTTCTGAGCTGGTGGGAGGCATCATGCTTGTCCTTGGTTTCTTTACACGGATTGCCTGCATTATTCTTATCGGTACTATGCTCTATATTTCTCTTTTCGTTGGTCATGGAAAAATTTGGTATGATGATCAACATCCGTTTTTATTTGTGTTGCTTGCATTCGTATTTATTTTTTGTGGCCCTGGCAAATGGAGTATCGACAATATAATCTTCAATCAAAAAAAATAATTGCAGAAGTCGTTCTATAAATAGCGCATGATGAAAATGAAATATTCTTTTCTTATAAGTCTTTTTCTATTGTTAATTCAGGTTAGCGGAAATTCTCAACAGCGAACCTATTGCAACCCGATCAATATCGATTATGGCTATACGCCAATTCCAAATTTTTCGGAATCGGGGCGTCATCGCGCCACGGCAGATCCGGTGATGGTTGTTTATAAAAACGACTACTATCTCTTTTCAACCAATCAATGGGGATATTGGTGGAGTCATGACATGCTGCATTGGAATTTTAAAAGTCACCATTTTCTAAAACCTTATCATCATGTGTATGATGATCTGTGCGCTCCCGCAACGCTCGTTCTTGGAGATACACTTCTTTTGTTGGGTTCAACCTACGCTAAAAATTTCCCGATATGGATGAGCACTGATCCAAAAAATAATATTTGGAAAGAGGCTGTTGATTCTTTCCAGGCAGGAGCATGGGATCCTTCGTTTTTTCTCGATGACGATGGTAGAATATATCTGTATCACGGATCAAGCAATACTTATCCTTTATACGGATGGGAAATTGACAGAAAAATCTTGCAACCGGTCGGCGAACACAAAGAACTTATAAAACTTCATGACGACTTACATGGATGGGAACGATTTGGCGAATACAATGACAACAATTTCCTGAATCCTTTTATAGAGGGCGCCTGGATGAACAAACACAATGGAAAATATTATTTGCAATATGGTGCACCCGGAACGGAGATGAGCGGATACGGAGATGGTGCGTATGTTTCGGATCATCCGCTGGGGCCCTTTACTTATCAATCACACAATCCTTTTTCATACAAGCCTGGTGGTTTCGCGAGGGGAGCAGGACACGGTGCAACATACCAGGACCTGTTTGGCAATTGGTGGCACATTTCATCAATGGTCGTAAATATGAAAAATAATTTTGAAAGACGTCTTGGTATATGGCCGGCAGGATTTGATCATGATGATATTTTATACACCAATACTGCTTTCGGTGATTACCCCCAATATCTCCCAGCAGAAAAAAAAGATCATCTTAATGGAAATTTTACCGGGTGGATGTTGCTCAACTATTCAACGCCTGTTCTGGTTTCGTCTACATATGGCGGTTATGAAGCAAATTATGCAGTTGATGAAAGTATTCGGTCGTATTGGAGCGCCGCTTCTGCCAAAGCCGGAGAATGGATTCAAACAGATCTCGGACATACCAGTACTGTTCGCGCCATTCAAATCAACTATGCCGACCAGGATGTTGACAGCAGTTTCCTTGGAAAAATAAACGGTATTTATCATCAATACAAACTATGGCAATCAACTGATGGCAAAACATGGAAAATTCTCGTAGATAAAAGCCAGAATAAAACGGATGTACCACACGACTACATAGAACTTCAGCAACCGGTTGAAACACGCTACATCAAATTGGAAAATATTCATATGCCGACAGGCAAATTTGCAATCAGTGGACTTCGAATTTTCGGAAATGGACACGGTGCAAAACCTGATACAGTAAAAAACTTTATGGTCTTACGCAGTGAAAACGACAGGCGAAATGCAGTCATCAAATGGTATAGTGTCGACAAAGCCTATGCGTACAATATTTATTATGGCATTGCCCCGGATAAACTTTACAATTGTCTCATGGTGCATGGCGACAACCAATATTATTTCAAGGCAATGGACAAAGACAGGCCATACTATTTTTGTATTGAAGCCATCAACGAAAATGGCGTCTCTTCCAAAACGAAAGTTATTAAAGCAGAATAAACAACTAAAATGAATAAATTCTTCCCGACAATTCTCATGTCATGTGTACTTGTCATTAGCGCAAGCATGGCATCGGCCCAACCATTTATTGATGATATCAGGGCGTTCAAAAAACAAGATAGTATACAAGCGCCGACAAAACATTCTATACTATTTGTCGGAAGTTCTTCATTTACGAAATGGAAAGACGTCGCAGATTACTTTCCCGGATACACAATTATAAATCGCGGATTCGGCGGGTCGACTTTGCAGGATGTTATTCGCTACGCCGACGATGTTATTTTCCCTTACCAGCCAAAACAAATCGTGATCTATTGCGGTGAAAATGATTTGGCATCCTCGGACACGGTGACTGCACAAATTGTTTTTAGCCGGTTTAAGAAATTGTATTCAATGATAAGGGCCAAAATGCCGACGACGCCGGTTGATTTTATTTCATTAAAACCAAGTCCAAGTCGCGCACACTTAAAAGCAAAAGCTGTTGAATCGAACAGGCTGATCAAAAATTATATTTCAAAACAAAAAAATACCGCATTCATCGACGTCTATCACCCGATGTTGAACCCGAATGGCAAACCAAAACCGGAAATTTATATCGAAGACAGTTTACATATGAACGCAAAGGGATATGTTATCTGGCAAAAAATAATTCAACCTTATTTGGTAAAATAAATTCTAAAAATTAATCGGATACTTTGTTATAACGCTTAAAATGATAATCACTCATAAAAATTGCCACATGAAAAAAACACTGTCACTCTTTTTACTATTGGCTTTAGTCATTTTGCAAACACAGGCGCAGGATTCAAAAATGAATACTTTCATTACGAACCTGATGAGCAAAATGACACTGGAGGAAAAAATTGGCCAAACTAACCTGGTTACACCCGGCGGCGCCGTTACGGGTGCTGTTGTTAGTAAAGATGTGGATGATAAAATTCGCAAAGGTGCTGTAGGCGGTTTGTTTGGAATCACGACAGGTCCTGACAAAATTCGCCAGGCACAGGAAATTGCTGTAAAAAATTCAAGACTGCATATTCCATTGATGTTTGGTCTCGATGTAATTCACGGTCACAAAACTGTTTTCCCAATTCCGTTGGGACTTTCCTGCTCATGGGATACGACTTTAATTGAAAAATCTGCGCGAATCGCTGCTGTGGAAGCGAGCGCCGACGGGATTGACTGGGCATATTCGCCCATGGTTGATATTGCACGCGACCCGCGCTGGGGTCGAATTGCAGAAGGCGCCGGTGAGGATCCATATCTGGGATCACTTGTCGCACGTGCAATGGTAAAAGGATACCAGGGAAAGGATATGACAAAAAATGATGCGGTGATGGCATGCGTAAAACACTTTGCACTCTATGGGGCTGCGGAAGCCGGCAGAGATTACAACCCTGTTGATATGAGCCGTCTCAGGATGTATCAGGTATACCTCGCACCTTATAAAGCTGCTGTCGATGCCGGCGTTGGAAGCGTGATGAGTTCATTTAATGAGATCGATGGAATTCCTGCAACGGGTAATAAGTGGCTGTTAACTGATTTACTCCGCAAGCAGTGGGGATTTAAAGGACTTGTCGTTTCGGATTATACTTCTGTGAGTGAAATGTCTGCACACGGGATGGGAGATCTGCAAAAGGTTTCTGCATTAGCGTTGAACGCGGGCCTTGATATGGATATGGTTGCGGAAGGATATTTGAACACATTGAAGAAATCACTACAAGAAAAGAAAGTAACGATTCAACAAATAGATGCTGCGTGCAGACACGTTCTCGAAGCAAAATACAAACTGGGTTTATTTGATGATCCTTATCGCAGAATGAATACCGAGAGGGCAGCGAAAGAAATTCTCTCTGACGACCATAGAAAATCCGCACGTGAAATTGCTACACATAGTTTCGTTTTATTGAAAAATGACAACCAGGTGTTGCCATTAAAGAAATCCGGAACTATTGCATTGGTTGGGCCGCTTGCAAGTAGTCAGCGTAATATGCTTGGTACCTGGAGCGTTTCGGGAGATTTTAGCAAATCAATCACAGTACTCGACGGAATAAAAAATGTTGCAGGCAGTGCGGTAAATGTTATCTATGCAAAGGGAGCAAATTTATCAGACGACTCAGAGTTTATAAAAAGAGTAAATGTGTTTGGCCCGGAAATCGAAGTCGACAAACGTTCCCCTGAAGAAATGATTACTGAAGCTGTGGATGCTGCTGGTAAATCTGACGTTGTCGTCGCTGTTGTTGGTGAAGCTGCTGATATGACCGGTGAAGCGTCGAGCATGTCTGATATCAGCATTCCGGAAAGTCAAAGGAATCTTTTGAAAGCGCTCGTAAAAACAGGAAAGCCTGTTGTGATCGTATTGTTTAATGGAAGACCAATGACTTTAACTTGGGAAAATGATCATGCAAGCGCGATTCTAGATACATGGTTCGGCGGAACGGAGGCGGGCAATGCGATCGCCGATGTTTTATTCGGAAACTATAATCCATCTGGAAAATTGAGTACGTCGTTTCCGCGAAACGTTGGACAAATTCCAATTTACTACAGTCATAAAAATACGGGCAGACCTTATGACGGAACGGGATTTCCTAAATTCAAATCGAACTATCTTGATGTATCAAATGATCCGTTGTATCCATTTGGTTATGGATTAAGCTATACAAAATTTTCTTACAGCGATATTACGCTGGATGGAAAACAAATTATTCCTGGCGAAACATTGCATGTAAAAGTAACGGTGACCAATACCGGAAATTATGATGGAGAAGAAACTGTTCAATTGTACATCCGCGATATGGTAGCAAGTATAACGCAACCTGTCAAAGAGTTGAAAAAGTTTCAGAAAATATTTTTGAAGAAGGGAGAAAGCAAGGAAGTCACCTTTTCTCTTGGACTTGATAATCTCAAATTCTATAATAACGATTTGAAATTGATATATGAGCCCGGAGATTTCAAAGTTTTCGTGGGTAGTAATTCTCAGGATGTGAAGGAAGCGAGTTTTGTACTGACGCAATAATAAATGTGAAAAGAGTCAGTGGCCCAGCCTGTGTGCCTATGTTCCTATATGGTGAAAATTTCTTGTGACCTTATTTTACCCATAGAAACAGAGGCACATAGGCTGGGCCACTGGCTCTTTCTATCTTTATCTCATTTAATTCATATGGAAACAATCATCTTTGATCTCGGCGGCGTAATTATTAATCTCGACAATCGCCTTACTGAAAAAGCATTTGTCGCGATGGGTGCGCAAGATTTCAATCATTATTTCGGACATGGATTTGCAGCATCTTTTTTTAAGGACTACGAAGTTGGGAAAATCGATGATCAGCAATTTATAAACGATCTCAGGAAAATGATTCAGCTTGAAGTTCCCGATAATTTAATCATTGATGCATGGAATGCATTGTTACTTGATTTTCCGCCGGAACGCATTCAATTGTTGGACAAACTAAAAAAACAGTATCGCCTTTTTCTATTCAGCAACACGAATTCATTACACATGCAGGCCGTCCAAAAAATCTATCAGCAGGCATTTCCTGGCAGAGAGCTGGATGATCATTTCGAAAAAGCATATTACTCGCACACATTAAAAATGCGTAAACCCGATAAGGAAGCATTTGAATTTATCGTTCAGGAAAATAAATTGAATCCAACCACAACTCTTTTTGTCGACGATGCACTCGTCAACGTTGAGGGTGCGGTTAAGGCAGGATTGAAAGGACTTTTTCTCGAACCTGGGAAAACTATTGTCGATATTAATTGGGCCGAATTAAGTTGATGGTTGAAAAGTAGCGAGAATCTCACTTAGTCTCTTCAAAATCTATATACTCGCCCACTTTCTCTCGAGAGGATGCGCTATGTGAGCCATTATCATAACTGGAAGACTGTTGCTGGTTATTATTCTGATGCATCTGATCATGCATATTGTTGAATTGACTCTTCATGTGTTTCGTTGTCTTATACACAGGTAAAATCAGATCGAATATGAGCCGATACACAATATAAATTGCAATTGCTATGAAAAATATCCTCGCCATGATTCACCAAATTTACATGATGAAGGAAAAAAATACTGTTAAAATAAAACTGAATTACTAAACAGCCGGGTGAGATAATTGTTCTATTTTTTCTTGCCGTCCAGTTTATCAACTACAAATTCCACGCCGTCTGAAACTTTATTAAAAACCCGTTCGGCCAGCTTTAAAACGGAATCTTGTAGTCTCTCGTTCTGAAAAACAAATTGGAGAATTCCTCCTGCTATGCCGCCTTTCTGGATGATTGCCGGAAGGAATGATTTCATCAAAATCGATGTGTAATTGTCCTGCAGATAGTCCAATTTTCCATCCAACTCATTTTCCAATTCTTTCGTCCGGCCACGAAGCCGGGAAATCTCCTGGTCGAGTGATTCGAGACTATTGATTTTTTTTCCCATGATTTGAGGATTAAGACAGAATTACTGCTCCTGTTCGAAGGACTCATTGGTTTTACTGATAATTGCCTGAATGACAGGGTGCACAAATAATTTTTTCCTGAAAACTGCCAACAAAATGAACACTCCGACCAGGATGAGGGTTGTTGCTCCAAACCCGAGAACATAA
>Ga0068860_100008893_pt1 | contig 10005 bp, 12 predicted proteins | sample KBSSwiS32_FD_66597 | JGI IMG/M metagenome (GOLD analysis project Ga0068860, IMG submission 66597) | Switchgrass rhizosphere microbial communities from Kellogg Biological Station, Michigan, USA - KBS Switchgrass S3-2 | ecosystem: Host-associated > Plants > Roots > Rhizosphere > Soil ...
CCATCCCGGCCTCTTCCCATTGAAATCCACAATCTATTAGCAGTTTTCTTAGGGGAAGCCTATGAGCAGTAAACGAGTTTATCCCGAGACTACGTCTGTCCGAATGTCCGGACGACCTAAAGGAATTCCCAGTCCGCAAGGCCAGCGGATTCTTGACGCGTGGGATGGGACTAAACAAGCGAATCCCCTGCTTAATTCCACCGCTTTAGTGAATATTGTTGCTGAAGTCGTATTCGGACCTCGACTCAATATTTATGTTCGCCAAAAAGATAGAACGCGGATCAAACGGACGCTGAAACGGCACGGAAGGTTGTAACGAGTTTGAGGTAATAAGTGACGTTGGTGGTTTGCAGTGACATCGTTTTGATCGAACTGTCTGATAACCCAAATAGCATAAGAAACGCTAATCAAAGAGTTTCGAGAATCGGGTTTCTGGTTCTCAAGATTTTCTGCCTCCATCGTGTTGAAGGCCACTGGCGGGAAACCACCATACATTTCCCACAGCTTTGGATCAAAAGTCCCTTTTCGCACATAGTTCGGTACCAGCGCGCGGCAAGATGGGTTAATCCATCAGCGATTCAGGGCGCTCATGCGCTACCGCGCGATGGTACTGATGCAAACCTGCCTCGTTCACGAGGCTAGCCCGCAGGGTAGGCCAGCCGTTTTACGGCTGGTAGCCACCAGTCATCACTACTAGAGGCCACTTAAGTGGCCTTCCCTAATCGACCAATCAAGGCCGTTGAAACGGCCTCTCGCAAATATCGTTCGCCTAAACCAGCCGTAAAACGGCTGGCCTATTACCCTTCGGGCTAGCCTCGTAAACGAGGCACGTTTACATTCAATACCATCGCGCGGTAGCGCATGAGGCGCTTTACTAATACGAGTTGTTTGCCTTTTACTCGCGTCGACCCTTGGATTTCAATGTTCGGCGCACTACTCCAGCAAAACCAAGTAATCCTGTGCCGAGCATTCTTTGATTTCTACTACGACGCCAGATGAGCTTGTGATACTTCGGGCTAACGCGTGCTTGAGCGGCTCGCCCACGCAACGTAAAAGAGCGTTCGCTCAAGGCGATTCCGCTCCAAACGCTTCTTCGGGGTTGGCGCGATAACACTTCTCGACTGCCAATTCTTTTGGCATTGGCTTACCCGGATCGTAATTCAAGAACGGACCATCTTTCATGCCTGTTGCGAAAACATATCCAGATTTCCCAGTGCTGCCATGAGCGATGGTCATGGCGTTCGCGACGATCGGCATGGCTATTCGGCGTACGAGACTAGCGCGAATCTTTCTGGACGGGAACTCGACGACCCCTTCCTCATTTGTGAATCGAAACTCGCTTTGCCCAGTAGAGTTCAGCTCGAGTGAGTAATGTCCCCAACCTTCATTTACTTGCATCTCTGCACAAGCTTGACCGGCATCATTGACGACGCGCAACTTCCACGCTGGAACAACTGTGCTTTCGAAAGGATAAAGCAAAAGCACTACAACGAAGCACAAGAGTGCGATCTTCAAATAACGCTTTCGACTGGGTTCAACCCATTTTGAGGAATTAATGTCTTTTGACAATCGATTCAAGTAACGCGCTTGAGCAGCTCGCCCACGCAACTACTAATAAAGACTACTCACGGTCGTGCCGTGTTGCTCAGGGTTCAAGGTGTCGTTTACCTTAGCTGGTAATGAATAAATCGAAATCGGTAACCAAGCAGGTCAGATCACCATGTGCGTCATAACCCCAAAATGAAGCGTATCCACCATCTCCCCATCCGGATGAGAACGTTACTACATTGGCTCCAGTACCCTCGCTTAGCGTTATATTCGCCCAGTTTGCGGTGCCACGACTGCCGAATGAATGCTTCTCCATTTCGACCAAAACCTCGTCACAAAACTCCTCAAACTTATCCGGCTCGTTCCGCTCTGTGCTTTCCCAAAGAGGGTTGAGGATTTGCACTGTATCAACGTCCATGAAACTGCCCGTACCAGAGTCAACACCATACTGATCGATATCTGCGTTGCTTTCTGTATCAGGGTTGTTGATGGCGGCAAGCTCCCAGCTCACTGCAGGCCCTCTACCTAATACGAGCATTGCACACGCGACACGGGTTTCTCCAGTGGGATGGAAGTCGGCGATGCTTAACACAACGGGATAGGTCCCCGGTGTCACGGTCTTCTTGAAGAAATAGCGTTCATCTGGTCCGATGAGAAGGTCCCATGCTAGTAATCTGCCGGAAGTCAGAATCAATTCTCCGATTTGATGAGTCGAAATCGTTACATCCTGCACGCCCTTCATTCCCCAACCTGGGGGCCGCTCATACTTAAACGAAAAACCATTTTGCAGGATTGAATTTAAATCAGAAGAAGGTTTCATGAACAACTTGCGATTGATCGGTGGACCATGTGTATCTAACGTTGCGCCTCGGCGGCTCGCCAACGCCACTCTAATAAACGTTACTCATGTCGAGTTCGCCCAAGCGCTTGTTGGCCGCAAATCAAGTTGAAGATGAGAAACAAAAACCGCTAGAGCTTTGACGAAACGATCTTCATCAGCTGACTGACTTGTTCAGCCTCAGAATCTGCACCTGCATCCTGGGCCGCAGACAGATGATATTGCAGAAGCGTCTTTAGTGATTTCAAATATCCCTTCCTGGTTGTCTCTGTCCATTCATCTGACTCACCTTCACCAAACCTGGCATAGGCATTTTGATATATCTGTTCTGCTTTTTTGTAAAAGACTCGAGCGTTATCCAGGTCACGCTTTAGGTGATGGGCGATGGCCAAGTCTCCCCAGAGTCGACCCAGCTCCGCATCGCTATCAGTCAATCTGGCACTCACAACCTTGAGAGCTCGATTGTAATAAGCAATGGCTTCCTGATAGCGCTTTTGTCGTAAGAACACGTGACCCAAAGTTTCATTTGCTTCCATCTTTTCCAGGGCACGATCACTCGGAAGCTGTTCCGAGATAGTTACGACCACAGCACAAGCGGTCTCAGCTTCCTTCCACTTTTCCTCTTTAGCGAGAGCACGACACTTTTTGTCTTCTACGAAGTAGCTATTAGCGAGTTGCTGCTGTCGTTCAAGGTCTGCCTTCTGTTCTTTGGTTAGGACACCGGGTGGAAAAGGAACGTCAACAATAGTAATGAAGGAAACTGGCTTGCTACCAACCGTATAAGGCCGATACCGTCGGGCTTTTACCGCGGAGACTGCGGCCGCTTGCAGTAAAGGATGCCCACTGATCGCTTTTGCTGACACTACGAGCCCTTGCTCGGAGATAAGAACTTCTACCTTTATTAAACCTGAAGCGTGTGCAGCCGCCGCAATCGGGGGATAGGAAGGTAGCGGTGCTTGGATCACTAACTTCTCGGCTTCATCTTCACTAAGGCGCACCTGCGCGTTTGCCGTTAGAGAGAAACCGACAAACACCAAAGCTAAAAAACAAAAGATACTAAGTAGTCGCATAAATTTTTCAGTAAGTGCAGTATGTTGCTCCGATTGGTCCTAACTGAGAATTGCACGGATCAACTGAGGCACGTCGTCCGCAGAGCCATACGCGTGCTTCAAGTCTTCCAGTCGATGTTACTTCAATTCTTCGAGCATCATTCCCGTCTCGTCGAATCAGCAGACAATCCCAGTGCTACGCTTGACCGTACCAACGCCAGCCCGACGTCATGGCGAACCTATCTAATTAATCATCCGCTTGCCAGATTTCAATATCAACAACAACCTCTTTTGTGTGTGTCTTTCGTTTGAGCCAGGCGAGGGCATGATCTACTTTCGGATACTCCTTTACAGTGCCATCAGAACCTTCATGGATGAACGAGCCATCTGTACTTTCCAAGACCATACAAAAGGAGCCGTCCTGCTGACCTCTTAGTTTTAGGCACTCGAAATCGCCTCTACCCAGCCTTTCGAGCAACTCATTAGTTTTTATCCTTGGCATCTTGCTTGTGTCTTAAATGACTAAGCTACTTACGCGATTAGATCCAAGCCATTAGTTCGGCTCGGATAGTCAATTTGCTTTTACCGCGATGCGGTTACGTCACAAAGCCCAGGGTTGCTTCAACCCTGGGTTAGTGTGGCTATTAATTCTTCAACCCCGGAACCGGTTGCGTCACTGGGCGCAACCGCGTTGCGGTTGGTAAATCGAATCCGCTGGTAACCCAAGGTGGCCGAAACGGCAACCTTGGGCTTTGAGACGAAACCGCTTCGCGATACTCCAATGTCAGTGTACAGCGCTTAGATACTCTAGCTTCGTAGCAACCAGCTGGTACTTAGAGCCTCCGAGGTGTCCATAGCGAGCCCCCGGTTTCGAAAAAAGAATTCCCGTCACTCGAACCTTGTTTGCTCGCGCACCAGAGTTGCTCGGGTTATTAATCCTTGCTTGCGGAGCAGCCTCGAGCCATATCTCTCCATCTAGTGAAGAGACTTCAAAACCAGTTTGGTACACGCCTTCATAAATTATTAGTTTACGGTCCCATCGGGCTGGATCGGATTCGATGTCTCTCAACGATCGGACCTTTTCAGGTTGTCCCAAGTGAACGGGCTCGATCGACGACACTCTGAGTACGAATACGGGTCGACGCTCCGCGGCGCTCATCTCTTCGTCTTTGAGAAACTCGCCCGCCACTTTCACTGGTGATGCGATGACCTGGTCGAACTTGTGTCGATACCGATTCGGGTCAGTGACTTTGAATGATTGAGGAACCAGTGAAAGCCTTCCGCTCGCACCTTCCGGAATTCGAACCTCTACTTGTCCGTATTCGGCCTTGTTAAGCTGCTCGATGGTGGCTGGTCCATAAAGTGGTTCTACGATTTCAACTTCGACGGAATGGTTTAGGTACGTATTTGCTCCGTCCAGCAACTCGCTGGGACGCAAAACGTTTTTTCGGATTTGTGCTGGCCAGTTACACGACAATAGCGACAGAGCAAGAAGAAGAGTCATGAGCTTGTAAATAGCCAACGATCTATTTGTTTCACCAACCATTTTTTTCGTCTCCGTACTGCACGCCCTTAACGTTTCAGTTGGATTGGTCAAGCGCTGTAAAAACCGCTGAGACCTACGATCGCTGAGTGACCAGCGCCCGACCACATATTCAAGTAAGCCACCCTTATGATCCTTCACCGCACATCGCGCCGCCAAGGTGCGCGACTAAAAGGTCTTTCGAAAAACCAGTTTCTGCTTGTCATATTCAGCCCTCGAAGACGATTGGCCTTTATCGTCGAGAGTGCCTCCTGGGGCCGCTCCAGAATATTCGATCAACTCCCAGTTGCCGTTGGGGTTTGGAACGTTTTGACTTTGCGCGCGGCAACTATTCGCATCCACCATGATGGCTGCTGCCGCCAGAACTAGCATCGACAATCCAACTGTTGAGCATTTCGAAAACATGTTCTTGCTCCTCTCAGAACTCTGAGGTTGCACCATTCAGACTTTTCCCTACTCAGATATGAACCTGATGGAACAGGGATTAGTGATGGTGTGCCCACTTCGGTAAGAAAGGCAAGGTAGTTGAGTTGAACGAAGTGAGACGTTATTTTTGAGATTGCATCTAACGCCGCCAGATAATCCTGGAACACTTCATCGGCTGCTCACTCCTAATTCTCAAACTAACGTAATTTCTATCTCTCGGCAGATCCAGATTGCCGAAACCTGCCCCGCCCATGGCATTTGAGCCGGTCCGATCCCTGTGCTGGGCCATAAGCAAATGAAGCGGGAAGACATTTCCCTGGTCATCAATCAACTGCACCTCGGGTGCCGCGAGTGTGCCGTCAGGGTAACGAAGTTTTTGAGAAGTAAAGTCAGGTGTGTAATTGTCTTCGAGCTTCAGAATAACGAGGGGCGTTTTGCCGGAAATTTGAAACGGAGGGTCGCCCTTTATCTCCAACCACTCTGAAGTGATTACGATCGCACCCGCGATGTTACGATCAGTTAAGTTTGGCAGAGGCCCCATTCTCCGATAAAGGAAGATGACCACAACGACAAGAACTATTGCCCCAAGACTTATAAGGCTGACTTTCAGCCACCTGGTTCCTCTGCTATTGATTCTTTCCATGATTCCGGTCCTTTCCTGATAACGGCACAGTAGAGATGTTTAAAAGTGACCAGCACTCTACGTGCGCCCTGGTCTTCTCGCTGCCAACTCCAGGCAGAATCGGAACGAACCAATTTGCATGACATTGGCGAGCTGAGATCGTCGTTAGCCATCACGGCGATGACTAGTATTTAGCTTTGACGGGGTGGTGACCGGCCGGACGAATCGAAAGCAAGGATTATCGAATAACTGCACAGCGACAGGATATTGGTCGTTGGTTGAGTCGTGAGGTTGTTTAGATCAAAAGAGTGAACAATTTCAGCCGCAAGTTGATGTACAAGTCGTGGCTCGCACGATGGGTTCTTTAAGGTAGGGACGAACGCTACTTCAACAAAATATGGGGTACTCGAGCGGGGTGGCTTGCGAGTAGGAAAGTCAGCCGCACCAGCTTGAGCAGGACCTGACTGTGTGTTACGTGCTGAAGCACACTGGTCACTGTGGGTCGCTATTGGCCTCGAGACTGCATTGACAATTTGGTCCGTGCAGAGCAAGCACAAGACGCCAAATATGATGCGGGCCAACTTTGAATAAGGACTGGTAGTGTGAACCAACATCGAATTGCGAGAGTAGCATATTCGCTGATCTAATGTTCGGCTAACGATCGAAGCTCCCAAAATCTGCCCGATCGCCAAACACCAATCATCCACGATACGGTTTATGAAAAATTTCTTTTACTGAAGTGTCGATCCAGGCACTCGGCTTTCGACTTACTGATGGACCTTGTCTCAAAAGTGAGAAAGGCACCAACGTTCGGGCTTTGCCATGTGAAGATGGGCTCAGCCTTCGTTGAGCGTCCGTTTGTTGAATTAGCTGCGTTCTATTCGAGGCAATTCAGATCGGTAAGAACTATAAAGGGCGCAGCCCAAAAACTTGGGGACTTTTTACGAAAAGGCAAAGCCCCCTCAAATCAGTCGGCTTAGCCGACTCGTCATCTATCTTAGAATTTTGAGGCAAAGCATTACTGATGGATGTGCAGCTGAACAATGCGCTGAGTGGAGAGAGATATGAAATCCAAACCGCAAAAATGCCGAATGAATAATCCAGTGGTTTTATCGCAAGTTGAATCGCTGTTTGCCTGGACGATGTTGCTCTCGAAGCAAAAGCGATCCAATCAGATGAGGAACTGGTGTGAAACGAAGAGATTGACTTTGATGCCTTGGAAGCGTGCCGCCAGCGCCGCTGCAGTAGTAGTCGTGTTTACTGTCGTCATACCCGTCTATGCGCAGGTGACGACTAAATATCCGCCGCTCAGCGAGTATCTGATGCCGCAGAGTTCTGAGATTGCGTCGGCGAGGAGCGCCGCCCCGCCAAACGTTTCGAGCCAGGCCACGATCAAGGTCTTAACCAAGTCTGGATATGAAGTGGTCCACAAAGGTGAGAATGGATTTGTTTGTATGGTGATGCGCGGCTGGGCTGCACCAACGTATACACCGGCAACAGTTCGTGCTCTAGTCTACGACGCAAAGGTCCGTGCGCCGATTTGTTTCGATCCCGTAGCAGCGCGAATCGTGATGCCGTATTACGAGCTGCGAAGCAAACTAGGAATGGAAGGGAAAAACCCCGATCAGATCACGGACGCCATTCAGGCGGCCTACGTAAAAGGTGAACTGCCCAGAAGGGACACGGTTAGCTTTGCATACATGTGGTCTGCCGATCAGCAACTGGGACCAGGAGTTGATCATTGGCATCCGCACATGATGATCTTTGCCCCCTACTACAACAATTCGATGCTCGGCGGCAATGATCCAGGTGGCGTGCTTCCACAAGTTTTGGACGACGCCGGAACACCGTTTACCGTGGTCTTAATTCCGGTGGACCACAGCCTGGCTGTGAAAATCCAGCCCCAGTAAGCAAAACTGTTCAGCGGTTGGGTGGCTGGCACGACGGATATTTCTCTTGAGTAGACCGGCACCTTGGGCCATGTGTGCGGAACATCCAAAAAGGGAAACGGCCTCAGGAGAGGCCGTCCTTCATTGCTGGCGCAGAGCCCTAGTTCATCGCAACGACTTCAAACCCTCACGGAGTTCGGCAACCAGGAGTTGCGGTTGCTCCCACGCCGCAAAGTGCCCGCCCTTATCGAGCTTGTTGTAGTGGATGAGTTTGGGATACGCGCGTTCGGCCCAGCTGCGCGGAACTGCATCGATCTCGTCAGGAAAAATGCTCACGGCTACCGGGATGCTAACGCCTTTGGGTGAGAAAAAGGGTAACTTGTTTTCCCAATAGAGACGCCCTGCAGAAATCCCCGTGGTCGTCAACCAGGAGAGCGTGATGTTGTCCAGCACGTCGTCTCGAGTCAGTGAACCATAGGGCGTGCCGTCAACAAACAGTCGTGAGATAGCCTGGTAACTCAGTAGGTCGTGATCGATCATCCAGGCGGCCAGACCGACCGGTGAGTCCGCAATTCCGTAGAGCGTCTGCGGTCGGAGTCCCATCTGAAGAGCGTAGCCCACTTCTTTCCCAAACCAGCCCTTCATCTTCTCGAACCTTTGACTTTCCTCGTCAGATAAACCGGATGGCGCCAAGCCGCCAGTCACGACCGCCTGCCATACGTCGGCTGGAACAGCACCCGGCATATTGGTGTGGATGCCGATCAATTCCGGCGCGCCTTGTACCGCCATCATATCAACTACTACTCCACCCCAATCGCCGCCTTGGGCAACAAAACGGTTGTATCCGAGGCGCTTCATTAGAGCGATCCAGGCACGCGCTACTTTCACCGGGTCCCAGCCGGTGGTGGTCGGCTTGCCTGAGAACCCGTAGCCTGGCATGTTCGGAATTACTATGTGAAAAGCGTCCGATGCCTGGCCGCCATGCGCTGTGGGATTGGTTAAGGGTTTGATGATCTTTAGTTGCTCGATCACCGAGCCGGGCCATCCGTGCGAGACTATGAGCGGCAACGCTTCTTCGTGCTGCGAACGAACGTGAATGAAATGAATGTCGACCTCGTCGATCTCGGTGATGAACTGCGGCAGCGCGTTCAGCCTCGCCTCGACCCTGCGCCAGTCGTACTCTGTCGCCCAATATCGGGCGAGTTCCTGCATCGTCGCAAGCTGCACTCCTTGCAATGCATCCGTTTCTCGGTCGGGCCATCTTGTCGCCTCTATGCGCCTGCGCAATTCAGCAAGTTCTGCTTCAGGAATATTGACCTGAAACGATCGAATAGCGGTCTTGTCAGTTGCTTGTTCGCTGACTTGCTGGGTTCCAGTGGTTTGCGTCATCTAGTGTTTCCTTTCAACTAGTCTGAGTCCCTATTTCGTGACTATGGTTCCGTTCGTTGTCAGAAGTGAACAGAGTTCACGCGACTTGCAACCAACGTCACTGTGGGACAGCGATGACATGGAAATGTCTTTCTTGGGGGAATTCTCTTGCCTGGCGGGGGCGGCGATTCTACAGCCGTTCGGGATGTGGCCTCAAGTCTAAATAGCAATCACAGAGGTGGACCACGAGCGATGACGCAACGCTAACTGTAAGGCCAATCTTGTTCCAATATTCTGGTCTTAAAGTTTTGGCTGGGCCGGCAACTGCGAAAAAATCACAAAGTGGCCACCAGGCTCCTTCGTAACAACCTCTTTCGCGCCGTAGAAAGTTTCATGCAGATCCTGCACAATCTCTGCGCCCTGGAGCGATTTGATCACGACGTTGATGTCGGGTACTTCCATGAAAATAAAACTCGGGCCTTGATCAGCGACTTTGGCCAAAGGATTGTTCGGATCGCTTTGCATGCCTTCATAGGTTTGCAGCATCAACTCGACTGGTCCGTTCTCCAGCGCCACAAAGCCAATGTGATCACCTTCCGGCACTTGTATGATCGCTTTAAAACCGAAACGCTCGGTCCAGAATTTCAGACTGGGTTCGACACGCTTAACATGCAGAATCGGGGTCGATCTATTGATCATCACAATGTTCTCCTTGCCGTCAC
>Ga0068860_100008894_pt1 | contig 10004 bp, 6 predicted proteins | sample KBSSwiS32_FD_66597 | JGI IMG/M metagenome (GOLD analysis project Ga0068860, IMG submission 66597) | Switchgrass rhizosphere microbial communities from Kellogg Biological Station, Michigan, USA - KBS Switchgrass S3-2 | ecosystem: Host-associated > Plants > Roots > Rhizosphere > Soil ...
CAAGGTTACCGCATGAAGATAGGGGAGAGAGCTGATTACCGGCTGATTCATACACTTTTTTAGAGGCTGGCAAGCCGCCCATTTTCTTCTCCACTCCGGTGGGCTGCTTTCGAAGGCAGCCCGCCGCGAGACGATTTCAAAAAATCCCGTCAGCATGGCCCAAGTGTGCCTGCTGGAACCACTTACGCGCCCCAAGCCCCTACAGATATTGCAGAAAAATGCCGATGAGAGACCTGCTGCAATGGATACCTCTCTAATGCTGCTCGCCCAAAATCTCAGCGCGCATTCTCCCAGCCACCTGCGGCGCCTGGAATTCCTTGTGAACACCAGCCCCCTGGTGCTCTATACCTGCGAAGCTGGCGGCGACTTCCGCGCCACCTTCGTCAGCGAAGGCGTGAAAGCCCTGTGGGGCTATGAACGCGAAGAGTTCCTTGCCGATAGCAAATTCTGGGCCGACCGCCTGCACCCCGACGACGCGGCCCGTGTTTTTGCCGAACTGGAGCACTTGACTCACGCCGATGAGCACAGCCTCGAATATCGTTTTCGCACCAAAAGCGGCGAATATCGCTGGGTGCGCGACGAGCTCCGCTTGCTGCGCGACCCCGCCGGCAACCCGCCCGAAATCGTCGGCCATTGCTTCGATATCACCGAACGTAAATTAGCGGAAGCCGCGCTGCGCGAGAGCGAAGCCCGCCTGCAGCTGATCTTCAACGGCACCTCCGATCTGCAGGCCCTCTTCCGCGTGGCGCCCGCAAACAGCTTCATTACCGAAACCGTCAACCGTGCGCTCATAGAAAATTTTCACGGCAACACCGGCAAAAATGCCGTGGATTTCCTGGGCCGCCCCGTCGAGGAACTCCTCGCCGCCACTGGCCTCACGCCCCCGCAAATCGAGCACCGGCGCGCCCTTTATCTGCGCGCCGTTCACGAGCGCGCCACCGTGCGTTTTGAAACCCCGCAAAGCCCGCTGCGCGACGCCGCCGAGGTGGAAGTCTCTCCGGTGGTGGATCAAAACGGCAACTGCACGCATGTTCTGTGGAATGCCCGTAATGTAACCGAGCGCGTGAAGGCCGCCAGCGCGCTGCTCGAAAGCGAAGAGCGTTACGCGCTGGCAACCGAAGCCACGCTCGACGGCATCTTCGACTGGAACCTGGCCACCGGCGATTCCCATCTCTCGCCGCGTCTCAAGGAAATCCTGGGCTTCCGCGATCCCGAATTACCCAACGATTTCTCCGCGTTTTTCGGCCGCGTCCATCCCGATGACTTAAACTGGCTCAGCCAATTGGTGGTCCGCCTCAACGCCGACCGTACTCTCGAAAAATTCGACCAGGAAGTGCGCCTGCGCCGCAAAGACGGCACTTATTGCTGGGTGGTTGCCCGCGGGCAAGTCGTTCGCGACGCGCTCGGCCAGCCCACCCGCTTCATCGGAGCCATTCGCGACGTTACCCGCCGCAAGGAGGCTGAGGACGCCTCGGCGTTCCTCGCCGCCATCGTGCAATCGTCGGACGACAGCATTGTCGGATCGAATCTCGACGGCACCATCGTGAGCTGGAATGCGAGTTCGCAGCGCTACTGGGGCTACACCGCCCAAGAAGCCATCGGCAAGAACAACAGCATCCTATTTCCACCCGACCGGCAGAACGAGTACGCCGAGAGAATCGCCCAGATCCAGCGCGGCGAACCCACCGAACGTTACGAGACTTTGCGCCTCAGAAAGAACGGAACGTTAGTCCCGGTTTCCGTGATCCTGTCACCGGTCAAGGACGCCCGCGGAAAACTGCTGGGCTTCGCCGCGATTTATAGCGACATGACCGAGCGCAACGAAGCCGAAGCGCGCCTCCTCGCCGCCAAGCAGGCAGCCGAAGCCTCCGCCGCCTCGCTCCGCGCAAGCGAAGAGCGCTATGCGCTGGTCACCCAAGCCACCCGCGACGGAATTTTCGACTCCGACCTCACCACCGGTATCTCCTACCATTCGCCGCGCTTAAACGAAATCCTGGGATATGGCGAAGATGAGATGCCCCGGGGCTTGTCCTCGTTCTTTGACCAGGTGCACCCCGAGGACCGCCCACGCTTGATCGAGAACGCCGCCCGCAACGACGCCGACAAGACCGTGCAGTCGTTTGAGAGCGAGGTTCGCGTCCGCTGCAAGGACGGAAGCTACCGCTGGGTGGCCTCCAACGGCCGGTTGCTGCGCGACGTCGAAGGCAACGTGACTCGAATCGTCGGGGCCATCCGCGACATCACCCAGCGCCGGCAGGCCGAAGAGAAGCTGGCGGCCAGCGAAAAACGCCTCCGCGACACCCTCGATTCGTTGTATGGCTTCGTGGCGCTGTACACGCTCGACGGCGTACTGATTGACGTAAATCGCGCCCCGCTGATCGCCGCCGGACTCACCGCTGAAGACGTAATCGGCAAGCCCGTCTGGGAAACTCCTTGGATGGCGCATAGCGTGGCGGAGCAGGAGCGTATGCGCGGCATCATCGCGCGCGCGGCCAGCGGCGAAGTAGTGCGCGAGGAAGCCACCGCGCGGATCGAGGGCGGCCAGCAGATCATCATCGACGCCACCTTTGGACCGCTGCGCGACCAGCACGGCGTCATCACCAACATCATCGGCTCCGGGACCGACATCACCGCCCGCAAAGAAGCCGAATCCAAATTGGTCCTGGCCAAGCAGGTGGCGGAAATCGCCAGCCGCGCCAAGAGCGAATTCCTGGCCAACATGAGCCATGAAATCCGCACCCCCATGAACGGCATCATTGGTTTGACGGAAGTGGTTCTCGAGTCGGATTTAAATCCCGAGCAGTATGAATATCTGAGTCTGGTGAAGAGTTCCGCCTCCACGCTCATGCAGATCATCAGCGACATCCTGGACATTTCCAAAATTCAAGCCGGGAAAATGGTTCTGCGCCCCAGGGAATTCTGGCTTCGCGACCTGATCACCAGCACCACCGGCGCTTTCGTTCAGCCCGCGCGCGAGAAGAATCTGCGCATCCATTCCAACATTCACCCCGCCATTCCGGAGGTGCTGTTGGGCGACGCCACCTTATTAAAGCGCGTTCTCGAAATACTCGTCGGCAACGCCGTTAAGTTTACCTCCCGCGGCGAAGTGAATCTGGAAGTAGGAATCTCACCGGAGAATTTCGAGAAGCTGCATTTCCAGGTGCGCGACAGCGGAATCGGCATCGCCGCTGATCAGCAGCGCCGCATCTTCGAGCCCTTCACGCAAGTCGACGCGTCCTCCCGGCGCGAATTCGGTGGCACCGGATTGGGCTTGGCCATCTCCGCGCAATTAGTCGAAATGATGGGCGGAGAGATCTGGGTCGAAAGCGACGGTCGCAGCGGCAGCACGTTCCATTTCACCGCGCGCCTGCCTCCCGTGGTGGCACAGTAAAACGGCTACTTCTGCTTAGCCGCGTCGAAGCGAATCTGCCGTAGCCTTTCGCCATCCGTCGAAAGCTCAGCCGCGCCCGCCGGAAACTTGTTGGCATTCAGAATAAACGCCAGCAGCATCCCGTTTTGCTCGCGGCTCAAGTGCCCCGGCTGATCGGCAGGCATCGATGTCTGCATTTTCTCGAACAAATCGCCCACCGTCATTCCGTTCCAGTCCATCAAGAAATCAGCGCCCACCAGCGGCGGCGCCTGCCCTCGCCCCTCCAGCTTTTCCCCGTGGCAGGAAGCGCATTCCTGACGATAAAGCCCCTCGCCGCGGCGCGCCTGCTCGCCGGAGTAAATCCCGTCCCAAACCGACGCCGGCGCTTGCGCCCAATTCAAGCCCAGCGCAATGCCTCCCAGCGCCACTACGTTCCACGTTCGCCGCATATCCAAAACATACCATTCAGCGTATAATCCGGGTATCAGTGAGGCTGCAGAATCTACTTCGCGGAATCGCCGGGTCCGCAAGCGCTCCAGTGGTACCTGGGCAGGTTGCCTTCGATCCGGAGGCTCGTTATCAGGCCCGCGCCGCCTATGTGAAACGCAAAGTTGAGAATCGTTTCAAGAGATACTTTCTTTCGCATCCCGATCCGCAACTTCACGCCATCCTGGCGGCCATCGATGAAAAGATAACGCCTGCCGCCGCTCTAGAGGACATTCTGCTTGCGCTCGACCAGGCCAAAGAGAAGCTCCATAAATCTCTGCAAAATAAAGTGGCCCCATTAGCGGCGAAATCCCTCACGATTAAAATTCTGAATCTGTTTCTTTCGAAATACCAATTCCTGACTCGCGGCACCAGCCTTCTTTCTTCGCCCTACGGCATCATCGTGGATCCCATGAATGCCTGCCAGCTTGCCTGCCCGGGATGCGTTCACTCGAATCGCTCGAAAGAACTGAAATTGTTTGATTGGGGCCCGGGAGTGCTGTCGGAATCCATGTTTGCCGGTTTCATGCGCCGCTATGGCCCGTATGCCATTGAGGCCGAGTTTTGTAATTACGGCGAACCGCTTTTGAACCGCAATACTCCGCAGTTGATTCGCCTGGCAAAGACTTACCTGGTCCGCACCATGCTCTCCACCAACATGGGCGTCAAACATTTCGATGCGGAAGCGTATGTAAACTCCGGCCTCGACTACATGACCGTTGCCATCGACGGAGCCACGCAAAGTGTCTATGAAAAATTCCGGCGCAAGGGCGACATCGAAGCCGTTTTTAACAACGTCCGCACTCTTATTCAGACCAAGAAAAGAATGGGCAAGCGCACGCCGCTGGTGTCGTGGCAATTCCTCGCGTTTGAGCATAACCAGCACGAAATTGACGACGCGATCAAAATGGCGCGAAGCCTAGGCGTCGATCAGTTCGTTGTCGCTACGCCTTTCGATGTCAGCCCGGACGACCCGAGTATTTTGGCGTCAAAACAACCCCCGCGAACCGTTGTATTCCGACCCGACGGTTCCCAGGGAATGCTCGAAAACTGGAACCCCTTTCCTGCAGAAATCCAGGCCGAGCCGATCGAGCAGGAGTTCGCCGCCAGTTGGCGGGAACGGCTCGCTGACCAAAGTGATGCAGGAAGCCTTGATCCGCAAGCCAGCTCCCGGCATACCTGCCACTATCTCTATAAAAATATCGTGATGGACGGCACCGGCCGCATCCTGCCCTGTTGTGGCGCTCCGCAACCACACGTAGATTTAGTTTTCGGAAACGTTCAATCCGGCGCAGACCTCTTCAACTCCGAAAAGTACCGGCTTGCCAGGCTATCGTTTGCGAATCCTGAACAGTATCAAGTGAAGCAGGCCTCGACCCTCACGGCGGCTCCGTATTGCGCAAACTGTGAGTGGAGCCACAAGGCGCAGATCGATACCGAGCACCTGAAAAACTACTTTGTAGTCGTGGGAAGCGACATTTTCAGTCCGGCCACAGTAGCGCTGCTGGGCTCCTGGTAATTTTTCCTTGCGCGCTTGACACTCCTCCCGCCGATTCCATACAGTGATGTACGGAGAAGGTGCCATGACTCTACGAACGACTTCGATGAACCGCCTTGCGATTGGACTTCTGCTTTTAGCTCCGTCGATATTCGCCGCCGACGCGCCGGCCTGCGATCCCGATAACGGTGGCATCAAACTGCCCGCCGGCTTCTGCGCGTTTGTCGCCGCCGACGGCCTCGGCACCGCGCGCCACATGGCAGCGGCCGCGAACGGTGATCTGTATGTGGCGTTAATGGACGGCGGCGTCATGGCGCTGCGCGATACCAACGGCGACGGCCGTTTTGAGATGAAGGAAAAGTTCGGCGGCACCAGCGTCACCGGCATCGGCTTGCGCAACGGCTACCTGTACATCGCCACGCCTAACACCGTCCAACGTTATAAGATGACGCCCGGCCAGTTGAAGCCCGCGGGCGAGCCGGAAGTCGTGGTGAAAGACCTGCCCGGCGTCCGCCAGCACGGCGACAAAGGGCTCACCTTCGACGGCCAGGGATCGCTCTACGTCAATGTCGGCGCGCCCTCCAACGCCTGCCAGGTGAAGGACCGCAGCGCCCAATCCCCCGGTCAAGATCCCTGCCCGATCTTAGAAAAAAATGGCGGCATCTGGAAGTTCGATGAGAATAAACTGGGCCAAACCCAAGCCGACGGCACGCGCTTTGCTACTGGACTGCGCCAAATGCCTGCCCTCACCTGGCACGACGGCGCGGTCTACATCGCCATGAATAGCCGCGACCAGTTGGATATTATGTGGCCCGGCAAATTCACCGCGCAGGAGAACGCTGAGCGCCCCGCCGAGCCGCTATTCCGCGCCGTCGCGGGTTCTAATTTTGGCTGGCCGTATTGCTTCTACGATTTCGGAGCCAAGAAATTCTTCCTGAATCCCGAATACGGCGGCGACGGCAAAACGGTGGGCCGCTGCACGGAATTCACGGCGCCGGTGGCCGCGTTCCCCGCGCACTGGGCGCCCGTCGACCTCGCGTTTTACAATGGCCGCCAGTTCCCAGCCAAGTATCGCGACGGAGCTTTCATCGTATTCCACGGCTCCTGGAACCGCGCGCCGATGCCGCAGGAAGGCTACAACGTAACCTTCCAGCCCTTCTCCGGTGGCAAGCCATCAGGAGCTTTTGAAGTGTTCGCCAGCGGTTTCCCCGGCAAAGCGCCGCTCATGAATCCCAACGACGCCGTAGCGCGACCCGATGGCGTGGCGCAAGCCCCTGACGGTTCGCTGTTCATTGGCGACAGCCAAAAAGGCAAAATCTGGCGCGTGCTGTATAAGTAGGGACAGTATCCTCAATCCCCATCCGCTTGCTTCGCGGCGCGGTTCCAACAGAACCGCGACCGCAGGGAGCGGCTTTAGCGCTGCCGGTGATAACTCTTCAACTGCTCGAGCCGCCCCTTGGCGGCTGAGTTCTCCGGCTCAATCTCCAGCGCTTTTTCGAGCGTAGCAATCGCGCCCATATCATCCAGCTTGCGCGTCTGCGCAAACGCCAGCGCCATATAACTGCGCACGGACTGCGGATAAAACTCCAGATTCAACTTCATCAGCGCAATGGCATCGTCGGCGCGCGCGTTGGCCATCTGATTTGCAACCGCAATCAGCGTGTCTTCGCCGAAATCGTAAGTCGACCGCCCAAAGAAATGCTGCCGCAGATCGCGATACTGCTCAATCGCAGCCGCCACGCCCTTCTCGCGCGTGGTCTGCCAGACGATGTCGCCGATAGGGCGGGGAACCGGCACGCCGCGGTGGCAATAAGCGCACTGAATGTCGGTAACCTGACCGGCGCCCTTGCCGGTAGCCGCGTGAATGCGCGCGTTGATGTCATCCGTCATCGCCATCATGGCGCGCGCGATTTCTTTCTTCGGCTCCGGCTCGCCCGACCCACGCGGCGCCGAATGGCAATAGGAACACTGCACGCCCAGCGATTGCGCGATCTGCTGCATCTGTGAGACGCGATCCACTTTCGGCGCGTCCTGCGCCAGCGCCGGGAGTGCCGCGGCCACTAAAACAGAAACTGCCAGTAACGTTCGATTCATTGCCTGCGGATGCCTCGCCCGATCAGTATACACCTAGCGCATCGGCGGCACGAATGCGATGGTTCGCGCGAAGAACCAGCACAGAAAAAACACCACCGGCAGCAGCGCCATCAGATACAACGTTGAGTAGCCCACCAGATCCCGCGCCTTCAATCGCAAGATCCCCAGCAGCGGCAGCATCCAGAACGGGTTGATCAGATTCGGCAGCGCCTCGGCCACATTATAAATCTGCACCACCCATCCCAAGTGCACCTGATGCGCGATCGCGGCTTCGAGCACGTAGGGCGCTTCGACAATCCACTTGCTGCCGCCCGAAGGGATGAACAATCCCAGCACCGCCGAGTAGCCCGCCGCCAGCAGCGCGAAGGTGTCGTGCGTGCTCGCCGACGTGAACAGGTGCGCGAGTTTCGCCGAGAGCCCCGTGCCCACGATCATGCCAAAGATCATCGCGTAGAAGGGAAATTGAATCAGTACGCCGCCCGTCGCCGGGATCGATTCCGTCACCGCGCGCACGAAATTACGTGGACGCCAGTGCAGCAGCAATCCCACGGTCAAGAACATCAGGTTGTAGACGTTGAGATCGAGCGCGGCCAGCGCTCCCTGTGGCGACGTTCGAAATACATTCACCAAATAGGCCAGCAGCAGAACGCCCACCAGGATGTTGAGGATGGGGCTGTACTCCAGCCACTCGCCGGGCTTGGTATGATGTGTGCTGGTCTCGACAGGCGGCTCGAAGCGCAGTCCGTAGCTCTCCGCTGTGCGCGCGTTTTCCGCCGACGGCGCTGAGAAATACGCGACTGCTACCGAGACGGCGATCACCACTGCGGCCGTCACCATGCTCTGCCACAGGAACAAAGTTTGCGTCAATGGGATCAGCCCGCTGATCGCAAATAGCGAAGGCGGCAGAGCAGATTTTGTCGCCATCAGCATGGCCGCGGACGACGACAGCCCGAGCGCCCACACCGAACACGTCCCCAGATAAGCGGCGGTGCCTGCGGCGCGGTAATCCATTCCCTTGACGCGTCCCGTCATCTCGCGCACCAGGAACCCGCTGATGATCGGGCTGAGCCCCCAGGAGATCAGCGAGCTGGTGGTCGCGACCAGTGCCACCAGCGTAATCGCGCCGCGTGGCGTCTTGGGAACACCCGCCAGCCAATGAATCCCGCGCCGGACGAGAGGCGTCGACGCCACCACGTAGCCGCCGATGATGATCATCACCATCTGCATGGTGAACGGCACCAGCGTCCAGAAATTCTTGCCCGCTTCGAGGCCCAGCTTCGCCGGACTCTCGCCCGCGACGATGCCTAACCCGTACACCACCAACACGCCTAGGAAAGCGAATACCAATGGATCGGGAAACCACTTCTCGCTCCATTCGGCAAGGGCCAGGCCGGCACGCGCCACGCGTCCGTCCGCGATCTCCCGATTTACTTTTTTCGAAGCCTGCATCCCGTTTACGGCGTCTCACTATTGTAGTGGCCCGCGACGCCGGGCGCTCGCGCCCTTGAACCCCGCGCCGGTTCGCGCCACCATGAAAGTGGGTAAGGAGGATGTATGCCGCAAGTAGCAACTTATCCGTCCAGCTCTTCTACCGATTTTCTTCCCCTTCAAGGCATCGATCATCTGGAGTTCTACGTTGGTAACGCCAAACAAGCGGCATACTTTTATCGCCGTGCTTTCGGGATGGCGCTCACCGCGTATCGCGGCCCCGAGACCGGCAGCCGCGACCGCGTCTCCTACGTCGTCGAACAGAACCAGATTCGCTTGCTCCTGACCACACCGCTCGATCCCGATAGCGTGATCGCCGGGCATATTCTGCGCCATGGAGACGGCGTGAAGAGTATCGCTTTGACCGTCAAAGACGCCGCTGCCGCCTATCGCGAAACCACACGCCGCGGTGGCTTGGGCGTCGCGCCGCCTACGGTTATGCGGGACAATTCGGGGGAGGTCCGCTCATCGTCCATCGCCACCTATGGGAACACCGTTCATACTTTTATCGAGCGCGCTAACTATCGTGGGGCGTTTCTACCCGGCTTCGTCGAAGTGCCCGGCCCGGACCCGATCGCTCCGCCCACGGGCCTGCTGCACATCGATCACACCGTCGGCAACGTGGGACTCGGTGAGATGAACAAGTGGGTGGAGTTTTATCAGCGGGTCATGGGATTCAACCTGTACCAGAGCTTCGACGATCACGACATCAGCACGGAATATTCATCGCTGATGTCGAAGGTCGTGTCGAACGGCAGCGGCTGGATCAAGTTCCCCATCAATGAGCCCGCCCAAGGCCGCAAGAAATCGCAGATTGACGAATACCTGGAAGCCTATCGCGGACCGGGCGTGCAGCACATCGCGCTGGCGACTGATGACATCGTCTTCACGGTTTCACAGCTAAGCCAGCGTGGAGTCGAGTTTCTGAAAGTGCCGCCGGCGTATTACGACGAACTGCCGCGGCGTGTCGGCCCGATTGAGGAACCGCTGGCCAGACTTGGCGAACTCGGAATTCTGGTGGACCGTGACGAGGATGGATACATGCTGCAAATCTTCACCCAGCCGGTG
>Ga0068860_100008896_pt1 | contig 10004 bp, 7 predicted proteins | sample KBSSwiS32_FD_66597 | JGI IMG/M metagenome (GOLD analysis project Ga0068860, IMG submission 66597) | Switchgrass rhizosphere microbial communities from Kellogg Biological Station, Michigan, USA - KBS Switchgrass S3-2 | ecosystem: Host-associated > Plants > Roots > Rhizosphere > Soil ...
CACTAGCCTTGCAGTTGAAGGCAAGCCTGGCCCAAAAAAATCTCCCTTTTGGTCTCGAAACTCTTCAAGCTGCCTTGGCGGGAAAGACACTCAAGATCCGAAAGGTGTTGGAAGACGAGCTGAGCTCCTTCCTTTCTCGCGAAGGTTTCAACGATAAAGTCGCCGTTGCTCAATTAATCGAAGGCAGCAAAAAAGAAGGTTCGGCCGAGGTCAAGAAAGTGGACGTCGGCAATCTTCCCGAACAAGTCGACGCCTATTTGATGAACCGCCCCGGCCTTTCTCGACGTCAGTTGGCGATTCACCTCCAGCAAAATCTGGCCGAGAAGGGTTATCACTACCACTTGAGCTCCCTGCAGTCGACGCTCGAAGGCAAGACACACAAGACCCGAAAGGCGGTTTTGGAAACCTTGCTCGCGATTTTTGCTGAAGACAGCAAGGAAGCATGGCGCCCCGAAGAAAATCAGGTCACAGCACCCGAACAAAGGGAATGGCATCACTACGTCGACGCCAAGGAACTCCCTCAGCTGCTAAAAAATCTGATGGAGAAATATCCTACGACGACGCGTCGGCAAATTGCTTTGTTGCTTCAGGAGGATTTGAGAAAACGAAACTTTAAATTCAGCCTGAACACCTTGCAATACATCCTCGGTGCCAAGACCCTTCGAGTGAAGAGAGTCGTGCTGAACTTGCTTGAGGACTATCTTGCGGCGCCCGATTTCGGTTCGCGCATCCAAGACAGTCATTCGAGGAGCTCGTCCGGCAATGGTCGCTTGAACTTAGAAAAACGTCTCGAGCTCGCCTTGCAAAAACTGAAGTCTTCGGCGGAGCAAGAGCGCTCTTATTATTTGAGGGTATTTTTGGACACACGGGCGGAGCTGATCAAAAAACGTTGGCAAAAAGCCCACCCCACCCAGGTAAAGAAAGGACGAAAAGCGGGCACTGTCTCGAGTTCTTACGAAAATTATGTCCCGGATGAAAGCGTGAGCGGATCTTTCCTGGATCCCAATGACATCCCGGTCGCCTACGATATCGAGGCCTCCTCCGACCGGCTAGTGTCTTGAGACGATCCGATTATTTTGGATGATTTACGGAGTTGAAGAGATCCGAAAGTCGGCATAATCGCAAGCTGCTGCTTGATGAGTCGCATTGCCGTCGGTCATAACACCAATCCCCGAGGGATTATGGGTGTCCTCTTTCTTGAAGAAACGTCGGTAGTCCTTGACGACGTCGACGCTCTCGCTCTTCCATTTTCCCAAAGAGCCCGATCCGCTTTCCTGAGAAATGATATAAAATTTACCGGGATTTTTTTCCCAGTAGGAACCCACCGATAGATTGGAGCTCCAGACATATTTAAGAGCAGAGGTCCTGCCAAAACCAACATAGACGGCACAAGCGCTGTCATTGGTCTCGCGGCTCGTCTCCTTCGCTCCGGAGGGGAGTGTCTGGGCACGCCAGCGAAATTTTAGGTAGGGATATTTTTGGATGTCCCAATCGAAATCTTTGAAGATGGGTACCGAAATGTCCTCGGAGTCGGAAGCGCGAAGAATCTTTTCTCCACCGTCTTGGGCGACCTGATAAACCCGGTTCGCTTTGCCACTATAAAATGGATATGTTTTCCAATCCTTGGGAAATTTACCAACATCGCTCGACTGCAAGCTATCCACGTTTAGCTCTTCCGCATCGGATGCGTCGCACCAGGCAAGCGAAACAAAAGAACCAATCAACAGCAAACAAGTTATCCATGGACGCACAAAAAATCGCATGAGGACCTTTCGCATGGGTGACATTGAGTGAGAACCAAAAAATCCCACAAAGGTTAAATACTCCTCATTCATGCTAAGGGCTCGCGCAACTTGGCGTCAAATGAAGAAAAATTCTGCGCTTTAAGAAATAAAAATTTTAGAAAATAAAAAGGCCCGAGATTTCTCTTGTGAAGACATCTCGGGCCTCTGGACCTGGAAGATTAGGAGAGAATGTGTTCGCGGAAGTCTAAGGGCTTTGCCAACAAAGGGCAAAAAAAATCTTACGTCATACAAAATAATTTTTGAAAAAATCCGCCATCCCTGAAACTCCTTGACCAGCGATCTTCTAAAGGATTTTTTTGCGAAATTTTTATTTTTTCACTTAAATATCAATTAGTTGCGTAACTTGTCGATGGATGAATCCGACCCGCTCTCTCGTTTTCATTCATGACGCACTGCTCCTCTTTTCCCACCAAACGCCTCCTTCCCCTCCTTTTCAGCCCCGCTCGACCTTTTTCCTGTCCAGGCCGCGCCGCGATTGATTATGCTCAAAACATGGAACACTCCTTGCGTCGAAAATTCCCCGCTACCATGGCGACCCAACATCCAGACAATGCTTTCCGTCCCTATTGGCTGAACAAATCTTTCGTTTCGACCGCCAAGGAAGTGGAAGAGTGCTATCGCTCCTACAAGGATTTGGGCTGCCAGGAGTATATGTGGGATTGGGAAGGAAAGTTCGTCGACGAAGCCGTGGTCGACCGGCTCTACCAAAAGTATTGGGAATATTTTTCCAAACATCCCTTGGGACGAGAAAAATTCCTGACGTTTCGCATTCCCAACATCGAGCGCGAAGGACGCGCGCGGCTAGCACGAGCCTTCACCGGGATACTATCCGCCGCCTATTCTTCGCAAGAGATGGGCCTGCATTCTCCTCCGATCTTCGAAGTGATCCATCCCATGACCACTTCGGTGCAACAGTTGATCACTTTGCAAAAAAAATTCCACGAAACCGCTCAGTTTCAACAAGAGATCTTGGAGGTGAAGAACCTCAAACCAAAACAGATCGAAATTATCCCGCTGATCGAAGGCACCGGAACTCTTTTAAAAAGCCGCAGGATCTTGGAGCAATACACCCAGTTTTATGAAAAATTTACCGGCAAACGCCCGCATTGCATCCGGCCTTTCATTGCACGCAGCGATCCCGCGCTAGATGGGGGCTTCATGGCTGCGACCTTGTCGGCCAAGGCGGCCTTGTCCGAATATTATGTTTTCCAGAAGGAGACCGGGATTTCCGTCAAGCCAATCATCGGCGCGGGTTCCCTTCGCTTTCGTGGTGGTCTCAGTCCCAACACCGTCGACGAATTTTTGGACACCTATCCCGGAATCGCCACCGTCACTTTGCAATCGAGTTTCCGTTACGATCACCCTCTCCCGGAGGTGAAAAAGGCAATCGCAAAGTTGAATCGTCGACTCACCCATCAAGAACCCGTGGTTTATTCCGCGAAGCAAATCCGGGAAATCACCGAGTTGGATGAAATATTCGTGAGATACTACCGCTACACGATCGAGCGACTAGGAACTTTCATCAACGAATTGGCAAGTTTCATTCCCGCGCGGCGGGAACGCATCCAACACACCGGACATTTCGGTTACTCGAGGACCTTGGGCCGCAGCAAATTGAAGCTGCCGAGAGCCATCACTTTTACCGCGATTTTTTATTCCCTGGGGATTCCGCCAGAATTGATCGGTTTGGGCAGGGGCTTGCGCGAGACGCGCGAACGCGGACTCCTCCCCTTACTGCATCATTTCTTTCCCGGCTTGAAGGAAGTCATTGTGGAGATTGGCCGACATCTCAATACCGAAAACTTGCAAATTTTGTCGAAACAAAAGGAAGATTGGGCTTTAGTTAAAACTGGAATCGCATTCGTCGAAGAATATCTTGGCACCTCCCTCGGACCCAAAGAGCCCGAGGATTTTTTACACCGCAATTACACTTCCAACGTCCTGCAGAAATGGTTGATGGGCAAAAGCCCCGAAGAAGACATCGTCCTTGCCGCCCAAATGCGTCGCAGCTTGGGCTAAGCCAAACATTGAGGGTCAAAACGAATAAAGGTTAGGTGAAAAACCCTGCAAAAGCCAAAGACTGCAGGCACCATAAAGGGCGCCCAACAAGACGTCGGTCGGGTAGTGGACTCCAAAATAAATTCGGGATAGGCAAACTCCTAAAGCGAACAGCGCGCTCAAGATTTCCGGGATTCGAAGTGCCTTGGCGGAAGGTCCCCATTTTCGCAATATCGCCAAGGCCACCACCAAAATCACTACCGCATCAAAGGCATGACCGCTCGGCATACTGAGAGTCTTCTCTTCCAAGAGAGGGGATCCAGGACGGAGACGGTTGGCCATGATTTTCAAGAAAGGGATCGATGCTTTAAATAGGAGGACGCCCACCGAATATATCAGGGCCTCGCGGCGCCGCTTTTGTTTGAGAAATAAAATTGGAGGGATGATCCACGCAATTAGAAAACCGGGTGTCCCACCGGCGCGAGTGAGTATGGAGAAGGCATGGCTGAGTCCCGAACTTCGATGGGCGGCCATCCATTGCAATACCCAGCTGTCCCATGCCTGCACGAGAGACAGTCGAGGCAGGGCAAACATCGAGAACACACACATCGCCCAGACCATGACTCTTCGGAACATCGGCAATTCTCTACAAGTCGGAAAAAAACTTGATGAAGGTTCGAATCAGAATCCCAGTCCCACCCTTGGTGGAATAGGCCCAGGGTTTGTTCGCCCAAGACGGGCCCGCAATGTCTAAGTGAACCCATTTCGCCTTTTCGGGAACGAAATTTTTGAGGAAAAGTGCGCCGTTGATCGTGCCGGCATAGGGTCCGCCGATGTTTTGAATATCAGCGACCTGGCTCTTGATTTCTTCCGCGTATTCTTCCGCCAGCGGCAATTCCCAAATTTTTTCACCACAAGCCAATCCGGCCTTTTGCAGGCGAGAAATCAGTTCCGAATCGGTGCCCAGCGCCGCGGTGTATAAATCACCTAAGGCGACGAGCGCGGCGCCGGTCAGGGTAGCAATATCAAAGATGTAATCAAATTTGTGGCGGGACGTCGCGTAACTCAATGCATCGGCCAAGGCCAGCCGCCCTTCCGCGTCGGTGTTCAAGACCTCGATCGTCTTACCGTTGAAGGCCTTCACGACATCTCCAGGTCGCTGGGCCGCGCCATCCGGCATATTTTCAGCTGCGGCGATATAGCCATAGACTTCCACCGGGAGTTTCAGCTGCGGCAAAATCTTCATCACCCCGAGCACGGTAGCCGCTCCGCTCATATCGTCCTTCATGGTCTCCATGCTCTTCGCCGGTTTCAGCGAGAGTCCGCCGCTATCGAAAGTAATGCCCTTGCCAACGATCGCGATGGTTTTTTTAACTCGACCCTTGGGACGATAATGCATTTCCACAAATACCGGGGGCTGACCCGATCCCATGCCGACCCCATAAAGGGCGCCCATGCCGATTCGCTTTAAACGGCGGTGATCCATCACCGTGGTACGAATGCCGCGAAGTTTTTTGGCTTCCTTACCTAAGAGCGCGGGGGGTTTGTCGACTGAAGGTGTATTGATCAGATCTCTCGCCAAGGCGACGGCATCACTGATCACCTCGCCGCGCTTGATCCCCTTGTTGAAATCCGAAGCTTGTTTGGCATCTCCCAAACAAAATTGGATGGCACTGAGCTGTGACTTCGAGCCCTTCTTACTTTTATAACGGTCGAACTGGTAAAGTCCGAGCATGACCCCTTCGCTCAAGGCCTGGCCTAAGGACTCCGGCTTGATCGCTCGCGACGCGGCAAGCGGCAAAAGGGACAAGACCTTTTTTACCTTCAGTTTGTCGGCAACTTGAGCGGATTTTGCGGAGGCCTTGCAAAAAGTTTCAGTATTCAATTCCTTGGTTGCGCCCATTCCCATGATCAGGACATAATCAAAGGCAATTTTTCCGTGGGTCGCGAAGAGTCGCGAGTCGCCGACCTCGCCTTTGTATTCCTCTTTTTCCAGCAGCTTCTTGACGAAGCCGCCCATTTTCTTTTCCAAGACTTGAACGTTTCCATGGGCGGACAACTTTCCGTCGATATAGGGAAGAACCAAGATATCCCCGGACCATTGCGAGGCAGGTTTTGACTCGATGCTGAATTTCATAAGGCTACAAACTCCTGTAAAAAATCCTCAGGGCCGCATTGCTTCGCCCCGTTTTTAGGTGTAAATATTTTTTACTATAACAGAGGCCCCCATGAACAACCAAGTGATTCTGGAAGAAAACCATGACACCGTTCGAACCATCATTCTGAACCGTCCGGATGTCAGAAACGCCTTCAATTTCGAGCTCGCAGAAGCTATGGGGAACTCCCTCAAGCAAGCGGCGGAAGACCCAAAAGTGAGGGCGGTGATCCTCCGGGGTTCGGGAGATTGTTTTTCCGCGGGAGGAGATTTAAAACTTTTTTACGAAAATATAGAAAAAAGCCACGAGTCCTTTCACAAGGTCAGCGAATTGCTCAACTTCGCGATCGGAAAAATTCTGACGATGTCCAAACCCGTGGTTTCGGCAGTGACGGGCCCAGCATTCGCCGCAGGTTTTGGAGTCGCATTGTCCTGCGACCTAGTAGTCGCTACCCACGACGCAAAGTTTTCGCCCTCTTTCGTCAACATCGCACTTGCTCCCAATGCCTCTTCCACCTTTTTCCTTCCCCGCTTGATCGGGCCCCGTTTGGCGCTTGAGGCCTTTATGACGGGCAAGGTATTCACCGCGACCGAAGCCAAAGAATTAAAGATGATCAATCGCGTCTTTTCGCGAGAATGTTTCGAAGAGGAGTTGCGAAAGTTGGTGATGGACCTGGCCCAACGGCCGACCGAGGCCTTGGGGCGCATGAAAAAACTCGTGCATAGCTCGGCCTCCAATCCCTGGCGCGACCAGCTCAACCTCGAACGGGACGAAATCGCGGATTCTTCTCTCCACGAACACTTCAAGGAAGGCGTCACTGCCTTCGTTGAAAAACGAAAACCAAAATTCAACGGAAAATAAAAAAACGGCGATGGAACATTCCACCGCCGTTTTAAATTCAAATGCGAATTCCTTAGGCGAAGAACTTTCTCGCACGCCATGCCGGAATCGTGGCCAAAATAATCCAAACCAAGGTCTTGAGAATTTCTGGTTGGGTGCCCGACATACTCTGCATACTGCAACCGCCGCTCATTTGAAAGCTTCGGCCTCCAGCAACCGAGGCGCCCTCTTCCGAAACGGAACCCCCTTGGACTTCGTTTGAGACTAGGGGAGGATTCGTTTTGACATGGCCTACCGAACCTAAGGGAACCAATCCTTCCGAGTGGACGCGATTCACCGTAGCAGGATTGCCCTCTTCACCGTCCGCCTCGAGTTCCCCTGGTACCAGGGTGTGTCGCGTACCCTCGACCATCGTCGGCGTATCGCCATCGCCGTCGTCGCCGGCGGGCTGAAGAGTTCCAGGATGAATCGCAATACCGCCTGGGGCAAGGGTATAGACAGGCTCAGAGTCGACCACTCCCACCTGGGTGGTAGCAGGATGATCCATAAACTGCATGGGTTCGTGTCGGTAGCTCGTCACCGCTTGGGCATAGTAAGGAGTCACCACCATCGGCTCAGGGGATTTTTCCGAAGGTGTCGCAACTGCATCAGAGACCTCCTGAACATCGTCGCGATCCTCGGTGGTTCTGGCCTGCAGTGCTTGCGCGCCGATCAAAATGAGAGAAAAAGTAAATAAGGCGAGAGTTCCAAAATAAAAAAGGCAACGCTTCATGTCGATCTCCTCGAATGAAGTGTGCCCAGCCCTACTTAAAGCAAATATGATACCAGTGCCGAAATTCGGTTTTTAATTTTACTGTTCCTGAAATGATTGAAGATTTCTGAGGACGTCGACCCAAGAAAACTCCGCGATGGGGTTTGACCCCCTCAGGCTGGGGAAAAAGACGGGAATCCTTGCCTCAGAAGCGGCGACAAAGAGTTCAAACGATGGGAATTAGATCTCGTAGGCTGCGACGACCAATTTATTGATGGTTTTTCCGAGCCGTAGGTTGACGTAGCTGAGCTCTTCGATTTGATAGGCGACGGACATCCCCTCTTCGATCTTCTCTTTGATGACGATGTGTTGGGGAACGATCGCGACAAAGGAAAAATCGTTTTCTCCTTGGATTTCGAGTTTGATATTCACTCCCAAGAAAGAGGTGCGCAAGATCTTGCCGCGCATCGCATAGGATTTGAGATTGCTGGACACATAAATGTCCTGAGGGCGGAAAAATACCCGGAACTCATCGCCTTCCACGAAACCATTCAAATCACCTTGCTGGAAGGTGTAGGGCCCGACCTGCAAGCGACTGTCTCGAACTCGCGCGTGATGGATGTTCATCGACCCGATAAAATTGGCGACGAATTCAGTGCGCGGATGGTTGTAGATCTCCTCGGGAACACCTTCCTGCTCGATGTCCCCTTGGTTCATGACGAAAATCTTATCGCAAATTTCTAAGGCTTCTTCCTGGTCGTGGGTCACGAAGATGCTGGTGACGTGGATGCTATCATGCAACTTGCGCAGCCATTCGCGCAATTCTTGTCGGATCTTCGCATCGATCGCGCCGAAGGGTTCGTCTAGGAGCAAGACCTTGGGCTCCGGCGCAAGGGCCCGGGCTAAGGCAACGCGCTGGCGCTGACCACCCGACAATTGGTGAGGGAGCCGGTTGCCCAGCCCATCCAAACCGAGCAGCTGCAAAAGCTCGTTCGCCCGATCACGGATTTGACTCCGCGTGGCACGCTTGACCTGCAGACCAAAAGCGATGTTTTCGTAGACGCTCATCTGACGAAACAAGGCATAATTTTGAAAGACAAAGCCAACCCCGCGACGTTGGGTCGGCAGACCAGTGACAATTTCTCCGTTGAGATAAATCTGTCCTTGGTCTGGATTTTCCAAACCCGCGATCAAACGCAAGATCGTGCTTTTTCCGGAGCCGCTAGGACCTAAGAGGGCGACCAAGGCGCCATCTTCCACTTCAAAGCTGACGTTCTTGACCGCGGCATGGCTCGCATTGCCACCCCCATAACGTTTGCTCAAATTTTCTACTTTCACCGCCACGTAGCATTGCCTTTCATCATCTTGTCTTCAGACCGTCAGGCGATCTGTCTCTTTTTCCACAAGGGGTCAATGGATATATCCATTTCTAAGATCTCTCAAAGAAAAAGCAGAGTTTCTAATTTTTAGAAATAAAATTTATGATTTCTAAAATTTGCTTCCAATTTTTATAATTTATCTATTCTAAATTTCAGACTCAAAACCATCACCAGACATATTATCTATTTATTTCAAACAGTTAAAAACACCATCCGCTTTGGCACCAAGCCTGCATTCTATTAGTACGTGCGTCGCAAGACGCCAAAAAAATTAAATTAAAAAGTGTGCCCCCGGGGCCAGAGAAGAAATACCCAAAAAGCTTCTCTGGCCTTTTTATTTGGAGATTGAGGTGATTTTTTTAAGGGGCTAAATTTCGGACGACGGGGACTCTTCTTGTTTCTCGAAAAGTATTTTTGCTACGCGACGGTTTTTGACTTCCATGGCCTTGGCCAAATAAGGAGGGACTTCGATGGTGTCTCCCTCCTTAGCGAGTCTCCCCAAGTGATCGACGAAGTATCCTCCGATGGAGATATTGTTAGAATCGAAAAGCGCCAACTCCAGGGCCTGCTCCACCTCTCGAATCGTCGCGGATCCTTCCACGACAAAACTCTGGTCGGAATTCTTATGGATCTTCGGGGCCTCCTGGTCGTACTCGTCCTGAATTTCTCCGACCAACTCCTCCAACACATCTTCTAAAGTCACCAAGCCCGTCGTCACTCCAAATTCGTTGATGACCACCGCCATATGGATTTTCTTCGACTGAAATTCGCGCAGCAGTTGGTCGATCGGCTTGCCTTCGGGTACCAGCAAGATCGGCCGCTTCAGGTCAAAGAGATTGATGAGCCGAGCGTCTTCGAATTGCCACACGATGTCCTTGATGTTGATCAGTCCCAGGATGTGATCGAGACTTCCGTCACAGAGCGGAAAACGCGTGTGTTCGGATTCCTTGACCATGTCTAGGTTTTCGTGGAGCGGGCGGCGCAAATCAAGATAGAGAATTTCCTGGCGCGGTCTCATGATGAAGCGGGCCGTGCGATGGCTGAACTCGAAGACATTCTCCAAAAGGGATGCCTT
>Ga0068860_100008897_pt1 | contig 10004 bp, 7 predicted proteins | sample KBSSwiS32_FD_66597 | JGI IMG/M metagenome (GOLD analysis project Ga0068860, IMG submission 66597) | Switchgrass rhizosphere microbial communities from Kellogg Biological Station, Michigan, USA - KBS Switchgrass S3-2 | ecosystem: Host-associated > Plants > Roots > Rhizosphere > Soil ...
CAACTAATGGATTTTCCTGTTATAATAATCAATTGCACTATCGCATAAATAATCTTCTGACCTTATACAATACCGGCAACTGCCGGTTATAATGAAGACAATCCAGGTTTTGGGCAGTCATTAAAAGAGTTCATCCCACCAGGTCTTTCCATCATAATTTGTACTAGGGTAATCCATTCGTTTCAAGTGATGCTGTGCACAACGCAGCATAGTTAAATGGATCGTTGCCATTAAAAGATATTGGCAGCAGCTTAATACTTATTTTTGTTCATCCCGGTAATAGTGCTCACCAATAACCAGTTTAATGGGAAACATTCAGCGTTTAAAGACCATAAGGATCATTGGGTTTTGCATTGTTATTTTTATTGTGGCGAAGCTATCATTCACCGCCTTTTTTGGCTTTTTTGAACCTGCGGTTCCCGGTATTGAATTCAGCATTATAGAACGCAATCCTGTATGGAAAACGTCCTGGCTTTTTGCCGGATTGCTGGCATTTGTACCGATGGCGTTGCTCGCCCTCTGGCGCCTTGGTAATATTGTTTCAACCCGCAAAAGATTACTATCAGTCATTATTATCCTTTTGATGATGGCTGCTGCTATTTATCTAAGGCATACGCAGGTCCGTAATTATTTCAACAGGGTTGTGGTTCCATATTTTCAGAAAAAGGGCCAAACTAATGTTGTATATCCAATAGACCCGGTAAATTTTGTTTATTATATGGCCATTGGCCTGTTGGCGGGGCTAGCTATTTGCTGGTTGCTGTCAGGAAATCGTCGTTTATCCCGGGGATTCCCACCTGCTGGGAACTGACGGTGGGTAAATGGAATTTTGATTTAAAAGATTGCGACAAAATCCTCCGTATCATCGGTGAATTGTACATATCGCATAAGGTCACCGAACTGCTTCATAAAAGTGGATTTATCTGAGGAGTTGTTCTAAGAAAAGACAATACTGTTTTTTACAGGAAGGGCTGTCTTAAGGAGACGGTCTTTTCCTGTAAATGGTAAGCGCTATCCATCTTTTCAAAAACCGGACTTATTTTCCGCAGCCAGCTTTTTCAACAACTTCTCAAAAAAACAATCAAATGCCTGCGCATCTTTTGCAGATTTCGCGTTCCACCAAAGCGGTCTTCAGTTGCTGCAATCGCTCGACCGGCCCCCGATGGTTATTATTGTCTCCGCCTATGAGCAATATGCCTTGCAGGGTTATGAGCTGAATGTAGTTGACTATCTCTTAAAACCTTTTAGCCTGGAACGTTTCATGAAAGCCTTTAACAAGGCCAATGACCTGTTCACATTGAAAAATAAGTCAATCGCTGAATTGGCCGGGCAAGATCATTTTTTTGTGCATGTAGAATACCAATTGATAAAAATTGTCACAGCAGACATTGAATATATTGAAGGTTTAAAAGACTATATCAAAATATACTTAAGCGGCATTGCCAGGCCTGTACTCACCCGGCTGAGCATGAAAGCCCTGGAAGGAAAATTACCGGCAGGCGTATTAGCAAGAACGCATAAATCCTTTCTTGTTCCATTGTCAAGAGTAACTGCGGTAAAAAAAGATTTTGTTGTTATTGGCACAAAGAGCATCCCGCTCAGTGCCCATTATCGCGAAACCGTATTGCAGCAATTGCGCTCCTGAAACCGGGCGGGCTGTGATAGCCAGCCCGAAACGGCAATCTTCAACGCCTTTGCACAAACCATACAGGTATACCACTATAAGGGTATTGGAGGGGATACCCGTTTTGACTACCTTCCTACATGGAACTGCTTACCCTGCCCGGCGCTGAAATCTTCAAAAAGAGCGTGTTTATATCGATTGTATACCGGCCTCATCACCTTAAACTACCCATATGCCAAGCAAACGGTTTTGTATCGAACAACAAAAAACACTGCAGCGTTTCTTTGTTTTGTTTATGATTGCGCTGCCGGGGTTTTCTTCCATCGGCCGTGCACAACAAACGGCTGCCGGCAAAAATGATTCGTCTGCTTTATTTGCAGCGATCAGGAGCGGTAGTACAGCTGAATTAAAACGGCAACTTGCCAACGGCGCCCATGCCAACGATGTGCATGGTGGATATTCAGCGTTAATGGCTGCAGCACTCAACGGCACGGCCGAACAAATGAAGCTACTCATTGAGCAGGGAGCAATGGTGAATTATGCCGACCAGGACAGTATTACCGCCTTATGGCTGGCTATACCGGATCCGGAGAAAACAAAATTGCTGCTCGACCATGGTGCAGATCCCAGCCTTCGTTGCAAGGAAGGGTATAATATATTGGTGAAACTGGCATTCATGCCGGGAACCATCGATCTGTTCAGGATGCTGATTGACAAAGGCGCCGATCCGAAAAAAAGTGCCCCTGATAATTTACTGCTGTACAACGCTGCCGCTTCCGGCGATACGGCCATATTGGGATTACTCATCCGCAGCGGTTTGCCGGTAAACGATACAGTTGTTTTTGGCGATTATCCCATTAATGCTACCATGGCCTATCGAATGTTCGGCACGCTGAAGATGCTGGTCGACAATGGTGCCAACGTGAATGCAGTACCAAAATCTGTTTTTGGACTTATCCCGCTTGCCGGCAGCACGCCGTTAATGTTTGCCGGGTTATACAATGCTCCGCAGTCGTTTTTTTACCTGCTGGAACATGGTGCCGATCCCAATAAAAAAAATAACAGGGGCTATACTGCATTGATGATGCTGCAGCAATCTGAAAACGATGATCCGGCTATGACGGCTGCTCTTATTGAACATGGGGCAGATCCCGGCTTTACTGCACCGGACGGAACCAATGCATTGTATTACGCGCTTCAGAAAGGGAATACAAAATCGGTGGAACTCTTAAAAAAACACCTGAACAAATAACCCTTTAAATCTTTTAATATGAGAAAAAATATTTTGTTCGGCGGAACGCTTGTCTGTTGCAGCATTGCTTTTTTGAGTACACTGGTTGGCTGGATCGATAAACCTACCCTGCCGGAAACAGCAGCGATAGAAAACGCCGTGGGAAAAAGCCTGTTGCTCTTACAAAAAAGCTCCTATCTTTTTACAAAAAATAGTCCGCAGCAATGCGCTTCCTGTCATCATAACACGTTAACATCTATGGCGGCCGGCCTTGCCAGGCAGAAAAATATCCCTGTTATCGATTCTTTTACCACCCACCGGGTAAATGCTATGGAAGCAACCATTATGAATGCCTGCAATCCAAACCGCATCAATGAATTTGTGCCTGCTAATTTTATCATTCCCTATGTTTTGTTGGGTCTGGATGCAGAAAAATATGCCGGCAATATGTACACGGATATTTCTGTTGACTTCCTTTTGAGCCAGGCAAAACCAGATGGCAGCTTTATCACGGAATCTGGCCGGGTACCGTTGGAAACCGGCGTAGTTCACCTAACGGCAATGGCCATTCGCTCTATACAATTGTACGCTCCGCCTGCAAAAAGAAAAAAAGCGGATGAGCTGCTTGCCAAAACAAAAATATGGCTGGAAAAATCGAATCCACCGGAGCAGCAGGAGCTGGCTTTTCAATTACTGGGGCTGCAATGGTGTGGCAGTTCAACCGACCATAAAATGAAAGTGGCTGCAAAGCTAAAAGCCCTTCAACAGGCCGATGGGGGCTGGTCGCAACTGCCCACCATGAAATCAGATGCTTATGCAACCGGCCAGGTGTTGTATGCTTTATATGAAAGCGGTATGGTTAAGCCCGAAGACCCTGTATACAGGAGCGGGTTGGATTATTTACTAAAAACACAGGATAAAGAGGGTGCCTGGGTGCTGCAAACCAGGTCTTACCCGATTCAAAAGTTTGTGAACAGCGAGTTTCCGCCATACGACGATAACCAGTTTATTTCTGCTGCGGCTTCCAATTGGGCCACACTGGCTTTGCTGGTTGCATTGCCCGATAAAACAAAGTAGCCGGGAAAAAGCGTTATTAATTTTACTGACCAAAATCGCAACAAAAAAGACAGCCGGGATGCTGTCTTTTTTGTAAAAATTTATAGAGAAATCAACGCCTCCTTATGAATGCACTTTTTCTGTATTCATCAGCTTATCCGTATACAGGTTCGATTTTTCTTTGTTGCCTTTGTTATCGTAAATGGCAGACAGCAAATCATAGCTATCTTTCAGTGCTCTTTTTTCCTCACCCTTTAATTTACCCTGTGAGCCCAGCAAAGCATCTATTTTTTCAAAATAGGGAATGGCTTCATCAAATTTTTTGTTGGCGGCATCACGCAGTTCGCTCTTCTTCTTTAGCTCTTCCGGTTTTAATTTCACCGCACCCTGGGGCCTGATTTTTTTTGATTCATTTAAAATATCGTTGGCCTCATTAAAGATCACTTTTCCCAGTACCAGGTAACCATTCACATAATCGGGTTTCAGCTCAACTACTTTTTTCAGATTGGCCTCTACCTTCGAAATGGTTTCTGCAGAATTCGGCGGTCTTTTGGCAAGGCTGGTATCATAAGCGGAAGTATACAATTCAATTGAATAATTGTACAGGGTCTGGTAATCGGACGGATTTTTTGCAAGCATCTGATCATACTTGTCGTACAATTTTTGCTTGCTGCCGCTATTCCGGATCATTTCCATCTCATATTCTTCCCAGGTTGGTTTCTGTGGAAATAGTTCACGGCCAAGGTTCAGGTATTTCATGGCATTCGTTTCATCCTTTTTTTCAATATAATAACCTGCCAGCCAGCCATAAATCTGGTCATTATTTTCACCGGCTATTTTTGCATCTGCCAATCTTGAATAATACAGGGCGGCCTCATCTTTTTTACCCGATTTTTCTGCAGTAATACCCGTATACAATACTACGGTAGTATCCAGCTTTACGCTGGTCCATCCCTTTGAAGTCATATAATCACTGATGGCAAGGCAATTTTTAAATGATGCGTATGCCTCGGCATTTTTATCGGCCTTGAACAGCGTAGCTCCATTTGTAAAATAGTACTGGTACAAATCGGTTACCGGCTTATAGTTCTCCAGCACCAGCAGTACGTGTTTATCATCTACTTCAACATACTTCTTGAATGCATCAAGAGCCTGTTCGCGGGCATCGGGTGTTTGCGCCCCCAGGGTAGCATCGGCTGCCAGCGCAGCATAAATTTTTCCTTTATAAAACCAGGCTTCTCCGTTTTTTGAATTTTTTGCATCGGCGATTACGCCATCAATCTCTGTTTTGGCCTCCGCCAGTTTATTGCTTTTTAAAAGATCTTTTGCCTTGTCCAGTTTCTGGGCCATCATGCACAGTCCGGCAACGGCAAGCAATGTAGTCAGGAGTATCTTTTTCATACGTATATTTTATTGTTTGTTATTTGTGCGATTTCTATTCTGACGGATTGTTTGTTTCGTCTACAGATGAAATATCGTTTTCCTCCGTTGCACCAGGAACATCATTTAACGTTTCATTTTCGCCCACTGCTGCATTGGCTACAGGCCCTAATTCATCCAGTTTTGTAATAGCAGCAATTTCATCACCCTCGTCAACCCTTATCAGCTTTACACCCTGTGTGGCCCGGCCCTGCTCGCTGATTCCATTTGCCGGCATCCTGATGGTGACGCCGCTTTTACAGGTAATCATAAGGTCTTCTTTGGAATGTACATCCAGTATGCCAACCAACGCACCTGTTTTTTCCGTTACATTGATGGTCTTCACACCTTTCCCGCCACGATTGGTCACGCGGTATTCCTCAATCAGCGAACGTTTGCCAAATCCTTTTTCACTTACCACCAATACGGTGCGGCTAACATCTCCTTTACTTACACAGATCATACCAACTACCTCATCATCTTTATCATCTACTTCTATGCCTGCAACACCAATGGCACCACGCCCTGTAGGCCTTACTTTGTCTTCCGGGAAACGGATGGCGCGGCCGCTTTTTACCGCCATCATGATCTCGCAGTTGCCGTCGGTAAGCTTTGCTTCCAGCAATTGATCGCCTTCTACAATAGTGATGGCATTTACGCCCGATAACCTCGGACGGCTGAAATCTTCCAGCAATGTTTTTTTAATGATCCCCTGACGCGTGCAGAGTACAATATTATGACTATTTACAAATTCTTCATTCTTCAAATCATTTACATCAATGATGGCGCGCACTTTATCGTCGGGTGGAATCTGGATAAGGTTCTGAATGGCCCTGCCTTTGCTGGTTTTTTCTCCTTCCGGAATTTCGTATACGTTCAACCAATAACACCTGCCCTTCTCCGTAAAAAATAGCATGGTGTGGTGGGTAGAAGCAACAAACAGGTGTTCAATATAATCTTCGTCCCTGGTTTTACCACCAATTACGCCCCGGCCGCCCCGGCGTTGCGCCCGGTACTCTGTAGCGGAGGTTCTTTTGATATAACCAAGGTGGGAAATAGTAATCACCACATCCTCTTCCTTGATCAGGTCCTTGATCCGTACTTCGTCATCAAGATAGGTAATTTCTGTTTTGCGTTCGTCACCAAATTTCGTTTTTATTTCTTCCAGCTCTTTTACTATCAGCTCAAAACGAAGTGTTTCACTGCCCAGCAGTTCCTGCAGAGAAGCAATCAGCTTCTGCAGATCTTCATATTCTGCTTTTATCTTGTCCCTTTCCATGCCGGTGAGTCTTTGCAGGCGCAGTTCCAGGATAGCCCGGGCCTGTATCTCATCCAATCCCCAACCCGCGTTCAGCAAGGCTTCGCGGGCATTGTCGGGCGTAGCAGAGGCACGTATCAGCGAGATTACCTCGTCCAGGTGATCCAATGCAATAAGATAACCCTGCAGTATATGCGCTTTTTTCTGCGCTTCTCTTAGTTCATGATTGGCGCGGCGTATCACCACTTCCATGCGGAAGTCTACAAACTCGCTGATCATTTCTTTCAGGTTCAGCGTTTTGGGCCGGCCTTTTACCAGCGCCACATTGTTGATACCGTAGGAGGTCTGGAGTTCGGAATATTTATATAGCTGGTTAATAACTACATTGGCAATAGCATCGCGCTTCAGGTCTATTACAATACGTGTACCTTCTTTATTATTCGATTCATTGTTGACATGCTGGATGCCTTCGATTACTTTTTCATTTACCAGTTGGCCGATGCGATCACAGAGTGCATCGCGGTTTACCTGGTAAGGCACCTCGGTAATAATGATAGTTTCTTTCCCATTGGCCTTGGTGTCTACATGCAGCTTGCCGCGCAACACTACCCTGCCCCGGCCAAAATGCATACCGGCACGGATGCCCTCCATACCGTAAATGATACCCCCGGTAGGAAAATCCGGTGCCTTGATATACTTCATCAGTTCATCGATCGTAATTTCTTTATTGGCGATAAAAGCAACACAACCGTCTATTACTTCGGTCAGGTTATGCGGCATCATATTGGTGGCCATGCCCACCGCAATTCCGGATGCGCCGTTTAAAAGAAGTTGCGGAACCCTGGTAGGCAGAACAGTGGGCTCCTTTAATGAATCGTCAAAGTTCAGTTGAAAATCCACCGTTTCTTTGTCAATATCTTCCAGCATCGCCTCACCCATACGGTGCAGGCGGGCTTCCGTATAACGCATTGCCGCCGGAAAGTCGCCATCCTGTGAGCCAAAGTTTCCCTGGCCGTCTACCATGGTATACCGCATGTTCCATTCCTGCGCCAGGCGCACCATGGTATCATAAATTGATTTATCGCCATGGGGATGGTATTTACCCATTACCTCTCCCACAATACGCGCCGATTTCTTGTACGGCTTGTTACTGTTATTGCCGAGTTCGTTCATGGCGTATAAAACGCGGCGGTGAACCGGTTTCAAGCCATCCCGCACGTCAGGGAGTGCACGGCCTATAATAACACTCATGGAGTAGTCAATATAGGCGGTCTTCATCTGCTCTTCAATGTTTACGGGGATAATGCGGTTGTTGTCCTGCGTCTCCTGTGGTACTGTATTTTCGTCCATGATTAGGTGTTCCTTCTTTTAGAAAACGGGTTGTTTTACCCTGCAAATGTGAATAATTATAAGGTTGGCAAATTTATCTTATTTGAAGCGTATAACCAGCTAAATATTAATGTTTCTGGCTTGGTTTTTTCCACTTTTGTGAACAGTTTAATAGGCTTTATAAAACCATGCTTCCGGTAGGGTTTACTTCAGCTTTCCGGCGTTTACCATATTCATGTATTTTGAGGAGCTACCGTCCCCCCGGCCTCGTCAATTGGCCAGTCCAAGCTTAACGTATTATTTATAATTTTCCGAATGGCAATTTTGGAGCAGACCATGCATCTTAGTAACTTTGAGGAGCCACATACCCCAAAAAACCAACCACTCCGCCCCTTTAAGACAAATATCATTTTAGAATGTTTTTGTCATTTTATTAATTCCCCCTTATATGATCAACTACCGTTTGTTACGGGACAATAAAGAATCGGGACCTTATTCTGAAGAAGAAATGATAGCCAAGGGATTTAAGCCTTATGATTTGCTATGGGCGGAAGGGAAGAGTGCCGGCTGGCAATATCCCAGCGAGATTCCGGCTTTTAAAAAATATGCACCTATTATTGAAGAGCAGCCTTACGATCGCTTTTATAAAAAACAACCTGCTCAACAAGCGCCTGCCGACAAAAACACCTATTCTTCCTATTCGTCTTACCGGTCTAATCAATCCAAAGAAACCCTGCCACCTGTTCAGCCAGTTTATGCAAGGCCTTCGTATGAATTCAATACAAAAGATTTAAAGGCAAGACATATTCACGTAACGCTTCCCTCGGGCAATACGGTAAATCTGACTACCCTGGTTTCAAAAAAAGAAAACAAAGAATCGGTAGATAATAGCAGCAGCTATGCACCGGGGAAAAAAGAAAGTTCATTGCTAAATGATGAGCAGAAACAGCCAGCGTTTGCTGAAGCGGCTTCTGTACCCGCTGCCATTACTGCTAATACATCATCCAGAACAACAGCCAGTACTGTAACTGAGCCGCTTGTTTACCGGCCCGCGCAAACCAGCTTTTCATTGACATTAGTAGCAGGGGCAATAATTGGCGTTGCTACTATGGTTGGATTAGGCATCATGATTGGCCTGTCTATCAACCGTGAGAAAAATGAAGCTGCTTTTAATGCGGCTATCACCCATAAAACAAAACAGGTGCAGCAAGTGGTCAGCCAACCGGCATCCACCACCGTTCCTGTTGTGCCGGTGGCTGTTATCAGTCAGCCCCCGCCTGCTAATAACCAGCAGCAACCGGTTAAGAAGGAACTGGTTCAGCATGCTGTTGTTAAAAACCAGCCTGCACAGGAAACGCCCAGGGAAAGCAAAACGATAACAGCGACAGGGAAGCCGGTTTCCGTGAAGAATGATATTATTCAAAATACAGAGTTACCCGTGCAGCACGTCAATGCGCCTGCTGCCACCGGCACTTCACTGATAGAAAAAAAGTTGGGCCTGCACGAAAATGATTTCAAGACAGGGGCTTTTGGTGGCATTTCAAATTTAAAACTCACATTGGTAAATGGTTCATCCCTGGCACTTGAATCGGTGCAGGTAGAGATTGACTATATACTTGCGAATAAGAAAGTATATAAAACCGAAACCATTCTGTTCAAAGACGTTGCCGCAGGTGCGCAGGCCACCATTGATGCACCTGCCAGTTCCCGTGGAATAAAAGTAAACAGCAGGATTACAAAAATCAATACAAAGGAGCCCGGACTGTCTAATACCGCCGCTACTGTAAAATCATAATCATCTTTATTTTTTTCGCGTTGGATTCATTCCCCCGGATAGCGAAAATTTTACAATGGGCCAATGTACCTGCAATTATCTTACATAACAAGTTTAAGTCATTTCTCCAGCCCAAAAAACAAAGCCATTTTTAACTCACCCTGCATCGCTTCCATCTCTGCCTTACAGAGAGGGATATCATGCTTTGCACAACGGGGTGAGTTAAGAATGGCTTGTATATTTAGCGTCGCGCCAATTACATTCCCAGCTTCCAACCTTCGCGGTATTCGCGCTTTACATATTGGTTGGCTTC
>Ga0068860_100008898_pt1 | contig 10004 bp, 6 predicted proteins | sample KBSSwiS32_FD_66597 | JGI IMG/M metagenome (GOLD analysis project Ga0068860, IMG submission 66597) | Switchgrass rhizosphere microbial communities from Kellogg Biological Station, Michigan, USA - KBS Switchgrass S3-2 | ecosystem: Host-associated > Plants > Roots > Rhizosphere > Soil ...
CCATCAACACGTGTAAGTGCGTTTAATAATTCTTCTGTAATGCCGTCACTGAAATATTCGTTTTCAGGGTCAGCGCTCATGTTTACAAAGGGCAATACTGCCAGCCGGTTATTTGTTTGTTTCGTTTTTCCTTTTAGCTCTTCACGACCCGGAACCGCGATGCCATTATTAGCAATGGCAAAAATGCGAACAGGTAGTTTTATATTCTTCAATTCAAAATATCCCATCTCCCGGGTACTGATATTTTCCTGGTTCCTGATTTCATCATACACTTTTTCGGAAATAAAAATGCCGCCGGGCACTGCCAAAGATTCTATACGTGAGGCAAGGTTAACGCCATCGCCATAAATGGCTTCATCTTCAATGGTAATATCACCTGTGTGTATGCCCATTCGCAGCGCAACTTTTGGTTCTTCCTGCAATTGTTGCTGAATATTGATTGAGCAATGAACACTGTCGATAGCGCTGCCAAAAATACTTAGCGAGCCATCGCCATAATATTGTAATATCTTACCATTGAAGCGGCCAATAGTTGCTTCAAGCACTTCCTTGAGTCGTTTGCGTTTAACCCGTGCCAGTTGCTCGTTTTCCTGCACCAAGGCAGTATAGCCAGTCATATCAGCAAATAGTATAGCTGCAAGTTGTCGCATAGTCAAAAATAAAATAAAAAAGAAAAACAGGTTAGGATAGAAAAATGAAGATATTGTTATTTGCCTGTAACCATCTATTAACTTTTATAAAAAGAAATAAGAAAACATATTAATACTTTGCTTAAAATAATCTTCCTAACCTCAGGCTGAATCTTTGGTCTTCATCAGAAATAGCATAGGTAGTTGTTATAGATATTTTATTAAATGGCGCAAGCATAATTCCTCCACCATATCCAACATGCCATTTATTAGAATCTTCGCCAGGTTGCCAAACTCTGCCATCATCCAACAATGCCAATAGGCCCATCTTACCGTTAAATAAAAAAGTTTTTACATCAAAGTTATACTGCAATTCATTTTGATTATAGGCTGCAGTTTTACCATAAAACCGGTATCTTAAAAATCCGCGTAAGGTTTCGCCAGCGCCTATTTTATTAAGCTGATAAAACTCCGGGTTTCCTGTAAGTGTTGCTGCACCTGTTTTTACCGCCAATGTAAGCGACCGGGCCAGCGGAACGTAGAAACCAAACAGGCCTGAAAAGCGTGTAACATTTTTGTTTGATTCTTTCAGGTTGTGTGTGTACTCAACACTTGTTATAAAGCTTGCTCCTTTAGTGGGAAAGAGTCTATGGTTTACTTTAACGTACCGATAATCGCCTCTTGCCCCCATATAATAATCAAAAGAGAACAAATCTGGTTGCCCGATTACTTCAATAAATTTACCTGCGTCTTTTAAGACCTGTACAAGTCTGTAGAAACCGGAGATACTCACTTTATTGTAACCTCCAAAATACCGGTTGAAGCCAGCGCTTGAATAAAATTCCTTTGTACGCATTCTATAATAATTTCTTGCGTCGTTTGTCAACACTACATTATTTCCAATGCCCGGGTAATGTACATCCCTTACCTGGTCGTAATCAATAACCAATCCTAAACCCCATTTGCCTATTACGTTATTAAACTCGCCAAGATACTGGGTGCTAAATGCTTTTTGAGTGATGGAATAATTAACCCGCAGATCATGCTGAGATCCGAAAGGTGATGTGCGCCATTTTTGGTTTTGAAAATGATAACCAAGCCGAACAAAAAGGCGGTCTTCATTACTATAGCTCAAACCCGGTTTAAGCCATTGTGCATCATATTCAAATCCTGCATAATTATAAGCGTGAATGCTTGAATCATTTGACAGGTAAAGCTTAGCATTGCCCGTTGTTCCAAAATCATTTTCGTGATCATCGTATATCTTTACTCTGCCTTCTTTAGCGGATGATTGAATATTAAAGCTGTCTCTCTTTGGCCCGCCGATTATGCGAATTGTAAAGGCATTATCTATATTTCCTTCGATGCTATACCGGTCTTTTCCATCAATTCCATATAATCGTATCTCTTTTGTTTCATTTTCAAGGAAGGTTCTTGAGTAGAATGGTTTTTCTTTTTTATTGCCCGTGCTATCCATGTCAAATACCTGTACTGTTACCGTATGATCATCAATGCCCTTAACCTCAAAAATTTCTTTTTGTTTAGTTCCTGTTATTTCCACTTGCTTTGCAAGAAACAAATAATATTTAGTTGCAAAGTTTACCAGGTCATCCCTTCTTGATTTAAGTTTTGCAATAATGACATCGCCTGAGATCGGGAATATTTCGGGTGGCAATTGTTTTACGGATTCTTCAATGATGGAATCAGTTAGCGACTGTTGAAGATCTTTTGCAATGAATATCCATGTTTCTTTTGAAGGCTCATTTGCCAATAGCCTGTCCAGGTGCCGGGCCTGGAAGTTAAATTTTTTTACATCTTTAATTTTATAGTCGAACGACTGAAGATAATTGAGCGCCTCCTGCCTGGTGCCAAGATGAACAAAGATGCCATCGAACTTTGTATATACCTGGTCCCTGTCTCTGGGGATGGGTCTGTAAATATTTATATCATTCTCTTTAAATTTTGCCCAGCGCCATTGATCTTCATGACGACCCCAGTCACTTACGAACATATCAAATAACCGTGCTCTCACATAGGCTACCTGGTCAACCCGATGATCATTCTCTTCCAATAACTTCTTTAATAATTTGTCTGTTGCATCAACATCCTCAGTGTTACCAAAATTGTCCACATCTTCCTCATTGCCTGCAGCCCTTTCCTCAAACAGGTACAACTGATTTTTAAATTCATCATTGAATTCACCTAAAGCTTTTTGAGAAGGCACGTATACAATTCTCGGATTGGTATGATAAATTTTTGCAGCTTCTGCAAGCATAGGAACCGTTACTGATGCGTAAGGATGTGCAATAGACACCTGGTCGTTAATCACATTTTCAGAAAAGGTTCCACGAAAAATTTCGGGCAATGCCCTGCCAAAGGTTTTATCAATAGATCTCAGGACGTATTGTTGTCCGCCTCTATTTTTTAATCTCAATGTTCTTGTTTGCCGGCCGCCGCCTTTTAGTATTGGTGTAAGTCCGCCTTCTAAAGTATCTAAAAAAACCGCATTTACTTTAACCTGTGTTGTCCACTCTTTGCGGTAATGTGATCCCCAGAATAAATCATGCAGGCCGCTTCTGTCATATTGTTTTCCTGCGATAACTACTGGGTGATTGGGATCGCTAGTAGTATCAATAATAGTCGTTCGCTGGCACAGCGCTGGTAATGAAAAAAACAAAGGGAAGATGGATGCAAATCTCATTAACACATTTATCGTAATGGTTAAATGAGTGGCAGATATTTCATGCATATTTAGAGGATTTAACTTTAAAATTAACTAAAAATTTTACCTATCAACACGTTTTGATGTTGCCTGAATCCGAACTTGCCAACTCGTCGCCAAAGGAAGGTTTCTGAAGATTATTGCGAAAAAGCACAAATTATTTTTTTGAAAATAAAGTATCATTCCTTTGATTGCGTCGTATGCTGCACGTCGCTCCGCACTCTTAATTAATTTATATTTGGGACAATAAAAATTCTATTATGGACAACACTTCTTTAACGGGGCAAAGCGGTAAGCATTATTTTAAAAGAAGAGACTTTATTTCCACGTCTATTAAAGTGGCCGGAGTAACTGCTTTGTTGAGTACACCTGTTCTGAATCTTGCTGCAAAGTATGGAGACCTAACAAAGGTGTACACTGTGCAGGATATCATCAATATTATTTTAAAAGAAGTACCAGGCGCTCCCTTTGCACAAACAGTTGATACCATAAAAAGCGGGAGTGCAGACCAACAGGTAACGGGAATTGTTACCACCATGTTTTCTACAATAAAAGTAATTAATGAAGCGGCTAGACTAAATGCAAATTTTATTATTGCACATGAGCCAACATTTTATAATCACACCGATGATGTTAATTGGGTCGCTCAAAATGAGGTAGTGAAAAAGAAACAAGAATTACTGAAGCAGCATAATATTGTTGTCTGGCGTTTTCATGATTACTGGCATAGCGTGCGGCCTGATGGTATTAGTTACGGTGTTTTAAAAATGGCCGGTTGGCAACAATATTATCGCCCTGAAGAAAGAGTATTAAAAATGCCGCCTGCATCTCTAAAAAAAATTGTTGAACATTTGAAATCGTCTTTAAACATTGCACGCGTGAGGGTAATCGGCGATATGGACCAGGTATGTGAACGCATCGCAATTTTGCCTGGTGCCTCCGGTGGGCAGGCACAAATATCTTTTGCCGAAAAAGAAAAACCCGATGTGTTAATTGTTGGAGAAGTGCATGAATGGGAAACCGCAGAATACGTACGAGATGCAAGATTGCTTGGTTCTAAAATTTCATTGATCATACTTGGCCATTCGGTTAGTGAAGAACCGGGAATGCAGTGGCTTGTAGAATGGCTGCAACCAAAGATTCCTGAAATAAAAATTACACATGTTGCTTCAGAAGATCCTTTTAAATGGGTTTAAGAGCATGCTGCTTTCTATCAAAATTGATGAAACGACATGGACACAAATTCAAGCACAACGGGTAAAGCAGCACGCCAGTAGGTCCAGTTATGTGCACCATCACGAACGCGGAACTCATGCGGTATATCTCTTTTACGCATTGCAATATGAACCAAACAATTTCCTTCGTATAAAAAGTCATCATCACCACAATCAATATACCATCGAACAGATTTCTTTAAAGTATCGGGAATGTTGTTTACCAGTTCAAGAACACTCTGGCGTTTATAATAAGCTGTAATAGCAGTATCAGCGATAGAATTATTTTCTCTTTTCAGTCTTGCCTTTGCGCTATCAAGGCTTATGGGCCCGGTTCCTGCGCTTAAAGGGCAGGCTGCAGAAAATAATTCAGGATGATGCAAGGCATATGTAAACGTTCCATCGCCGCCCATTGATAAACCGGATATGGCACGGTAGCGTTTCTCCGCTTTTATACGATAAGCTTTTTCAATAGCGGGCATGAATTCCTGGAAAAAGAAATCTTCATAACGCCAGGTATTTGTGGCATCATTTGAAAAGCCCCTGCGGGGACCTGTATTTGCATCAGGCATCACAATTATCATAGGAGTAGCTGTTCCTTCCCTGATAGCTTTATCGGTAATGTTTTGTACTTCGCCGAACTGTACCCATCCTGTTTGATCATCTCCGCCACCGTGCAGCAAGTATAGTACAGGATAGCTTCTTTGCGACGTTTCATAATCGGGAGGAAGATAAATTGCATACCTCCTGTCCATGTTCAATATCTTACTTTTCACGGAAAGATTATCAAATACTTTTCCTGTTTGAGACATGATAAGAGAAGAGAGGAGTAAACATCCTACAAGCGTAAAGATTTTTTTCATATGACAATTTGTTTTTCTAAAAATAAGAAAATAGAAACCTCTTCATTAAATTCATTTCACTATTATTGGAATGATACAAATAAAAAACCTCGAAATCAACCGATGACTTCGAAGTTTAATTTTGCTTATTGGCTCATGGTTTATCGGCTTACTGAGCCATTTTGAATAAACTTAATCTGTACCGCTTTTGTTGAGTCAGTGGTTTGCGGAACGCCTACTAATAATACAGTGTAGATTTTTCCCTGCTCTAAGGTAATGGTACGGCTTGCGTTAATTGCCGCTTCATCATTCACCGTTACCGAAATATTTCCAGGAGTAATTCCTTTAAAATTTGAAACCGTAGGGAATGATGCATTGTCTTTAAACACATCTGTTCCATTAGAAGAAATTGTAACCAACGGTTGTTTTGTTGAATCAGGTATAGCATTCACGTAACGAACAAAAGCCTCGCCGGTTGTTGAGGCCAGGTTATTCAGACTATCTTTTACAATAACATTTTTGTAGTCACCATTAGCTCCTACAACAAAAGCTGAATAATAGGCACTGTCTTCAAAGAGATGGCTGGCTGTAGCTAATTGTGTTCCTGAAAGAGCATCATATGAGATTACATCTCTGTTGCCAACATAAATTCCGTGATAGCCGCCGGTATACTCTGTATAAGAAAGACCGCTGTTGGTTAAATTGTTTCCGCCAATAGTAAATGCAACGGCAGACCTATCCGGAACAAGATTGAAGGCCATTAAACCGGCTACAGGAATCTGAGGCTGGCTTCCTGCATCAAGTGATTTTTTACATGCGCTAAATAAAAACGTCAATAATAAAAAGCCTGACACTGTAATTAAATTCAGGCGTTTAAACCTTAATTGTGTTTTCATAGTTGTTATAAATATTTAAAGAGGTAAATAAAAAATTGAACTCAAATTTCTTATAAAAAATTCCATGCTATGATTGGGAATAGTTAAAAAAGATTTGAATCATTTGTATTATTATTTCCTTAACAAAAATTTAGAATGATTTAGAAGAGAAGTTGCCCATCGCATTTTTGGTCTTCACTTTTTAATACGTTATCGTATATAATTATTATATTTATAGTCTCATAAAATACTGTTTCTCTTACCTCCAATTACAGTACTATATTTCATCCAACATTTTTATTGAAGACCTGCTTTCTTATACAACTGCTATTAAATGCCACTCAATAAAACTATAGGATGATAAAAAAAACTACCTCTATATTAATTTCCTTTCTATTTATCGGGGCTGTATGCAGTAAATCGGTTGCTCAAAATTCGTTGCTGGTTAATTTTGGCACAAGTTCTTGCAGCTCCTCAAACGAACCGGCGTTTTCTCTCATAAATAATCCGCTTGGTGCTTTGCCATCAGCCTTAACTAACTGTAGTTTATTAAACCAGTTGCCGGATGTTTACAATGTGTTCGTCGCCTACAATCCAAAAAATAATAAAATATATGTTGCTGATATAAGAAGTGGGATTGATACCAAAATATGGGTGCTTGATATGGCATTGCCTGTTGATATTACATGTCCTGCCTCGATACCTATTACACCTGATTATGAGTACAGCTATGTATCCAACAATTTTGAGTTTGACAATAATGGTGATCTTTGGTCGCTTTCAAATTACAACGGTGTTACCGGAGAATGCAGTATGGATAAGTTTGATGTAAACACCGGGATTGTTATAAACACCCGGCTATTGAAGTTTCCTGTCGGTAATTTTCCTACAAGTATTACCAGTGGCGATCTTACCATTTTACCGAACGGCCGGATGTTTGCTACTCTTGGAAGTTATCCGTCGAGGCTGTATGAGATTATTAATTACAGTAGCACTACCACTAATGCCACAGCGACTTATTTAACCACGCTGCCTCAGAATTGTTTTGGTATCGCCTACCTAAACGGACAATTAGAGATTACCGGTTTTAATGTTTCCGGCTGTTATTATTATGATTATGATATTGCCGACAACATTTTGGGTAATCCAAAAAATTTTCAGGATGAGCAGCTGCCGATTGATAATACCAGTATTACCCCGTCGCTTGGTGTTACCAATCAACTACTGAATGTTGTGAAACTAAATGATAATACAGCGGATATAAGCTACGAAGTGTATGTAAGAAATTTAGGTAACGTTGCGGTCAACAATATTAATGTTACTGATGACCTTGCCGCTGTTTATGGAGCAGGAAATATATCTAATGTAACAACGGCTTTTTTGCCGGGAGCCAATGAAGCGGGGCTGGCATTAAATCCTTCATACAATGGAAGCACCATAACTGACTTATTAATCGCCGGTCAAAATCTTGCCAATCAAACTTCTGTTAATAAAGATTATTTTTTTAAACTTCATTTAGGTCTTCGTATTACCAATCTTAATGCTGCTGAAGTTTATTTTAATTCAGCCATTGGCACAGCCACTATTGGTAATGCCAGTGCTTTAAGCTTTATCCATATATCAGACTCCTCAAACAACGGTAACCAAACTGTAGTAGATCCTAATAACAACGGAAATGCCGGCGAAGCAGGAGAGAACATTCCCACCCCATTTAGCTTTGCCACACTGCCGGTTAAGTTTATAAACATTAGTGCATCTATGGTTGATAAGACTTCTTCTGTGGTAAAATGGATAGTGGCCACACCTATAGTTAATGCGGATAAATTCGAGGTAGAATACAGCATTGATGAAAGAACCTGGAATAAAATTGGCCTGGTAAACATCAGCAACACCAATCAAAGTAACTACCAGTTTTTGCATACCCATATAACGGGCGGTAATTTGTACTATCGCATCAGGCAGGTTGATACCGATGGTAGTTATGTGTACAGTAACATTGTGTTGTTGCGTAACACGGCTACTGGCAATGGCTTTATCATTTTTCCAACTCCGGCCAACAATTATATTACTGTCGGTGCATCTTATAAAATTGCAGGCAAAATCAAAGTAACGTTGTTTGATGCAGCGGGAAAACAACTATTTTCTGCAATCATGACGAGTTCGACAAAAGAAATTAGCGTAGCTAATTTGCCTAATGGGCCTTACTTTTTGAAGATTGATAATGATAGAATGACAACAGCCCAAAAAGTTTTAATTAAGCACCCATAAGCGTCCTCAGTGATTGTTTATTTTTTATCTTCCACTCCGTCACTTCATCAAAACAGCAATGGGTATTTGGGAGAATAATCATATCAGTGATTTCTTAAAAAAGTTTATTGAAGGATTTTACTGTCTCACAACAATCAGGAAAAGTGTACCGGGGAAGTGAGGAAGTATTATAGAATTAAATAAACCCAACTGTTGCGAAGACCTTGTGCATAATTATTCATAAAACCACACGTTAATACTTAGATATTTCTCACTGTCCCTACAAAATAAAAATGACTGTAATACCGTTAAATCGAAAAAATCAGGAGTATGAGTTTAAAAAAAGAACGATTAGCCGGATTAGAAATTAACTTAAGAACCGGCCTGTATCAAATCAGAGAAAATAAATTTACCTACGATTTTGAATTTGATATGCTGGTGAATTTAAAAAGTTACTTGCGGTTCGAAAAGAGCAGACAACCCGGAAGCATCGCGGCCTGGTATAAAAGTTTGAACAGCATTGACCGGCGGAGGGTAATAATTAACGCAGGCTTTGAAAATTGAAGCCAGGCGATAATAACAGACTGCACAAGCTATGCTGATCTCCGCATGTTCTAATATCATTAGAAAAGATTCAGTTATTCAAGATAACAACCGACAAAATTTGTTTCTGAATCTTCGTCGTTCCTTCTGCCTCAATAGCTTGCACTAATACAATTTTAAAGTTATTTCAACGTTTAATAACGGCTTATAAATGAGTATCACCTGCGATTTTTTTTTACGCTGGTTATCTCAATTAAAATCCAATATAGTATTAAGTCAATCCGGTACTTATGAGACAAATAAAAGAAAAAACCACGATCTTATTTGTAAATAAAAATCCTCAAACTCTAAAGCCTATACAAGTTTCAAGCACGTTGATTTTGAATTGGAAAAAATACGTTGCGGGAATATCTTTACTTTTCTTCTCTTTAATTATCACTATAGTTTACCTAACCAACAAAAATATTCAGCAAGATAAATTCCGGGCAATTCTTACACAAAAAGTAAACTCAATGCATACCTCCTTTGCTCAAGTTGATACAAGCGCAGTGCGCAAAAAGTTTACCAACATCGACAAAGAACTATCGGTTATAAATGGTTTTTTAAAAGCGAGAGGAATAAAAACTGCATTTAAAACACCGCAGGGCGGTGAAGCTAATAACGACGTCATATCCACCGATGAGATTAGTGATTTTTATACAGGTTATCTAAATCGTATTATTTATAACATATCTTATACACCGTTGGGATATCCTTTTTCCGGCTCTGTTACTTCAACATTTGGGCATCGTGAAAATCCCTTTGGAGGCACCGATGTGGAAACACACAAAGGCCTCGATATAAAAGGACCCATGGGAGGACCCGTTAAGGCAATGGCAAAAGGTATTGTAGAATTTGCGGGAGCCAGGGGAGGGTTTGGAAATTGTATAATT
>Ga0068860_100008903_pt1 | contig 10002 bp, 10 predicted proteins | sample KBSSwiS32_FD_66597 | JGI IMG/M metagenome (GOLD analysis project Ga0068860, IMG submission 66597) | Switchgrass rhizosphere microbial communities from Kellogg Biological Station, Michigan, USA - KBS Switchgrass S3-2 | ecosystem: Host-associated > Plants > Roots > Rhizosphere > Soil ...
GCATCTCGTAGTTCAGCGTCCAACCCAGCGAGAGCAGGGGAAAGGCAATGCCATCCACGCTGCCGTAGGACGCGTCGGGGATGAAGAAGTAGGACGACGCGAGATAAGTGACGCTGGGAACGCCGCCGGGCCCCTTGCCGATCAGCGTCATCAGCAGGACGAGCGTCGTCGCCAGCCAGTAGAGCGGCGCGACGCGCTGGATCCGCCTTGCGAGGAATTCCCTGGCCGCGCCGGGCCGCGCGAACAGGCGGTCGCTGGCATAGACCATGATGAAGCCGGAAATGGCGAAGAACAAGTCGACGCCGATGCCGGTGGGCAGCGTGGGTCTAACGAAAGGCCCCATCGCCGCGGCCGTGCCCATGGCGTGACCGGCGAGCACGACGATCGCCGCCACGGCCCTGAGCAGTTGCACCGGTTGTATGCGCATCGTCTCGGTCCGCAGCCTCCTCGTGCGCAAGGGTAGGGCAACCGCTTCGGCGATGGTACGGCGGTTCGCTCCGATCCCGAGCCATTGCCCGCCCTCGCCAAGCGAAGGGCGACGCTCTAGTCAGGGCGCAGCGTGACATCTTCGGAGTAAGTGCCTTGGAAAACAGCCGTAACATCGCCCTGCTGATCGACGCGGACAACGCCTCGCCTGCCAACATCGACGCGGCGCTGACGATCCTGGGCGACCTGGGCACCGTCAACGTGCGGCGCATCTACGGCAACTGGAGCAAGCCGGGGCTGAAGGGCTGGTCCAAGCTGATGCACCGCTATGCCCTGGAGCCGCAGCAGCAGTTCGACCTCACCAAGGGCAAGAACGCCACCGATATGAAGATGACGATCGATGCCATGGACTTGCTCTACGGCGGCCGGGTCGAGGGCTTCGGCATCATGTCGAGCGACAGCGATTTCATGCCGCTCGCCATGCGCATCCGCCAGAACGGCACCCCGGTCTACGGCTTCGGCACCGACCGCACCCCCGAAGCCTTTCGCGAAGCCTGCACGCGCTTCATCGACCTCGCCGCCATGGCCGAGGCGGACGAGGCGGACGAGCTGGTCCTGCCCCCGGCGATCCGGCTCAAGCCGGCGGCGAAGGCCGCGCCCGCCGCCGAAGCCGCGTCGGCTCCCAGGGAGAAAGCGCCCGCCCCTTCGGCCAAACCGCGAGAGAGGCCGGCGGTGGACGAGGCCCTCGTCAAGCTGCTCGGCGACGCCTGGAAAGCCAGCAAGCGCGACGAACAGGGCTTCGCCAGCCTCTCCGAAGTCGGCCAACGCGCCGCGAACCGCTCCAGCTTCGACGCAAGGAGCTATGGATTTTCGCGGCTAGCGGATTTGGTGAAGTCGCTGCCCAACTTCGTGACGGAGAAGCGCGAGAGCGGGCTGTTCGTGAAGCGGGTGCGATGACTCTCTCTGTTAGTTTTTAGTAGGTTCAGCCCATTTCGAAGTTCGATGGCGGTAGCGGTCGCTTTAGCTCGTCCGCACTTACCCGATAAAATGTGCAACGAGCCGTCTCCATGCTGGCCGGAAGCCAAAGCGGATCAAGTTGCGGGAAGTAACCGCATTTGCGCCAATCAGACAAGGAGAGTTGTGCAATCTTCAAAGCTGTGGAAACAGTAAACATCTTATCGCCAAGAAGATGTATGTCCTCGATCGTCACAGGATGTCGAGCATTGAAGGAAAGGCTGATTGGCTGATCAGCTCGCATTCTTCCCAATCTTGGTCTCTTGTCGATCCGGTACGCACCTTCGTCACTTACCTGCAGGGCGTCATGTAGTAATCTGTTTCTCATCGGACCGATCTCGTTAGAGATTCGATCTAGTAGGCCGAAGATCCACTTCTGCCAGTCTTGGGGAGCTTTAGCTACGACAATTAGGCGCTTCAGCATCGAGCACCGTGCGTTTACATTTTCTACGAGTATACAGGAAACTTCTTCCGCCGTGCAATTCAGTAAAGGTTGAAACAACTTGTCGACTGCTGCATCCAAATGGGTCCAGGAAACAGAAAGCTCACCTAATGCCTTGGTAATCAAATCCCATCGATCAAGTTGATGGGAGGATTTTTCTAGATTAAGACGCGCCTGCCTTCGCTGTTCTTCACTTAATCCGCTGTAATCGATGCTCTTTAAAAATGATTCGAAGTCATCCATAGGAGAGCCTCAAATATTTAAAACAGAAATTCTAAGCGCTCGATTTCTACTTCGCCCATTGCAGGTCATCACGCATCAATCAGCTCCGGATCGATCTCGCTGGCGCGGTTCTGGATGAACTGGAAGCGGTGTTCGGGATTGCGGCCCATCAGGCGGTCGACGAGGTCCTTCACCACCACGCGGCCTTCGTTGTGATCGGGCAGGGTGATGCGGATGAGTGAGCGAGTGTCGGGGCTCATCGTCGTCTCGCGCAGCTGCTGCGGGTTCATTTCGCCCAGGCCCTTGAAGCGGCCGACTTCGACCTTCTTGCCCTTGAACTTGGTCTTCTCCAGCTCGGCGCGGTGGATGTCGTCACGGGCGTAAGCGGAAGTCGAGCCGCTGGTCAGGCGGTAGAGCGGCGGCTGGGCGAGGTAGAGGTGGCCGCTCTTCACCACTTCGGCCATCTCCTGGAAGAAGAAGGTCATCAGAAGCGTCGCGATGTGGGCGCCGTCGACATCGGCGTCGGTCATGATGACGATGCGGTCGTATCGCAGGTTGTCCGGGTTGCAGTCCTTGCGGATGCCGCAGCCTAGCGCGAGTTGGAGGTCGGCGATCTCCTGGTTGGCGCGGATCTTGTCGGCGCTGGCGCTGGCGACGTTGAGGATCTTGCCGCGGATCGGCAGGATCGCCTGGGTCTTGCGGTCGCGCGCCTGCTTGGCCGAGCCGCCGGCGCTGTCGCCCTCGACGATGAACAGCTCGGTCTCGCCCGATCCCTCGCCCGAGCAGTCGGTGAGCTTGCCCGGCAGGCGCAGCTTGCGCGCGTTGGTCGCGGTCTTGCGCTTGACCTCGCGCTCGGCCTTGCGCCGCAGCCGCTCGTCCATGCGTTCCAGCACCGAGCCGAGCAGCGCCTTGCCGCGGTCCATGTTGTCGGTGAGGAAGTGGTCGAAGTGGTCGCGCACCGCGTTCTCGACCAGGCGGGCGGCGTCGGGCGAGGTGAGGCGGTCCTTGGTCTGGCTTTGGAACTGCGGGTCGCGGATGAAGACCGAGAGCATCACCTCGCTGCCGGTGACGACATCGTCGGGCGTGATGTCCTTGGCCTTCTTGCCCTGGCCGACGAGGTCGGCGAAGGCGCGCACGCCCTTGGTCAGCGCGGCGCGCAGGCCCTGTTCGTGGGTGCCGCCATCGGGCGTGGGGATGGTGTTGCAGTACCAGGAATAGGCGCCGTCGGAGTAGAGCGGCCAGGCGATCGCCCACTCGACGCGGCCTTGGTCGGAGCCGTCCTCGCCCTTGGGAAAGTCCTGCCGGCCGGAGAAGAACTGGCTGGTGACGCATTCGCGCGTGCCGATCTGCTCGGCCAGGTGATCGGCCAGGCCCCCGGGGAACTGGAACACGGCCTCGGCCGGCACATCGCCGCCGGCGAGTTCGGGCGCGCATTTCCAGCGGATTTCGACCCCGGCGAAGAGGTAGGCCTTGGAGCGGACGAGGCGGAACAGGCGAGCCGGCTTGAACTTCTGGTCGCCGAAGATCTCGGTGTCGGGCGTAAAGGCGACCGAGGTGCCGCGCCGGTTGGGTGCGGCGCCGACCTTCTGCAGCTTGCCCAGCGTCTGCCCGCGCGAGAACTCCTGCGCGAACAGCTCCTTGTTGCGGGCGACTTCGACGCGGGTGTTGCTCGACAATGCGTTGACCACCGAGATGCCGACGCCGTGAAGGCCGCCCGACGTAGCGTAGGCCTTGCCGGAGAACTTGCCGCCCGAGTGCAGGGTAGAGAGGATCACCTCGAGCGCCGACTTGCCGGGGAACTTGGGATGCTCGTCGACTGGAATGCCGCGCCCGTTGTCGACGATGGTCAGACGGCCGGCGCTGCTGCCGTCGGGTTCGAGCAGGACTTCGATGCGGTTGGCATGGCCGGCGACCGCCTCGTCCATGGCATTGTCGAGCACCTCGGCGGCGAGGTGGTGCAGGGCGCGCTCGTCCGTGCCGCCGATGTACATGCCGGGACGGCGGCGCACCGGCTCCAGCCCCTCGAGCACTTCGATCGCGGAGCCATCGTACGCCTCGCCGCTGGCGGAGGGCAGCTTGTCAAACAGATCGTCGGCCATGCGAACGGCTATAGAACATCGCCGATTTCGCGCGCAAGCGGAGGTGGCGGGTTATCGTCGGCGATCCGCTCCGATCGAGTTATAGGTTGCAATAGAAGCCGGAGTGGCAAAAACTGGTCAAACAAACGGAGGGGGCGATATGGCGAAAGCTTTAGAGGCCAGTGGATCGAGCGTCGGAACCGAAGACGTCTTTACTGGAAACTTCACGAAGGCCCTGTATCTGCGCTCTCATCCCAGCGCAGAGTTGGAGCTGCGCCTCGGCTATGGTCCCGGGCGGCTCAGCGATGGTTGGTGGTTGCTCTTTGCGATCGATCCGCCATCGCCCAGCAACTTTGAGTTCGGCGGGTATACGCATTTTTCTGGTTCGTGCATTGGGAATCCCAATGTTGGAGGTCTGCGCCCGCACGTCGAGGAAGAGCTGCTCGAGCAACTCGGCCCAGTGGGGCTGTGGCGCAAGAAGGTCGAGCATGTTGCCGCATTGGAGATTACGGGGCCGCAACGGTTGGCAAAGGTGCTGCCGGTAAAACGCGGCAACGATTATCCTGTGGGTTCAGGCATCTACCAATGCAACATCCCGCGCGGCATCCGCTGCAAGGTTGCCGCATATGTCGCGCCGGGCCAAACTTACCTGGGCAATTATACGTGACGGGCTTCAGTCGTCGAACTTGGCGGCGGCCGGGCTGACCACCTTCACCGTGCCGCCGCCGATCTCGCGCACTTCGAGTGCCCGCTCGACCACGCCGCTGCGGTTGAAGCGGAACGCGCCGTCGAGGCCGAGGAAGCCGTCGCTGGAGATCAGCGCGGCGGCGGGGAAGCTCTTGCCCACTTTCCACTCGCGCGCGACGCGCAAGGTCAGCAGCACCGCGTCGTAGCCGAGGGTGGCGATGCGGTACGGCTGGCCGCCAAAGCGCGTCCGATAGCTCTTGGAGAACTGGGCGAAGCGGCTGTCCGACACGCTCGAGAACCAGGCTCCGTCCAGCGCGGGAGTGGCGGTCACCGTCTTCTCGCCGCTCCACAGCTCGGTGCCGAGGAGGCGCGGGCCGGCGCCGCCGGTCTTCAGCTGACCAGCGGCGCGCGACGAGAGGCTGCCGCTGTCGGCGATCAGGACGGCGTCGAACGTGCCACGGGCGTGCAGCTTTCGCGCGGCGGCGACGATCGAGGCGGTGGAGCGGTCGTAGTTCTCCATGGCGACGACGGTGCCGCCGGCCGCGCGCGCTTCGGTGATCAGGGCCTGCGAGGCCCGTTCGCCGTAGTCGCCCTTGGGCACCAGCGCGCCAAAGGTGGAAACGCCGTGCGCCCGGGCATAGCGCACCGTGCGGCGGATCGACTGGCCGGGCAGGTTGCCCATCACGTAGACGTCGCGCGCGGCGGCGTCCTCGTCGTTGGAGAACGAGATGATCGGCACTTTGGCGGGCCGTGCCGCGCTGGCCACCGCCGGGATGTCGTCAGCCAGCAGGGGGCCGAGGATCAACTCGTTGCCGTCGGCCAGCGCGCGGCTGGCGGCGGCGGCCGGGTTGGAGCTGGTGTCGTAATTGGTGATGCGCAGGTTCTGTGCGTTGGTGTCCATCAGCGCCATCGTGGCGGCATTGGCGATCGACTGGCCGACGGCTCCGTTCGGTCCGCTCAGCGGCACGAGCAAGGCGATCCGGTGGCGCTGCTCGTCGCTCGGCAGTGTACTGGGTCGCGGTGTCGGCGCCGGTGCGGGCGTGGGTGTCTTGACCGGAGCGCGGGGCACCACCGTACAGGCCGCGAGGACCGCGAGCGCCGCGGCGGCGAGCAGATTGCGGCGGGGCAGTTTCGTCCGCGTCAGGCGCCGTTCGATCATCACTTGCCGTCCCTCTCCCGAATGGGCCATGGGAAGCGCGATGGAAGACGCGCTTTCGCCGGGCCTTTACCTAGTCGCCACGCCGATTGGCAACCTTGGCGACATCACCTTGCGGGCGATCGACGTCCTGGGTGCCGTCGCGGTGGTAGCCTGCGAGGACACGCGCGTCACGGGAAAGCTGCTGAATCATCTCGGTTTCAAGAAGCGGATGGTGCGCTACGACGACCATGCCGACGAGGCCGCGCGCGACCGCTTGCTGGCGACCGCGCGTGACGAGGCGGTCGCGCTGGTCAGCGATGCGGGAACGCCGCTGATCTCCGATCCGGGCTTTCGCCTGGTGCGCGCCGCGCGCGAGGTGGGCATATCCGTCACCAGCCTTCCCGGGCCGAGCGCGGCCATCGTGGGCATGACCTTGTCGGGCCTGCCCAACGATCGCTTCCTGTTCGCCGGCTTCCTGCCCTCCAAGGCGAAGGCGCGCGAGGATGTGCTGGCCGAACTGTCGGCCGTTCCGGCGACGCTGGTGTTCTACGACACGGCGCCGCGGCTGGAGGATTCGCTCGAAGCCATCTCGTCCGTGCTGCCGGGGCGCGAGGTCGCGGTCGCGCGCGAACTCACCAAGCGCTTCGAGGAGTGCCGGCACGGCTCTCCGAACGAGTTGGTGGAGCACTACCGGGCCCATCCGCCCAGGGGCGAGATCGTGCTGATGGTCGCCCCGCCGCTGCCGCCCGCTGCCGAGGATCACGACATCGACGCTCTCCTGCGCGAGGCGCTCGTGACCGAGAAGCCATCGCAAGCGGCGGCGCGGGTCGCCCGCGCGACCGGGATCGACCGCAAGGCGCTCTACGCCCGGGCGCTGGAGTTGAAGTGACGCGGCGCAGGGCGGCGGCGGAGCGGCACGGCCGGCGCGGAGAGACGCTCGCCGCCTGGCACTTGCGGCTGACCGGCTGGCACGTGCTCGCCCGGCGCCTGCGCACGCCGCGCGGCGAGATCGACATCGTTTGCCGGCGTGGGCGCGTGCTCTGCTTCGTCGAGGTCAAGTGGCGCGCCGGGGCACGGCAGCGTGACGAGGCGCTGGACTTCGTGCGCCTGCGACGCGTTGCCGCGGCCGCCGAGGCTGTCCAGCATCGCTTCGTGCGGCCGGGCGAGAATGTCCGCATCGACGTGCTGCTGATGGCGCCCTGGTGCTGGCCGCGCCGGATCGCCAATGCTTGGCAACCCGGTGCCTGAGGTGCCGGTCGGGTGGACCGGTCCTCGGACGCGGCGATCACATGGGGCGCAACTCGCCGCGCGGCCAGCGCGTGGTTTATGCCTCGCCCGCCTTGCGAAATGGCCCTAAGCGGCGCGGTGTAGTCCCCCGTAGTGGAGGTTTGAAATGGCTTTACGCGTGGCGGTCCAGATGGACCCGCTCGAGACGATCAACATCGCGGGCGATTCCTCCTTCGCGCTGATGCTCAGCGCGCAGGCGCGCGGCCACACCCTGTATCATTACGACGTGCGCTCGCTGGCTTACGACACCAGCGAAGGCGCGGGCGGGCGGCTGACGGCCTGGGCCGCGCCGGTGACGGTGCAGCGCGTGGCCGGCAACCACTTCGAGCGCGGTGAGTACCGGTTGATCGACCTGGCTGCCGACATAGACGTGGTGCTGATGCGGCAGGACCCGCCGTTCGACCTGGGCTACATCACCGGCACGCACTTGCTCGAGCGGCTCGGGGGCACGACGCTGGTGGTCAACGATCCGGTCGCGGTGCGCAATGCGCCGGAGAAGGTGATGGTGCTCGACTACGCGCGGTTCATGCCGCCCACGTTCGTCGCACGCCGGATCGAGGATGTGCGCCGCTTCCATGCCGCGCATCCCGGGGATCTGGTCGTCAAGCCGTTGCATGGCAACGGCGGCAAGGCGGTGTTCCGCGTCCCCGCCGACGGCTCGAACCTGGGCGCGCTGGCCGAATTGTTCGGGCAGGTCTGGCCCGAGCCGTTCATGGTCCAGCCGTTCCTGCCTTCCGTCAGCGAGGGCGACAAGCGGATCGTGCTGGTCGACGGCGAGATCGCCGGCGCCATCAACCGCAGGCCGGGCGAGGGCGAGTTCCGCTCCAACCTCGCGGTCGGCGGATCCGCCGAGGCGACGCAGCTGACTGCCCGGGAGGAAGAGATCTGCGCCGCGATGGGTCCGGAACTCAAGGCGCGCGGGCTGGTTTTCGTCGGCATCGATGTGATCGGCGGGCAATGGCTGACAGAAATCAACGTAACCTCTCCCACCGGCATCGTCGCCATCGACCGCTTCAACGGCACGGACACCGGCGGCCTCATCTGGGAGGCCATCGAGCGGCGCCACGCGGCGATGTAGATGTGGGCAGCCCGTCGTGAGCGCCTGGGTCATCCACATGATCCAGGCCGGCGGCTACTGGGGCATCGCGCTGCTGATGGCGCTGGAGAACATCTTCCCGCCGATCCCTTCCGAACTGATCATGGGTGTCGGCGGCATGTCCGTCGCGCACGGGCGGATGCAGTTCGTGCCCTTGCTCATAGCGGGAACGATCGGGTCGGCGCTCGGCAACTACGTCCTGTTCCTGATCGCGGACCGGCTCGGCTACGAGCGGCTGAGGCCGTTCATTGAGCGTTGGGGGCGTTGGCTCACGATGGAGTGGGAGGACGTGGAGCGCGTCAGCCGCTTTTTCCGCAAGCGTGGCGGCGTGGTCGTCTTCGTCTTCCGGTTCATGCCGATGTTCCGCTCCGTGATATCGATCCCCGCGGGTCTGGCGCACATGGGCCACGTGCGGTTCCTGCTCTACACGGCGGCGGGTGCGGCGATCTGGAACGTCCTGCTGATCTGGGCCGGGCGCTGGGCCGGAAACACCTTCGGCCAGGCGGAGAAGTGGCTTGGCTGGGCGACGATCGTCGTCGCCGTCCTCTCGGCCGCCTTCTACTTGTGGCGCGTCCTGACCTGGAAGCCGGCCAAAGCCTAGCCGGACCTCACCACAGCACGCCGTCGCGATCGGGCGGGATCGGGTCGGGAGCGGGCTCGCCGATCGATTGCAACAAGTCGATCTCGACGGTCCGGCACATGGCGTTGAGCGGCAGGTCGTGCACCGTGTTGGCGAAGGGATCGACGAGATCGTCGCCGATGGCGAGCACCGCCAGGAACATCAGCCCCGCGATCGTCGAGCCCAGGGGCGTGGCGAACTGCAGCGTCTCGACCAGGCCGATCGGCAGCAGCACGCAGAACAAGTGCGTGAACAGCGTGGGCAGGAAACGATACTGGAACGGCAGCGGCGTGTTCTTCAGCCGCTCCATCCCGCCCTGGGCATTGGCGATGTCGACCAGGACCGCTTCCATCTGCGCCTGCTGGATGGTGTCGATCCAGCCGTTGCGCCGGGCCTCGTCGATCCGGCGGCCGGTCTCGTCGAGGATGCCGTTGGCGACGTTGGTGCGTTCCAGCGCGAGGTCGGCCTCCCCGCGCGAAAGGCGGCTCACCACTTCCTCGTCGGGCGTCTGGCGGCGCAGCTGGCAGCGCAGCGCGTTCACGTAGGCAATCTGGCGCAGGACGATGCGCCGCTTGAGTTCCCCCGCCTCGGGATCGGGCAGGAAGTTGCGGGCGGCGCGCGCCAGGTTGCGGCTGGCGTTGATCATGAGGCCCCAGAGGCCGCGACCCTCCCACCAGCGCTGGTAGGCCGAGTTGCTGCGGAAGCCGAGGAACAGCGCCAGCGCCGAGCCGAAGATCGTGAGCGGCAACTCGGGCGCCTTGAAGGGCAGGAAATAGTAAGTGACCGTGACGATCACGTCCCAGACGAACAGGGCCGTCAGGACTTTCCAGACTTCGCGCGCGATCTGCCTGGTGCTTGGTACGGCCTTTACGATCATCGCTTCACATCAAGCCCACGAACCGGTTCCGCGGTAGGCGTAGCGGCATTGGCCATCGCCAGGGAAGTCCCGGTTGCGGGGCGGATCGCGAACCACTCGACATGATCGATCGCGAC
>Ga0068860_100008906_pt1 | contig 10001 bp, 7 predicted proteins | sample KBSSwiS32_FD_66597 | JGI IMG/M metagenome (GOLD analysis project Ga0068860, IMG submission 66597) | Switchgrass rhizosphere microbial communities from Kellogg Biological Station, Michigan, USA - KBS Switchgrass S3-2 | ecosystem: Host-associated > Plants > Roots > Rhizosphere > Soil ...
GGCTGGACTTTCCGTTTCCTCTACGACTTCGAGAGCGCGCCGGACCCCTCGGTCGCGGACCCGGCGCTCCGGGCTCTGGCGGTGGTGTGGACGCTCGCGACCGGCGTCGCGATCGCGCGGGCGAAGACGTGGTGGGAGATCGCCCGCGGACTGACCGGCCGGGCCGTGAACTCGGCGGGTCTCCCGGAGGTGGTTGCCGTCCGGGAGACCATCCTGACGTTCGCAATCCTCGCGGCCGGAGCCGGATTCTTCTTTCTCCTCCGGAGAGCGGGCGCGGCCGCGCGCCTCCGGGCGACCCGGGCGGCTCTCGCCGGCTCGGCGGTCGCCGCCTTTCTGGCGGTGCTCCAGGCGGTCCGCATTCTTCCCGGCGAGACGCGCTCGTTCTGGAAGGTCACCGGCCGGCTGTCCGGGGGAGCGACGGACCCGAACGCCCTCGGCCTCCTCTGCGGGCTGGCGATCCCGCCGCTCCTCGTCCTGGCGCTCGGCACCGGGAAGCGGCGATGGGCGATCCCCGCCGTTCTTTCCGCGGCGGCGGGTCTCGTCCTGTCCGGCTCCCGGAGCGGATTCCTCGTCGCGGTCGTCGGCGGTTTCGCGGCCGTGTTGTTCGCGCCGGCCCGCCGCCGCCTCGGCGCGGTCCTGGTCCTGGCCGCCCTGGTCGCGATTCTGCTCGTCGCCGGATTGAGGGCGCGCGGCGCGCCCGGCGACGTCGGCGAGCGGCTGGGCGATCTCTTCCGTCCGTCCCTGTCGCTCGAAGACCGCGCCTCGTCGCGGCCGGTTCTCTGGCGAGCGGCAGGGGTTCTCTTCCGGGAGTCGCCGGTCGAAGGCGGCGGCCTGGGGAGCTTCGGGTGGCGCCTCCCCGACCTCGCCGGCGCGGAGGGGAGGCGGCTGGCGCTCCGCGACAACCCGGGCAGCGGCTACCTCCAGGCTCTCGGCGAGACCGGAGTCCTGGGCCTGGTCGCAATGCTCGTCTTCGTCGGGGTGCTGGCCCGATCCGCGCTCCTCCGCTTCCGGGATCATCCCGGGGAGAGCGCGTCGGTTCTCGCCCTGCTCGTCGTCCTCCTCGTCGGATCGCACTGGCTCGCGCCGGAGGCCGGGCTTCTCTTCTTTCTGCTCGCGGCGAACGTGGCGGCGCCCGTCTCCGCCGGGCGTCCGGTCCGGCTGCTCCTCGGCGGGCTGGTCGCCCTGTACGCGATCTTCGCGGCGCGCGCGGTGCTCGGAACGGACGACCCCGCGCAGACGTTCCGCTACTCCGATCGGACCGGCTTCTACGCGCGCGAGACGGGCGAAGGAGGTCCGTTCCAGTGGACGCGAAGGAGATTCGCGCTCTCGGTGCCCGCCGGCGCGCCCGGCCGGATCGCGCTCGCGAACTACTCCGCGGAAGGAAAGCCGGTCGAAGTCACGGTCGCCGCGGACGACGGCCCGATCCTCTTCCGGCGAACGCTTCCCTCCGGCGCCGGCGTCCGTCTGACCTTGTCCCCCGGCGGCCGCGCGCGAGTGTTCCGGTTCGCGCTTTCCCGATCTTTCGTCCCGAAGAGGCTGGGGCTCGCCGACCGCCGGGAGCTCGGAGTTGTCGCGGTGACGCCGGAGGAGTGAGGACCGCCCTTCAGGCGCGGGGGTAGCGGCCCACCCGTTCGCGGTGCGCGGCCAGGCGCGACTTCACGTCCTCCATCCGGTCGCCGCCGGTCGACTCGAGAAGCGCGTCGCAGAGCACGAACGCGAGCATCGCCTCGGCGATCACGCCGCACGCCGGGACCGCGGTGACGTCGCTTCTCTCGTAGGCGGCGCGCGCCTTTTCGCCGGTCGCGAGATCCACGGAGTCGAGTCCCCGCGCAAGCGTCGAGAGCGGCTTCATGGTCACGACCGCGACGACGTCTTCGCCGTTGGTCACGCCGGCCTCGAGTCCGCCGGCGCGGTTCGTGCGGCGGCGAAGGGTCCCGTCCGCGCTCCGCTCGATCTCGTCGTGGGCCCGCGAACCCGGCCCCCGCGAGGCCTCGACGGCGGACCCGAGCTCGACTGCCTTGACCGCCGGGATCGAGAGGAGGGCGGCGCCGATGCGCGCGTCGAGCTTCCGGTCCCAGGAGACGTACGACCCGATCCCGGCGGGCACCCCGCGCGCGGCGACCAGGATCGAGCCGCCGAGCGTGTCCCCGTCGCGCTTCGCCGCGTCCACCGCCGCGACCATCTCCTTCTCGAGCGCGGCGTCGATCGCGCGCAGAGGGGAGTCGTCACGGACCTTCTCGAGGGACTCGAACGAGCGCGGGGAGGCGGCGTCCACCACGGCCCCCAGCGACAGAACTCCGCTGCGCACCTCCACTCCGCACTCCGCGAGCAGAAGTTTGCACACGGCGCCGGCCGCCACGCGCGCAGCGGACTCCCGGGCGGACGCGCGCTCCAGGACGTCCCGCAGGTCGGTCGCGCCGAACTTCATTCCCCCCGCGAGGTCGGCGTGGCCGGGTCGGGGCCGCGTGAGGCTCCGCTCGGCCGCGGCCGCGGGATCGTTCTCGAGCGGGTTCATCACGTTCGACCAGTTCGCGAAGTCGCGGTTCTCGATCCCGATCGCGATGGGGGAGCCGAGCGTGACGCCGCCCCGGACTCCGCCCTCGAAGAGCGCGTGATCCTTCTCGATCTTCATCCGGCCGCCCCGCCCGTAGCCGTGCTGCCGCCGCGCGAGCTCGCGGTCCACGAACTCCGGATCGATCCGGAGTCCCGCGGGAATCCCCTCGAGGATCGCGGTCAGGCGCGGGCCGTGCGATTCGCCGGCGGTGACGAGTCGGAGCGGGGGCACGGAAGAATCCTGACATAGCGGGGGTGGTTGCAGGCCGGCAGTTAGACTCCAATGCGGCAAGTGGAGACCGGAACCCGGTGAAGAAATACGTTCTCAAGACGCCCGCCGGTCAGAAGACCTACCGGGTCGACTACGACCGGGAGCTGAACGAGGAGCAGCGGCAGGTCGTGCTCGCGGGCGGGGGACCGATCCTCGTCATCGCGGGCGCCGGCTCCGGCAAGACCCGCACGCTCGTGTACCGGGTGGCGCGCCTGATCGAGTCGGGAACCGACCCTTCCCGGATCATGCTGCTGACGTTCACCAACAAGGCGTCCCGCGAGATGCTCCGGCGGGTCGAGATGCTCCTGTCGGTCGACACGCGGCGCCTCATGGGCGGCACGTTTCACTCCGTGGGGAGCCGGCTCCTGCGGCGTTTCGGGAGCCGCGTCGGGCTCTCGTCCAACTTCACGATCCTCGACGAGGAGGACTCGCGGGAGATGTTCGATGCCGCGACGTCCGACCTCAAGGTTCAGACGCTCGAGAAGCGGTTTCCCAAGGGGGACGTGCTTCTCGACCTCTACTCCTTCACGATCAACACGTCCCGGCCCTTCACCGAGGTCCTGGCCGAGCGGGCGCCGCACTTCCTGCCGCTGGAACAGGAGATCCTCCACGTCGTCCAGCAATACCGGGAACGAAAGCGCGCCGCCAACGCCGCGGACTACGACGACCTCCTCCTCTCCTGGAAAAGGCTGCTGGCCGAGGCGCCGGAGGTCGCGGCCCAGCTCGCAGCGTCCTACGACCACGTTCTCGTGGACGAGTACCAGGACACGAACAAGCTCCAGGGCGAGATCGTCGACGGGATGGGGAAGATCCGGCGGAACGTGGCGGTCGTGGGCGACGACGCGCAGGCGATCTACTCGTTTCGCGGCGCGTCGTTCGCGAACATCCTCGGCTTCCCGGAGCGGTATCCCGACGCGAAGACCTTCCGCCTCACCCGGAACTACCGATCGACGCCCGAGATCCTGGCGCTCGCGAACGCGTCGATCGCGCACAACCAGAAGCAGTTTCCGAAGGACCTGCAGGCATCGCGGCCCGCCGGCCCGGTCCCCGCGGTCGTGCCGCTCGCCGACGTCGCGGAGCAGGCGCGGTTCGTGGCCCAGCGCATCCTGGAGTGGCACGACGAGGGGGACGCGCTCGCCGACATCGCGGTGCTCTACCGCGCGCACTACCAGGCGCTGGAGCTCCAGATCGAGCTGACGCGCCGCGGCATCCCCTACGAGATCCGCTCGGGGACCCGCTTCTTCGAGCAGCGGCACGTCAAGGACGTGCTCGCGTTCCTGAAGATCGTCGTCAACCCCAAGGACGAGCTCTCGTGGAAGCGGGCGTTGAAGATCTTTCCGCGCGTGGGGGAGCGGTCGGCGTCGTCCGTGTGGGAGTCGATCCGCGGGGCGCCCGATCCGCTCGTGGCGTTCCGCTCCCGGCCGTCCGCCGGCCCGACGTCCCGGGGGAGTGAGGCCGCGCTGACCCCCTTCCGCAACCTCGTCTCCCGGCTCGACTCGCCGTCGCTCCGCTCCTCTCCGGCGGAGGCGATCCGGTTCGTGGTCGAATCGGTCTATCGCGACTACGCGCGCGCGAAGTTCCCCAACGGCGAGGCGCGCCTGGACGACCTCGAGCAGCTCGCGCAATTCGCGCAGACCTACGAATCCCTGCCCGGTTTCCTGGAGGAGGTCACGCTCTTCAACGAGCTTTCGGGCGAGGACGTCCAGGCGGGCGAGCCGTCGGACGACCGCGTGGTCCTTTCCTCCGTGCACCAGGCGAAGGGCCTCGAGTGGAGTCGCGTCGCCGTGATCTGGCTCTCGGAGGGGAGATTCCCGAGCTACCGCGCGGCGGTCACGGAGGACGGCCTGGAGGAGGAACGACGGCTCTTCTACGTCGCCGTGACCCGTGCGAAGAACGAGGTCGCGCTCACGTACCCGATGCTGGCGCGGGACCGTTACGGCGTCGACGTGATCCTGGAGCCGTCCCGTTTCGTGGCCGAGCTGCCCGAGGACGTGTTCGAGCGGTGGGCCGTGGAGCTCGAGGCGGGAGCCGCGGAACCGGCCGGGGAGAACGAGACCATCCACTAGTCGTGCGAAAATAGGGCATGGCGCCCCCGGCGACGGCGGAAGCGTGAGAGCGGACGATCTGTACGCCGCGATCTGCCGGGAGGCGCTCGAGTCCCGACAGCGCGACGTCATGACGTTCGTGGACAACGGGATGACCGGCATGTCCGCCCGCCTCGAGAAGACGCTCTTCAAGCTCGCCGAAGGCCACTACCTGCTGGGCCTCGGGCCCTACAACGCGGGGCTGGTGCGGCTCGACTTCGAGGAGCTCCTGATCGGCCGGGAGGTCCCGGAGTTCATCGGCGTCGGCATGCCGGTCTCCGGGTTCCGCGTCTCGTCGCCCGACGCCTTCCTGAACACCGAGGTCTCGCGGTTGCACGCGAAGCTCGTCCGCCGCCACGCGACCGACGGCTTCCACTACCTGCTCGTCGACATGCGTTCGACGTGCGGGACCTACCTGAACGGCGACCCGGTCCCGCAGCCCGACGACCTGGGCGGCGCTTCCGAGGAGGACTGCGCGCGGCCCCTGCTCTCCGGCGATTTCTTCTCGCTCGGCCCGTCCGCGGTCAACCTGTTCCTGTTCTTCCAGAAGTGAACGATCCCGGGCGATCCGGGAAAACAGCGGCGGTTCTCTTCGGCGGCGCGGTCGCATTCGTCGCCGGCGTCCAGCTCGTCCGCGCGATCCGCCCGGCGCTCCTGCTCGATCCGGATCCCGCCTGGGCGGTGCCTCGATTCCTCCTGTGGCTGGGCCTGTTCTCGGGAACCGCGGCCGCCGGCGGGCTGGCCGCCGGAGTCTTTCGCGTCTGGGTGAAGAGCCGTTTCGGCCCGGCGGAGCTGCGGCCGCTCGCGCTCTCGCGGACGGCAATCGTGGCGTTGGCGGTCGGGGCGGTGGTCGTGGGAACTCTCCTGCGGTTCGTGGCGCTCGATCGGATCCCGCCCTCTCTCTGGATCGACGACCTCTCGCTCATTCCGGCGGCCCTCGAGCTGCACGGAAACCTCTCCGACTTCGCCGACACCGTCCGGGCCTCGCCGTACGGTGTGTTGAAGCCGTACGGCAGCGTCGGCGTTCTCTACCTGGAGCTCTACCGCGAGGCGCTGCGCGCGTTCGGGACCACGGTATTCGGCGTGCGGTTCCTTTCGGCAGCGGCGGGCGCCCTGTCGATCGTGACCGCGATGCTCGTCGCCCGCGCGCTTCTGCCGTCAGGGGGAGGCGCGCTCGCGGCGCTCGTCCTCGCCGGCCTCCGCTGGAATCTCCTGATGTCCCGGTGGGCGTGGAACGCCATCGTGCTGGCGCCGTTCGCGGACGTGGCCGCGCTCCTGCTGATCCGCGCGCGACGGCAGCGGAGCCTGCTGACGGGGCTGGCGGCCGGTCTCGTCGCCGGACTGTGCGCCCACCTCTACCTCGCGGCGTGGATCGTGGCGGCCGCGCTTCTCGCCTACGCGCTCTGGCCGGACGGGCGTGAAGGCGGAGGCCGCTTCCGGCTGCGGCTGGCGTTCGCCTTCGCCCTGGCGTTCGGGGTCGCGGCGTCGCCGCTCTTCCTCTCCCGCAAGCCGGGGGGAAGTCCCTACTTCGCCCGCGCATCGGACCACAACGTCCTGCGCGAGATGCGCTACCTGCGCTCGCCGATGCCCGCGGTCCTTGCTGCGGCGGATGCGATCGCCTCGCCGTGGTTCAAGAGCGACCCCTTCGATCACCACGACCTGCCGGGAAAGACGCGGCTGGGCTGGATCCTCGGCATCCCGGTCGCGATCGCCCTCGGCCGCTCGCTGGTCCGGCGGAGAGATCCCGTATCCGGCTTCCTTCTTTGCCACGCGGCGGCTGCATTCGCCGCGGCGGTCGCCGGCGGGCACGCCGGCATTCCCAACGGGTATCGGTTCGTCTACCTGTCGAACGTGACCGCGGTGGCCGCGGCCTGCGGGATCCTCGCGCTGTGCGGCCTCGCCCCGCCGGCGCGTCGCCGGGCCGCGGCGATGGCGGCCGTGGGTCTCGTGGCGATCTCCGGAACGCTCGGCGCGCGCGACGCGCTGCTGCGCTGGCCCGAGCGGCCCGAGACGTTCGGCGGCTTCTTCGGGCACGACACGCTCCTCGGCCGCGCGGTCGCGCGGTGGGAGCGTTACGGGCGCGTCTCGGTCGAACCGGACGTCGGCCACGCGCAGATCACGTTCCAGACGGTCCGACGCTATCGGCTCGACCCGGACGGCGCGAAGCTCGCACGGCCCGCCGGCGATCCGGTGCGGCGGACGTTCCGGGTCACGACGCCCGGAGCTCCCGCCGGGGTCGGGGAGCGGCGGGTCGAGCGGGTCGGCGACGCGTGGGGGCGGGACTGGGGCTGGGTCTACGGGCGGCGGGAGTAGCCGAAAGGTTCCGGCGCGGAGTGCCGCGTCAGCCGGCCGGCGCCGTCGAGGCGCGCGGGCCCGGAACGGCGCGCGCGAGAATCTCCTCGTGCACGTCGAAGGCGGACGGGCGGATCTCCTGGAGGCCCTCACGGGGATCCCAGATGCCCATCGTGCGAAGGGGCGGCCGATAGATGTGGAGCGAGACCGCCCGCGAACGCGGGATCAGGCGGTGGAGTACGGTCGGGCCGGTCTCCGAAAGGTCGCCCTCCGGCCGCACGCGCGAATCGGCCAGCTCCGGCAGCTCCTTCGGGACCGTGAATCGCTCCTCGACGACGGTGCCCGAGAGAATGGCCATGCCGCCGAGCACGCCGCGGTGGTCGTGGATCGGGGTGATCTGGCCGGCCTCCCAGCCGATCACCATGACCTCCCAGTCCTCCCAGAGCAGCACGGGATGGCGGACGTAATGGCCCGGGTCGAACTGTACGCGCTCGAGGTAGCGATCGGCCTCCGGGGCGAGGCGCCGCGCCAGGCTCGCGGGGGTTGGCCGCTCCGGGCCCACCGCGTGCTCGAGGAGAATTTCGCGGATGACTTCGGAGAAGTTCATCGAGAAATTCTACAGCCGGGAGGCGGCAGGCGGCAGGGGGCAGGCGAGGCGGATCACGGATAGCTGATAGCTTCCCCTTTCCATGAGGATCGCGGTCGTCCCCGGGGACGGAATCGGCGTGGACGTCACGCGCGAAGCCGTCAAGGTCCTCGAGAAGGTTGCATCGCTCCGCGCCTTTCCTTTCGAGCCGGTCTTCTTCCCGTGGAGCGCGGACCACTACCTCGCGACCGGGGAGACCGTGCCGCCCGGCGCGTTCGACGACCTGGCCCGGAATTTCGACGCGATCTTCATGGGGGCGTTCGGCGACCCGCGCGTCCCCGACATGCGGCACGCCGCCGAGATCCTGCTGGGCGCGCGCTTCGTGCTGGATCTCTACGTCAACTACCGTCCGGTCCGCTGCCTGGACGACCGCCTCTGCCCGCTGAAGAAATTTTCCGCGTCGGACGTCGACTTCGTCGTCTTCCGGGAGAACACGGAGGGCTCCTACGTCGGAGCGGGGGGGCACCTGAAGAAGGGAACGTCCGACGAGGTCGCCGTGCAGGAGGACGTCTCCACGCGCAAGGGGGTGGAGCGAATCGTCCGGTACGCGTTCGAGTACGCCCGATCCCGCCGGCGCAAGCGGGTCGTCATGTCCGACAAGTCCAATGCGATGCGTTACGTGGGGGACCTCTGGCAGCGCGTCTTCGCCGAGGTCGCGCGCGAGTACCCCGACATCGAAACGTCGCACCTGTACATCGATGCGCTCTGCATGCAGATGGTCAAGGATCCGAGCCAGTTCGACGTCGTGGTGACCAACAACATGTTCGGCGACATCGCGACGGACCTGGGCGCCGCGCTCCAGGGGGGGCTCGGCATGGCGGCCTCCGGCAACCTCCACCCCGGCCGGATCTCGATGTTCGAGCCGGTGCACGGCTCGGCGCCGAAGTACGCCGGGACCGGAAAGGCGAATCCCTTCGGCGCCATCCTGACCGCGTCCCTTCTGCTGGAGCACCTGGGCCACGCCGCGGAGGCCGCGGCGGTCGAACGGGCCGTCGCGCGGTGCGTCCGGGAAGGGCGCGCGACCGCCGACGTCGGAGGAACACTCGCGACCTCCGCGGCGGGCGACGCGGTCTGCGAGCGGATCGAATTCGACTGACGGTCTTGGTAGAATTGGCCCATAAAAAGGAGAACAACCCATGGGGATTCTGAACCGCCGTTCCTTCGGGATCGTCCTTGCCGCTGCGCTGGGCATCGCCCTGGTCGCCGCGCCGAGTGCGCTCGCCAAGGGGGGAAAGACGTTTCTCGACTCCGATGACGCCAAGGAGGCCAACGAGCCGCAGAAGTTCCTGCCGGACTACGACAAGCTCACCAAGGGCAAGGACGCCGACTGGGTCTACTTCCCGGAGGGGAGTCTCAAGAAGTACCGGACCGTGGAGGTCAAGGAATTCGGAGAGAACGGCCGCGGCCACGAGGCCCGCGAGGCCGCCCGGGAAGGCAAGGAGTACATGGAGGAGTGGCTCGAGAAGGGCGGCTTCAAGCTCGCGGACAAAGGAGCGGAGCTGGTCGTCGAGGGCAACGTCTTCAACGCGTGGGAACCCGGCACCGGCGCCCGGATCTGGGGGGGCTGGATGGCGAACCCGGGGGTCGGCCTGGAGGTGATCCTGAAGGACTCGAGCGGCAAGATCGTGGGTGAGATCCGGCACAAGAACCGGGGCTCCACGATCCCCGACGCCGTCGAGAACGCCCTGGAGGAGGTCAGCAAGGCGATCCAGGACGGCCGCTAACGACCTTCGACCACAGTCGGGGTCTTCGGATCCAACTCCTTCCATCCAATGGCCTTGCACGCCCGACGGGCTCCCGGCGACCCGGGGGCCCGCCTTTTGCTGCCCCCCGGGCGTGGTAGCGTAATTTTCGGACTGAGGAGATAGCGAAGATTCCCGACCCGAAACCGGCCGTCTCGCTTCCCGATGCGGGCTTTACCGCCCTTTTCGGCATCGCCGACGAGAACCTGAGGGCCATCGAGGAGGCTTTCTCCGTGCGTCTCGCCGCCCGGGGCAACGAGGTTTCGGTCGTGGGGACCGGAGAGGGGGAGGACGCCGCACGCCGGCTCCTCGCGGCCTTCTCGGAGCTGGCGGCCATGGGGTACCCGTTGAAGGGCAGCGACGTGACGACCGCGATCCGGGTCCTGAAGGAAAACCCGGGGGCCTCGCTCGTC
>Ga0068860_100008910_pt1 | contig 9998 bp, 9 predicted proteins | sample KBSSwiS32_FD_66597 | JGI IMG/M metagenome (GOLD analysis project Ga0068860, IMG submission 66597) | Switchgrass rhizosphere microbial communities from Kellogg Biological Station, Michigan, USA - KBS Switchgrass S3-2 | ecosystem: Host-associated > Plants > Roots > Rhizosphere > Soil ...
GGTGCAGCGGCTCGCCGAAGCGGTCGAGCGACAGCGGCTGCACATGATACTGCAGATCCGGCGTTTCCAGCGCCGGATCGGACTTGGCGAAGGCACCGAGCTGGCTAGGCGCCATAGACATTGGTCCGCTGCGGAATAGCGCGTATTCCAGGGCGATCTTCGCCTTGCCGACGAGCCCGCTGGCGCGCTCGTTCAGGGTCGGGGCACCGGAGATGCGATAGGCACAGCGCACCTGGAGATGGTCTTGCAGGTTCTCGCCGACGCCTGGAACATCGAGCACCAGCGGCACGCCATGCTTGCGCAGCAGATCGGCCGGGCCGATACCGGAGAGCTGCAGGATCTGCGGCGAGCCGATCGCGCCCGCCGCCAGCACCGCCTCGCCACGCACCCCAGCGCACAGGGTCTCGCCGTGATAGGCGAACTCGACACCAACGCAACGCCTGCCCTCCATCACCAGGCGGTGGGTGTGCGCCTTGGTGAGCACCGACAGATTGCCCCGGCTGCGCACCGGACGCAGGAAGGCCTTCACCGTGTTCCAGCGTACGCCGCGGCGCTGATTGACGCGGAAATAGGAGACGCCCTCGTTGTTGCCGCGGTTGAAGTCCTCGATGCTGGGAATGCCGGCCATCACCGCGGCATCGCGGAAGGCGTCGAGGATCTCCCAGTGCAGGCGCTGTTCCTCGACCCGCCACTCGCCGCCTTCACCATGCATGTCGTCGGCGCCAAGCCAATGATCCTCGGATTTGCGGAACCACGGCAGCACATCGTCCCAGCCCCAGCCGGTGTTGCCCATCTGCCGCCACTGGTCGTAGTCGCGTGCCTGGCCGCGCATGTAGATCATACCGTTGATCGACGAGCAGCCGCCCAGCACCTTGCCGCGCGGATAATTGAGTGCTCGGCCGTTCAGGCCCGGCTCGGATTCGGTCTTGAATCCCCAATCCGTACGCGGATTGCCCATGCAGTAGAGATAGCCGACCGGGATATGAATCCAGACATAGTCGTCCTTGCCGCCGGCCTCGAGCAGCAGAACCTTGGTATCGGGATCCTGACTGAGGCGATTGGCGAGCACGCATCCCGCGGTACCGCCCCCGACGATCACATAATCGAACGGCCCAATTGGACGGCTCATGCCGCCGCATCCGGAATTGCCTGCCGCTTCGTGCCGGCCGATGCGGCTTGTTGTTGTTGTTGTTTCATAGCTCGTTTCACAATCCCCGCTCAGCACGCCGACGCATGAGCGGCGACACTATAGCGCTGTCCGCGGCTAAGCTGAAATGCGCCTGCCGCCCTCGCCGGCGAAGACATGCAGATGGGCCGGATCGGCACGGAAATTGAGACGCTGGTGGTTCTGCGCGGTGACGTGGCCGCCCACGCGCACGGTGACCAGCTCGTGCGCGGGCCCGAAGCGGCCATGCAGCAACGTGTCGGCACCCAGCGGCTCGACCATCTCGATATCGAGCGCAATCGTGCCATCGCCGCCAGGCACAAGCAGCAGATGCTCCGGCCGCACGCCGAGCACCACCGGGCCGGAAGCCTGCACCGGTGCGGCAAGCGGCAGGCTGATGCCAGCGGCGCCGTCGCCGAGTTGCACGGCGCGGCCATCGGCAGCCAGGCGTGCGGCGAGGAAGTTCATCGCCGGCGAGCCGATGAAGCCCGCGACAAAGGTCGAGGCCGGCCGGTCGTAGACCTGCATCGGCGTGCCGATCTGCTCGGCGACGCCGCCATTCATGACAATCAGACGGTCCGCCAGGGTCATCGCCTCGACCTGGTCGTGCGTGACATAGATGCTGGTGGTGCCGAGATCATCCTGCAGCTTCTTGATCTCGAGCCTCATCTGCACGCGGAGCTTGGCATCGAGATTGGACAATGGCTCGTCAAACAGGAAGACGGCGGGCTCGCGCACGATGGCACGGCCCATGGCCACCCGCTGGCGCTGGCCGCCGGAGAGCTGACGTGGGCGCCGCAGCAAGAATGGGCCGAGCTCGAGGATCTTTGCCGCCTTCTGCACGCGTTCCTCGATCTCGGCCTTGCTGGTGCCGCGGATCCGCAGGCCGTAGGCCATGTTGTCGTAGACCGACATGTGCGGATAGAGCGCATAGTTCTGGAACACCATCGCGATGTCGCGATCCTTCGGCTCGAGGTTGTTGACCACGCGATCGCCGATCGCGATCTCGCCGGAGGTGATGCGTTCGAGGCCCGCGACCATGCGCAGCAGGGTCGACTTGCCGCAGCCGGAGGGCCCGACGATGACGACGAACTCGCCGTCCTCGATCTCCATCTCGATGCCGTGGATGACCTCGAGCCGCTCATAGGCTTTGCGGACGTTGCGCAGACTCACTCCGGCCATCTCACTTCTCCGTCTCGACCAGGCCGCGCACGAATTGCCGCTGCATGGCAATCACCACCACGACCGGCGGCAGCATGCTGAGCATGGCCATAGCCATGATGTATCCCCAGTGCGGGGCCGCATCGACCGTGTTGACCTGTCGCGAGAGCATCATCACCACGGTGTAGAAGCTCTCCTTGGTGGTGATCAGCAGGGGCCACAGATACTGGTTCCAGCCATAGATGAACTGGATGACGAACAGGGCCGCGATCGATGTGCGGCTCATCGGCAACAGAATGTCCTTGAAGAAGCGCAGCGGGCCCGCGCCGTCGACACGCGCGGCCTCGGTCAGCTCGTCCGGCACGCTGAGGAAAAATTGGCGGAAGAGAAAGGTCGCCGTCGCCGAGGCGATCACCGGGACGATCAGACCGGGATAGCTGTCGAGCATGCTGAGATCGGCCACGACCTTGTAGGTGGGCACGATGCGCACCTCGAGCGGCAGCATCAGGGTGAAGAAGATCATCCAGAAGAACACCATGCGCAGGGGAAAGCGGAAGTAGCAGATGGCGAAAGCGGAGATGATCGAGATTGCAATCTTTCCGATGCAGATGCCGAGCGCCATGATCAGGCTGTTCAGCAACGCCACCCAGAGCGGCATGCGGCCCGCGCTGTTGCCGAACCCTTCGAACAGCACCGTGCCGTAGTTCTCGATCAGGTGGCTGCCAGGCAACAGCGGAATCGGCGCACGCAGCATCGTCGTCTGGTCGTGCGTCGAGGCGACGAAGGTCATCCACACCGGAAATGCAACGATCAGCACACCCAGCAGGACCACGAGGTGGCTGATCACAGTAAGGACAGGACGGTTCTCGATCATGCCGGGGCTCAGTAATGCACACGGCGCTCGATGAAGCGGAACTGAACCACTGTCAGTGCCACGATCACCAGCATCAGAATCACCGATTGCGCCGCCGAACCGCCGAGGTCCTGGCCGCGGAAGCCGTCGTTGTAGAGCTTGAAGACAAGGATCTCGGTCGCCTTGGCGGGCCCCCCCTTGGTCAGCGCATCGACCACGCCGAAAGTGCCGAAGAAGGCGTAGAGCACATTGATCACCAGCAGGAAGAAGCCAGTCGGCGAGAGCAGCGGAAAGACAATGGTCCAGAAGCGCCGCGATGGGCCGGCGCCGTCGATCGCCGCGGCTTCGATCAGCGAGCGCGGGATCGATTGCAGGCCAGCGAGAAAGAACAGGAAATTGTAGGAAAACTGATTCCAGCAAGCGGCAAAGATCACGACCAGCAGCGCCTGCTCGCCATTCAGCACATAGTTGAAGTCGATCTGTATCTTGCGCAGGGCATACGAGATGATGCCGACAGAGGGATTGAACAGAAAGCCCCAGAGCACGGCGGCCACGGCCGGCGCCACCGCATAGGGCCAGACCAGGAAGGTCCGGTAAACTTCCGTGCCGCGCACAACCCGATCGGTCATCACGGCCAGCAGTAGCGACGCGGCGAGTCCGATCCCGGCCACGAGGATGCTGAACACCACGGTGACGCGCATCGCGTGCCAGTAGGCATCGTCCTCGAACAGCTTCTCGAAGTTGCGGAACCAGACGAATCGCGTGTTGCCGCCGAAGGCATCCTCGAGGATCAGCGACTGCCAGATCGCCTGGTACGACGGCCAGATGAAGAAGACGATGGTGATCAGGACCTGCGGCGCTACCAGCAGGTAGGGCAGGATCTTGCTGTCAAAGGTGACGCGCTTGTGCATGCAAGGTCCGCCAGATCAAGCGCGCGCGTCGCAAGCGCACAGCAGACGCGAATCCGGCCGGCCGCCAGTCCGCCGCTCGACCTCACGACATGCTGTTGGCATGCTTTGTCCCGCCCCCCGACAGCTGGTCCACCCGGCGGCGGCAGGCTGCAGCGCCGCCGAGCGACCCTTCTTGATCAGCGATTGGCCTGATCGAAATCCTTCAGCAACTTGTTGCCACGGGTCACGATATCGTCCAGCGCCTGCTTCGCCGTCTTTTTGCCCGCCCAGACCGCTTCGAGCTCCTCGTCCGTAATATCGCGGATCTGCACGAAGGGGCCGATGCGAAGGCCCTTGGAATTCTCGGTCGGCGGATTGAGCATCAGCTCCTGCACCGCCACGTCGCGGCCTGGGAATTTCTCATAAAAGCCCTGCTTCTTGCTGAGCTCGTAGGCGGCGGTGGTGATCGGCACGTAGCCTGTGGTCTGGTGCCATTGCGCCTGGACCTCGGGCTGCGACAGGAAGGCCATGAACTTGGCCACGCCCTTGTAGTCGTCCTTTGGCTTGCGCTGCAGCACCCAAAGAGTTGCACCGCCGATGATCGAATTCTGCGGCTTGGCGATCACGTCGGGATAATAGGGCATCATGGTGATGCCGAACTTCTTGTCCTTGAACGCCGCCTGGATCGCGCCCGCACTGCCCGACGAGGCGATGTGCATGGCGCATTCCTCGGCGGTGAACAGCGCTGTCGAGCGGCCTTCCCGTCCGCCATACTTGAAAACATTGTCCTTCTGCCAGCTCGCGAGGGTTTCGATGTGGCGGATGCGCGCCGGATCGTTGACCTTCAGCTCGATGTCGGTGCCGGCAAAGCCGTTCTGCTTGGTCGCGAACGGCAGATTGTGCCAGGCGCCGAAATTCTCGATCATGGTCCAGGTCTGCCACTGGACGGTGAGACCGCAGGGCACGCCAGCGGCGACCAGCTTCTTGCCGTACTCGCCGACTTCCGGCCAGGTGACCGGCGGCTTCTCCGGGTCAAGTCCGGCCTTCTGGAACTGCTCCTTGTTCCAATACATCACCGGCGTGGAGGAGTTGAACGGCATCGACAGGAGCTTGCCATCAGCCGTCGAGTAATAGCCGGTCACCGGCTGAATGTATTTCGCCGGATCGAAGGGCTCGCCGGTATCGGCCATCAGCTGGTACACCGGATAAATCGCGCCTTTGGCCGCCATCATGGTACCAGTGCCGACCTCGAAGACCTGCACGATGTGCGGTCCCTGGTTGGCGCGGAAGGCGGCGATCGCGGCCGTCAGGGTTTCCGTGTAGGAGCCCTTGGCTACCGAGACGACCTTGTAGTCCTTCTGTGACTGATTGAACTTCTCCACAAGCGCGTTGGTGGCATCGCCGAGCTGTCCAGTCATCGCATGCCAGAACTGGATCTCGACCTGGGCGGCGGCTGATTGCGCCAGTGACAAAAGCCCCAAAGCCGCCAGAGTCGTTTTCAGCAATGCCCGCATGACAGTGAACCTCCTGTTTCGTTTCTGAACTTGCCTAGGCAGGGCAGGTGACGGTGCCATTGCCGAAGGATGACCATTGATTGACAACAAACAGGCCGGCAGGGGGTCGCGCAACCGAAATTTCCGCTGCGCTGCGGCGAGATCGAGTCTTCGTCAAGAGGGGCATTACGCTACCCGGTCGCCGCCCGGCGGCCTTGCCTTGCCGCGGTCGAGACGCCACATTGGCCGACATCCCATTGGATTCATCAGGACTATGGACCAGATCATACCGACGGCCGCACCGGCGGCCGATGCCGACCTCATCAAGGATAGCGACCAGAAGACCTTTGCCCGTGACGTTCTCGAGATGTCGCGCAAAGTCCCGGTCATTGTCGATTTCTGGGCCCCCTGGTGCGGGCCCTGCAAGCAGCTCGGGCCACTTCTGGAAAAGGCGGTACGCGCCGCCAAGGGCGCCGTCCGGCTGGTGAAGGTCAATATCGACCAGAATCAGATGCTGGCCCAGCAGATGCGCATCCAGTCGATCCCGGCGGTCTATGCCTTCTTCCAGGGCCGCCCGGTCGACGGTTTCATGGGTGCTGTCCCGGAAAGCCAGATCAAGCAATTCATCGACCGTTTGGTGCAGGCGAGCGGCGGGGCATCGGAAGCCGATGATATTGCCGCCGCCCTGGCCGAGGCAAAGAAGGCTTTCGACAGCGGCGATGTCACCCTCGCCTCGCAGATCTATGCCGAGATCCAGCAGGTCGAGCCCGGCAACCCCGAGGCGATCGCCGGCGTGGCGCGCTGCTATCTCAAAACCAACGATATCGCGCACGCCAAGCAAGCGCTGGACTCTGTGCCGGCTGATAAGGCGAAACATGCCGAGATCATTGCCGTTCGCTCGGCGATCGAGCTCGCCGAGCAAGCCGAGAAAGCCGGCCCCACCGACGAGCTTGCAGCCAAAGTCGCGGCCAACCCGCGCGATCATCAGGCCCGTCTGGATCTTGCCGTAGCGATCTATGCCAAGGGTGACCGGCAGGCCGCCTTCGACCACCTGCTCGAATCGATCCGGCTCGACCGCAAATGGAACGACGAGGCGGCGCGCAAGCAGCTCCTCAAGTATTTCGAGGCGCAGGGTTTCGCCGATCCGCTGAGCGTCGAGGGCCGCAAGAAGCTGTCGTCGATCCTGTTCTCGTGAGTGTCGCAGCGGGCCGCCGCATGCGAGTGGCCCGCGCAACTGGGCACCGGGCCGCGGCGTTCACGGCTGCAGGTGCGAACCGCCTGACCTGGGAGCGAGGCATCTCGCATGAGCGCGCGTAGCCACTTCGATCCGGGATTTGACCAGCTTCCGGCGATGCTGCCGATTTTCCCGCTGTCGGGCGTCATGCTGCTGCCCGGTGGGCGCCTGCCGCTGAATATTTTCGAGCCGCGCTATCTCGCCATGGTGCTGTCCGCGCTCGGCCATCATCGCATGATCGGCATGGTGCAACCGCAGAAGCCCGGCGGCTTCGCCGGCGACGGCCTGTCTGACGGACAGGGTCTGCCGCCGGTGAACAGCATCGGCTGCGCCGGCCGTATCGTGCAGTTCTCGGAGGTCGAGGATGGGCGCCTGCTGTTGACGTTGGCAGGTGTGATCCGCTTCGAGATTGCCGAGGAGCGGCCGCTGCACGTCGACGGCTGGCGTTCGGTCGTGCCGGGCTACGACAAGTTTCGTCCCGACCTCGACTGGCGCAACGAGAAGATCGAGGTCGACCGGCAGCGCCTGCTGGCGGCGTTGCAGGCCTTTTTCCGCAGCCGCAAGCTCGACACCGACTGGGATGCGCTGGCCAAGGCCGCTGATGGCAATCTGATAACCTCGCTGTGCATGGTCTGCCCGTTCGGGCCGGCGGAGAAGCAGGCACTGCTCGAAGCCAGCGACACGACCACGCGGGCGCGCCTGCTGATCGCCTTCCTCGAGATGGGGGGCTTCGCCGAGCAACCTTCCGGGCCGCCCTCACGGCATTGACCTTGTCCGCTGGCCGCTCGCAGACTGCGCTGCGGCAGACGGGAGTGGAGATATGGCTGATCCTCGCGACACCAGACCGAATCCGGCGCAGCGCGCCGGCATCGACCCGCGCCTGCTCGAGATCCTGGTCTGCCCGGCCACGCATGGCCCGTTGGAATTCGACCCGGTGCGCAGCGAGCTGATCAGCCGCAAGGCAGGCCTCGCCTATCCGGTGCGCGACGGCATCCCGATCATGCTGACTGCCGAGGCGCGCACGCTCACGGCCGACGAATGAGCCTGCCGCCGAAAGGCGTACCTGCCTCGGTTCCAGCCGGCGGCGGCTACGAGAACGCGCCGTGGCCCGTGGAGATCCGCCTCGATCGCGCGGAGGCGCGCCTCGTGGTTGCCTTCGACGATGGCCGCAGCTTCGAGTATCCCGCCGAGTATCTGCGGGTCGAGAGCCCGTCGGCCGAGGTGCAAGGCCATTCGCCGGCGCAGAAGAAGACCGTGCCCGGCAAACGGCAGGTGAAAATCCTCGAGGTCGAGCCGGTCGGCAACTACGCGGTCCGCCTCCACTTCGACGACCGGCACGATACCGGCCTGTTCTCATGGTCCTATCTGCGCGATCTCGGCGAGACCTACGACAGCAGGTGGCGCACCTATCTGGCGGCGCTGCGCGAGCGCGGCCTCTCGCGCGACGAGTAGCGGATGGCCGCACCCAGGGATCTGCGGGTCGCCATCGTCGGCGGCGGCATCGGCGGCCTGACCGCGGCACTTTGCCTTCAGAAATACGGCATTGCCGCAGAGCTGCTCGAAGCCGCGCAGGAGGTGCGCCCGCTCGGCGTCGGCATCAATGTGCAGGCCAATTCCGTGCGCGTGCTACAGCAGCTCGGCCTGTTCGACGAGCTCGATGCCAGCGGCATCCGCACCGCAGAGCTGCGCTTCGCCAACCGCCATGGGCAGATGATCTGGGCCGATCCGCGCGGCATCGACGCTGGCCTGCCCTGGCCGCAGCTCTCGATCCATCGCGGCGAGCTGCAGATGGTGCTGTGGCGGGCCGCGGTGGCGCGTCTGGGGCAACAGCGGCTATTGACCGGCGCCCGCCTGGTCGATTTTGACGACACCGCCGATGGCCGTCTGCGCCTCGTTCTGCAGGATCACGCCGGCCGGCCTGCCGGCGAGAAGGTTGCCGACATACTGGTCGGAGCCGACGGGATTCACTCCGCGGTGCGCGCCAAGCTCTATCCCGGCGAAGGCGCGCCGAAATGGAACGGCGTCCTGATGTGGCGCGGTGTCACCGAGGCGGCTCCGTTCCTCGGCGGCCGCAGCATGGTCCAGGCCGGCCACCGCAGGCAGAAATTCGTCTGCTATCCGATCAGTCGCCGCCACGCCGAACGCGGCGGGGCTCTGATCAACTGGATCGCCGACGTGTACCAGGACGGCGCCACAGCACCGCGACGCGAGGACTGGAACCGGCAGGGCAACGTCGCCGATTTTCTGCCTCGCTATCGCGACTGGAATTTCGGCTGGATCGACGTGCCGCGCATTATCTCAGGCGCGAAAGCCGTCTACGAGTTTCCCATGGTCGATCGCGATCCGCTGCCACGCTGGACGCATGGCCGGGTCACCCTGCTCGGCGACGCGGCACATCCGACCTATCCGATTGGCTCGAACGGCGCCTCGCAGGCGATCCTCGACGGCGAGGCGATCGCGCAGGCGCTGGCCGGGACGTCAGATCCGCAGGAGGCGCTCGCCGTCTACGAGCGCACGCGACGGCCGATCACGACGCAATTCGTCGAGGCCAATCGGCGGCAGGGTATCGACCGCATGCTCGATATCGTCGAGGAGCGCGCGCCCGGCGGCTTTGCGACACTGGAGTCGGTGCTGCCGGCGGCGGAGCTGGAATCGATCGTGGCCGAGTACAAGCGCTTCGCGGCCAACGATCGGGAGACCTTGTTGCGGCTCGCCGCTGCGCAGCGTTCGTGACGCCGCTCGAGCCGGAAATCTGTGCTGGCGGTTTAGACCGGCCCCTACGTCGCCGGCCACCAGCGTTCCCTTCCTACAGGAGAGTCGTGTCCGTTTCGTGACGATTGACAGGCCTTGCTGTTACCATCCGGCCAATCGTGCCAGAACGGCGCGCAACAAGACGGTTCCCCTCGATGTCCCTTGGCCGCGCCATCGCCGCCATCGCCGGTCCCACCATGCTCAGCCGCGTGCTGGGCTTCGTACGCGATATCGCCACGGCCGCGATCCTCGGGGCGGGGCCCGTCGCCGATGCTTTCTTCATCGCGTTCAAGCTGCCGAATTTCTTTCGACGCCTGTTTGCCGAGGGCGCCTTCTCGTCCGCCTTCGTGCCTTTGTTCGCCGGCGAGCTGCATGCCGGCGGCAAGGAGGCCGGGCGCGATTTCGCGCGTGAGGCACAGGCGGCGCTGCTGATGGTGCTGCTGCCCTTCGT